>Ga0194048_10001901_pt1 | contig 10350 bp, 12 predicted proteins | sample JunL225m_MetaG_FD_161685 | JGI IMG/M metagenome (GOLD analysis project Ga0194048, IMG submission 161685) | Anoxic zone freshwater microbial communities from boreal shield lake in IISD Experimental Lakes Area, Ontario, Canada - Jun2016-L222-5m | ecosystem: Environmental > Aquatic > Freshwater >... | reverse complement strand
CCGGCCGCGTGGATAAGTTCTTCGCCGAATCCTGCCTGCTCGAACAGGCTTACTTCCGCGATCCCGACCAGAAGATTCAGGACCTCATCGCCGCTGCCAAGACCAAGGTCGGCGAGGAAGTCTCGATTGTTCGCTTCACCCGCTTCCAGGTGGGTGAGACGGCTGCCGAGTAAGTTTCACTAAGCTTGGCTTAACAAGGCCGGCCACCGCGAGGTGGTCGGCCTTTTGCTTGGCTTGCTTACACGGCCGCCACGGATAGCCTGAAGGAATGAAGTTTCGCCCGGATATCTTCTGGAAGTCAGCCTGCGGCCGCTGTCCGGATTGCGGGGCGAAGATCCGAGGTGTCTCCGACCAGACGGGCTGGCTAGCACGCCTCTGGGATACGCCGGCCACCTGCGCGGGCTGCGGCATGACCCTTCGCCGCAAGGAGGGCTTCTTCCTCGGCGCGATTGTCTGGAATTACGGACTGACGGCCTTCGGCGTGCTGCCGTTGGTGCTGACTGCACAGCGGCTTGGCTGGGTAGGCTCCGACGGGGCCATCCGTCTCGCGATCGCGGCGATCTTCCTCGTTCCGCCGCTCGTCCATGGTTTCGCCTGGCGCCTTTGGATCGGTACCTATTACGCGTTCCTGTCCGACCAACTGCCGTCGGGCGGCCGTCGCCTCGACGACTGATCAGGTGCGGCGCGCGGACATCCGGCGGACCAGTTCGACGAGGAAAGTCGTGTCGCCCTTGGTTGCGCGGAGGTGGCCGACGGTCTCGATCGTCAGCGCTTCAATGCGCTGTTTCGTCGCACCGACGCCATGCATCGCTGTATAAGTGGACTTTCCGTTTTCAGCATCGGCCCCGACGGGCTTCCCGAGTTCAGCAGCGTCAGCGGTGAGGTCGAGGAGGTCGTCGACGAGTTGGAAGGCGATACCAGAGGCGCGGCCAGCGAGGCGGAAATGTTCGACGTCCCCCGCGGAGGCTCCGCCGACCAGGGCGCCCATCGCGAAGGAGGCGCTGAGCATCGCGGCCGTCTTGCCGAGTAGGATGAATTCAATTCGGTCCGCATCATTTTCCTGTCCGTCCATGTCTTCGGTCTGTCCACCGACGAGCAACCGGGAGCCTGCGGCCAGGGCGAGTTCGCGCACGAGGGCGGTAGCGAGCGTGGGCTTGGCTGCGTAGCCAGTGGCGAGGAGTTCGAAGGCCAGTGGCTGCAACGCGTCGCCCGCGAGCAAGGCAGTGGCCTCATCAAAAGACTTATGGCACGATGGGCGGCCGCGCCGCAGATCGGAGTCATCCATGCACGGCAGGTCATCATGGATCAGCGAATAGGTGTGGATACACTCCAGGGCCGTCGCGGCGTGGGAGGCGTCGGCCTGTGGCGCGAAGGCGGCGGCGGAGGCGAGGCAGAGGACCGGCCGCAGGCGCTTGCCACCCGCTTCGAGGGAGTAGCGCATCGCTTCATGCAGTCGTTCAGGCCGGGTCGTGGAGACCGGCGTCAGGCTGCGCAGCGCAGATTCCGCCTGCTGGATGAGTGCCTCGTGCCGTGACTGAAACAGCGAGGCGTCCATCGGTTATTCGGCGTCGGAGCCGAGCTTGAAGAATGTCGCCGTCCGGCCGACGGTCCCGATCACTTCGCTTTCGGTGAGCTTGGCCAGTTCTTGGGCCTGCTTGTCCATCTCTTCGCGTTCGGCGGTGAAGCGGACCTTGACCAGGTCGGCGTTGCGGAAGGCTTCAGCGAGGAGGTTCGCGATGCCGGCATTCACGCCGGCCTTGCCGACGAACACCTTCGGGTCGAGCGTCTGGGCGAGACTGCGCAGCTTGCCGCGTTCGGCGCCGGTGAGGCGGGGTTGGTCTTCAGAGCCTGATTCCATGCCCGCTATGACGCTCTGGCAGGGCGGGGGAGTCAACGGACTAATCGGCTGCGCCTTGCCGTCCGTGCTCCGTTGGGCATCATGGTTGGACCGATGAGCCCAGCTTCCCCATCGCCTGCACGTGTCGTCCTTCCTGAGGTCGAGATCGAGGCGGAAGTCCGTCCGCTGGATCCCGTAGTCGTGCACGTTCGCTGCGCTCCGCGTTACTCCCACTCCCTGCGTATCTGGCAGAGTACGTTCCTGCTGGACCGTGATTCCTCCCACACGAGCTCGATGGTCGGCTTCGAGAATATCTCCCTCTATCCGCACTGGATGATGTTACCCTTTGGGCGCCCCCATCAGTTCACCCTATACTTCGAGCCGCTGCCGAAGTCGGTCCGGGTCTTCGACCTATCCGAGATCATCCCTGAACCTGGCGGCTGGCATTTTCCGGCAATCCGGAGGAATCAGGATGACGTCTACTGGCTCGATCTGCCTAACTGACGGAAAACAGGCTTATATTTCCCATCTAAGACGGGGTGGGGAGGGGCAGTTCCTTCTTGCTTACCCCCTAGCGGTTCGTCATTTCCATGGGTCAACTTCGTTAGGGAGAGGGGCGGAGCCCTTCTCACGCTGGTCGGTAGGCGAAAGCCTATTCCAGACGGAGAGCCCGGCTAAACGGCGGGGCTTTCGGGAATCTCTCCCAGGTCGGCCATCATCAACCCAAAACTAACCACCACCATGTCCGTCAATAAGTCTGAAGTCATCAAGAAGCACCAGCAGGATGCCAAGGATACCGGCTCCCCTGAAGTCCAGGTCGCCCTCATCTCCGCCCGCGTCACTCACCTGACCGAGCACCTGCGCACCCACCGCAAGGATTTCCACTCCCGTCGCGGACTGATCATGCTGACGAATCGTCGTCGCAAGCTCCTCGCGTACCTGAAGTCGTCTGACCTGGACCGCTACAACGCGCTCCTGGCCAAGCTCAACCTTCGCAAGTGAACGGCGCCTCCGGGCGCTTCTGTTCACCGAGCGTCCCAGCCTAGGCTGGGACGTCCGCTTTTCACCCACCAACAACAAAAACCCGTCGGGCAATTCCGCCCGACACAACGCACCAAGCAAACACACACATGAAACAAAAACACTCCGTGACCATCGAAGAACTCGGTATCACGATCAACACGGGCTCCATCGCCCGCCTCGCCAACGGCGCGGTCACCATCAGCAAGGGTGAGACCACGCTCTTCGTATCGGCCACCGCCGCCGAAGACCTGCGCTCCCCCGACCAGGACTTCTTCCCCCTGACCGTCGACTACCGCGAGAAGTTCGCGGCAGCTGGCCGTTTCCCGGGCGGTTACTTCCGTCGCGAAGGCAAGCCTTCCGATAAGGAAATCCTGACCTCGCGCCTCTGCGACCGTCCCCTCCGCCCGCTCTTCCCTGAAGGCTTCCTCAACGAAGTCCAGGTGATCGGCCTCCTCCTCTCGGCTGACCAGATCAACGACTCCGACGTGCTCATGGTGAACGGTGCTTCCGCCGCTCTCCTTTGCTCCGACATCCCGTGGAACGGACCGATCGCCGGTATCCGCCTCGGCCGCGTCGCCGGCCAGTTCGTCGTCAACCCGACCCACGAACAGCAGTACGAGTCCGATCTGGACCTCATCTACGTCGGCAACGAGAGCGACATGATGATGATCGAAGGTTCGGCCGACCAGCTGCCGGAAGCCGACTTCATCGCCGCCCTCGAATACGCCCAGAAGGCCATCCAGCCGATCATCGCCGCCCAGCGCAAGCTCGCCGCGATGTACTCCAAGACCAAGCGCGTCTTCCCGCTCGTCGTCTGCGAACCGAAGGCGCTCGCCATCTGCGAACGCGTGGCCGCCGAAGGCGACCAGCTCAAGAAGGCGATCTTCCTCGCTTCCAAGAAGGAACGTGGCGACGCCGTAAAGGCCGTGATCGAGAAGTCCAAGGCCGCTTGTAAGGCTGAGCTCGGCGACGTCTTCGACTCCCGCCAGATCAAGATGGCCTTCGAAAAGCTCCAGGAGAAGGTCTACCGCAACGCCATCATCCAGAGCGGCGAACGCGCCGACGGCCGCAAGCCGCTGGATCTCCGCGCCATCTCCTGTGAAGTCGACGTGCTGCCTCGCGTCCATGGTTCCTCGCTCTTCCAGCGCGGCGAAACCCAGGGTCTCGTCCTCGCGACCCTCGGCACCTCCAAGGATGCCCAGGAAGTCGACGCCATCACCGGCGGTCCGAGCAAGCGCTCGTTCCTCCTGCATTACAACTTCCCGCCCTTCTCGGTGGGTGAGACCGGCCGCTTCGGCATGACCTCCCGCCGCGAAACCGGCCACGGTAACCTCGCCGAGCGTTCGCTGCTCTCCGTGCTGCCTTCCGAGCAGGACTTCCCGTACTCCATCCGTCTCGTCTCCGAGATCATGGAATCCAACGGCTCCACCTCGATGGCTTCCGTCTGTGGCGGCACCCTCGCTCTCCTCGACGCTGGCGTGCCCATCAAGGCCCCGGTCGCCGGCATCTCCTGCGGTCTCGTGACCGAAGACGCCTCCGGTAAGATCGTGAAGTACCGCGTGCTCACCGACATCATCGGCGCCGAAGACCACTACGGCGACATGGACTTCAAGATCTGCGGCACCCGCGAAGGCATCACCGCCTTCCAGCTGGACCTTAAGATCCACGGTCTCCCGATGAACATCGCCAAGGAAGCCATCGCCCAGAACAAGGTCTCCCGCGACGCGATCCTGGACATCATGGCTAAGACCATGCCGGCCACCCGCGCCGAGCTGAAGCCCTGCGCCCCTCGCACCCACCGCATCAAGATCCCGTCCGATAAGATCGGCGCACTCATCGGCCCGGGCGGCAAGAACATCAAGCGCATCACGGAATACACCGGTTGCCAGCTCGACATCGATCAGGACGACTCCGGTTGGGTCACGATCTTCGCGACCGACGGCGAGTCCCTCGCCCGCGCGGTCAACGAGGTCAACCTCCTCTCGGCCCAGATCGAGATCAATAAGACGTACAAGGGCATCATCCGCTCGGTGAAGGAATTCGGCGCTTTCGTCGAATGCCTCCCCGGCCAGGAAGGCCTCGTGCACGTCTCCGAACTCGCCGACCACCGCGTCGAGCGCGTCGAGGACATCTGCAAGCTCGGTGACGAGATCATCGTCAAGTGCGTCGGCATCGACGACAAGGGCCGCGTGCGTCTCTCGCGCCGCGCCGCCATCGCCGAGAAGGAAGGTCGCGATTACGCTCCTGCCCCGAAGCCGATGGACCGCCCTCGTGGCGATCGTCCGGACCGTCGCTAAGTCCCGGTTGAACGACCAGATAAGGCCCCGGCTTACCCCGGGGCCTTTTTTGTGCCCGCTTACTTTGCGGGCTTATCCGTCGCTGTCACGCGTTCGAACCACGCGCGTGCCGTGGTCGTCGCGTCGCCGTCGCGTAGCGGCCAGCGGTCATTATGCGGATGCTTCGCGAGCTCGTTGGGGAAGGTTCCGAAGTGCGCTCCCATGTCGACCGTGAGGTAGTCCACATTCTGTGAAGCGATGCGTTCGACGAATCGGCGCGTCTCATCGCCTGGGTAAGCTTGGCTGATCAGCACAGGCCGACCTTGTAGGCGCCGCAGCCGTGTCGTGGCTTCTTCGCGGTAGCGGGCGAGCGGCGCTCCCCATGGGGCGGTCCATTGCTTCACGCCGTCGAAATGGTCATGGGCCCAGAGTCCGCACCAGAGCTTCGCGATCTCGTCGTCGTGCAGCCCGAGGAAGGAGGTGCCGATGGCGCCGCGGGAGAAACCGCAGAGGACCACCTTCTTCGGGTCGCCGCCGAACTCGGAGCAGATTCTTGGGATGTTCGTCTTCGCGTAGCCGACGGTGGCGTCGATGTCGCCCCACCAGGTGATCTCGTTCTTCTGGTGGTCCTTGGCGACGTAAGGCAGGACGACCCAGATGGCCTTGCCGCGCGTGACGCCATAGCCAAGGCCGGCGCCTTCGACTTCGCCGGTGGAGCCTGAGGTAGGGAAGTAGTTGCCAGTGTATTCCGCGATGACCGGCCAACTTTTACCGCGAGCCTTCCAGTCCGGCGTCCAGTCGGCAGGCAACGTGATCAGGTGATGCACCTTCGTGCCGGCATATTCTGGGGCGATGACGGTGGCCCGCTTACGCGGCTGCGGGCCTTGGTCCGTCAGCGGAGGGAGCGCGAGGTCCGCGCCGCTAAGCGACATCGCCGAGATCAGGAGAAGCAGGGCGAGGCGCATGGCGGGTTCAGCTGAGCTTATTGTCCACGACCTGCGTGCGCGTCCAGAGGTCATGCCAAGCACGCTTGTCGCGACGGAAGAGTGGCACGTGGAAGTTCACGATACCTAGGATCATGAAGAGCGGGTTAGGCAGGGCGAAAAAAGCAGCCTTCCAGGCGGAGCGCAGGAGCGCCGCGAGGAAGCCGGGAGGTTCGGCGCTGGGGAGCTCGATGGTACGCAAGTTGAAGATGCGTTTGCCGAGCGTGCGGCCGGCGAGCAGCCATTCTTGCAGGGCGAGCGCGAGCAGCATGGTCACAAAGCTCACGTTGCCTTGGAAGGAATACCAGGTGAGGAAGGCTTCTCCGTCAGTGCTCTTCTCGTCGAGGAGCTGGGTGGTCATGGCACTCAAGGCCTTCATGTCGTTCGGGCTGCCGGACTTGATGGCCTTGACGTATTGCTCGGTGAAACGGTGAGTCCAGGCGTCGGCCTTCTGCCGCGCGGCGACTTCGTCCGGGTCAGCGAGAAGCCCCGCGAGCGCCCAGCCGAGGAGCATCAAGGGGATGATGTCCGCCAGACAGGCGAAGGTGCGCCACCAGTATCCCGCGGGGGGAGGTGGGATGGGGGGAGGATTAGCCACGGGCTTGGGCGCGCTCGCAGGCGTCGAGCGTGTTCTTCATGAGCATTGCCACGGTCATCGGGCCCACGCCGCCGGGGACGGGTGTGATGGCTTCGCAGAGGGGCGATACGGCGTCGAAGTCGACGTCACCGACGATACGATAGCCGGCCTTCTTGGTGGCGTCGGGTACGCGGTTGATACCGACGTCGATGACGACCGCACCGGGCTTGACCATGTCGGCGGTGATGAAGCGTGGCTTGCCGATCGCGGCGACGACGATGTCGGCCAGGCGGACGATGGCGGGCAGGTCCTTGGTGCGGGAGTGGGCGATGGTGACGGTGCAGTCGCAGCCCTTGGCGAGGAGCAGGGCGGCGGCGGGCTTGCCGACGATGAGCGAGCGGCCGACGACCACGGCGTGTTTGCCAGCGGTCTCGATGCCGGAGCGGCGGAGGAGTTCGACGACGCCGGCAGGCGTGCAGGCAGCGAAGGCCCCCGGGAGTTCCTGGACGAGGCGGCCGATGCTCTGCGTGCCGAACCCGTCGACATCCTTGTCGGGCGAGACGCGGTTAAAGACCTCGGTCTCAGGCAGGTGCTTGGGCAGCGGGGCCTGGATGAGGATGCCGTGCACCGAGGCGTCGGCGTTAAGGGCATCGAGGTGGGCGAAGAGTTCTTCCTTGGAGACCGTCTCGGGGAAGAGTTGGATTGAGGCCTTCATGCCGACTTCGGCTGCGGTCTTCTGCTTCTTGGTCACGTAGGAGACCGAGGCGGGATCGTCGCCGACGCGCACGAAGGCCACGTGGGGGACGACCGGGGCGAGCTTGGCCACGCGTTCCTTGACTTCGGCGAGGACCTGTTGGGCGATGGCGTTTCCGTCGATGAGGCGCATGAGGGATGACTAAGACGGTCAAGCCGCCGAGGGCGAGAAAAGTCCTTCATTCTGGGGGCCGATTGATTGTCTCGCCCTGTGGGGATAAATGCCTCAATCCAGTGGCGTGCCCTCCGAAGGACCCATGCGTATTCACAAGTTCCTCGCCCAGGCGGGGGTCTGCTCCCGTCGTGAGGCGGAGCGTCTGGTCGCCTCGGGGTCCGTGATGATCAACGGGAAGCTGGCCGTGACCGGTCAGCCGGTCGACCCGGCCGTGGACGTCGTCCTCTGCCAGGGCCAGCACATCAAGCCTCTGAATCGCACGGTAGTGCTGATGATGAATAAGCCCCGCGGTTACCTCTGTACCAACGACGACACGCACGGCGGCCAGACCGTCTTCGACATGGTCCCCCCCGAATACGGCAAGCTGCGATTGTTCTGCGTCGGTCGGCTCGACAAGGATTCCGAAGGTCTGCTCATCCTGACCAACGACGGCGAATTGGCCAACAAGGTCATGCATCCTTCGGGCGGCGTCATTAAGCGCTACGAGATCATCCTTAACCGCGACTACGACCCGACGCTCACGCCGCGCCTGCTTAAGGGCGCCGTGGAAGAGGGGGAGCATTTGCGCTTCAAGAAAGTCATTCGTCACCCGGACAACGCCGCCCACCTTGAGATTCATCTCGACCAGGGACGCAAGCGTGAGATCCGTCGCCTCTTCGAGATCTTTGGCTTCCACGTGAAGACCCTGCGCCGCTTCCAGATTGGCGGCCTGGTTATCCGGAAGATGCCCTTAGGCGACTGCCGCCCGCTTTCCCGTAAGGAAATCGACTCGATTTTCGAGAACTGAGTCCGGCTTGGCTATCTTGGGCTTGCACCCTGCGGTTAGGGGTTTTTCTTCAGGGTACCCCCAAGCCGTGACCCCCTCGCGACTGTTATCTCTTTTCTTGTGCGTCTGCTCCCTGCTGGCTGGCCCTGAGACGTCCATGAAACTGGTCTGGTCCGACGAGTTCAACGACAAGGAGATCGACAAAAAGAAGTGGAACTTCGGAGAGGGCGTCAAGATCGTGGATGGTCAGCTCTCGCTTGAAATCCTCCCTGGCTCGAAGCCAATGTTCTGGCGCGGCTCGAGCATAAATACTCGAGGTAAGTTCAGTTCCAAGGCCGGCTACATCGAGGCCTCCATCATGTTCGTCCAAACGGGTGGTCACGGGTGTGGCTTTGGTATCGGCAACGAGGACGGCAAGGCGCCGTCGGCGGGCATGGGCTTCAGTAATGGCGGCGGCGATTCGGTCGGCCTTTCCCTTTCGATCGTCAACGAGGAGCGAGGACGTACGCTGAGTCCGAAGGAGAATCCGATGCCTAAGGATAATACCTACAGCAAGAAGTTCCACCGCTTCGGCTTCCAGTGGGGACCCGCCGATTACCGATGGTATCTGGACGGCAGGCTGGCCAATACCATCAGGATCTCTCCCACCATCCCGGCCACACCCAAGCCGATGTTCATCTCTTTTGATCATAATCGCCTCCCCGAGGCAGGGTTACTGAAGAACTTCAAGGACCCCAATATGGGGCCGGAACCCATGCGGGTCGACTGGGTTAAGGTCTACCAGTAAGAGGGTAGGGCTTGCCTCTTTCCGCCCACCGATTTTAATCAGTCATACCCCTGTTTCATGAAAGCCCTCCCGCTTTTCTCCCTCCTTGCCGCCCTGACGCTGGGCGCAGCTCCCAATAACGGCCTGAAGCCGGTCTGGGAGGATGATTTCAACGCCAAGGAACTCGACACCAAGAAGTGGAATGTCGGCGGCTCCGCTCGTATCGTGGATGGTAAACTGCAGATCGAGGTGACCTCCAACGGTAAGCCGGGTTTCTGGAATGGCAGCTGGGCCAACACTTCCAAGAAGTTCACCCACCCACAGGGGTATTTCGAGGCCTCCATCCGCGCCGTGCAGACCAAGGGCCGTGGTTGGGTTGGTTATGGTATCCGCAATGAAGACATGTCGAAGACCCCTTCTTCTTCGATGCGTTTTACCTTCACTGGCGCGGACAAAATCTCCCCTGACTTGGATATCGTCGACGAAGCCGGCTCCCATCACCTGACCCCCAAGGAGCCGGTGATTTCGATGGACGGCGGAAAGTCCTACAAGAAGTTCCTGACCTACGGACTGCAGTGGACCGACAAGAACTACATCTGGTATGTCGAAGGACGGCAGGTGCACAAAATGGCTCGGCCCATCCCAAGCGCACCAATGTTCATCGAATTCAATCAATGGTTGCCGGAAGGCGGTCTGCTTAAGGATTTCATGAATCCTAAGCTCGGTCCCGAGCCGATGCAGATCGACTGGGTCAAGGTCTTCAAGATCCCATGAGATTACTCTTCTTGCTGCTGGCTGCGAGCGCCCTAGCCGTCGATCCGACGGCCGGCAAGAAGGTCACGTTCTCCGACGACTTCAACGGCGACGCGCTCGATGAGACGAAGTGGACCATGCCGGCCAACCGCGAGACGGTCTCCATCGCTAAGGGCGGCAAGGACAAGGTGCTCCGCATCTCCCTGCGCAAGGTCGAGGACATGATCCAGTGGAACGGCGTGACCACCAACGGCAAGTTCGAGCAGATGTACGGTTATTTCGAGGCCTCCATCAAGATGCCGGCCACCAAGGGCCATACGGCGATTTTCCGCCTCGGTCCTGCGGACGAAAAACTGACCCCGAACATGTTGCTTCTTTTCGAGGGCTTGGGCGCTGACCAGATCATGCCGTGGGCGCGGAGGAACGACGATTCCGGTCAAC
>Ga0194048_10001900_pt1 | contig 10351 bp, 16 predicted proteins | sample JunL225m_MetaG_FD_161685 | JGI IMG/M metagenome (GOLD analysis project Ga0194048, IMG submission 161685) | Anoxic zone freshwater microbial communities from boreal shield lake in IISD Experimental Lakes Area, Ontario, Canada - Jun2016-L222-5m | ecosystem: Environmental > Aquatic > Freshwater >... | reverse complement strand
TTGACATTAAGAGAACAAGAAGTATACCATTCAATTTCACGCTTAATGTAGTCGTCATTTGGTGAACCAAATATAAATGGCTCATCTGCAATAAACGACGCAGATCTAAGTTCAAGCATTTTGCAGCCAGTTTTATCGGTAATAGTAAATTCACCACGAAGCGCTGCTCTGAAATATTCTCTAATATCACTGACTAGATAATGCGCAAACATTAATAGAGATCTTTCTTATAAATCTTCTTATTAAGCCAATCGCGATCTGGTTTCTGACCATCAATTTTGCCACGTGAATATGCAACAAAGAACGCACAGTAGTTAATTAGATCCTTCGCTGAATCTTCAATTGATTCGAAGTTTGGCTGATATGCAGGATCGCTTGTCATGGCTTCCATGACAGAGCGAAGACGAAGAGTCTTCGCATGAATTGCATCTAGAATACTAAGACAGCCATTTGGATAGTAATCAGCCTGACGAATACTTGAATTAGGATTCTGGTAATCGTTTGATTTCTTAACCATGATTGCGCGGCATTCATCTAGTACGCACATTGCTTCAGTTGCCGGCAGTGTATTAACTTTTATTGATACATTATCATCTTTTTCTGGAGACTCACTGCTATAAGATGTTATATGATATGTATGTTTAGTATTAGCCATATTATTTACTCCATTTCAATGCAAGCACCTGAAATAAGTGCTGAATTATGATTAAACCAAACACCGCTGTTAAAATTACTTGTTTGAATATATCGATTCATTAAATACGGATCGATAATAAGACGTGACTTAACTATATAACCATCACCATACTGCCTATATGATGCTGTAATGATAACGTCTAGTACTTTTGCTGCAATATTATTACGTAGTGTAGAAAAGCTGCTTGACGGTAAAGCAAACCATTTGCTATTCTGTGTCTTAACTTCTATACGAATATTATCAATGATGAGATCATAACCATATGTGTCACGATCTGTTACATCCCATTTATCGTCAAATATATCAAGTCGGTTTTCAGCTTTTAGAAGTTTTTTAATTCCTACTTCCGCAATTGTGCCATAAAAACAATTATTGAATACTTGCTCATATGAACGACCTCTGCATTTACGCGGATGATTATAGATTTTCTCAGCAAGAAGCTTAACAGCATCTGATACTTCATCTGTAGTAACAAATGCCTCTGATTTAAGAGAATCAATTATATTCGATGATATTTTCATTATAACACAGTTTATATGTATTGTACAATCTATTCTCTTGTAGCATTCATGGCTTTCTCGATATAAACATAATCGAGAAAAGATCGAAGATCAGTGTGCTTAGGTGGAGTCCATCCAGCTGGCTTAATTAGATCAGGTAGACCAAGCGGATTAGGTCGACTATTCTTAATACCGACTTCCTTTTTCATATTAGCAGTATGCACTCTATCCCATGCCTCTTTACTATCGACACCAAATGCATCGAGAGTACCGATTGCAACTACGCAGAGATCAATAAGAGCATCGATGGCATCTTCCGGAAGCTCTGCACTCTTAAGTTCATCTAATTCTTCCTGCAGAAACTTAACTCTGAAGTTAAAGTATTCGACAAGTTCAGCAGCAGTCATCTTATTTACTACTTTATTAACGCCAAAGTGCTTATGCATTTCAGCAATATCGCTAATCCAATTGTCACTCATAAATCCACTCCGGAGGTTGTCTCTTGGTAAACTTAAAAAGATGTTTCTTTCCATTCTTATAGTAAGTTCTATAGTTGATAACAGGATCTTCTGATATCTTATATTCATCTGGCATTGCGCAACGCATTGCAGTACTTTCGAATTCTTTTAGATTAAATGGTGGGGATTGTAGATCATACAATAGATCAGCACACTTATGTCTTTTACCGTAACGATAAGTATACTCGTCAAGAAGAGCAGCAAAATGGTCGACCAGCCATAGATAATTTTCTACGGATTCACGACACCAAACTGCTGATGGATGCATTGCATGTGTAGCCTTATAAAGAACAGTTTCACGACCATCATTAAGTTTATAACGTTTAATGTTACGACCAGAACTAGAATCTACATATAGCGCGCCATCCAAAAGGCGATGCGCCGTAGAAAGTAACTGTGCAGTTTCAAGAATCATTTTAACGACATGACGATCTACAAGTGATTGCGCTGCAATCACAGGATCATTATCGACTTGAAAAATATTCATCTTATACCGGTATACTTACTTCTTTTTCCAAATTACAGGCTTGTTATTCCACATTCCGCACTTGATACTTTCATATCCAAGCGAACGAAGATAATCATTAAAGATCTTTCCCATCTTAGACTGATCAATGATTCGGTCACCGTGTTTATATTCAGTAAAGTGTCCAATGGCCCAAACATTAAATGAATTAGCAATAACCATGTACTTAGGCTGTAGTCGATCGATTACACTTTTTACGTGATCCAGTGGTTCATAGAGATGTTCATAAAATTCAGATGCAAATACTAAATCTACAGGCTCTGTAATTTCCTCGATTGCACCGACAAGAGTAAAATCATATTTCTCAGACATCGACTGACAGAAATCCCATTGCTTGGTATTTCGTAGATTTACTGCATATGCTTTAGCTTCTGGATAAGCTTGCTTCAGCGCGCATGTACTATAGCTAAGACCACAACCAACATCAACAAATGACTTAATACTATTAAGTTCTGTTAGTACTGGATTTTTGATGAGCTGTCTAATGAATAAACGACTATATGTCTTAAAGCATTGAAAGATGTCAATGAAGTAATAGTCATCATCATATATACTATATGCTGAATCCATATCATTTTTTTCTAAATGATCATACCACTTAACAGTAAGTGATTTAAAGAGTTCATCAGTTTTAACTAATTTGTGTGCTAACTGCTTATCAATTGGCACCACTGGATTATAATCGATAAGAAACTGTTCGAACATAACCTTTGGTTTATCATCTAGAAAATTCATTAGTACTCCGGTGATGTTGTTGCGCCATCTTTTCGATAAATTTGTACAGCATCAGATCCATAGGTCGGACATACCATAATCATATCAGGTAGACCATTTTTAAGTGTAACAGAATCGCCGCATATAAAATATTGTCCAGATTTTTCTGGAAATATATGCACTAGAATTTTCTTAAGCTTGGCGTTTTCTTCTAGAAGTTCTTCTACAGTTTTCAATTCTTGATACGCCTTTCGAACTTCTTCATTTTATTCAGAGCTTGGTGTCGATGATAGTCAGTTGCTCGCTTATAAAATGCTTCTCCATTTAAATGTGAAATTTCATGGAGAAAACAACGCGCAGTCATTCCAGTAAAAGTTTCTGTACGGGTATCGCCATTTGGTGTGTTAAATCGTACACGAACATGCCTAGGTCGCTTAATCTTTACAACTAGGCCAGGATAACTAAGACAACCTTCCTCAAGATATATTAGCTCTTCTGATGGATTAACTATTCGTGGATTAATACAAACAAAATTTTCCGGAGAACCTCTCATAGAAAAAATCTGATATGGCACTCCAATTTGATTCGCAGAAAGACCAATACCATTTGAATCATACATGCACTTAACTAAGTCACGCGCAAATTCAACCATGTCAAATGGTAGATCATTAAAATCTACTGGATGACAAACCGCGTTTAGAATTGGATCGTTCTTACTTACTAGTTTCATTGAAACACATCCTGATAAAATATGGCTTATCCAACGAGTGCATATTCTTAATCATATTAAGAGTACCCTTGGACTGACCATCCCATAAAATAATTGCTCCATCGGCATATTTTGCCATTTGAGCATTCCGAATTGGGCCTGCGGCCTTATCATGAGTTCGCCAATCTGCTGGAAACTCCTTGATAGGAATGCCATTCGCGATTGCCCATGTTTCTCCCATAGTATCAACACCTCTAGCTTTACCAGAAACTACTTCTTCGATGTTGAAATTAGACTGCGTTATGGCTTTTACAAGACCAAGACGATCAGTAATATCACGACCACCAGCTATAATTACTTTCATATTTTATTATACCATAATAAACAATTAATGTACAACTAAACTGACAGCTTAGAGAAGTTTTTTACTTTTGTAAATCTAAGAACACTCTCGAATTTATCAATAAGAGTATCTTGCTTATGAGATATAATGAATGTATTAGTATCGCTTGTTAGACCATCAAGCATCTTCATAAATTCGTCTGTGCCATTTGTATCAAGAGATGAGTCAAATACTTCATCTAGAACCAGAATATTTGTATTGATAGAATTACGTAGCTTAGCAATTGCTCTCCATGCAAATAGAATTGCGAGGTTTAACCGCATCTTTTCTCCTTCAGAGAAGGACTCATAGGAGAAATCATCTCTAAATCTAGATTTAATAGTTTCTTGAAAATTCTCGTCTAATTCAAAATTAACGAAGAAATCGAGAGCTGATAGATATTTATTGATGAATTTATTAATGACTGGAATATATTGCTTTACCAGCTTAGACTTAATACCACCATCCTTAAGCATCAGACCTGTAAGACTTAGTATAGAACTATGTTCGGTAAGTGAAGTAAGCTTAAGTTCAATATCTATAACCTGTTGCTCAAGTGATTCAATATCCTCCGAATTAGAAGTTCTTGTACGATTTTCCATACTATCAATTTCACGCTGAGTACGCTGAATATAATCTTTATAGGTTCTGATCTGACCATCAAGAGTAGATATCTTTACCTTTAATTCATTAACAATATTACGATTCTTGATTGCTTGATCTATTATATATTGAGCTTCATTAATCTTGTCTAGAAGCTTGGGCAATGACTCATTAATATTGTCGATCTTATTGCGAATTTCATGCACATGCGATTCTCTAAAAGATGCATCAATTTCCTGTGTGCATGTCGGGCATGTTGTGTTATCGTGGAAAAATTCAGTATCTTTCTTTAGAGTTTCTACCTTAAGTTCAAGTTCATTCTTAATTCTATTCATTTTCTTGATGCTATTGATAGCGGTTTGATCATCACCAATGCTCAATACGATATCAGAAATTTCTGCAATTAGACTAGTTCTTTTAGTATTAGCATCGTTGATTTGATCTTGCGTAGACTCTATTGCCTGTCTACGATCCTCAATAACTGCGCGATCACTTTCTTCTCGTTCAGCTGAATGCTTCTTTACAAGCTTTATCTTTTCATTAATAATTCGCTTCTCAGTCTCAGCTGAACGAATATCTTCATTATTGAAATAGATCTTATCTTTAAGGAGAGTATTCATGATCGTGAATACTTCAAGATCAAGTAGATCTTCAATGATTTCGCGGCGCTGACCAGTTGGAAGAGACATAAATGGCACATAAGAAGCAGAGCCAAGTACAACAACCTGGCAGAACGATTTATAGTTAACCTTTAATACATGCTTTTCAAGAACATCTTGATAATCCTTAGATTCTGCTGATTGATCGATAAGTTCGCCATTCAGATAGATTTCAAAGATATTTGGCTTAAGACCCCTGATAATCTTATACAAATTTGGTCCAATGCTAAACTCTACTTCAACAACTAAATTCTTACGAGTCATTGAGTTAACAAGCTGTGGCTTATTGATTTTTCTAAATGGCTTACCAAAAAGCGAATACGTTAGCGCCTCTAGAAATGTAGACTTACCTGCTCCATTTTCACCGATAATTAAAGTAGTCTGGGATTTATCAAGTTGAATCTCAGTAAACTCATTACCAGTAGATAATAGATTTTTCCACCTAATCTTATTAAACTTGATACTCATTCGAGTTCATTTGCCTCATTATATAGGTCGATCATAATTGATTTTATTTTTTGTCGATCAATGCCGCCAGTTTCTGTTTGATCAATAAACTTAGTAAATATATCAACGGTAGATTCAGCTTCATCAATAATCGATTCATCATTTTGAATATCTAAATTCAAATGGTCTTCTACTACCTGTAGTTCAATTACACCCTGCTCTTCGATCTTTTCCATATACTGATCAAATAGATATGGATTACTCTTATTTCGAATTACTACCTTAACAATCTTGTCCTTAAATTGTTCAAAATTGATAGATAGCAATTCATTTCCTGAGATAGCAACATCATCATAGAGAGTCTTTTCAAAGATATTGATAGGACTATCGATAAACTCTAGCTTACCGGTATCAGTATCAAATATAGCAAACCCGCGTGGATCTTCATAGTCAGACCATGTGTATTCCATCGCTGCGCCTAGATACTGAATATTATCTGTGCGCGAACGATGATGATAATGTCCAGAACATACTAAATCGAACTTATTAAATTCTGTTTTATCCATTCCACCATGAGATGGAAGCCCGCGATACATTTGGAAACCACCAAATTCAAAATGCCCAAAACAGTATACTGCATTTGTTTTCCTAATAAGATCAAACGTTTCTATCCTATTATCATCACAAATCCATGGAACAAATAAGATTTTGCATCCATCAAACTCTACTTCTGCTGCTTTCTCATAAAGAGAAATATTGCCGGCTTTGTTGATTATAGAGAATGAGTTTGTCGCATTTGTATTCTTATGAAAACAATCATGATTTCCCAAAATTTGATGATAAGAATAGTTATTATCAGCAATTACATTCAGAAAATCACGTTGAAGACATCTTGCAGTATTGATATTTACATACTTTCTGCGATCCATAAGATCACCACAATGGATGATCGTATCAATTCCGTATTCCTTTAGATATGGAAAGAAGAAATTAGTGTAGTACTTCCGGAAGTAATCGAGAAACTTGATACTATCACCACGAATTCCCCAGTGTGTATCAGTAATTAAACAAATTTTCAAGCGCGCTTCCTAGTCTTAACGGCCATCGTAGAAACCTTGGTTAGCGCAACATTGCACACATCCCTAATAGTACGAACCTGAAGTTCGTATGCTTGTCTCTCATTTTGAGAAGTTGCATTAATCATTTTTGCTAGAAGATCTTTAATGATCTCTGGTACTAAGAAATTATTCATCAGAAAATACCTCCACTCCTTTTTTCTTTGCTGCTTTCTTCTTCTTTTTCTTAGATGCCTCAGATTTATCTTCGAAATCCTTGATAACATCATTTGACTTATAATCGCTAGTCTGACCGGCTCCAAATTCGCTTACAAGATCATCCATAACGAAATTATTTTGCATATTCTTATGTTTAATATAGGTCTGCTTCTTTTCTTTTTGAATTCTTCTGATGAATGCATTCCAAGCAATCATTGTGAAATATGCGAATGGATTACTAGACTTGTCAGGATCAAAATTGTTAATAGCTATAATACAGTTTTCGATGCCATCCGAGACCATTTCATCTCGCCATGTATAACCGAAAAACTGCGGCTTAAGCGCTAATTTATTACAAATAAGATACACACATTCTCCAATATATTCTGGAATACGCGGCGGATCTAATTCTGTTTTTTTAGCAGCTCGTACTTTTTCGATATACACTTGCATAGTTTCATACATCATTTTATTATTAACGTAATGTACAACTTTTTTCTTTATCATTCTAATCCAATCCGATATAATTTATACGGGAATTTTTCCTCCGCATATATCTTAATTCTTTCAAGAAAATGAAGTAGAGTATAATTCTTTTTGTTTTTCCAGACAATATCATCTGCTATATCATATAGCACAGCAGATGTTTTAGTAGCCGACTTTCTCAGTCCACGACCGATTGATTGTAGGTTACGAATTCTGGATTTAGAAGGTGAAGCAAATATGACTGAGTTTAGATTTTGAATATCAACGCCAGTAGAAAATGTTCCATATGATGCTACAATAATAGCATTAGTTTCTAACTCAACTATTTTTCGTACTTCTTCACGTTCTTCACCATCTACACCACCATGAATGAAGAAGATCTTTCTATTTTTACTCTCAGTTGAGAGTAAGTCATATAGGATTTTACCATGCTTTTCAACATATTGAAACAGAAGAAGTGTATTACCATCCAGCGATATAGTTAAATTCTTAATGAATCTATTTCTCTTTTCGTTTCGGACAATGAAATCAATCTCATCTTGATATGAAGCCTTTGAAAGCTGCTTTCTGATATCATCAGGATAACTTAAAACAATGGACTTAATTGTGAAAGAAGCAAGATGCTTCTGTTCAATCAATTCAGCCGTCGTAGTAACTTTCTTAATAGGTCCGAATAAACCTTGAAGAATAAGTTCATGACAAGCAGTACCATCGAGAGTTCCAGTAAAACCAAACTTATATTTGCAATCAGACATTTTCTCCATGATTGATATCATGGATTTTGCTTTAAAGAGATGAGCTTCATCTCCAATAACTACATTAAACTGGTCAAACCAATCTTTTGGTTGTTTGTAAATGCTCTGCCAAGTAGTACATATAATTTGCGAATCTGAGTCGCGTTCTTTGCCGCCATGTATCTTATGAGCATCTTCTTTTTTGCCTGAATACTTCTCAAAATCAGATACCATCTGATGAACAAGAGAAATAGTTGGCACAACTATAAGTGTTTTTGTATTGTAGTATTTTGTTAGTAGATAGATGATAAAAGATTTGCCGGAAGCTGTAGGAGATAGAAATAAGACTCTACCCTCGCGAACACCAGAAACGAATGATTTCATCTGGTAATCGCGAGGTGTTAAAGTCAATCCAAGATTTTTGACGAATTCTTCTCCTTCAATAGCAGAGAATTCTCTGTGAGTCGTATCAAAATCATATTCTATTATATAATTACGCTCACGACAAAATACCTCTAGCTTCTGTCTCAGACCACAGTAGAGTAAACTCTGCATCATCTTATATACTCTGATCTTTCCATCCCATATTTTATTTCTATAGGCCGGGGTAAACTTAGCACCAGGTACATCAAATGTAAAGTACTGGTTAATTTCCTGTGCTACGCCTGGATCACATATAAGCTTATCATAAGTTTCACTGAAACGAGCTACTCTTATTACGTCCATTACTTTGAAACTAGAACTTCTTTTTCTGTCTGAATCTGCTTACGCCGTTCACCTGCAAGCTTACGAAGTTCACCGAGTGCTTTTCGGGCCCTAGCAGCAGAAACCTTTACACCCTTTGTTACGAATCGATCATTCTCTGCCATATATGTATTATATGCTTCAGTAATCTGATCATTAATACTTTTAATTGTATCCATATTAATCTCCATGTTAACCGCCCATTGTGAATCGTAGAAAATCAAGACTTGTCTTAAGCTGATAACCACGATTTTGAATTGATCTGATGATTGATTCTAATAGATCTACTTTTTCTTGCTGCATACCAATACGAAGTGAGATATTAATAATCTCACGATCCGACTCCATATAAATTGGAATATCTTGCTTAAGTACAACACCCCTCGGTGGAAGCGACCAACCGAGCTCTTGTTGCTCTTTAGTAGCACCCATTGTGAACATCTCAAACTTATCTCGTTTCAAGATTTTCAACTCAGATTCGAGCTTCCTTAGAAGGAGACGTTCAGCAACTAGGATATTGATATATTTAGAGTGCAGTTTTGGAATCTTAAGAGATTCATTTCCAAGTTCTGTGGAATCAATCTCCACATCCTTGCCCCACTCACTCATTATCTCTTCTATTTTCATGTTCCCATTATACCATAGATTTGTCAAATATGGTAAAAATAAATGTCAAAATAATGAAATAAAGTTGTGCACAAATCCAGAATCTATGGTATAATAGGTTATCACCTCAGAGATGAATAATAAGTTAGATCTTTTCTATAGTATATAATTTATACTTGAATACAGCATATGCTGTTACATAATCTACATCGTTTAATGTAGCATCGAATGTGATATCACCAAGTTCTATAGGATAAGCATCCTGAAAGATAACAGCATAGTTTGCTGAATGTCTAGAGTTTAATATATTTAATTCAATATCAGAGTAGATACCTTCACCAGATAATTGATTTTTATCCTGAATAAGCTTATATTGATCGAATGTTTGGGGTTTACCCATTTGAACGAGCCAGTCATATAGTTCGATATAATTCTGAAGATCTTCACCAACTTTGAATGTAATTGATAAAGTATCAAAATCGATATGATCACCAGGCTTTGGTAGATTAATAAATGGATTTGGTGTATTTACTGCAGGTAAACTCATTCTAGGAACAGTTACCTTCTGAATAAAGAAATTAGTAGCTGGTGTTTTCTTTATCAAGAATTTAAATGATACTGGTGAAAGGAAATTCTTGTTTGTTGGTGATGAATCAAGAACACTCATTTTAATACCTTTTCGATGTCAGCGCGCGACCACTTAGACCCATCTGAATATGCCATTACAACCTCTGATATTACAGCGTTAATAG
>Ga0194048_10001898_pt1 | contig 10354 bp, 8 predicted proteins | sample JunL225m_MetaG_FD_161685 | JGI IMG/M metagenome (GOLD analysis project Ga0194048, IMG submission 161685) | Anoxic zone freshwater microbial communities from boreal shield lake in IISD Experimental Lakes Area, Ontario, Canada - Jun2016-L222-5m | ecosystem: Environmental > Aquatic > Freshwater >... | reverse complement strand
GGAATCCATTCAAATTTGATTTTTCTAGAACCGATAGCAGAAATCATCTGCACAGATAGATCCTGCATGCCTTCGTTCTTAATCTTCCAACGGCCAGACATTTGTTCAACAACTAGTTTGCTATCCATACGAACCAGAAGTGCTGCCTCAGGAACAAGCTCGTTGGCAAGTTCAACTGCTGCTAGCACTGCACGGTACTCAGCCACATTGTTTGTTGCTATACCTATGAAGATGGCAAGTTCTGCAATGATGCTGCCGGAGACTTGATCTATCAGTACTGCACCGGAACCAGCAGGCCCTGGGTTTCCTCTTGAGCCACCATCGGCTTCAATGATTACAACCTGAGTCATCGAACCATCATCGCTTGGCATTCAGGACAGTGACCAATCTCATCTTCAGCAAGTGACGAGAGCACATCAATAGCACTTGCAGTAAGCCCCATTCGGCAGGCCGAGCAAGAACGGTTGACAACCTGACCAACGGCTATCTGTCGCTTCGCTAAGAGCTCATAAGCTGCCAATACTTCAGCTGAAATCTTGCCAACAAGTATTTCCTTGTCTGAAGTTAGTTTTCTACCTCTAGATTTGAGCTCGTCCACTTTTGCTTGGATTTCTGCTTGAATTTCGTTCATAGCAGTGTTGATGCCATCTCTGCGCTCAGAGATTACCTTCAAAATCTTTTCTGCATCTTCAAGCTCTGCTAAAACTTCGAGCTCGGTATCTTCCAGCTCGTTCTTACGTCTAGTTAGTGACTCAATTTCGCTTTGGATACCGACGGCATCTTTAGGTGAAGAGGTTTGGTTCAATCTATCTTTATCCCGAGCGATGCGAGCTTCAACAAGATGTAAATCATCATCAATACGCTTTTGGTTGGCTTCTAGGTTCTCGACAGTTGTTCTGGCTGAGATGAGTTCGCCAGCGACAGAGGCAAGGTCATTTCGCAGTGTCTCTAGTTCCTTGGACTCAATTGCCGAAGTTATCTCATGCTTGATTTGTGCAATTTCTAAATCGACTTCAGCTAAACGAAGTAAGGCCGATTGGCCGATTTTATCCAGTTTCATGCACTAAGTCCTTATTGGTTTATTGGGTTGTTCATTAGAAAATCAAAGACATCTGTTCTGATGTCGCAGATCTCCAGTTCAATGCCAGTTAGTTCTTTCGCTAATTGAGCTTTAGCTGTTGCCAACCAAAGATATTCAGCTGCCCAGTGTGAAATGTCAACAAGTGAGAAATCAACATTTCTAGCTTTGGCTAGTTCAAGTATCTCCTGTGCTGGGTGGTGTCGTAAATCCGAAGTGATGTAAACATCAGCGCCAGCATCTAAAGCAAGAGTCAGATAGGAATCCCCTGCCCCAGCACACAGTGCAACAGTTGAGACTTGTTTCTCAAAATCGCCGGCAACACGAACGCCTGTGGCCGTTTGTGGCAGGAAAGAATTGAGCTTCGCAGCTAGATCTCCAAGTGAGAGTTTCTGCTCTAGCTTGCCGATTATTCCAATTCCTTGAACTCCATCAGGAAGAGGCGCAAGTGGACGGGTGGATGCCAGTCCTAACTGCTGAGCTAATACAGCTGAAGTTCCAGTTGAGACCACATCAGCATTGGTATGAGCAGAGTAAAGAGCGATACCAGCCTTGATTAGTTTTGCAACCAGGTTCCCCTTTGAGCTTTCATCGGCAAGATTGGTTACGCCTTTTAGTAGCAATGGGTGATGAGCAAAAATCAAGTCAACGCCATTTGCAATTGCTAAGTCAACGACTTCAGTGGTCACATCAACGGTTAGGAGAACCTTGTTTACTTGCTGGTTCTTGGAACCAACCACAAGACCAACTACATCCCACTCTTCCTTTTTAGCACTGGGCCAAAGACCCTCTGCAACTAAATGGAAATCTTGAACACTAATGCTCATTATTCTTGACCAACAAAAATGTCGTTTAGTTGTTCTCTTCTAGATTCAACTGCTAGAACTTCGCTCTCCTGTTTGCGGATCTGTGGGATGCGACTAGCAACTGTCAAGATAATTCCAACTAATACTGTTATGGCGAATCCGAGAGCTGCGGAACCAAGGTTTGCATCTAATCCAATAAGCGGTAAAGCAAAACCGAAGAAACTAAGACCTCGAAGATCAACTGGCATCAAAGCTACCGCGCTGAATACTGTGACTAACCAAATCACAACTGAAAGCACATTGAACTTCTTATAAAAGCCATATGATCTAGAAAGTGATAGCTCGTGATACGCAATCTTTCTAAGGCCAACATCTGCAGCAAACATTCCAATCCAACCAGCTAGTAGTGCTGCCGCTAGCACGAAGACATTCAACAGATATTCAATTTTCTGAGCGATTGGTTGTTGAGCAAACAACACCAAAAGAATAACGACAGCTACGAAACTCAACAGTGTCGCTATCGCGGTTGTTTTGACTCTCACTAAGGCAAGAACATCAAGTGCTGCACTCTTCAGAGATAGCAGAGTTATGTATATCAAGCTCAATGCAACACCGCTAACGAGAGCACCTGAGGACCACTTAGGTAATGAAGCTGCTGCCTGGATAAGCCCAGTTGAACTACTTCCAAGCCATAAAAGTCCCAATACAGCAACAAGTAGCGGTAGCACGAAGTTTGAGATCAGAACAAAACCAAAGACCTTGACACCGCGCTCTTTCATTGGGATTGACTTGGCTAAATTTGGTGCTAGAGCAAACCAAAGAGTGAGGGTTACCATCACCACTAGAGCCATTCCTGCAAAGGATTCCTTCGACATGATGCCTAATTGACCAGGAGCTGCAAGTTTTAAGTTACCAAATGGTAGACCAACAAAACTTTCAACGATAAGAACGAGTGCCAAACTGCTCAAAATCAATTGAATCACTCGGCTGGTGAATCCCTTAGCAAGTGTTAGTAATGCGACAAAGGTCAGAATGAGAATCTGAACCAACAGACCGGTGGTGAAGTTAATGCCTAGCAGTGAGAGCACGAGCGTATCGAAAAGTGGAAGTCGAGCCTCTACCCCATCGAGCAATAACGTAAACACAGTCAAAATAAGGGCCGTGATAACAGCCCTTACCAAGAACAAGACTGATAACGGAATCGAATTACCCCAAACACCAAACACTGCTCTGGAAACCATTGATGTGGAAAGACCACTTCGCTTGCCAGCAAGTGCTGCTGTTGCAACTAATGTTCCTGAAACTAGATAACCAATAATCAAGTCAGTGAGAATCGCATCAGCACTAAGCCCGAATCCAATTAGTCCAGTGACCAAAAGTAATGGAACTAGAGTTGCCGATGCTCCAAGCCATGCAAAAATTTGCGAACTAGCCTTACGATCTCTGTGTTCATCTGAAGGAACAACAACATTGCTAACTACAGATTCAAATTTCTTGCTTTGCTTTACTTCCTCGAGAGCTGTTACTTCTTCCTCGGCAGAAGCAGCGGCAAGTAACTGATCAAAAGCGTCAGCTGTTTCAGATCCTTCAGGGTGAAGTTCTGTCACGACAACAGTTTCTTCTTGCACAACTTCAATTACGAGCTCTTCAATATCAGCTTCCTCAACAACAGCCTCTTCGACAACGGCTTCCTCAACGATTTCAATCTGCTCAGCTGCTTTGACAACTGGTGTTTCGTTTGTGCGAAGGAACCAACTGAAAGGATTCTCGGCTGCCACTGGTTTTACTTCTTCAATTACTTCAACAGTTTCTTCAACTTCTTGAACCAGGTGAGCATCGGTGACTGGTTCAACTAAGGTTTCTTCCATCGGCTCTAAACCTTGTGAATTCCTACGGAAGTTATCTAGCGCTCTATTGGCCTCGGGTGAACCGTCGTTTTCCATCTGAATGACCCAAAGCGCTATTTCAGAGTCTTCTTGAGCACGTAATGCCTCTTGAGCGACTAACAGCTCCATCACGGCTTCAATGCCACTGTGAGATGAGGTAGCTAGATTTACGCGGGCAGCGAGTTCTTCGTCACTAAGGGACTTGCGAACGGGTGGTTGATAACTGGATTCCATAGGCAAATCCTACCGCCGAGGCAATATTCATGCCTCTAGGCGGAGGTAGTCGAAAAGTGGGCCCTACCGGGCTCGAACCGATGACATCCACGGTGTAAGCGTGGCGCTCTACCAACTGAGCTAAAGGCCCGACTCTTGACTGCAGCGCCATGTGGCGCTTAGAAAACTATACCGCAGGCTAAGCGTTCAGAGAAGCCAGAGCGCGATCGTATTCATCTAAAGATCTAGCTTGACCAGGAGCAGTGATGAATTTAGCCACTAAAACGCCAGCTTTATCAATAACAAAGGTTCCACGGTTAGCAATTCCATGTTCTTCGAGGAACACGCCGTAGTCTTGCGCTACCTGACCATGAGGCCAGAAATCAGCCAAAACAGAGAACTTATAGCCCTCGTGCTCTGCAAAAACCTTCTGCACGAACTTGCTATCAACCGAAATGGCTAGTAGTTCGACATCGCTTGACTCAAATTTTGCAAAGTTATCTCTAATCTCGCAAAGTTCGCCTGTGCAGATGCCTGAGAAGGACAAAGGGTAGAAAACCACGACAACTGGCTTTGAGCCTCTGAATTGTGAAAGTGTGACGGTTTCACCGAATTGGTTGACCAAGCTGAAATCTGGGGCTAGATCGCCGATAAGTAAAGACATTGAAACTCCTTTAGATAGGTTCGGGCTAATCCAAGAAAGCCCTCATAACAAACCCTAAACTTATAAGAGGCTCTAACAGGGCCACGCCATACATTTTGTGTCCAAAGTCGCCATAAATGCCTTTTGACCTCAAGAACCGAAACGAGGATTCGTTGTCCGTTAACAATCAGGACGCTTTCGCAAGCACCAACCCAGATCAAGATCCAGAAGAGACTAGGGAGTGGCTTGAGTCTCTCGATGCTGTAGCAAGAGTCCACGGTCGTAACCGTGCTCGCGAAATAATGTTGAACCTACTTCGTCGTTCTCATGAACTTCAACTAAACGTTCCATCGATTCCAACAACTGATTACATCAACACCATTGCAACTACAGATGAGCCAGAGTTTCCAGGGGACGAAACTATCGAAAGAACTTACCGCGCATGGATGCGTTGGAACGCAGCAATATTGGTGCACCGAGCACAGCGTCCTGGTATCTCTGTTGGTGGACACATCTCAACTTACGCCTCTTCAGCTTCTTTGTATGAAGTTGGTTTCAACCATTTCTTCAAAGGCCAAGACCACCCATCAGGTGGAGATCAGATTTTCATTCAAGGTCACGCGAGCCCTGGTCCTTACGCAAGAGCTTTTCTTGAAGGTCGCCTAAGCGAAGATCAGCTCAATGGCTTTAGACAAGAAAAGTCTCATGCCGGCGGTGGCCTGTCCTCTTATCCTCATCCTCGTTTGATGCCAGATTTCTGGCAGTTCCCAACCGTGTCTATGGGTATTGGTCCAATCAACGCAATTTATCAAGCACAGTTCAACCGTTACCTTGCTGGCAGAAACTTTAGAGACACAGCAGATCAACATGTCTGGGCATTCCTAGGCGATGGTGAATTAGATGAAGTTGAATCACGTGGTGCGTTGCAGCTAGCAGCAAACGATGGTTTAGATAACTTAACCTTCGTTGTGAACTGTAATCTGCAAAGACTTGATGGACCTGTTCGTGGAAACGGAAAGATCATTCAAGAACTGGAATCGTTCTTCCGCGGTGCTGGTTGGAATGTAATCAAAGTTGTTTGGGGTCGCGAATGGGATGCACTTCTAAACGCTGACCACGATGGCGCATTGGTAAACCTAATGAACCAAACTCCTGATGGTGATTTCCAAACCTATAAGACCATGGATGGTGGCTTCATCAGAGAGAACTTCTTTGGTCGCGACCCAAGGACAGCAAAACTTGTTGAGCCAATGACTGATGCTCAGATCTGGGGACTAAAGCGCGGTGGTCATGATTACCGAAAGATCTATGCAGCATATGCTGCTGCTCTTGCTCATAAGGGTCAGCCAACAGTTATCTTGGCGAAAACAATCAAGGGCTACGGGCTTGGTAAAGCGTTTGAAGGTAGAAACGCTACCCACCAGATGAAGAAGCTCACCCTAGAGAATTTGAAGTCATTCAGAGATGACATGAATATTCCAATTACTGATGCTGCGTTGGAAGCAGATCCCTATCAACCGCCTTACTACCGTCCAGCAGCTGGAACTCCTGAAATTGATTACATGCATGAGCGTCGTAAAGCTCTCGGTGGTTACCTTCCTGAACGAAGAAGCAAGTATGTTTCTTTTGCACTTCCTGAAGAAAAAGTTTGGGATGTCGCTAAGAGTGGTTCTGGTACTCAAGAAGTAGCTACCACTATGGCTTTTGTTCGTCTACTCAAAGATCTTTTGAGAACACCGGAACTTGGTCCAAGAATTGTTCCAATCATTCCTGATGAAGCTAGAACATTCGGAATGGATGCGTTCTTCCCTACTGCAAAGATTTATAACCCAAATGGTCAGCATTACTTATCAGTTGACCGTGACCTGCTACTTTCTTATAAAGAAAGTGACGCTGGGCAAATCTTGCACACCGGTATCAATGAGGCAGGATCGGTTGCTGCATTCACAGCGGTAGCGACATCGTATGCAACCCAGGGTCAACCAATGATCCCGTTCTACGTGTTCTATTCGATGTTTGGTTTCCAGAGAACTGCTGACTCAATCTGGGCCGCTACAGACCAACTTTCTCGTGGCTTCATGATTGGTGCCACAGCTGGTAGAACAACTCTTACCGGTGAAGGCTTGCAGCATGCCGATGGTCACTCACCGATATTGGCTGCCACCAATACCGGTGTTATTACTTATGACCCTGCTTACGGTTACGAAATTGGTCACATCATTAAATCCGGTATCGAAAGAATGTATGGCGGAGCTCATCCAGATCCAAACGTGATTTATTACATCACCGTATACAACGAGCCAATCATTCATCCAGCAGAACCAGCAGATGTTGATGTTGAAGGAATCACGCGAGGCATTCACCGCATCAGTGTGGGTCTTGGCACAGGTAAGAAAGCTCAGATTCTTGCCTCCGGTGTTGCAGTTCCTTGGGCTTATGAAGCGCAACAGTTGCTACTTGAAGACTGGAACATCTCAGCGGATATTTGGTCAGTAACTTCTTGGAGCGAACTACGCCGTGATGCTCTTGCCTGTGATGAGAAGAAGTTCCTTTATCCAAATGAAGTAGCACCGCTTCCTTACCTAACCAATAAACTGGCCGGCTCTCCTGGCCCGTTCCTTGGTGTTAGCGATTACATGCACCAGGTCACCGACCAGATTCGCAAATGGATTCCTGGTGAGTATGCAACTCTAGGTGCTGATGGTTTCGGTTTCTCAGATACCAGAGCCGCAGCTAGAAGAGCCTTCAAGATTGATGGACCTTCGATTGTTGTTCGTATTCTCGAGCAACTGGCATCTCGTGGTGATGTTGCTCCTAACATTCCACAGCTTGCAATCGATAAGTACCGTTTGCTTGATGTCACTGCAGGAACTTCTGGTAACTCAGGCGGCGACGCCTAAGCCATGCTAGTTATTCTTTGTCCAGGTCAAGGTTCGCAAAAACCAGGGTTTATGAACTCTTGGTTAGAACTACCTGAATACAGAACGACTCTGGAGACGATGTCCGAAAGCATCTCGCTAGATCTAATCAAGCACGGCACGCTTAGTGATGAAGATACTATTCGTGATACTGCAATTGCTCAGCCACTTATTGTTGCAACCAGTATTGCAACTGCAAACCTGTTAGATCTATCTAACGTTTCGGGAGTTGCAGGTCACTCTGTTGGTGAAGTTGCAGCTTCCCAAATAGCTGGAATCATTAACCAGAATCAAGCAATGCAGTTAGTAAATCTTCGAGCTCAAGCCATGGCAAAAGCTGCTGCCTCAAGCGAGAAAACCGGCATGGCAGCAATCCTTGGTGGCGATGTTGAAACCGTTATTGCAAGACTCACTGAACTTGGCCTAACCCCTGCTAATTACAACGGTGCCGGTCAGATTGTGGCAGCAGGTTCTGCTGAGGCAATTCAACAACTCGTTGCAGAAGGACCAGAGGGAAGCAAAGTAATTCCGCTAAGTGTTGCTGGTGCTTTCCACACTTCATACATGCAGCCAGCAGTGAGCGAACTAGCTGAGTTTGTTGCAACACTTTCTGTTAACGACCCAAGTAAAACTCTTTGGTCAAACCAAGCAGGTCAAGTTGTGACAAGTGGAACTGAGTTTTTGAATCTTCTTGTTGGTCAAGTTGCAAGCTCTGTTCGCTGGGATCTCTGCATGGAAGCGATGGTGAACGCAGGAGTCACCGCAGTGATTGAAGTATCTCCTGCTGGAACACTCGCAGGTCTTGCCAAGCGCGGTATGTCAGGAGTTGAAATAGTTGCTTTGAAAGAACCAAAAGATTTAGAGGCAGCAAGAGAATTAATTAGCCGAACAGGTGATAGCAAATGACCCATGCAAAACTGAACCAATTTGAAGCAGTCAAATACTCTCGTATTTACGCTCTTGGTGCTGCCAGAGGTGATCTTGTTGTGACCAACGACGATGTTGCCGGTCCTATCGATTCAAGTGATGAATGGATTCGTCAGCGAACTGGAATCATCACTAGAAGAAGAGCTAGTGCAGACCAATCACTTATGGATATGGCAGTCGATGCATCTTCCCAAGCAATCAGTAAAGCAGGCATCGCACCATCTGAAATCGGTGCAGTTATTTTTGGAACCATCACTCATCCGCACCAAACACCATCGGCAGCAACACTGCTTGCTGAGCTAATCGGTGCAAACCCAGCTCCTGCCTTCGATATCTCAGCTGCTTGTGCTGGCTATTGCTACGGCATTGCTCAAGCAGATGCATTAGTGCGTGCCGGTGTTGCCAAGTATGTTTTGGTTGTTGGTGGCGAGAAGATGAGTGATTTCATTGATCCAACTGACCGTTCTATTTCCTTCTTACTAGGTGATGGTGCAGGAGCTGCAATTATTGGCCCATCAGATGAAGCCGGTATCTCCCCTACTGTTTGGGGCTCAGATGGCAGTCACTGGGGTTCAGTCAGCATGACTTCATCGCTCTTGGAATTCAGAGATGGTAACGAGCCTTGGCCCACTTTCCGCCAGGATGGTCAAACTGTTTTCCGTTGGGCTGTCTGGGAAATGGCAAAAGTAGCTCAAAAAGCTCTCGACGTTGCTGGTATCAAACCAGAGGACCTAGCTGCCCTGGTAACCCATCAAGCCAACATTCGCATCATCGATGAGATGGTAAAGCAGCTAAAACTGCCTGAAAGCGTCGCTGTGGCTCGAGATATCATCAACACGGGAAATACCTCAGCAGCCAGCATTCCACTGGCTATGGACCAATTACTCAAGGATGGCACCGTAAAATCAGGTGGTTTAGCCTTGCAGATTGGTTTTGGTGCAGGTCTTGCCTTCGCCGCTCAAGTGGTAGTTCTGCCCTAAACTTTATCTAGTAAATCCAAACAATCAAGGAGCACAAATTAATGGCACTTTCGCATGACGAAGTACTAGCAGGTCTAGCAGAGATCGTTAATGAAGAGACCGGTATCGACACTGATTCAGTGAAGATGGAGAAGTCTTTCACCAACGACCTAGACATTGACTCAATTTCAATGATGACAATCGTTGTTAACGCAGAAGAAAAATTCAGCGTTAAGATCCCCGACGAAGAAGTCAAGAACCTCCTAACAGTAGGCGATGCAGTTAACTTCATCACCTCAGCTCAGGGCTAATAACTCTTGAACAAAAAAGTCGTTGTCACCGGGATAGGAGCAACCACTCCTCTCGGTGGCGACGCAAAATCAACATGGCAAGCACTACTCGCAGGGGAATCGGGGATCAGTACCCTTGAGCATGAGTGGGTTGCCAAATATGAACTACCAGTTACTTTCGCAGGTCAAGCCAAGGTAAAAGCTTCAGAGGTTCTTACGCTGCAAGAAACCAAGCGTTTAGATCCATCTAGCCAGTTTGCCCTTATCGCAGCTCGCGAAGCGTGGGCAGACGCTGGCATTACAGACTATGTTCCAGAACGTCTTTCGGTAGAGTTCGCGACCGGTATCGGTGGTATTTGGACACTCTTAGATGCCTATGACACTCTCATCGAAAAAGGTGCTCGAAGAGTCTTACCAATGACAGTTCCGATGTTGATGCCAAACGGCCCAGCAGCTGCAATCGGTATGGACATCTCAGCTCGCGGTGGAGTAAGAACTTCAGTTTCTGCATGTGCTTCGGGCACTGAAGCTATTGCCAATGCAATCACTAGATTGCAATCAGGGGAAATAGACATTGTTGTTGCTGGTGGTTGTGAAAGCGCAATTCATCCAATGACGATGGCAGCTTTTGCTT
>Ga0194048_10001897_pt1 | contig 10356 bp, 10 predicted proteins | sample JunL225m_MetaG_FD_161685 | JGI IMG/M metagenome (GOLD analysis project Ga0194048, IMG submission 161685) | Anoxic zone freshwater microbial communities from boreal shield lake in IISD Experimental Lakes Area, Ontario, Canada - Jun2016-L222-5m | ecosystem: Environmental > Aquatic > Freshwater >... | reverse complement strand
TGAACACAACGATGGTGAAGCTCTCTCCGCGAATTCACTAATACTTTCTGCTCGCGGAAAGACTCGAGCCTTGCTTCTCGCAGAAAGAAGCGCCTTAAATTTCTTGGGTCATTTAAGTGGAATTGCCACCTTAACTAAATCTTGGGTGGATGCAGTTTCTGACACTAAAGTTGCAATCAGAGACACCCGCAAGACAACACCTGGTCTGCGAGAACTTGAAAAGTATGCGGTTCGTGTGGGTGGCGGTGTAAATCATCGCCTCTCCTTGGCAGATGCAGCGCTCATAAAAGATAACCACGTTCTTGCGGCGGGTGGAGTTAGTAGCGCTTTTAAGTTAGTTAAAGCTAAATTTCCAAATTTGCCACTAGAAGTCGAAGTGGATTCTCTACAGCAACTTAGAGAAGTCGTTGATGCTGGCGCTGACTTTATTTTGCTAGATAACATGTCAATTGAAGAGTGTCGCGCAGCAGTTGAAATTGTTGCGGGTAGAGCAAAGTTGGAAGCATCTGGTGGATTGATTTTGAGTAACGCTCATGCATATGCGAAGACCGGAGTGGATTATTTAGCTGTAGGTGCGCTTACCCATTCCGCCCCAGTTTTAGATATCGGATTAGATTTGAGAATGGAGTAGTTATGTTGCTAGCTATCGATGTCGGAAACACAAATACAGTCCTAGGAGTATTTGAAGATAAGGCGCTAATAAGAAGTTGGCGCGTGAAGACTGATCCAAGAGATACCGCCGATGAACTTTGGGTTCGATATTCGGCTCTGGTTCAGGGCTTTGAAATTTCAGCTCTCGCAATTTGTTCAACCGTTCCTTCAACTCTTCGCGAACTTCGTACAATGATTTCAACTTTTTATCCCGAACTCCAAACAACAATTGTTGAACCAGGAGTAAAGACTGGAGTTCCACTGCAAGTAGATAACCCAAAGGAAATTGGCGCAGATCGTATTGTGAATACTCTGGCGGCATTCGAACTTTATGGCGAAGATGGTCCATGCATCGTTGTGGACTTTGGAACTTCTACCAATCTCGATGTCGTTTCACCCAAAGGTGAGTTTCTAGGTGGGGCGCTTGCCGCGGGAATAGAAATCTCGGTAGATGCACTTGCGGCACGAGCAGCACAATTACGACGAGTTGAATTGGTAACACCTCGAAATGTAATTGGAAAGAACACCGTTGAGGCGCTGCAGTCTGGAACGATCTATGGATTTGCTGGCCAAGTAGATGGTTTGGTAAATCGGATTACAGATGAATTAGCAATTCTTTATCCAGATTCTGGCGAGGTGAGTGTTATTGCAACTGGGGGATTAGCGCCATTAGTAATCGGGGTAAGTGAAACTATTGATTTTCACGAGCCAGATTTGACCTTAATTGGACTGCGGTTAGTTCATGAACGCAATTCCTAACCCGCCAAAAGGATAGACTTACACACCTTATGAGCGAAAAAAGCGGTTCTCAAAATACGCCAGCGGTATCTGATGCAGATGATCTGCCAGAACAACTGCGGATTCGTAGAGAGAAGCGCGCTGCGATTATTGAGCGTGGAACAGAGCCATATCCAGTAGAAGTTCCAAGAAGTAAGAGTATTAAAGAGATTCGTGAAAAGCATAAAGATTTAGCTATTGATGTCGCAACAGGAGTTATTGAAAGCGCTGCAGGGCGAGTAATTTTCAAACGCGACACCGGGAAATTATGCTTTGCAACTTTGCGAGAGGGAGATGGAACTGAAATTCAAGCCATGTTCTCACTGGATAAAGTTGGCGAAGAAATATTGAATTTCTGGAAATCTGATGTTGATTTAGGGGATTTGGTAAGCGTCACTGGTGAGGTAATTACCTCAAAGCGCGGTGAGCTCTCTATTCTCGCATCGAGTTGGAAGATGGCGGCAAAATCACTTCGACCTCTTCCCGTGGAACATAAACCGTTATCTGAGGAAACTCGTGTTCGCATGCGCTATGTAGATTTAATTGTGCGGCCAGAAGCTCGTGCTAATGCCAGATTGCGCCCAAATGTAATGCGCGCACTTCGCGAAACTTTTTACAACCGAGGCTTTGTCGAAGTTGAAACACCAATGCTCCAAGTCATGCATGGTGGTGCTGCAGCTCGACCTTTTAAAACCCTAAGTAATGCATATGACATGGAGCTTTTTCTGCGCATCGCTCCCGAATTGTTTCTGAAACGATGCGTTGTAGGTGGAATCGAGAAGGTGTTTGAGATTAATCGAAACTTCCGAAATGAAGGAGCTGACTCAAGTCACTCACCTGAATTTGCGATGATTGAAAGTTATGAAGCATATGGTGACTGGAATTCAATCGCAGATTTAACTCGCCAACTTATTCAAGATGCCGCGCTCGCGACTTCAGGTAGTCATGTTGTTACGCATCATGATGGTCGAGAAGTTGATTTAGGTGCCGCCTGGCAAGAAGAGTCACTCTTTGACTTGCTATCAAGGGGCGTTGGACAGGAAGTAACGGCGCTTACCCCTCGGGCAGAATTAGTTAAAATCGCGGAGAAGTTAGGCATGAAAGTAGATCCAAAGTGGATTGCTGGAAAATTGGCGGAAGAAATATTTGAGCAGGTTGCGGCAGATAAATTAACTGGACCGATTTTTGTAAAAGGCTATCCAATCGATACCTCACCACTCGTGCGCGCACATCGGGAAATTCCTGGGGTCGCTGAAAAATGGGATCTTTATATAGATGGCTTTGAACTTGCAACTGGATACTCTGAATTAATAGATCCTGTTATTCAACGTGAACGTTTAACTGAGCAAGCAGCGCTGGGTTCAAAGGGTGATCTTGAAGCAATGCAAATCGATGAGGATTTCTTACGTGCTATGGAATATGCAATGCCACCAATGGGCGGTATGGGTATGGGCGCAGACCGTTTATTAATGGCGCTAACAGGACTCGGCATTCGCGAAACAATTCTCTTTCCATTAGTTAAGCCGGAAGAATCTTAAAGAGTAATGTCGCTAATAATTCGCCAAGCCCGAACTGCAGATATAAAGAATATTCGCTCAATTATTGATGAGTATGCAGCTGGGCGCCGCCTCTTAACGAAAGAGACAGTTACGCTTTATGAAAGCGTTCAAGAATTTACGGTTGCTGAAATAGATGGTGAAGTTGTGGGCTGTGGTGCGATGCATGTTCTCTGGGAGGACTTGGCAGAAGTTCGCTCGGTCGCAGTTGATCAGAGCGTTCATGGTAAAGGCGTCGGCCACGGAATTTTAGAAGTTTTGATTAAGCGTGCAGCAGATCTTGGCGTGAAGAGAATTTTCTGCCTCACATTTGAAACAGAGTTTTTTGGTCGACATGGATTTAAGGAAATCGAAGGAACACCAGTTTCACCCGATGTTTATACCGAGCTACTTCACTCGTATGACAGTGGAGTAGCCGAGTTCCTGGATCTAGAGAGCGTTAAGCCAAATACCCTTGGCAATACCCGAATGCTTCTCACGCTTTAAACATCTAGGCCGACCACTAAATATTGGGCAAAATCTCAGTTTTATGGGCATAAATAGGGCCCAAATTCGGTTAGACCCATTAGAGCCATTCGCATTAGAGTTGGCATATTGGCTTACAAAAGAATTAAGAGCTATTTAGAGCTAGAAGAGAGGTAGACCCCCGATGTTCGAGCGCTTTACTGATCGAGCCCGACGTGTTGTCGTGCTGGCCCAAGAAGAGGCACGCATGCTCAACCACAATTACATCGGAACTGAACATATCCTTCTTGGTTTAATTCACGAAGGTGAAGGTGTTGCCGCAAAGGCTCTCGAAGCACTTGGGATTTCTCTCGAAGCAGTTCGCTCACAAGTTGAAGAAATTATTGGCCAAGGTCAACAAGCACCATCCGGCCATATTCCATTTACCCCACGCGCCAAGAAGGTTCTTGAACTCTCACTTCGCGAAGCGTTACAACTTGGCCACAATTACATCGGAACCGAACATATTCTTCTTGGATTAATTCGGGAAGGCGAAGGCGTTGCCGCACAAGTATTAGTAAAGCTTGGCGCAGATTTAAATCGAGTTCGCACTCAAGTAATTTCACTTCTCTCTGGTTATCAAGGAAAAGAAGCTGCAACGTCTGGTGCTCCTGCTGAAGGAACACCATCAACATCTTTAGTTTTAGATCAATTTGGCCGCAACCTAACTCAAGCAGCACGTGAAGGAAAACTTGATCCAGTAATTGGTCGCGACAAAGAGATTGAACGCGTAATGCAAGTTCTCTCTCGTCGTACAAAAAACAATCCAGTTTTAATTGGTGAGCCGGGCGTTGGTAAAACTGCAATTGTTGAAGGTTTAGCGCAATCAATTGTTAAGGGCGATGTCCCTGAAACACTTAAAGACAAACAGGTTTACTCTCTTGATCTTGGTGCGCTTGTTGCTGGTAGTCGTTACCGTGGTGACTTCGAAGAACGCCTAAAGAAAGTTCTAAAAGAGATCCGTACACGTGGCGACATAATTCTTTTCATCGACGAGATTCACACACTTGTTGGTGCTGGAGCGGCAGAAGGCGCAATTGATGCTGCAAGCATCTTGAAGCCAATGCTTGCCAGAGGTGAGTTACAGACAATCGGTGCAACTACTCTCGATGAATATCGCAAGCATTTTGAGAAAGATGCTGCGCTAGAACGTCGCTTCCAGCCAATTCAAGTTGCAGAGCCAACTGTTGAACATACAATTGAAATTCTTAAAGGGCTTCGTGATCGCTACGAGTCACACCACAAAGTTTCAATTACAGATGGTGCGCTAGTTGGCGCGGCTCAAATGGCCGATCGTTATATTTCAGATCGTTTCCTGCCAGATAAGGCAATCGATTTAATTGATGAAGCTGGTTCACGTCTGCGCATTCGCCGAATGACTGCGCCACCAGAGCTTCGCGCCTTTGACGACAAAATTGCTGAAGCTCGCAAGGCGAAAGAATCTGCGATTGATTCTCAAGATTTCGAAGGTGCTGCAAGTTTCCGAGATAAAGAGAAGACTTTAATCACCGAGAAGAATGAAGCAGAGAAGACTTGGAAAGCTGGCGATCTCGACGTTGTTGCAGAAGTTACCGAAGAACTAATAGCTGAAGTTCTCTCGAATGCGACTGGAATCCCAGTATTCAAATTAACTGAGGCAGAAACGGCTCGCTTACTACGAATGGAAGATGAACTTCATCGCCGCGTTATTGGACAAGATCAAGCGATTAAGGCGCTATCACAGGCGATTCGTCGTACTCGCGCTGGCTTGAAAGATCCAAAGCGTCCTGGCGGTTCATTTATTTTTGCAGGTCCTTCTGGAGTTGGTAAGACAGAGCTTTCAAGGACTCTTGCGCAATTCTTATTTGGAAACTCCGATGCACTTATCCAACTTGATATGTCTGAATATTCCGAGAAGCACACCGCATCTCGCTTATTTGGTGCACCTCCAGGTTATGTGGGTTATGACGAAGGCGGTCAGTTAACTGAGAAAGTTCGTCGCAAGCCATTCTCTGTTGTCCTCTTTGATGAGATTGAGAAGGCACATCCCGACATCTTTAACTCACTTCTGCAAGTACTTGAGGATGGTCGCCTAACTGATTCTCAAGGCCGTGTTGTTGATTTCAAGAACACAATAATTATTATGACTACAAACCTGGGAACCCGCGATATTTCAAAGACCTTAAATCTTGGTTTCACAAACGCATCAGATGAACAAGGAAATTACGAACGGATGAAGGGCAAAGTTAGCGATGAGCTAAAGACCCATTTCCGTCCAGAATTTCTCAACCGCATCGATGATGTAATTGTTTTCCATCAATTAAGTGAGAATGAAATTATTCAAATTGTTGATCTTATGGTTGCCAACTTGGATGAGCGACTTCGTGCCCGCGATATGGGTATCGAATTAACGACAGAGGCAAAATTGCTTCTGGCCAAGAAGGGTTACGACCCGCTTCTAGGTGCTCGCCCACTTCGTCGTTGCATTCAGCGCGAAATTGAAGATGCACTTTCAGAGAAGATTCTCTTCGGTGATTTAAAAGCTGGAGAAATAATTCTGGTAGGTACCGCACTTGAAGATGAGAAAGAAATTTTTACCTTCAAGGGAATGCCAAAAGCCGAGATGCCAGATTCTCCGGGCGACTTAGCGGAAGCACCAACAACTAATTAATTTTTACGCGAGCGATCGCCTGCTCTAAGCGGGCGACCTCCATAATTTCAATTCCAGGAACTTTTATATCGCTTCCTGCTGGAACCATCGCCTTCTTGAAACCCAACCGAGCTGCTTCGGCAATTCGTTGAGTTGCACCGGTTACTTTTCTTATTTCACCAGCCAATCCAACTTCGCCAATTGCAATTAAATCGGCAGGTAGAGCCAGGCCTTTTGCCGCAGAGCCAACTGCAAGTGCAACAGCTAAATCTGCAGCAGGTTCGGCAATTTTCATTCCACCAACAGTTGCGACATAAACGTCACGACCAGATACTCGAATATTTGCGCGAAGTTCTAATACCGCCAAAGTCATTGCGGTACGGGGATTATCGAGCCCAGAAGTAACACGTCTAGAGTTACCAAAATCTCGACCATCAGGAACAGCCGCGCCAACTAGCGCTTGAATTTCTGCAAGAAGCGGTCGACGTCCTTCAAGCGTCACAGTTACACAAGTTCCAGGAACGGGCTCACTATGTCTTGTAGTAAACAAACCAGTTGGATCTGGCAGCGAAGTTATTCCATTCTCATTCATATCAAAACAGCCAACTTCATCTGATGCACCAAAACGATTTTTGATTGCCCGGATTAAACGCAACCTGGAATGGCGTTCACCCTCAAAATTTAAAACCACATCGACTATATGTTCGAGAAGTCTTGGACCAGCGATAGATCCATCTTTAGTTACATGGCCAACCAAAATTAAAGTTATCGAACGTTCCTTTGCGATTCGAATAAGTGCAGCCGCGATTTCTCGCACCTGAGTTACGCCACCGGGCGCACCATCAACCGCAACACTTGCAATTGTTTGAATTGAATCAATTATTAAGAGCTGAGGCTTCACGGCATCGATGTGCGCAATAACAGAACCTAATTCATTTTCAGATGCTAACCAAAGGTTCTTATCAATAGCATTTAACCGTTCGGCACGTAGCCGAACTTGCGATGCAGATTCTTCACCACTTATGTAGAGCGAAGAGATATTCTGTCGAGCGCTTTCAGCGGCAACACTTAATAACAACGTTGATTTTCCAACACCAGGTTCGCCCGCCAACAAGATTGCTGCGCCAGGAACTAAACCACCACCAAGTACGCGATCCAATTCGCTAACTCCACTTGATCTCGCCTTTGCATTTTCCAAACTAACTTCACCAATTGGCAGTGCCGGTGAAGTGACATGACCTGCAACCAAGGAGAGTTTCTTTGGCGCCGCGATCTCTTCAACCAATCCCCAGGCCTGGCATTCACCACACCTGCCTACCCACTTAGTGCTGGTCCAGCCGCACTCGGTACATCGGAAGGGGTCTTTGGTCGGAGCTGCCTTTTTAGCCATGCCAGAAGGCTATATGTAAGCACCCACAGGCTTGAATAAGGGTGAATTTCGCGAAATGCTGAGAATTCAGCGGGAATTTACCGTCATACACCCCTAAAATTTTTCCACGCAGATCTTGTGGTCTTCATATGGGATCACAATCCATGCGGCTGGAGCCTCAACTGAGCTTCAGAACCAAAATGCCCCACGGAGGCTATAAATGGTAAATCTAACAAACGGTCAATGGAGCACGCTTTATAACATGTTCTCCTTTGGCTTGATTTCGATGCTTGCATGCACCGTTTACACAATGGTGTCACAAGCTCGCGTTCTACCTAAGTACCGTAATGCACTTGTTCTATCTTCAATGGTTACATTCATTGCTGCGTATCACTACTTCCGCATCTTCAACTCATTCAATGAGTCATCTGCTGCCGGTGGAGTAACTGTAGGAACTGCAAAGGGTGCCTTCAACGAGGCATATCGCTATGTTGACTGGATTCTGACTGTACCTCTTCTACTTGTAGAAGTTATTGCTGTACTTGCACTTGCTAAGGCAGCTGCAAGTTCACTAATCGGACGTCTAGTTCCAGCATCAGCAGCGATGATTGCACTTGGCTACCCAGGTGAAATTTCAGCTGATACAAACACCAAAGTAATTTGGGGCGTTCTTTCAACACTCCCATTCCTTTACATCCTTTACGTTCTATTCGTAGAACTAGGAAAGTCATTGGATCGTCAACCAGAAGGTGTAGCAGCAACAGTTGGTCGCCTACGTCTTCTCTTGATTGCTACATGGGGCGTTTACCCAATTTCATACTTGCTACCAATCCTTAGCGATACTTCAGCTACAGATCCAAGCGCGTTTGTTAACCGCCAGATTGGTTACACAATCGCAGACGTACTTGCTAAGTGCGTATTCGGACTAACAATTATGAAGATTGCTCGTCTGAAGTCTGCTGCAGAAGGTATGAAGGAAGATCATTAATCTGATCTAAAGCTTAATTAAAATGGGGGTTCCAGTAATGGGGCCCCCATTTTTGTGCCCTAACTGACTATCCTTAGCTATGACAAATTATCGGTGGGGTGGCTATTTATTAGTTGCGATGGGGTTGTTGAACCTTAGATATCAAACAGGACAACCAGGGGTTGTAACTCATAGTTTAATTATTCTTACCCCAGGAGCAATTATTTTGCTTATGAGTTTTTTCCCGAAAACTGCCGCAATCCTAAGCACCAAGACCGCTAAAAATATTTCTTTGATTGTCGGAATTGCAACAGTAATTTATGCGGCAATAAATTAGCTCTTAGGACCGTAGCCTTTTCTCCCCCAATAAACCCACAAGCTCATCACTGCTAAGACAAGTGCGAAACCAAAGAGCAGGTCTTCAACTGGTGCACTACAAACACGTCGGCCAATAATGGCGTCAGGGTTGTACATAACAATATTTCTAGAGGTTAGCCACCAATTGGTAAGTAGCTGGAAAGGCAAAATTATTGCGTATGAGGTCCAGAAAACAGATTTAGTTAGAAGCGAAGTCTTGACACCATATAAATCAAATATTACAGCAGCGATTACTGCACCTAGCGCAATATCGGTATAGATCATGGCCGCTCATCACCAACCGACCAATGCTTCTTAACAGTTCGCACGCCTTCGATAGTCATGATTGCGGCGATTGGAACGATTAAGAAGAAGAGAAATTCTTCAAGTGGGATATTGAATGGACCATATATTCCGAGAATTTGTTCTGAATCAAATTTCCAATGTCCGTTAGATACCGCATATGCATCCCAAATAATGAATGGGATTGCCACTGGGATGATGCTCATGAGAACTCTTCTAATTCGGCGCAAGACCTTAATTTTCAAAACAATTTCTAGCCAGAATGAACCAATTACAGTAAAGGCAAGCATCGCCAGATATCCGAATTTCAGCATTTGCGCCTCCCTCCAAAGCTAAATCGGTTCATATACTAGACCCGTGAATGGCCAAAGGACTGTCTTCAACTCAACGCGAAATTTTTCGACAATCGCAATTGCATTCGCCATCATAATTTCGGCCCTGTTTAATCAGTTGATTTCGGCAAATAATCTCAACTGGCAAGTTTTCCTGGCAATAATTGCCCTTGCAATTGGGATCCCACATGGAGCGGTTGATCACCTAGTCGCTCTTCCACAAACATCTAAGCCAAAGTTGGCAATTCTAATAATCGGATATGTTGCAATTGCTGCAATATCAGTCTTGGCGATACTCCACTGGAATGTTCTTGGATTCCAATTAATCCTTCTTATGAGTGTTCTGCATTTTGGCTTTGGAGATGCCGCATTTATCTCAGAGAAAGATACGTTAGATAATCGGGAGAAAATGGGCTTCTGGACTCAAGCAATCTTTGCTGTTACTTCAGGAGCGGTTCCAGTCTTAATCCCATTAACAAAAGGCGCTTCTTCAGGCGCTTTAAATACGATCAATCCAAAGTTAGTAAATTGGTCCCAAAATTTTGATACTCAGCTCAAATTTTTCATCTATCTCTTCTTAGCACTTTCAATTGTCTTGCTAATTCATTCCAACCGATATCGAGAGCTGATTGATCTAATTTTTTTAAGTGGCTTGGCAACAGTCGCACCCCCACTGATTGCCTTTGCTTTCTACTTTGGCTGTTGGCATGCGATGCGCCATACAGCTCGCTTAACGCTTTTACTTCCTAAATCGAAGGTGGCCGCCACAAATAATCTGGCCAAGAAATCATTTGGGTACGCAGTTATTCCCGGTTTACCAGCGCTTTTTGGAACAGTCTTGGTAGCCCTAGCAATTTTCTTAAGAGACACTTCTAGTATCGATGCAAGTTATTTATGGTATTTATTAGTAC
>Ga0194048_10001896_pt1 | contig 10362 bp, 9 predicted proteins | sample JunL225m_MetaG_FD_161685 | JGI IMG/M metagenome (GOLD analysis project Ga0194048, IMG submission 161685) | Anoxic zone freshwater microbial communities from boreal shield lake in IISD Experimental Lakes Area, Ontario, Canada - Jun2016-L222-5m | ecosystem: Environmental > Aquatic > Freshwater >... | reverse complement strand
CCGTGTTACCGACCATCAACAATGCAGATTACGTCCGGCAGCAGCTCGGCACCATCAAAGGCCGCGTGCTGATGCCGGTACTACGCGATCGCACCGCGCCGACACCGACGCAGGCCGATTGGGAAAAGGCCTATATCGCCCGCTTCGGGGAGCGTCCCATCGATCTGGCGATGCAGGGGACCGACGCTATCGGTGTGCTGGTCGAAGGATTGAAGCGCGTCGGCACGCTCGATCTGCGCGAACTCGGGCGTGTGCTGCACACCGAATTTGCCTATAATGGCGTCGGCGGCCGCGTGTCGTTCCGCGCCAACGGCCGTATCTACACACGCTTGCTCGGTTTCGCGTCGATCCGCCCGAACGAGGTCGCCTACTACATGCCGGGTGCATGATATGAACATCGGATCGTTCCGCCGCACTCTGCTCGCAGCCCTCGCTATCGCCGCACTGACCGGCGGCTCGGCGGCAAAAGCACAAGACGGCCGGGACTACACCCGCGTCATCGGACGCCCGGAAATGCTACCGTATGTCGCAGGCGTCGCGGCCGCGATGAATCGTTCTGCGGCCCGCAAATTTCCCGCGATCGAGCAATCCAGCGCCGAAGGTGCGCGTCGCAGCTTCTGTACGCAGTTACGCGACTCGCCGGACATAATGGTTATTCCGGTCCCGACCGGCGTGGATCCGGCGCACATTTGCGAGAACAACGAACCGTTGGTCGCGCTACCGTTCGGGCGGCAGGTGTTCACGCTCTATACGGCCCCGGGCGCCCCCACCATTGCCCTGACTCGCGAGCAATTTTTCCGCGCCATCGCTCGGGATTTGCCACGCGCCGACACAAGCGGCGGGGATGCGGTCTTCGAGCCGAACCCCAACAAGCGCTGGCGCGATATCTCCCCCGACCTCCCCGATTTGCCGATCCGCATGGTCGGACCGCCGCGCCGCGCGGTGCAGTGGCTGACGATCGAGGATTTGGTGATGCGCCCCGCCTGTATGGGGCTGCCGGCAGTCGCGGCGCTCGCGCGTATCGACCAACAATCGACCGAACTGCGGTGCCTCAGTCGCCGTTTCGACGAAGCGATGTCTTATGTCGACGGCACCGCCTACAATGTGGACCCCAGAATCGATCCGAAAGGGTTCGAACTGGCGATCAACGAACGCCGAGCCATGCTGTTGACACCCGGCGCGGTGCCGCAGCCGGTCGAGGGGCATATGCCGAACCTCGCCGGGTTGAACGCCGGGCGCTATCCTCTGGCACGACGCCTCGTGGCGGTGATCAAGGTCAACCGCATAGAAACGATACCTAACCTCCGCAATTTCGTTGTCGAGTTGACCTCGCCGGCGGCCGGTGGACCCAAGGGCTATTTAGCGCCCCTCGGCGTCGAACCGTTGCCGGAGGATGTACTGGCGTCCAGCGCCTTGAAGGCACGGTACATGCGACCGCCCAATCGGGTTTCGGAGAAGCCCGAGGCGGCGCAAGAACGACCCCGCAACGAGAAACCCGCCCAATAAGTGGTAGGTTCGACGTCGCGGAGCAAATCGGCAACGCGTTCAGTTCACGGTCAAGCCGTTCTGGCGCCGGACGGATGCGGGATCGGATGCCAGCACTAGCAGCAGCCCGATGATCGGGGTCAACAGGATGCTGCCAAAGAAATAGCCCCACGCGCCGAGCTTTCGACCCCGCCCGAAATAAGCGACAATTGCCGCTACAAAGATGTAAAGCAGCACGGCCAGGATAATCGGCACCATGGTTCCAGCCTTTTTGAACTGAGGAAACAGGCCAAACGTCTACCATCCCGGACGAACCACCTCAAGCACGTGCGACGGTTACCCGCCTGGGCCAGTATGTGAATTTTTTAGCGACGAGAGCCCTCTAATGCGACTGCGCTATGGAAACGCCTGCCAAATCGTGCCATAGGAAGAGTAAGAAAAGGCATACTTCGCGGCCAGTTCCCGTATCTCGATCCAACTCTGCTCGGAGACGTAAGTACGATGACCGATTCCGTTACCGATACTGTTCCGGACGCTGAAATTCCGCATCCGGCCGAAGCAGCAGCTGCAACTCAAGCCCCGGCCGACACCGCTGCATTGGACGACGAGAAACAGGACGCGATCGACAAGGCGCTCGATGCGAACGATGTCATCAAAAATCACGTTATCGCATCGATGGCAGTCGGACTCGTTCCCATTCCGGGTGTGGATCTGGCCGGCACTCTAGCGGTCCAGGTGCGCATGGCCCATCAAATTTGCGGCATTTACGGCGTTACCTTGCGCCAAAACGCAGTAAAGACCGCCGTCCTGTCGCTGCTTGGCAGCATGATGCCGGTGGCATTGGCGGGCGGGCTGATCAGCGGGCTGAAAGCAATACCGGGCTTGGGCACGCTATCCGGCGCGGCGGGCGTTTCCCTGCTCGGCGGCGCGATGACCTACGCGATCGGCAGCGTGTTCCAGCAGCATTTGGAAAGCCACGATAGCCTGATCGACTTCGATCCAACTAAGGTCAAATCGGTCATGCGTCGGGAATTCGATGCAGGCTTGACCGTTGCTCGGACCCTTCGCGGCAAGGTAAGCGAAGCCATCATTGCCAAGGAAAAAGAAAACGCCAAGGCGGCAAATCCCGACCTAACCGAGGCCGCACCGACAGATGCCGCCCCGCCCGACGATTCGGCCAAAGCTGCACCGTCGGCTATTCGGCGCGAAATCGATGCCAGCGTCGCAAGCGTTCGGTCGTTCGGTGCCAAAGCTGCCGGCGTTTTCAAAAAATCGCCTGCCGCCCAAGCCGAAGTAGAAGCAGTCGAGACTGTCGAAGCCGCGCCAGCCGCTGCGGAAGCCACAGAACACGCCCACACCACGTCCGAGGTTGCTGCCGCCAAGGCCTAATAGCCCTCATACGAAAAGGATCGCGGCCCGCACGTCCAGGCTGGCGGGCTGCGGAGTATTCGACCGAGCCCCGACCCAACCGGGGTGGGCTCGGTTTCAGGGAGTTCGCCGGTGCTTGTTTGGGTCGCAGCCGCGCTTGCCACGATCACCGCCCTGCTCGATCGCTATACGGTCCTGCGCGTATCCGACCTCGCCTTCGCCACCGACATCGACTGGCAGAACGCAGCAATCGCAATCCTACCCGCGCTAGCCGGCGTATCCCTGCTGGGCGGATGTGCCCGCGTAACTGCGTTTTCCGTTATCGAGCGCTATATCGACGACGCTTTGGTCGCCACCGCGCGTCGTTTACTCGCCGCCGACTGGCGCGATGCCGCACGCCATCGGCCCGAAGATCGATTGGTGGAAATCTCAACGCTGATGCGCGACGACGCGCGCGCTGCGGCGGCCATAGCACCATCCTTCGCAATTTTAGCGCTGACCGCAGCTTGGCTCGCTTGGCACGCCCCGGTCATCGCCCTCGGGCTTGGCATCGCGCTACCCGCCGCGTTTGCAATCGTAAAAAAGCTGACACCCGAGATGGTGGCGACCGGGGCCGTGCTGGCCCAAGCCGAGCTAGCATTCGATCGGGTGACCGAACATATGCTGGCGGCAGGGGCCGGCTTGCATCTGCGGATGGCGCGCGAGCCGGATTTCCTCGTGCAAACACTGTATCGGCCCATCGACGACGCAACCCGAGCGGCAGTTGCGTATGCTCGGTCGCATGCACGGGTGGCCGTGGCGGTGGCTTGGCTGAGTTTTGTTGTGGTTTTGATATTTTTGGGCCTGCTGCCCGCTTCGACCGCAGATGAATCATGGACCCGAGCTATCGTGGTGATCCTGGCGACGCTGTATCCAGCACGGCAGGTGCTGGCTGTTTGGCCGGCGGTACAACGATTGCGCGGCTTGCCGGCACAATGGGATAAGGTTCTCCATGAGAATCCGCCGACCGAGGCTTCGATCCAATCGGTTCCTCCGATAGCGCCCGCACGCTGGACGAGCATCGGCTTGAATCGCGCAACGGTGGAGCCGCGTGAGGCACCGGGCCTATCGATTGCCGGAGTCGGTCCCGTCGACCTCACTTTGGAGGCCGGTACGATCGTAGCACTGATCGGACCGCAGGCCGAGGATCGGGCAACACTTCTCCATCTTCTGTGCGGTTTGATCCCCCCCGATCGCGGGACCGCTTTGCTGGATGGTCGCTCCATCCCAGCGGCCAGCCTGCGTGGCCTATGCGGCGCGGCGCTGGACTCGGCGACCCTAGCGACAATCGACCTGCCGTCCGCAGATGCTCCGCGCGCCGCCGCGTTGTATGCGCGATTCGATCTCGTTCCTGGGCGGGCGCTATCGTCCCTGCCCCCGACAGAACGCATACGCGTTGCGCTGGTGGCTATAGAGATTCAAGATCGGCCGATCCGACTTTACGACGAACGCGTAGCCGATGTCGGCCCTCTGTATAGGGAGGCTTTCGCCGAAACCTTAGTGGAAGCGCGCGCGCGCGGCCGGCTGTGCATCCTCGCGACCAGCGATGCACGCACGATTGCGATGGCCGATCGCACGATCCGAATCGTCGATGGCCGCATCGATACCACCGAGGGCGGGACGCCCCGATGAATTTATGGCGCCTCCTCCTCACGCGGCTCGGAACCGGACGCGGCCGGTTGCTGTTCGCGGTGTGCCTATCCGCATTAGCAACGGCTGCGGTGATCGTGGCGGCGGCGGAGCGTTTGGCCGGCGGCGCGGATTGGGTCTTACCGGGCGAGTTGGCCGGCGCGCTTGTGGCGATTACCGGTGCGGCTTACGGCACAATTTGGTTTGGTAACCGCATCGGAAATTGGATGGGGGTATTGTCGCGACAAGTGCGGCGAGCGCTCATTACCAAATATGCCGCATTGGAGCCGGGCGCACTGGCCGACATCGATGCCAATGCGATGCGCGACGGTGCGATAGCTTTTCCGCGCGGCCTCGCGCGGCTAGGCATTCAGGGTCCGCAAGCGATTTACTCGTGGCTGACCGCAATGGCGTGCGTTTTAGTCACTTTGGCGATTGACCCCATCAGCGGGGCCGCGCTGCTGGTTGCGATGAAACTCGGTGCTGTCGTTACCGTGGCGCGCATCGCGAGCGAATGGCGCTCTGCAGGCGCATCGGTCGATGCCGACAAGCGATTGGATCGAGCTTTGCACGACACATTCCAAGGAATGAAGTCATCGCTCTTGACGCTGACGCGACCCGGCCAGCCGCGTGAAACGGTGCTGGAACGAACGATTGCCCAGCGCCGCCACAGAAATGTTCGAGAGCTTGCGATGGAGGCTTTGTTGGCCGGGCTAGCTGGCACCGGGCGGTTGGTGCTCGCGACTTTGCTTGTCGCTATCTCGCATCTGTCAGGTGCGGCGGCACGTGAGTCCGTTGCCATGGTCTCGATCGCTTTTCTAATACCGTTCGACTGGATCGTTGCAATCCCGCTGATAACCGGCCTATCGGCGGCGGCGGATCGGCTCGCCAATTTCGATACGGCGCTGCTGGATGCTGCTCGGCGTTGGCCGCCGGCGTCACCGGCCCGAAGCGATACATTCGAGTCATTGGAACTTGTCGGCGCAATCTTCCGACAGCCACCCTATCCCGGCACGCCCGGTGCGATTGTCGGTCCGGTGACGTGTCGTGCCGCGCGTGGCAAAATCTTGTTCGTGACCGGCGGATATCGCGCCGGCAAAAGCTCGGTTTTGCATATGCTTGCAGGCATCGCCACGCCGGAGGGCGGAAGCGCATTGCGCGATGGTGCGTTGACCGACATGCGGCGCAACCGAGGTTTGGCGGCGATAGTGTCGGCCGAGCCGGTGCTCTTCGCCGGCACACCGATCCCGAATATCGAACGCGCGGATATTCGGGCGCTGGTTCAAGTTCTGGAACTCGGGGATAGCGAGTCAGTCGCGGCCGGACACATCGTCCGTCCCGAAGAAATCGCCGCCGGAGCGCGGGCGCGATTGGCGCTGTTGATCGCTGTCGCCGGAGACGCGCCATTGGTGCTGCTCGACGAATGGGATGCCTGGCAGCAACCGGCGATGCGGGCCTTGGTCAGCAGCCGCGTGCTGCCCAGTTTGCGCAACAGCGGACGGGCCATCGTAGTCGCGACCCAGGACAGCCGCTACCTCGACTTGGCAGACGAGATCGTTCATCTGGAGAATGGGCGGGCAGTGTAGCACACGCGCTTGCGTGCTTGTCCAAGGTTTCGATGGCCCGCCGACCGTGCCAGCGTGGCTATTTTGCAACACCCCTTCGGTTTATTGGATATCCCACAGGGAAATGTAACTGTCCGTAATGCACGGTCTTGTGTTGGAGCCGTTTAGAAATTAGCCTCCGCGCCGATGTTGTGGGTAAAACACAAGGATCCAAAATGAATTTCCGCGCTGCTTACGCTGCCGCACTCCTCTTGGCGCTTCCTACTTCAGCTGATGACGAACGGCATCAAGAAGGATGAGATCGTCGTCATGAGCTATGGCGATACGCATCCTCTGGTTCCGACCGGTCCGGGCGTGCGCGAGCCGCAAAATCGCCGCGTGGAAATCATCCTGAAGTAAGCGGGATCGCGTGGCATCGATGTAGAAGGGATACACGGTGGGTTTGGCCGGTGACAGCGATCGTTCGACGGACGAAGGGGGCATGAGCGCGGTTGCGCCGCGCCAGACCCCGGTGTCTGTCGTCACCGGCTTCCTCGGTAGCGGCAAAACAACGCTGATCGCGCGCTTGCTGAAACATCCCGGACTAGAAAATACAGCGGTCATCGTTAACGAATTCGGCGAAGTCGGCCTTGATCATATGTTGATGGAGCGGCTGGATGGCGACGTGGTCCTGCTGCCGCAAGGCTGCTTATGCTGCATGGTCGATGGGACCGTGGCCGGAACGCTCGAGGGCTTGGATACGCGCCGCATCACTGGCGACATTCCGCATTTCGATCGGGTCATCATAGAAACCACCGGCCTCGCAAACCCTGCGCCGGTGCTGCAAACGCTGCTGGACCGCAAAGTCTTGCTCCGCGGCTACACGCCCGGCCTTGTTATCACGACCGTCGATGCTCGGCATGGCTTGGACACGCTGCGGCGCCACCCCGAAGCGGTGCAGCAGGTGGCGATGGCGGATCGGCTATTGCTTACAAAGCCCGATCTGGAAACCGACAAAGCGTTGCGCGACTATCTGTTCGACCTCAACCCGAATGCACGTTTGATCGAGGTTTTGAACGGCGAGATCGACCCCAACGAGATCGTACAGGCATCGTCCGACGACCTCGGGTTGCTGGCACCGGTCAAGCGCCGTAGTCGCTTCGCGGCAACCGACGGCCACGCGAACCGTATCGCAACTGTCAGTCTTGTGCTGGCCGAAGAGGTGGAATTCGCCGATTTGGCCGATTTTCTTGGTGCCCTAGCCGAAACATTCGGAGCCAATCTGTTACGTGCGAAGGGTATCGTGCGCATTCGTGGCGAGGCACGACCGCTGGCGGTCCACGGCGTGCAGCACACATTTCACCCGCCTACCCGCTTGGCCCGTTGGCCGGCCGGGCTCGACCATCCTACCCTAGTTCTGATCGTCGCCGATTCCGAAACGGCGCAGATATACGATGCTGCCCGTGAATTCGGGCTCATGCCACCCCTCAACGAGAAAAAGAGAGAAGCCGCACATGTCCTCTGAAATCAAATCCGGCATTACGCGGCGTGGCGTAATCGGCGCTGCGGCCATTGGCTGGGCGGCAATGCCGTCGGTCTCCGCCTTGGCCGCTGGGCTTCCCGCCGTCAAGAAAGACGAGATCGCGGTCACGACGGTCGGAACAGGATCTGTTATCCCGAACACGCTACGCTATGGCAACTGCACGTTGATCCAGGCTGGCGGCTTGAATCTGCTGATCGACGCCGGTCGTGGCTGCGCGGTGCGCCTGACCCAGGCCGGTCTGCCGATGGGCACGATCGACGCGTTTTTCCTAACGCATTTCCACTCCGATCACGTGATCGGCCTGCCCGATTTGTGGATGACCGGCTACCTGCATCCGTATTTCGGCACGCGGACCAACGCGTTCGAAGTCAACGGCCCCGTTGGCACGACCAACATGTGCAACTCGATGCGCATGGCGTTCCGGGACGATGTGCGCATCCGGTCTGCCGACGAACACATTCCCGACATCGCCACCCAGGTGAAGGGCAACGAGTTTTCGACCGATGGCGTAATCTTCGAGCGCAATGGCGTCAAAGTCACCGGGTTCGAAGTGAACCATGGGCCGCTGATCAAGCCAGCCGCTGGCTACCGCGTGGATTATAACGGACTATCCGTTCTGGTTTCCGGCGACACCAAATTCGACGAAAACCTGATCAAGCACGGCACAGGCTGCGATGTGATCGTGCATGAAGTCGCCATCGCGTCCGACGTGCTGACGGACAACGATCGCGTGGTGTTGAACCACCACACGACGATCGAAGAAGTCGGCACGGTCTTCACGCGGACCAACGTTCGTCTAGGCGTATTCAGCCACCTGGTGGACCTGCTGGATGAGCCGCATACGGATGCTACGCTTGTGCAAAAGATCCAGCGCAAGGTCACCAAGACCTTCAAAGGTAAGGTGCATATCCCGAACGACCTCGGGCGGATCGTGATCACCAAGGCCGCGATTAGGACCCAGAAATTCAACGAAGCGACAGGCAACTGGGCGTAAAATACGGGCCGATGACGCCCAATCGTGGAACCAAGACTGGCCGGATGCAGCGGCCAGCATAGGAAAAACGGAGATAAAATGAGGACCTTCAGTAGCTTGTTGGCCGGCGCGACGCTCGCGGTGGCCGTGCTTGCAGCCCCGGGTGCATCGAAAGCACAGCCACAAGGCAAATCCGCAACGGATACGCAACAGACGGACGCCGCTAAGGCGGCAGCCTTCCAAGCCCCCGCCCCAACGTACGACACCACGCTTTGGTTTCGTAACCAGCCGTTGTCGCACGACCCGTTCGTGAACCGGACTAACAGCAACGGCAAGGCTGCGAACATCAACAAGCAGATGGTTCACTTCGAGTACACCGATACCGGTGGAATCGTGTGGAACAGCCTGACGATTACCGGCTTGTTCGCCGATAGGGCAGAACTGGCAGCAAACGGAAACGCTGGCGCGAAAGAGATCTATATGACCTATCGCGGCGATATCAGCCGCACCGGTTTTGGCGGACCGCCGATTACGCTACCCGGCGTCGCGGATGTGATGTTCGAATTCGGTGGCGATTTGAACTACAAAGACGACCCATACCAATCGCGTCGTAGGTTCCTGGTCGCCGGCCCCATCTTCTACTTCGACGTTCCGGGCTCAGTGACGTTCGCGATCCATCTCGCGCACGAATTCAACCACAACGCGATCACCGGCCGCGACACGAAGTACCATCCGACCTGGAACACCGAGTTGTCGTACACTCAGTACTTCGACGACGACCATCTCGTCCGGTGGGAAGGTGTGTTGAACATGACCGGCTCGAAGGGCATGGACACCACCCTGAGCAAGACCACGACCGAAATCTACAACTACAACCAGATCGTGCTGGACGTCGGGCAGTTGATGAAACTGCCGCCACACAAGCTCGATCTGTTCGCGGGCGTGCAGTTTTGGTACAACAAGTTCGGCTATCCTGCCTGGGGTCATTCCTACGGTCTGCCGGGACTCGGCGCCGGAGCCGGTGCCGTCGAATTGACGCCCTATTTCGGCATCGGGGTGCATTTCTGATCGAACCGCATAGGCCGTCGATCGAGCGGCCTATGCGCACTATAAGCGGCATACCGGGGGCGTCGAAGATGCCTCCGACTATGCAAGCCGCATAATCTTCTGGGGCGGGACAACACCGTTCTTCCAAATCCCGGGCCTCTGCGATAGATGGAGCTTCCGGTCGCAACAACTGAGTTGGTTCACCGCATGACGTTCCATGATTATATCGTAATCGGCGGCGGACCCGCCGGAGTCCAGTTGGGCTATTTCCTTGAAACCGCAGGACGCGATTACCGCATTCTGGAACGTGCCGAGCGGGTGGGAACATTCTTTGAGAAATATCCGCGGCATCGCCGGCTGAATTCGTTCAACAAAGTGAACAACTGGTTCGATGAACCGGATTTCAACCTCCGCTTCGAATGGCACAGCCTGCTGACGCACGATTATACGTTCCAGTATCGCGGCTATTCCAAGGAAATATTCCCCAACGCAAGCACGCTGGCGCAGTACATCCAGGATTTCCGCGAACATTTCGGCATAAAGGTGGAATTCAACACCTCCGTTACCCATATCGATCGCGATCCCGAAACCAAACACTTCATCCTGACCACCGCTAGCGGCGAGGAATATCGTTGCCGGGTCCTCGTGATGGCCACCGGTCCGATCAAAGGCAAAATGCCGAAGATCCCGGGCGTCGAACATGCCACGACCTATCAGGACCACGACAGCACCCC
>Ga0194048_10001894_pt1 | contig 10371 bp, 5 predicted proteins | sample JunL225m_MetaG_FD_161685 | JGI IMG/M metagenome (GOLD analysis project Ga0194048, IMG submission 161685) | Anoxic zone freshwater microbial communities from boreal shield lake in IISD Experimental Lakes Area, Ontario, Canada - Jun2016-L222-5m | ecosystem: Environmental > Aquatic > Freshwater >... | reverse complement strand
GGGTGGTACCACGTGCTGTCCTAGTCCCTGCCTCTGTCTTGGGTAGGGACGGCTGTCCCCAGCCGTCCGTTCGCGGACAGACACGCGTACCTCTTTCGGCTTACTGTCCTCTCGCTCTGAGCAGGTAGGGGCAGCACCGCGTGCTGCCCTAGTCTTTACTTCTCTGGGTCAACGGCGGGTTAGGGACAACCCGCCCTACCCAAGACAACTGACGCGCGCCAGAAGTATGCCAGCCTACTTCGCGGGCAACTTCTCCACCTCCACTGCGGGTTCCTTCCCCGTCGGCACGGCGAGGACTACTCCCCGTTTCCCGCCAGTGCTCGAGTAGCCACCAGTAATAAGTGCCACGGCGTTGCCTTCGACGGTGTGCGCGAAGTCTGCGCGACCGAGCTCGGCGGTGGCGCTACTCTTGGCTTCTTTGATGGCCACCCACTTGCCGGCGGGGTTGCGGATCCAGAGATTGGAGAAGAGGCACTTGCGCTCAGTTTGCCCGTAGGAGCCGGACCAGTCTTCCACGAAGGAGTAGAGGCCATCGATCTTGGCCTCCGTCTTCGGTCGGCGGAAGGCGGTGAGGAAACGCCATTCCCCGGTTTCGGCGAGTTTCACCCAGGTCGAATAAATCGCCGCATCGCCGTCGGCCTTCACACCGAGGAGGAATGCATAGGTGGCGTTATCCTTCCAGGCGTAGGGCAGGTCGCTATGGCCGCCAGAGCCTTCGTGGTCGAAAGCCGAGGCGTTGACGCCTTCGCCCTTGGCGACGGTCGTGACCACGAGGTTGCGGAGTTCTTCGGCGCTGACCTTCTTGACGTCGTTCTTGACGTAGCCGTTGTCCCAGAGGGAATAAATAAACACGCGGTCCTTCGCCTCGGTGCCGGCTGTCTTACGCTGGAAGCCGTAGTAGCCGTGGCCGAAGCCAAGCACGCAATTGTAAGTAGTCGGTGGGCCGGGTAGCGATTTCGCCTCCGCGTAGGCCCATTGGGCGGTCTCGCCCTTAGGCAGGGCGTAACCGAAGTGCACCGATTGTGCGTTACCGTTCGGTAATGCCCAGATTTCTGGATTGGTCGCACCGTTTAAGAGCAGGCCGTTAAGCGTTACGGCTCCCGTGGACTGGATAGCGTCGAGTGCAATCAGGTAGGTGCCGGCGGCGGGGAAGGTGAGGGCGATTTCCTTCGCGATGGCAGGCTTGCCCGTGCCCTCGAGTTGGACTGGAAATCTGACGGTCTTGGCCAGGGCATCGACTTTGAGATTATTAATTACATGCACGTTCACGGTCGCCTTGGCTCCGGCGCTGGCGGTGTAGCGTACGGCGACGTTCTTGACGCCGGGTTTCTCGACGACGACGGGGATAAGTAGGCGCCCGCCGGCTTTTTGAATCGTGGCGGCGCCGACGCCGCCGCGATCACCAACCGAAATTTCCGGCGATTCCGTGTACGCGGTTTTAAGGTGTAACAGGGGCGCGGCCGTCGCCTTGGCCTCTTTATGAGCGGCGCATGTGAAACGATAGCCATGCACGATCACCGCACCTTTGCGTTCCTTGGCTTCGAGTTGCAGGAACGCTGGGACTGCTGCGAGGGCGTTGAATGTGCCGAGGGCAATCCACTCAGGTTTGCCCGTACCTTCGACTTTGCCGTCGAGGCTAAAGGCCTTGCCCGCAATCTTGCCAGTGAGCGTCGCCGTTTTGCCTTTGGGCAGCGAGACCGCCGCTTCGACGGACCATTCGCCTTTCTCGGTGAAGCTTACAAAGGCGAAGACGCCATGGTCGCCGTTGAATTCAGCCACGGTCTGGCCGCCGGCTTCGCTAAACTTCGCTCCGAAGCGACTCGGGCTGGTCGACTCAAGGCCCACCTCATTGGCCACCAAGGCCAGGCAGGGGAGGGTGAGCAGGCACGCAAAGAAACGCTTCAGGGGCATTACGTCTTTTTAATGACTCCTTCATGCGTGACCACCCCTTTAATCGATTGATAAATGGTTGTTTCGCCCAGGCCTCCGCCGGGCTGCCTAAGGTAGGGGCGCCACTGCGTGGCGTCCGTTCGCGACACGTGTCGGCGTTTTACGATGGGTCTCGATTCTCGGAAGGCCTTGACCAACGGACGCGACGCAGTCGCGCCCCTTCCTCTATCCTCTCTTAATTTAGCCTTCATCGAAAAGTAACTCTACACATCTTCCCATCGGTGGAGCGCATGATTTAATGGTATGTACGGAAGCGCAGAGGGCTCCGTAACAACCCAACCAAAACAATATGAATCCTCGCATCATCGCTCTCCTCGCGGTGCTCGCTGCGGCCTCGCAGGCCGTTGCGTTCGACACCCCCAACGCCTCCGGCCAACCCGGCAAGGCTCCTGCCGTTCGCGCCCACAAGCCCAACCACGTCGGAGACAATCGTCCGTTTATCCCCGGAGTGCTCACGCAGTTCGGTGATGCCCTGCCTGGGCTCACGGCCGACCAGGTGAATCTGTTCCTCGATGGTAAGGAGGACTTCGAGAAAGCCGAATCGGTCGAGGGCGGCCTCGGCCCGATCTTCAACCGCGACTCGTGCGTCGCTTGTCACTCGTCGCCGGTCACCGGCGGCGGTAGCTCGGTCAACGTCACGCGTTTCGGTATGACGATTCGCGGGAAATTCGATTCCCTTGACTCCCTTGGCGGATCGCTCCTTCAGGAGCGCTCCATCGTGCCCGAAGCTCAAGAGTTCGTCCCTGCGACCGCCAACGTGATCATCCATCGCAATTCGACGCCGCTCTTCGGCCTCGGTCTGATGGAAGCGATTCCTGATTCAGAAATCGTCCGTAACGCTCGGCAGTATGGTAATGAGCAGATCCACGGTCGCGTGGGCTGGGTGACTGATGTCGTCAGCGGTAAGCGCATGGCCGGCCGCTTCGGCTGGAAGGCCCAGCAGGCCACCGTCACGGCTTTCGCCGCCGATGCTTACCGCAATGAGATGGGCGTCACCAACAAGTACTTCCCCACGGAGAATGCGCCTAACGGCAATCAGGAGCTCCTGAAGAAGTATGACCTCGTGCAGGATCCTGAAGATCAGGCTACGGCTACCAGTATCGCTGATTTCGAGAAGGTCGCGAACTTCATGAAGTTCCTGGCGGCCCCTCCTGTGAACAAGCCCACGCCTGCCACCGCTTCGGGTCGGATGATCTTCGACACGCTCGGCTGTGCCCTGTGTCACACACCTGTGATGCACACGGGCTATAGCAATATCGCTGCGTTGAATAACAAGGAAGTCCGGTTGTACTCCGACCTCCTTCTGCACGATATGGGTTCGCTGGGCGACGGCATCGTCCAGGAGACCGCCACCGGTCGCGACTTCCGCACCGCTCCGCTGTGGGGCATCGCCCAGAGCGCGCCTTACCTACATGACGGTCGCGCCGTGACGATCGACGAAGCGATCAAGGCCCACGACGGCGAAGGCAAGGTTGTCAAGGAACGCTATCTCAAGCTGAACAAGACCCAGCAGAAACTCCTGAGCGACTTCGTGCTCTCGCTCTGAGTCGACCATCCATCGCCTAACCAGGGCGGCCTTCAGGCCGCCCTTTTTATTGAGGTTGGGGCAGCACCGCGTGCTGCCCTAGTGCCTGCCTCTGTCTCGGGTAGGGACGGCTGTCCCCAGCCGTCCGTTCGCGGACAGGCACACGCACCTCCTTCGACTTGCTATCCTCTCGCGGTGAGCGGGTAGGGGCAACACCGCGTGCTGCCCTAGTCATTGCCTCTCTGGGCCAACGGCGGGTTGGGGACAACCCGCCCTACCCAAGACAACTAGTGCCTGCCTCTGTCTCGGGTAGGGACGGCTGTCCCCAGCCGTCCGTTCGCGGACAGAGATGCGCACCTCCTTCGACTTGCTATCCTCTCGCGGTGAGCAGGTAGGGACAGCACCGCGTGCTGCCCTAGTCATTGCCTCTCTGGGCCAACGGCGGGTTGGGGACAACCCGCCCTACCCAAGACAACTCATGCGCGCTTGCTTCGCAGCCTGCCAGCCGTGCCCCCTATTTCCCCTCATGACTTCCGACTTGCGGCCGGTATCCGCTTATCCATTTTCAATCTCAGGTGTGTAGGCGGCTAAGACCCGCCGAGATTCCTATCAGGGGGCGCGCAAGCGCCCCCTTTCCCTTTCAGGCGGAAGCTCAGCCCTCTTTCGTCGAACATTCGGTCACATCTTTCGATGAGCCAGCGGGAATTGTCCCTACTGAAGAAGCCAGCTGGTTCGACTGTCTGTTTCGTCAGATAAGCCAGCATGTCGCAGGCTTGGAGAAAGTCGCTCGCCCTTGAGTCGCGTCCGAAAGGCTGATCAAGGAGGACGGATTCCATGTCTAAGGACTTCTTGACCGTATGCAGCCACCCGTTTCCTGGTGCTGTTCGGTGGTCGTCACAGATGACGATGATACCCGGCGAGGAGCATCGGCCGTGCTCGGCGGAGATTGCAACTGACTTTGCCGCACTGAGCATGTCATGCCATGCGACCGTCAGCACGTCGCCTTCGAAGCTCCGTTTGTCGACGATGATTCGAATGGCGAATAGCGAGCCTTGCCGCCGAATCATCTCCACCTGATGTAGCGCCGCCTTGATACGTGCGGTGCGGTCTAGTCCGAAGCGGGAAGGGCTTCGGCCGAGAAGTTCACTTGCATGAATCTCCGCTTCCATCGGCAGGCCGAAAATTACGCGTAGCCTGTGGCGCATATCCCCGAAGGCGGCCTGAGCTTCATGCCAATCCGCATGGTGTACCATCAGCCCGCAGAGAACGAACGTATGGTTCTCCGGGTTGTGGCGGCCGGTATCACCGCTTTCATCGACGTAGAGCAGATGCATGCCCCGATTGACTTAACCCGTGCCGACTTATCAAAACAGGGAATCTGGCTTCTTTGATGAGGTGTTTTCCGACCTTTATTTCATTCGCTATCCGCTAACGCCTACCTCGGGTAGGGTCGGTGCCGCGTCACGACATAGCTGCCTCTCTGTCTCGGGTAGGGACGGCTGTCCCCAGCCGTCCGTTCGCGGACAGAGATGCGCACCTCCTTCGACCTCCTCTCCTCTCTCGGCCAACGGCGGGTTGGGGACAACCCGCCCTACCCAAGACAACTCATCCGCTTCGCAGCTTGCCAGCCGTGCCCCCGCGCGGCCTCCGGCTGCTCACTTATACGCGGAGACGGGCTGGGGGACGACGCCGATACGTTTGTAATCAAAGCCAGTGGCGAGGGGCTCGTAGGTGCCGACGAGTTCAACCGAGCGGTCGCGCGTAATCACGGCTTCCATGCCCATGCCCCAGTAGGCGGCGTTGATGACGAGCCGCCGCAAGCCGGCGCTCCGGAAATCATCCCCGCTCCCCATGGTGGATTGGAAGACGCGGGCTTCTTTGCCACTGCTGGTCCGCCAAGTCTTATACCAGGCCACGGGCAGGGCCTCGAGTTTCGGGTTGGGTAAATCATCGTGCTTACGCCCCATGAGCGGCTGGCCCCAGACGAGCGCGGTACACCCACTCGGTAGGCTGCCGCCTTCTTTGTACGTACGATACACATCGGAGTTGCCCCAAATATCCTCCACGCCGCGGAGAATGGGGTGATCTTTCTGGCTCTCGACGATGAGGCCACGGGTGGAATCCGCATGGTAGCGGCCATGGTGCCCGCGGAAACTACCGCCCAGGATGTCATCACCCCAACTAACCTGCTTGCCGTCAATTTTGTAAGGCAACTGGGCGTGGAAACCATGATTGGCCGTGCGCAAGGCAATGAAGGGTTTGCCAGAATCTACATACTTCACGATGAGCTCTCGCTCCGACATGGGCAGGGTGAGTAAGCGGCAGAAGAAGATGACCTGATCCGCCGAGGCGAGATGCTCAAGGCCGGCGATGTGGTGCGTCTTAAACTCCTTCTCTTTACCTTTCTCGGGGTAGACCGGCATGGTCGGGTCGACGAGACCTTGGTCGCTCAACGCGTAGAGTACCGTGCAATCGAACCCATGATGGGTGCTGAGGATCTTCGCCAACATGGGCATGGACTGCTCGCTCCGGTATTCTTGGTCGGCGGCGATGAGGACGATGTGCTTACCTTTGCCTGGGCCTTCGCCGCCAGCGTAAGTCAGCCATTGGGGATTTTCAGGTACGGGATGGGCCAGGCCATTTAGGCTCCAGAGAAGGGCGGCGAGTCGGAGTAATTTCATGAAAGCTGAGATCGCCGCTTACTTCGCGGGGATTTCATTGACGGTGTAATATGCCTTGGTGTGGAGCAGGGGCGTGCCGGTCTGGGCGCGGATCTTCGCGAAATCAAATTCATGAATGTGGCCCTCTTCAATCCGCTCCAGGGTGAGCCGGACGGAAAGCCCGTCTGCGGCGGGCACAGCTTTGAGTACTTTCGGCGTGGTCTGGTCAACTTCCGGGCTGCCGTAGCCGGCTTGGTAAATGTGCGTGTAGGTCGAGACGTCGTAGTTCGCCGGGTTGGCCGCCGTCTCAGGGTCGACGGGCAGGGTAAACGTGACCAAGAAGCCATCGGGCTTGATGTTGATCTCTTTCACTTCGAACGGCGTGACGCCACTCCAGTCGAGGCGCTGGAGTGCAAAGGGTTCGGTGCCCCGCACGGGCCATTGGGCGTTGGTCGTGAAGCCGCCCGCGACGAGTTGGCCTTGCGGCGAGAACTCCACGTTCATGATGCCGGTGGCGAGTCCCTCGCGGAAGGGGTAGCAAGCACCTTGCCAGACTCCGTTGACCTGTTCGGTGGTCGCACGCAGGAGGATGCTCAAGGTGTAGTCGCCGAGGAAGAACTGGCCGGCGAAGGGCCCGAACTTTCCGCCGGTCTGATCGAGCCGGAAGCCCGATATCGACCGTCCCATCTTGATGTACGGGAAGCGCACCGCTGGGGGCACGAACTCTTTCACGCGTTTGCGTTCAAGGTGAATCCGCGAGTTGCTGTTGGGCTTTACGGGCTCTTTGAGGTCCTTGGTGAATGCATACCAGTTGTAGCTCGCCGGGTGGCCGAGGAAGCCTCCCGGTTTCAGGTGCTTGAGCGAGCAGCAGCCGTTCCACGGTCCTTGGCTCTCAATGACGAACATTTCGCCCTGCGTATTGGCCGCGATGCCCGCAGGGCTGCGAAGACCACTGCAGACGGGGATCATCTCGCCCTGTGGGGTGACCTTCACGGCCCACCCGCGGAAGAGGTTATGCGATTCGTACGACCCGCTGAGGCCCAGCGCTACCCAGATATTGCCTTGCGGATCATGCTTGGAGGCGAAGGCGAACTCATGGCCCTCGGCATAGCCCCAGTTATTGGAGAGGGTTTCGTACCGATCCGCGACGTCGTGGCCCTTGGTGTCACGGATGCGCAGGACTTCGCTGAAGGAAGTCGCGGTCATCGCGCCATCTTTCCAGGCGAGCGAGAAGATCTCGTCCTGACCAGTCGCAAAGAGATGGTATTCTGGCTTCGGCGGCGTGGAGAAGGCACCTTGGATGAAGTAGATATCGCCGCGGCGCGTCCCCACCGCGAGTCGCCCGTCGGGCAATATTTCGAGGCCACCCGGCCGCATCGGAATCGTCGAGGGAATTGGGATATTAACGATGGGGTAATACTTCGCCTCCGCGGCGGCGGTACCCCACATGGCACCTAAGTCCTCAGCGGCGAGGCCGGGGGTGCAGGCGAGCATCGCGCAGACGAGGGAAGAGCGGAGCGTTACCATTGGTAGTCGAGGGTGAGGGTGGAGGTGCCTGCTGGCAGCGTGAGCGGGATGAGGAGTTCATCTTCCCGCACGATGCCTTGGTGTGCGCCTGTGAGGCGGACTTTTAATTTGGCCGCGGTAAAGGTTTGGGCGTCCGTTGACGTGACCTTAGCTCCGCTAATGGCACGGAAGTAGAAGGGAGCCGTGCCGCTGGGAGCCGTGAAGGTGAGGGTGCGTTTGAAGTACGCCTTGCCGTCGCTCCCGCGCACATCCTCGAAGAAGTCCGCCACTTTCACTTCACCGTATTCGTAGTGAAAGGTCGGCCGCTGGAGTGCATCCAGCTGATAGCCTCGGAATTGATAGCCGAGGTTTTGGGGGAAGCCGAAGGTGGTTTTGCCCTTGGCGGGCCAATTATCTTCGAGGGATTTGAGACGGTGAAATGGCACGCCCACGGGGAAGGGAACCATCGTATCGAGGGCCCGCGGCTGGAAGGATCCTAAGTCGACATTGGCAAACTCGCCCTTCCAGAGTTGTCGCAGGGTCATCTCCTCCGAATCGAAGCCGAGGCTGATGCGGCTAGGGTAGCCTACGGCGATGCCGCGGTAGCCGATATTGCTGCGTCCGCGACAAATCTCCGCCACGTCGGTCACGCGCACTTCTTTGGACTGACGCGAAAGCCCGAGCGGGTTCTTGGCCTGAGTGCCGGCTTCGAGGTAGCGCCAGAGGGCTTCAATTTGTTGGGCAGAATCGCCTCCGAGCACATCGGGACGCAGGGTTTGGCCACCCGGCCAATAGCTCGGCATGATGATGCCGGGGTGGAAGCGTTGCGGAGAACGCATGTAGAGGTGGAACCAGTTCTTCTGAATCCGCTGGGTCATCCCGACTAAGTCCAGAGCGCCTGCGCCCGCGGATTTCTGGCCGTTGAAATCATGGCACGCGATACAACTGAAGCCTTTGGCACCCATCATTTCATAGCCGGCATTTTTTGATTCCTGCAAGTTGGGTACCTCGGGCAGGACGGCTTTCTCGAGGTGGTCGACTTGACTAAAGAGCCCAACCAGCGGGCGCATGTGGGCTTCGCCGAACTGCGGCATGGCGGTCGCAAGGTAAGGGCGCGGACGCGCGCCTTGGAGGAGCGCCCCTTCGAGCCCGACGGTGGTGAGCTTCGCTCCCACGTCGGAAAGCGTCGGCGGCAAGCGACCTTGATCACCCAAGGCGGGTGCCGTGCCGGTGAAGAGTGCGTTGCGGGCCGGAGCGATGCCGCCGAGCCCGCGACGTTCGTGGCAAGCGAGGCAATTGAAACGCGCGAGTTCCAGATGGAGGGCTTGTTCGGGGGTGGCCGTGAAGCCGCTGGGGCGAGTCAACGCGGCGCGAATCATCGCGCTTTGATCGGCCGAGAGGTCGAAGTGTGCCCAGGCGCCGGGCTGTCCGCTGAGGCATCCTTGCGCGAGATTCAATTTGGCCAGGGGCATCGCGGGCGCCGCGGTCACGCCAACGTCATCATGGCAACGTGCACAACCTAGGCTGGCGAATTTCTGGCGGCCTTCGGCGGCGAGGGCGCGATCAACAGTCGGGCTTTGGAAAGCGGCGATCGGTTGATCCGAGACCGATAACATTGCGGAGGGAATCGCTTGCCGCGGGAATTGCGGGCCTTGCATCTCGAAATTCAGCGAGGGCTCCCGGCCCGTGTGGTAATAATCTAGCCGGAGTTGACGCCAGCCCGCCGCGAGCGCGGCCTTGCCTTGGACTGGGACGACCCCGCGGCGATCCCGGGGTGCTTGGGTGAGGACCTCTTTGCCGTCAATCTGCAGCGTGCCTCCGTTTGCTTTGAGGAAGAACGTATACTGGCCAGTTGCTGGGAGGTTGATCCAGCCTTCGAAGCGAATCGCCATGTGGTGATGAATCCGCTCGAGGTGGGTCAGCGCGAAATCATCCATCGTGCCCGCCCGCTCGGGTTCGATGGATTCATGGTTGAGCCCTTCCCAGACCTCGCCGCGGTACATCGTGTAGGCCAGATGGCCCGGGAGGCGCGTGTCCCGCAGGAGGTAGTGGGCGATGCTTTCGATTTCGCGCGGCGGTAAGCGCAAGTCGGGCATACGACCAGAGGGACGACTCAAGTGGGGCTGGCGGAGGAAATCGGTTAGGCTCTTAAAGCTATATTTCTGCTCCAGCTTACCGAGGGGTGTCGAAGTGCCTACCATCGTCTCGTGCCCTTGCGCATCGCGTGGCGAGTGGCAGGCTGCGCAGCCACGGCTGTGGAAAAGTTTCTCCCCTTGGGCGGCCGCGACCGCATCCGGCGGTTGGGGTGCGAACGTCGGCGACTTGAGGGACAGCAGAAAGTGCGTCAGCTGCGTGGCGGCGGCGGCCCGCTCGGACTCTGGTAATTTCCCGAGCAGATCGGGCATCGTTGCGCCCGGCTTGATGGCATGCGGAGCGCGGAGGTAAGCCGCGAGGTAGTCGGGATGCAGCCGTGCCCCGACGCCGCTGAGTCTCGGCGCTTTCTTGGAAGCAGTGGCGAGTGCGGGCGACGCTTCGTGGCAGGCCACGCAGTTGAGTTCTTCGAGCAGGAGTTGCCCCTTGAGGGCTCCGTCGAGTTGCGCGCCCGTGATGCCCGGCACCCGAACTTCTTCGGCGTGCGCGGCGACCCCGAGCAGCAGAATCGCTCCGATGAAGTGAGCTATCCGCCCGAGGGAGCGGGTAGGGTGGGGGTTAGCCGGGGTGGGCATCGGG
>Ga0194048_10001892_pt1 | contig 10379 bp, 16 predicted proteins | sample JunL225m_MetaG_FD_161685 | JGI IMG/M metagenome (GOLD analysis project Ga0194048, IMG submission 161685) | Anoxic zone freshwater microbial communities from boreal shield lake in IISD Experimental Lakes Area, Ontario, Canada - Jun2016-L222-5m | ecosystem: Environmental > Aquatic > Freshwater >... | reverse complement strand
GTTATGTATCCTGATAGTAATACTGTTATTTATTATTATTTATGTGTATCTAATTACTTTGGTTGTCCAATAAATCCAGTTCCTGTATAATATACACTTACACTAGCGAAACGGAGAAACAAAATGTTTAAAGATCATGTGCAGATGACGGTGGGTGGAAAGCAAGCGATGGTTCCGGCGGAACATGCCAAAAAAGTGCAGAAGAAGCAGGATTTGGTTGCCCAAGCAATACGTCTGCAAACGGGCCTGGCATCCTGCACCGGGGTTGGTCACGCGATTTTGCAAGAGCAGTTGATGGAAACCATGGGCAAAATCCGTAATTTGAATCGCAGGATTCCCCCGTGTGTGAAGTTTATCTAATAGAATCAATAACTTACAGCTCCTGTATTTTGGTTGTCCGATAAATCCATTTCCTGTATAATATACACTTACACTAGCGAAACGGAGAAACAAATGGGATCTTGGGAATTTGAATCGTTTAGAATTGGTCGCTTATTCCACTTTAACGGTAACGACTACATTAAACAGAGCACCCGCACTGCCCGGATGCTGAGCAATGGTCGAGTCTTTTACTTTGGCAAAAAAGAAATTATTTACCCTATTGCATACTAAGGAGTGACCCGAATGAATCTCAAATTTGACGATCAGGATCTACGCAATATTAAAAGTGTTGCCGACCTGGGTGGTGAGTGGGGTATCCGAGATGCGTTCTTTTGGTGGGGTGGAATCCCAAAAGATCAGCAAGTTGAATCTTGTGATGTTGAAGAGTTTGCTGTGGCATTTATGTCGCAGTATAACGAACGATTTGGAAAGACTTATTAAATCTATAACAAGATATATTTTCCTCTTTTGGTTGCTCGATAAATCCATTTCCCTATATAATGCTTGAATACTTAATAACAAGGAGTAATTATGAAAACAGTTCAATTTGCAGGGTATAGTCGCACCAGCGGCGTGCTTAAATTTCGTACTGCAATGAGCCAAGTTCGTGCTCAGCAATTGGCCAAGCTCGGTGATACTGATGTGAATATAACTATCCTGCCTAAGCTGATGTCTAAAGCAGAGGCCGCTAAGTGGTGCTTGACGTCACCGGTTTTTGGCAAGTGTGGTGAAGATGTGGTGGCATTGTTTACTGCCAATGCAGTAGATGAGAACCCGGTTGTTGCACCCAAGGTAGCTAAACAATCTAAGACTGTTAAGGTCACTGTGCCCGTGACGCAGGCACAGGTCTTGGTTAAGTCCAAGACTGTGGTTGAGGATGTTGCACAACCCTCAAAAGATAAAGCAAAGGCACGTGCTCAATTTATGAAGATGCTGGCGGGAGTGCGTGACGAAGTTGAACGCGGCGTATAATGCAGTTGACCATTAAATCGTAACCTCGTATAATAGTTTTACATTAACAAAAGGAGTTTTTAAATGGCCGTAACTGAGAACCGTAGTGTAACCCCAAACGAAGCGCGTAGTCGTGTTTTGCGTTGTTTTAAAAATAAACGCCCTGTCTTCTTGTGGGGTCCTCCGGGGATTGGCAAATCAGAATTGGTTAGCGGGCTGTGCAATGATTTAAACGGCCATATGATTGATATGCGGTTAGGTCAAATGGATCCCACAGATATCCGCGGTATTCCGTTTTTCAATAAAAACAAAGAAGTAATGGATTGGGCTCCGCCAATTGATTTGCCGGATGCGGAGATGGCCGCAAAGTATCCGATTATTGTTCTGTTCCTTGATGAGATGAACTCTGCGGCACCTGCGGTGCAAGCGGCAGCATATCAATTGGTTCTTAATCGGCGTGTTGGCAAATATGTATTGCCCGACAACGTGGTTATTGTTGCAGCCGGCAATCGCGAAAGCGACAAAGGTGTTACTTATCGCATGCCAAGTCCATTGGCAAATCGGTTCGTGCATTTGGAAGTGCGCGCCGACTTCAGCAGCTGGTTTGATTGGGCTACTGCTAACAAAATCCATAAGGACATAGTTGGTTACATTGGATTTGCCAAACAGGATCTAATGGAATTTGATCCTAAATCGGCGAGCCGCGCCTTTGCTACCCCGCGTTCCTGGACCTTTGTTTCACAGTTTTTGGAAGACGACGAAGCTACAGATGCAGAGCTTGTGGACTTGATTGCTGGAACCGTTGGTGAGGGATTGGCTGTTAAATTCATGGCACACCGCAAGATTGCTAGTAAGATGCCCAAACCCGAAGAAATCTTGTCCGGCCAAGTTAAAGAACTTAAAGTTAAAGAAATTTCTGCAATGTATTCTTTGACTATTAGTTTGTGCTACGAACTCCAAGACCAATATAAAAAATTGGGTAAGGAAAAGATAACGGAATGGTATACGCAGTCGGATAACTTCCTACGCTTTATGATGGAGAATTTTACTATTGAGCTTGTTGTTATGGGTGCTCGTGTTGCATTGACCACATACAATTTGCCCATGATTCCCGGCAAAATGAAATGTTTTGATGAGTTCCATGCTAAGTTTGGCAAATATATTGTGGCAGCAGCAGGGAAGGGCTAAGGCTCCAGGGGCGGATAGAGGCAGATAACATGTATCGTAAGTCCTCCATTTTTATATTGTTGCTATGTATTCAGGGATGTGCAGCACCTGCTATAGTGACAGCGGTTGGTGTGACCAGCATAGCAGTAAACGAAACCACAGGTAAGTCAGTAACCGACCATGTTGTTAGTACTGCAAAGGAAAAAGATTGCAGAATATCTAGATGGTTCAAGGGTGAGGAAGTGTGCCAAGAGGTAGAAACTGTGCGATCATCTGTTACTGTTAGTAGTCCAACAAAACCTATAATAATTGATTCAAACTCAAATATTAAATCGTACGAAGAAGTTCTGGCCACGCGACGTGGCGGTACCGTTAAATAAATACAGTAGACCAATAAATCAGAATCTGCTATAATTATTACAAGTTAATAAGGAGTTACATATGAAAAGTGCGTTAAGCGATTTCCGGGGGTATAGTGGCCGTAACTACACTAAAGAATCACAGTATGCCAAATACTTTAATTCAGTTGGCTCTCCAATTCATGCTGTGGCAGTAGAAACAGCAGTTACGGCACCGGTCCGTAAACCCACAAATCCTAAAGTTGACACTGCCGCACGTGAAAAGTTGATTACCGCACGTATTGGTCTCTTGCTCAAGGCGCCGTTCTTTGGCAACCTGGCGACGCGGCTTGAGCTAGTAAACGGTGACGACTGGTTGCCTACTGCTGCAACAGACGGACGAAAGTTTTACTACAATTCAGAATTTGTTAACAACATGCCCTTGAAGCAGGTTGAGTTTTTATTTGGGCATGAAGTATTACATGCTGTATATGATCACATGGGACGACGTGGTGAACGTAATCCTAAAGTGTGGAACATTGCCGATGACTTCTGCGTTAATTCCGACTTAATTGAACATGGCATTGGCGAAAAGATTACTGTATGTGGCGTATTGTATGATCGCAAATACAAAGGTATGTCGGCAGAAGAAGTATACGATGACCTAATGAAGAATGCCAACAAAATTAATTTTGATGACTTGGCGAAGATGCTGTTAGATGAGCATTTGGATGGCGAAGGCGATGGAGAAGGCGAAGGCGACAAAGATGGTAAGGGTCGTCCTAAATTGTCTGATGCTGAGAAAAAAGCTATCCGCGATGAGATCAAAGAAGCCGTAATCTCAGCTGCCAATGCCGCAGGTGCCGGTAACTTGCCAAGTGGAGTCAAGCGTCTTATTAAAGACATGACGGAACCACAAATTAGTTGGAAGGAATTGTTGGAGCAACAAATCCAAAGCACCATTAAAAATGATTTTTCTTTTGCTCGTCCAAACCGTAAGGGTTGGCATATGGATGCTATTCTTCCGGGGATGAAGCCGGGCGATACTATTGACATTGCTGTTTGTATGGACCAATCGGGCAGTATTACCGGAGAAGATAGCAAGTGTGTCCTAAGTGAGATTCGCGGCATCATGGAAGCATACGACGAATACAAGATTCGCTTGTGGTGTTTTGATACTAAAGTTTACAACGATCAAGAGTTTAACAGCGACAACATGAAAGACATTGCCGACTACGAACTAGAGGGTGGTGGCGGTACTGACTTTATGGCTAATTGGACTTACATGAAAGAACATGGTATCGAGCCCAAGAAATTGATTATATTCACAGACGGTATGCCGTATGGCGAATGGGGCGAAGAACATTATTGCGATACCGTTTGGATCATCAAAGGTAATCCCGGATGTGAACCACCGTGGGGTATATGGGCACATTACGAAGAAGAGGCTAAGAAGAAATGAAAATTACAAACCAACAAGCATACGCGATCTATCAGCAACAACAGGATATAAAGCAGATTGATCGTAGGCACGAAGCTCTCCAAATTGAAGACCGTCGTATACACGATCAACTCAGGCTAACTGAATTGAAGAGAATTGAACATAATCGTGTTATGGGTCTTAATGGCCAAAACATAGATCAGGATATGTAAATATGAAAACCAACCCAACTGTATTAGCCAACATGAGTACTACTGCGGTAGATGAGAAGGATCTGCCAATGGAACCACAGGTTACATATACAAATGTGCCGGCTGACATAGATGCTGCTATCCAACGTATTTTAAAATTAGAAATGTCTCTTGAGGATATGTCCAGAGCATTTGAGATTGTTGGGGTTACCGGCCAACTAAGTATTTTAGATAGTTTTAAGGTGGCAGCAGATTTGGTATTAGAATCTAAAATTCAAATTGTGCAGCCCGACATGAATCAGGATTTTAAACTCACAGTTATTACGAATGAGAAGGAAGAAGGTACTGATGCTAAAACTAAATGACATAAACCCATTATCTGTTTTTGGGTTACGTCAATTAGCGCATTGTCCCCCACACTTCTCTGTGGTCCGTTTTGAATTGTATGTGCGGGAAAAAGTAATAACCGATTGGGTTTGGGAAAACCTTGAGGGACGATTCTATTTTGGTGATGATTACATAAGCACCAAAAACGGTCAAGTAGAGATACAAAAAATGATTGGTTTTGAACTTGCTGGAGAAGCCAGTTATTTTAGTTTACTTCTTAGCAGTATTAATCCAACAAATCCAATATACTGATAATAAAAAATTTTTCCTCTCTGACTATCGATAGTAAATATATGCATAGTTTATATTTTTATTGGAGATACTATGTCAGAAACAAACGAGTCTGTACCAGCTGTACCAGCTGCACAATTGCGGTTATCAGATATTTTAGTGGCGGCACAAGCTATTAGCTTGGCTAGTCAACGTGGCGCATTCAAAGTTGAAGAATTCACACAAATAGGTGGTTGTTTTGATCGTATTACTACGTTCCTTAGGGATAGCGGTGCGATCACCCCACCAATTGAGAGTGAACAACCAGCTGAACAACCAGCTGAATAAAGGAAAATAAAATGATCAAACATGTCGGAAAACACAACAACAAAAAGATAGTATTGCTATGGCGTCAAGTTCCAAACGATGCACATATGGCTTTGGTGGCCTACAGTGACACATTGCCCCGTATGATTCACGACGAGGTAATGAGATGCTTGGAAAGTGCAGTTGGGCAAAATGCAAAAGATCTGTCGGATGTGTTATTCCGAACTGTTATGGGTGACGGACGTAATGCATTAGAGGTATTACATCGTGAAGGCTTTATTAAAAAGGTGCCCACAAGTCAAATCTTAATAACCCCAACGGCCAAGTCAAGTGTGCGATTAGACGAATTAAACGGTATTCTTGATGAAATGGAAAAGGGTGAAGAGGCTGTGAAGCGTATGGCAGATCTAGACACCAATGCCGGATTACAAACTAAAAAACGTCGCAAAGAAGGTCGTGAAGTAGGTATGCCTCCAAATAACTCCAGTGTCAGCAGAACTAATATTGATGTTGACAGCACAGACTCCGCTGCCGCGTATCTTAAAGGCACAATGAGTGATACTGACTTAGCAGAACAACGTATAAGTCAAGCTGAAAAAATGAAGGCACAAGCCGAGCAGTTAATGGCTGAAGCCAAACGCTTAATGAACGAGGCCGAACAATTTACTCCTGCTAAAAATGTCAACACAAAAACCAAAAAAACCACGACAGCAAAAAAGCAGGAGGCTTAATTTAAACAGTAAAGAGAAATGGGAACGTTTGCTCAAGGAAGTACATAAAGAGCAAGTTCCTGTTGGTGTATTACTCTCTATTACTGTTAATCTTAAAGACGGAACTGCGGTAGATGTTAATGTTGCTGAAATGCTGGCTGAGGGCCAAGATCCCGATCAGGTCGAATATGTTATTAACCAAAAGTTAAAAGCATTGGAAGATATTATTACGGATGTTGATTTTCATATCAGCGTTGATGCAGTATCAAAAGTAATTCAACCCTTTACAGATAACCTCCTAAAAGATTTATGATAAATGCCGTATTTGCTGTAGATCGATTTGGCGGTATGGGATTCAATGGTACATTGCCTTGGCCCCATAACGCACCGGATCTCGCCAACTTCCAAAAATTAACAACAGGCCACGTTATTGTAATAGGACGCAATTCGTGGGATGATCCAAAAATACCCAAGCCATTGCCAAACCGTATAGTCTATGTGGTCAGCAATCGTACGGTTAATAATGCAGGCCGTATATTTGGTGATGTGGCCAAAAAAGTATTGGAGTTGGAGAAACAACATTCAGATCGTATAATTTGGGTAGTTGGTGGGCCAACTATATTAAAGACCTGTATTGATTTGTTTGATGAAGTTTATTTGACACATTTCAAAGATTCGTATAAAATAGATACTAAGATAGACCTTAAATCTTTCTTAGTAGGTTTTAATGCTACACATGCCAAGGTGGCAAAAGATTTCAATTCAACTTTTATACGATATGCACCAATATTTAACCGCACTAAAACAAGTACTTGATCACGGAATCCAGAAGAGTGATCGAACCGGCGTAGGTACTATATCGACTTTTGGTATGCAGCAACGATATGATCTTAGTAAATCATTTCCCGCAATAACAACAAAAAAATTAGCATGGAAAGCCTGTGTAGGCGAACTACTCTGGATGATTGAAGGTAGCGGAGATGAACGCAGACTTGCCGAAATCACGCATGGCACCAGAGAAGGTACCGTGACTATATGGACACCCAATGCCCTGGCACCCTACTGGAAACCCAAGGCACAATTTGAAGGTGACCTAGGTCGTGTCTATGGGGTACAATGGCGTGACTGGATCACACATACTCCCGACAACGAACCCGACATAGATGATGACTACGGCAAGACTTGGCTCAATCCGGTTTATAAACATATAGACCAATTACTGTTATTGATCGAAGGTATCAAGAAAGATCCTGACGGGCGACGACATATACTCACAGCATGGAATCCCGGAGAGTTGGATGAAATGGCATTGCCCCCATGCCATTGCTTTGCTCAATTTTATGTGGCCCATGGTAAGTTATCTTGCCAGATGTACCAAAGATCTGGAGATTTTCCATTGGGAATTCCATTTAATATAGCAAGTTATTCACTACTAACTCATATGATAGCTCAAGTATGCAATTTGGGAATCGGAGAGTTTGTACATGTTATAGGAGATGCTCACATATACTTAAATCAAGTGGATGGAGTTAAGGAACAACTTACCCGAGAGCCGTTACCGCCCCCAACATTATGGTTGAATCCAGATATTACAGACATCACAAAGTTTACAATGTCTGACATTAAATTAAATAACTATCAATCACATCCACCTATACATTTCCCCTTTGCAACATAAATATATTAAACGGAGGGGCTAGAAATGCAAGGAATTTATTGTATAGAAAATATAATATCAGGAAGAAAATATTATGGTAGTTCAATGAATATTAGTAAACGGTTAACTGGGCATAAACGAGAACTTAAAAAACAAATTCATCACAATGTACAATTACAGCGATCGGCTGATAAACACGGAATTGAAAAATTCTTATTTTATCTAGTAGAAGAAACACATTTTACTAACAGAAAAGATCTCTTAAACCATGAGCAGACATATTTAGATAAAAACATAGGCGGATATAATATGGCTCCTGCAAATGGCGGAGATATACTAAGTAATCATCCAAATAAAAATGAAATACGAAAACAAATTCTAGAGACCCAACAAAAAACAATAGCAAAATTATCCCTAGAAGAGAGAAAATTAAAGTTTGGTAAACCTGGGAGTACAAATCCAAATTGGAGAAATGGCGGGGTATCATATAAATTATGCCCTGTATGTAATAACAATCAAATACGTAGCAAATCAAATACATGCAGTATTTGCAGAGATCGCACAGGTACAAATAATCCTTTTCATGGGAAAATACACAGTGAAAAGACTATACAATATCTGCGAGAAATAAACGCCGGCGAGAATAGTCGGATTAAAGGTATAAATCCTGCTTTACTTCCTTACACTAAAAATTATATAATAACATATACAACTGGGGAGATTAAACAAGTGGCCGGACTTAAAGCAATAGCAGAAGAATTTAAAGTTAGTGTAGCAAACACACATGCCACTATTAAACGCATGTCGGCTGGTAAAATACCTAAGTTAGGTGTATTTGCTAATATTGTTATACAAGAAGTAGTATGAACTTTTTGGTAACAGGTGGGGCGGGCTTTATTGGACATAACGTTGTTCAACAACTTGAGGCGGCGGGCCATAAATGTCACATTGTGGATTCAGCAACAAATTACGGGTTTATTCCCATTGATGAACTTATGTATTTGCACCACGAACGAAACAAACGTATGCGGGCAATCGTACATCATGTTGATATCACTAACCGAAAAGAATTAAATGCCCTTTTCCTTAATTTTAAATTTGAAATTGATGCTGTGATACATTTAGCAAGTTTTCCCAGGCAGAAGGTGGTAGCCGATAATCCCGTTACGGCCTCGGAGGTAATGTCTACTGCATTAATAAACTTGTTAGAGCTAACAGTGAAATATCACATTCCCAAGTTTGTCTATATTAGTAGTAGTATGGTATATGGTAATTTTAAGGATGGGGTAGGTGAGATGGCTTTATGTGATCCAATTGGTCAATACGGGATAATGAAGCTTATGGGAGAAAAGTTAGTTCAAGACTACTCTCGACGAAAGAAACTTGATTCTGTTATTGTGCGTCCCAGTGCTGTGTATGGAGAATTAGACGTAGAAGATCGTGTTATGAGTAAATTTTTATTGGCTGCGCTTCGCAACGAAACGTTATATGTTCGCGGTATTGACGAAAAATTAGATTTTACGCATGTTGATGATACTGCACATGGTATAGTGTTGGCTGCAACATTACCCAATGCTATCAACAAAATTTATAATATAACAAGAGGACAAGCACATTCTTTACTTGAGGCCGCCGAGATGGCAGTTAAGATCTGCAACAAAGGCAAAATTGAAATAGTCGATAGAGATACTGAATTTCCATCGCGTGGTACATTGGATATTACTCAAGCGCAGTTCAATCTTAAGTTTCATCCTTTGATTGATTTGGCTGATGGTATGACACGATATATGCATTGGTTACAAAAATCTACTTATTGGAGAGATAAAATTGTCGAGCGTTGATGCATCAATTCCATTTACCGGATTAGGTCGGCAATATCAAACTCTTAAATACGAACTACTTGATGCGTCTGACAAAGTACTTTCAAGTGGTCAAGTGCTTGATGGTGAATACACCCTTAAATTTGAAACAGCAATGGCCAATAGATGTGACAGAAAATACGCTATATCAGTTAACAGTTGCACTCAGGCATTAATATTTGCACAGGGTGTATTGGGAATTGGTGATACTAAGGTTCTCGTACCCGCACAAAGTTATGTTGCTACATTGAATAGCGTAATATTAGCAGGTAATGAGCCTGTGTTCTGCGAAGTAGATGATAGTGCAATGATGGATATCGGTTCATGTGATATAGCACTAAGTGGAGCCGGTGTGACTGCTGTTATGTATGTAAATTTATTTGGCAATATATTAGATTATGATCGGCTAAAACTAGCCTGTGACTTCTTTAATCCTGACAGCAATATTTTAATAATTGAGGATGCAGCACAAAGTTTTGGTGCTACATATAAAGGAATACCCAGTGGCAAGTTAGGAGATATCAGTGTATTAAGTTTTGATCCCACTAAGAATTTGCCCAATTATGGATCTGGCGGTATGCTTCTTACTGACAATCGAGACATTCATCACCGCTGTCGCGAAATTAAAGATAACGGTAAATTTGCTGATTCCATCGGCACTAACAGTAAAATGAGTGAGGTAGATTGTGCTCACATGTTAGTTAAATTAAAATATTTTAATGCGTGGCAAAAACGTAGACAAGAAATTGCAGACTTTTAT
>Ga0194048_10001889_pt1 | contig 10387 bp, 7 predicted proteins | sample JunL225m_MetaG_FD_161685 | JGI IMG/M metagenome (GOLD analysis project Ga0194048, IMG submission 161685) | Anoxic zone freshwater microbial communities from boreal shield lake in IISD Experimental Lakes Area, Ontario, Canada - Jun2016-L222-5m | ecosystem: Environmental > Aquatic > Freshwater >... | reverse complement strand
GTTGTTAATTTTCCTGATGTAGTAAAATATTTTCCAGTTGGAGCTATAAACTTAACTAAGGCACCTGGTTCAATATATTTTACGGTATCACCTGTAAATGAACCTACTTTTATTATTGATCCAATGTTATTAGTAAAATACCCACTAGTTTCATTGTAACTTGTTGTGGATTGATTAAAAATTGGATAAGGATCAGATAAAGTAACTTTATTATAATATTCATAATAAAAATCACGAATAATAGGAAGTTTAGTTATAGGTTCTATTTCGTTTACTATAACATTTTCAATGTCAGTACGAGAATTGAATTTAAAATCAAATTTCTGTTGTATAGGCTCTCTATAAAGAATCCCATCAGTACAGAATGCTGAAGTAGTGCTATAATTTCCAGTAGCATCAATAATATCAAAATTCCTACTGATTCCACTTGATGTTCGATTAATTGATTTAATCTTGGCTACATTTTGACTAACTGCTAATGGTGCTAGATTATAATCTTCACCAGTTATCATCCTATTCTGTGTATAGTATGTTGCTGGAGCATTTATTCTAATTTCGTCATTAGATTCACTAGATGTTGCTGTTGTCACAGATCCCTTTAATGACATAACAAATCTTATTTCTTCAGATGAACCTGATTTTGAAATATAAGGGATACCAACAACAATGCCTCTCATATCTCTTGGATTAATAGTATATGAAACACCGTTTGAGGTACGATAATAACAACGGAAACTACCTTTTGGTAAATTACCAAAAATTCCATCAGCAAATATTAAATTTACAGAATCGTTAGTTGCTGTTTGTGCAGAATAGATATTTTTAATAGTTTTATCAATACTATTATAGATTATGTTATTTCCTGTTATTGAAGGAACTTTAGACCATAAAGTAGATTCAGTATTAGTATTATCTAGAGAATATAACCAAACATCATCATTATTAATATTAGTATCACTAATATTAATTATTTGATTAGTAGTTGGAGTTGTTAGTGTAAAATCCTGTCTTAGTAAATTGCCCTGTCGAAAATGAAAGAAGAATCCAGTATTATTGCTTCCATAACCTGAAAGATCATCTCTATAAATGAAAGAAACTTGATTATTAATCAAAGGATTATCTTCTTTTATTACACTATTTTTTGTAGTCTGATCAGTGCTAATAACAGTGCTTGTAGTTTCAAAAGAATAAGATTTTCCATCTATTGTTTTAGAGAAAGGAAAAATAGGTAGATCATTTATACTACTATTAATTTTATATTGTTCTGTCCAAATACCATCGACCCAATCGCTAGCCTTTGGTAACCCAAATTCAATAGTATCAACCATTGATGCATTAATTATTTTAATAAATTGATCAAACCAATTAGAGTTAGTTACGTCATTCCATACTACTTCAATATTTTGTAAATTCCTACCAGTAGAATCTATAATTGACTCTGTTGTAGATACTGACTCAACTTTGAGCAATCCGTTAGCACAAATACTGCGCTTAGGATTATAACTTATTAACTGTGCAAGTCTTAAGATACTTTCTCTACGTTCTGCTAATTCTAGGAAATTTTCTCTAGAATTAAGATCAATACGGAAAGCTAAACTTTGTCCAAGGAAAGCAATCAGATCAATTAAAGCAAGATATTCACTAGATTCAATGTAATCATTGAAATCTTCCGGATAGTTTTCCCTAAGATAGGCTATCATTACGCGGCGTAGATTTTCAAAATCATAGCTGATAAAATTAGAATTTTTAAAAGATTGATATATCTTTTTCCAATCTTCTGCTAGAAATACATTATTTTGTCGACTAGTTACTGACATCAAACACCTCGTTTAGTTTATTTATTTTAATTAAAATATGGTATTTTATTAGCCTATGCCATTTGCCTGATCAAACATAAGTTGCATAGTCTCTTGTATGTTATAAGGAATATACATTAGAGTTAGTTCAATTTGTAATCCTTGTTCTAACTGCGTTACAATAGTTTGTATTGATTTAATCCTAGGATCGCTATTAACTATTACTGTAACATCGTTTACTATTAAAGATTTTACCTGTTCAGTTAATGGTTCGAATAGCATATCCCAGATAATAGTACCAAACTCTGGATTTTCTAATTTTTCACCTTTTCTAATATAAAATTGATTTATAAGATCCTGCTTAATAAGAGCTAAATCATACAACGAGCCATTGATAGAACTAGAATTAACTGTGCTAAATCCTTTATAAGTCCTCGGAAGAAACGGCTTTTGTGTATTATTTGATCCTACTTGTAAATTATAATATCCTTGCGTTGACATCTATATCCTCCTATTCAAATTTTACATTATTTCTATCTAACAATCCTTGCACTCTAGGTATAAATGCCCTAGGAGCATTACCAATTGATTCTCTAGTAATAACATCATTGGACCTACTTCCTCCAACTCTCCATCCTGGATTAGCTTTCCATATGTTATAATTAGGACCGTTAGATGCAGCTAATGTTTCATTTGCCGGAGCATTAACATATCCAGGCAATGCAACTAATATATACATCTGTGCCAGTGTCATTGGCGGTTTTACATTTTTAGTTTTTATCCAAAAACTAAAATAATTATCAACCCACTCCATCTGCTGTACACGACTCATCTGTCGTAACATTGCAGTAGTGATAGTTTTCTTATAATACTTAGACATTGTTTCACATGCTGAATTTCCAAATTGTATTAATCCAGTATAACCTAAACTATTAGTAATAGAAGGACTCATCGTGCCAGCTGATTCAAACATCATAAGTGCTAATAGTTCAACAGGTTTAGCTCCCATTTTATTAGCAAGCTTTTGAACTGCACTAAGGAAATCTTGATCCTTGGCCCACTCTTGAGGCATCTTAGCAAGTTGTGCTTCATTAATTGTTTCAGTCGTTGAATTAGAAGAATCTGGAGGAAGCTTAGACTGTCTGCGACTATTACCAATGCCGCCGCCGGCAACTCCTTCGGTTGACTGTCCGCTATATCCACCATTACCGCCTTGCTCTGCTGGAACTTTTTGATTGTCTTCTGTACTTCGTATTTCAATTTTTGGACCATCTTTAGTATATGGCATCTGTGAAGATTCTCGGTCAGTTAGATCAAATGTAAATCCTGACGGGTTTTGATTCTCATGATGATCCCAAGGTTCCTGTGTTGGAGCTCTTTTAACTATTAACTGCCCTACTCCGGGATTTGGAAATAGTACCATCTTAGGAGCAACTTCTGCACCATTTGCTGGAGAAGCTTCATTTGCTTGCTGCGCAGACGAAGCAGCAGTAGCAGCAGGACCGTTAAGATGGACTTGGCTACCTTTTAATATAATCTGTCCGGTACTTCCTAATTGAGTACTACCGCTAGTAATTAATGTGTTAGCTTTAGTGTTAACATGTAATTCATTTCCTGTTATTTTAGTTACAGTTCCACTTAACATTTCTGTGTTACCAACTGAACTTATTACTGTATTTCCACCTTTTAATTCTAAATTACCAACACTTGTTATATGGGTTAATCCTGCTGTTAAAATATCTGTAGTAGTTGATGATAATTTAAAAGCTTGAGTTTTTAAATCAATATTGCTATCACCACCTATCTGTAATTTACCAGTAGCTTTTATATTAATATTACTCTCGCCACTAAGATATAAAGATTTATCAGATCGGATTGAAACATTATCAATCGCATTAATATTTGTCCTTGATGAAGAATGTAAATTAATGCTGCGACCTGCTGACAAATTAATATCTCTATCAGCAACAAAATTAAAATCACTTTCAGTCCTTATGCTAACACTATCAGCAGCATAGATATCAATCTTACCTTGGCTAGTTAATTCAATCCAAGCCGATCCACTAGCGTTAGTGATATAGATTATATCTTCACTATTATGCATTAATATCTGATGACCGGTCCTTGTCCTAATCCTAAAACTCTCATCTTGAGGGAATTCAACAAGCCCCCCTGTTTCACCTTTTTCTAAATCAGCGTATTCTGGAGGGCCTTCTCCTGGTTTAAATTTTCTTAACAAACGATCATTACCATCATCCATTACTAAAGAATGGCCGCCAAGGCGACTAATGAATTTGTTAACTTTATTATCTGCTCTACCAACACTACCTTTCTGTGCATTGGTGCGCTTATCAACAGGTCCAGGAGTACTAATTCCGTAGACATTGCTTGGAGTATCTCTACGAGCACTTGATGTATGAACACCTCTAACTGTATCTGTAACTGTTCCTTGTTCTGATAAAACCTTTGCCATCGGATGGACAGGTTTTGTCATAGCATCAATTTCTGGATTTATCGTAGATTCGCCTTGTTTAATAGAATTTCTATTAATTTCACCCACTGGAAGGAAATCAGTCCCGTATAATTCTTTCGAACTTTTAGTATCTTTCCAAGTAGTTTCGTCACTATCTCTAGTCTGGTCAGATGCTGCTTTACTACCGGCCAATCCAGGAACCATATGATTCATATACACATCTTGAGCACATCCTATCCAATATCCTTGTCCTGGATCACTTTCAACAAATATAACCATAACAAGAGATCCTGTATCTGGAGGAACAAACCAAAATCCATAACTTTTCTGTGTATGATTAAAATCCTTAGGATCAGAACCATTTAAACTAACATCAGTTACACCGTAAAACGGACTAAGATAACGTACTGTAAATAATTGCTGATTTGATGCTTCTTTGTTACCGATAGCTCTTAATAACTCAACTTCTAAGGATCCTTGTCTCATAGGATCAATATTATTAATTACCCGAGCTAAGAAGGGCCCTGGAGACGCAAGTCCTTGTCGATATGTATCTATACTACTTCGTACTGTATCTGCCATTTTTTATACAAACCTTATCTTAATATTTAAAGAGGCCGCCTGCTGACGGAACGAAACCTTCAAGTTGTGCTCGACGACGTGTTAAGTAGAGTACATTTGTAAATTTGTTTTGTGAAAATTTACTTTCTACTTTTGTTATAAAATATAAACCACTGAACTCATCTGCTGTTTTTATAAACCTATAAGAACCAGTTACTGGATCTAGATCAACTGGTGTCCTGAAATTAATCACTACATCAATTTCGCCATTCTGATAATTTATTGAACCGTCACTTAATTGATTGTCAGCGGTCTTTCCGCTTGATGGTTTTACTATCTGATTTCCCATCCCACTGCTAGGAACAAAATACGGATCACCTAATATAGTCATAGTTACTTTAACCATATCTGATGGATTTGTTAATAATGCTTGCAATGCCTGTACTTGGGCTGTTTGAGTATTATTTGATCCTGATCCTGATGCTGGAGAAGTAGTCGCAGGAGCAGATGAAGTATTGGCTGCTCCTTGTTGGCGAGAATCGGTGTTCCCGCCGTTCGAAGTTGAAGAAGTTTGTACAGGTTTACCTTTAGCATCTCCAGTTTGATTTTGATTATCAGTTCCGGGCCTAGTACCAGCATCTGCAGGTATTGATGTAAAGAAACTCGTATTAAAATCTAATTCAAGACTTTGTATCTGTGTATTGTTTCCTGTATAGATATAATCATACACCCTTATTACAGTTTTTTGTATTTTATCATATCCTTTTGGAACACCCTTAGGAGGAAGTAATTTACTAATATGCACTTCAAAGGGGAGTATACGATATACAAATTTATGGGTCTGTCGATTAAATGTTTCACTATGTGCTTCATCAAAAACATTAAGTTCAATCCTAAACCATTTTACCATACCCTTGTCATTAGTTATTGGTTCAGCAGTAAGCAATTGCTTTGTGATATAATCGCTACGCAATATAACTTCTGTTATAATATCTTGTATTTTCATATTTTGTTCAAAATGGAAATTCTTATTTTTATCAAGCGTTACCTTTTTATTTTGATAGATTTGATTACGTTGATCATAGATTGCATCTTGATTTGGAAATCTTATAGTTCCGTTATCATTAAAATCACTAAAAAGAATACTTCTTGAAATTTCATTTCCTGAATCCTTAGGATCCGTAAAGTCTGCAGGAAAATGTATTTCTACTGTGTCTTGTTTATCAACAAGTTTATCTTTAACATCTTCTTCAAATTGTTTTTTTATTACAGTAAGTAAACTTGAGCCGCCGCCAGTTAACAAATCTTTTACATTTGCTCCTTGTAAATTATGATCTTTCTTAATAGTTGAAAAGTGATCAGCATGTGCTTTTTCATTATAAGGTGTTGCATCAAGTTCATAAACAGTGCCAGCACCAGTGACTTTCATCTTAGATTTATTAAGAGATATTGGAATAAATCTAGTCAATAATGGATCTATATAAGGTTTATTATCATCTCTATATCCAACAAATTCAATCATTAATAAGAATGGCGCTAATTTATAATTTTTATATCCCGATGCTTCTGCTCCTGCTTGTAATGTGAGATAAAACAATGCCATACTATATGGTTCAGTTACTTTAAAACTTAGTTTGTTAGCTGAAGTATTTCCAGTCTGAGATGAGTGGCTTGGAGTTGAAGCAATAATAACATCATCAATAAAATAATCAAAAGATCCAAATTCCGTAACTACACGATTCTTACCGCCATTTCCCCAATTGCCTTTTGAAGTGGCGATTATGTTTTTAAGACTTGCTGAACTAAAACTCCTACTTGCTAACTGCTCTCTACTTAATGCGGCTAAAGTAAAAAGGCAACTAAAAGAACTATACTGGTTTAACGGATTTTCAGATTTAGCGGGATACTTAGCAATATCATCCGATGGTCTGGTATAACTAGTTGCCATTAACCTAATCCTAATGCAGATAATAAACTTGATTTCTTAGGTAAAGATATAGTAACACCAGAACGAAAATCGTATATTGGGTCTGTTAAAATATCAATATTACGTTGGGTAAATACCCACCATAGCTTAGGATTTCCATAGATGTCATATGCTAACAAATCTGGTCTATAATTATATTGTGGCTGAATAGTATATTGGAAATCATCATCGGCTGCTGGAATAGGTCTAGGTTCCCAAGATTCAAGATATAGATTATTTTTCTGAGTAGTATACCAAGGACTAGAAGTAGAATAATTAGCCATCATAAGAATCCTTTATTATCAGGTGCTGTTATTAAAGTTCCAGCAGCAAATTTTGTAAGATCAAAATTCTTCATCTTTCCTCTACTGTAAACAGGAGCAACTGTTACTGTAATGTTTGAATTAGTAGGAACATAACTTACGTTTGCACCTTGTGACTTTCCTGTCTGTAATTGTATCGCTATATAATCAACATCTTTTTCTAAAACTATATTAAATGTTTTTACTACAACAGAAACATCTTTATAAACAAAATCACCATATCCATTCAATGTACAGATAGGTGGTGGATTACCTAAATTTGGACCTTGCCCAAAATACATCTTAGTAACTGTCCTCAAGAAATGCATTGATGCTAACCAATTCCTGCCTTCTTCTTGATTTTGTACAGTAAACTGTCCGGCAATAGAAATGTCATCGACTTGACTGTTTTTATAAGTTAGTATTGGATAATTTGTATGTGCTGGAGCAAAAGAATCATAATTTGCAGTCCCTGACATTGTTATTGATGGAAGATATGGCCAAATCATGCCGCCTGAAGCTTTCAACGGTGAAAGGATAGGTGTTGTATATATCATATCATGTGATAGTTTTACACGCCAATCTTTTTCCCTTATAGATGAAGAAAATTGTGCAGAAACACTACTTCCGCTATTGGAACTTTGTTCAGCGCCAGGTGGAATTCCTTGCGCTCTGAAAGCACTGATTAATCTACTTGGATCTGTACCGGAACCTCCTGAAAGAAAGTTTGATATTCCTGAACCTATATCTGATATAGTATTTCCTACCGAACCTGCAACATTTGCGATACCATCACCTATATCACCAAAAAAGCTGTCTGACATTGAAATCTCCTTAAATATATTTATTGCAATAAAAATCCGGTGATATTATACTAAGTTTGGAGGATCCATTTGATGGCAAAAGTAAATTATCTAAACAATAAGGATTTGTTAGAAGAAATACATAAAAGTAAAGGATCTTATTGTAGCTATGTTGATCCAGCATTTAGCGAATATGATTTAATATTATCAGATCTAGATAAACTTAATATCCGTACTATAGCAGAAGCTAAACGAATACAAGCCAAGAAACTAACTGCTAGAGAATTTGAAAAACGAAAGTTAGCCGGAGATAAAAAGAGCAAAATGGCTGATTGCGAAATAGATTATCGCAAGATTGAAAAGAGTGATTTAGTATTTCGTATAATGACATTCGATCATATTCCACTTGCTCCGGGAAGAAAGAAGAAGACTAAGACTACCGCAGATAAGCACGATAAAGTAAACTTTCCACCGTTCCAACATTGGAAATATGACGATCAAGGGAACTTAGTGTGTGTAGGAAAGAGCCACTGGCAAGGTGGAATGGAGAACGGATTCTTCTCCAAGGATCATGGACAATTTACTCCAAAGTTAGCAAAGATGTTTATGAAACTCTGCGAACGCTATGCTACTAGAGGTAACGTAAGAGGTTATACTTACAACGATGAGATGCGTGGACAGGCTATCCTACAGTTAACACAGATTGGCTTACAGTTTGATGAGAGCAAGTCAAATAATCCATTCGCATACTATACTGCCGCAGTTACTAACAGCTTTGTCCGAGTTATTAATATCGAGAAGCGCAATCAAAACATCCGTGATGATATCCTAGAAATGAATAACTTTAATCCAAGTTATACACGCCAAGGTAATCACGAATGGCAACTTGCTAAAGATCGCAATGGTGGCGGAAGTAGTGATTGACATTTAGACACGGCGGTGTTATTATAATGTCAGAGGACACTTATGACATTTTTTAAAAAAGCCGCTGTGTTTACAGATATCCATCTTGGATTAAAATCAAATGCTAAGACCCATAATGATGATTGCGTAGAATTTGTAGATTGGTTTATAGCAACTGCTAAGGAACAAGGTTGCGAAACTGCGATATTCTGTGGTGATTGGAATCATAATAGAAACAGCATCAATATCACTACTATGAACGCTGGCTTAGAGTGTTTAGAGAAGATTGGTGCTGCTTTTGAAAAAACAATCTTCTTTCCTGGTAATCATGACCTATATTATAAGGATAGGCGTGATATGAACTCAGTTGCTTTCGGAAAGCACGTTCCAGGTATCCAGATGATTACTGAACCAATCGTTATGGATGAAGTTGCTTTTATCCCTTGGCTCGTAGGCGACGAGTGGAAGAAGATCAACAAGATCAAGAGCCGTTATATGTTTGGTCATTTTGAACTACCTCTGTTCTATATGAACGCAATGGTACAGATGCCAGACCATGGTGAACTAAAAGTAGATGACTTTGCTCGCAATGAATATGTGTTTACTGGGCACTTCCATAAGCGTCAGAACAAAGGCAACATCCATTACATCGGTAATGCTTTTCCTCATAACTTTGCAGATGCGTGGGACGATGCTCGCGGTATGATGATTCTAGAATGGGGAGGAACTCCTCAGTATATTGATTGGCAAGACATGCCACGTTATCGCACAATTAAATTAAGTCAACTTATTGATGAGATGGATAAGATATGTAAGCCTAAGATGCATTTACGTGTAAGTCTTGATATTGATATTAGTTTTGAAGAGTCAACTCATATTAAAGAGATTGTAATGCAAAATTATGATATCCGTGAATGTACATTAATTCCTCAACAGAAATCATTCGATGAGGCAACAAGCACAATTGAAATTACTAAGTTTGAAAGTGTTGATCAGATCGTTATGAATCAGATTATCAATATTGAAAGTGATACATTTGATTCAAAAGTCCTACTGGAGATTTATAACAACCTATGATTAAAATAAAGAATTTAACAATTAAAAACTTTATGAGTGTTGGTAATCAGACACAGGCTGTTGACTTTGAAAAAGAACAGTTAACACTTGTTCTAGGAGAGAATATCGACCAAGGTGGCGATGATAGCGGGTCACGTAATGGTACTGGTAAGACTACGATCATTAACGGATTAAGTTATGGTATCTTTGGTCTAGCGCTCACAAACATCAAGCGTGATAATCTAATCAATAACATTAACGGCAAAGGTATGCTCGTTACTGTTAGTTTTGAAAAGGACGGAATTGATTATAAGATCGAACGTGGACGTAAACCAAACATCCTAAAGTTTTATGTTAACAATCAAGAACAGAGATTAGAGGATCTAGACGAAAGCCAAGGCGATAGCCGTAAGACACAGGAATCTATTAATGAACTAATGGGTATGAGCCATACTATGTTTAAGCATATCTTGGCATTGAATACCTATACAGAACCGTTCCTAAGTCTAAAGGCAAATGATCAACGT
>Ga0194048_10001888_pt1 | contig 10388 bp, 9 predicted proteins | sample JunL225m_MetaG_FD_161685 | JGI IMG/M metagenome (GOLD analysis project Ga0194048, IMG submission 161685) | Anoxic zone freshwater microbial communities from boreal shield lake in IISD Experimental Lakes Area, Ontario, Canada - Jun2016-L222-5m | ecosystem: Environmental > Aquatic > Freshwater >... | reverse complement strand
TCCTTCAGGGGCAAGAACAACAACATCGGTTAAAGCTGGACCGTAAGCACCACCACCAGCGGTTGGTCCTAATACGAGCGAGAGCTGTGGAATTCGTCCACTTGCAGAAATCATTGATTGAAAAACTTCACCGAATGCATCAAGAGATGCAACGCCATCACTTAAACGCGCACCACCTGAGTGCCAGATTCCGATAATCGGAACTTGTGCACCCATCGCGGCTTTGTACGCGGTAACTATTACCTTTGATCCATCGACGCCGAGTGCACCACTTTTTATTGTTGCATCGGATGCAAAGACAACAACTTTATTTCCTTTTATTGAAGCGGTAACGGCAACGATTCCGCAGTTGCTGCGTGGAACTAGAAACTCAAAGTTTTCATCATCAACTAGTCGCGCGATTCGACTTACAGGATCGCGTGGGTCTAGCTGCGGAGTTGGCATTTATATGCTCTTAAAAACCAATACGACGTTATGGCCGCCAAAACCAAATGAGTCATTGAGTGCAGCGATATCTCCTGCCGGAAGCACACGAGGTTTGTCGCGAACAACATCAACGGTTACTGCGGGATCAAGCTCTTCAATGTTTATTGTTGGGGGAGCGAGTCGATCTTGCAAGGTTTTTACAATAAATACAGATTCAATTGCGCCAGCTCCACCAAGTAAGTGACCTGTCATTGATTTAGTTGCGGAGACTGCAACATGATCAGCATCGCTCCCAAGTGCTGCTCGAAGGGCGTTGGCTTCAGCAACATCGCCAGCAGGAGTAGAAGTTGCGTGGGCATTTAGATGAACAATGTCTTTTGTTGTTAATCCTGCATCGCGAAGTGCAAACTTAACTGCGCGTTGAACTCCTACGCCATCTGGATCTGGAGCGGCAATGTGATAACCATCCGAAGACAAACCTTGACCAGCGATTTCACAATAAATAGTTGCTCCGCGAGCTTTTGCATGTTCATACTCTTCAAGCACAAGAACACCGCCACCTTCGCCGAGCACAAAGCCATCTCGATTTAAATCGTACGGCCTTGATGCGCGTTGTGGTTCATCATTTCTTGTTGACAAAGCTTTCATTGCAGCAAAGGCTGCCATTGGCAAAACATGAACTGCAGCTTCAACACCGCCACTAACAACAATATCGGCGCGATCATTTCGAATCATTTCGAAGGCATAACCGATTGCTTCGGCTCCTGATGCACATGCACTCACTGGCGTATGAACACCTGCACGTGCTTGTAGTTCGAGACCAACATTTGCAGCCGGCCCGTTAGGCATAAGCATCGGCACAGTATGCGGACTGACTAGGCGAGATCCTTTTTCTTTATAAATATCATATTGATCGAGGAGTGTTGTTACGCCACCTATTCCAGATGCAATCACAACTCCGAGACGTTCTTTATCGATCTCAGGTGAACCCGCATCTTTCCAGGCTTCACGAGAAGCAATCAAAGCAAATTGCTCAGAGCGATCTAAGCGACGAAGTTCTACTCGCTCCATTTGCTCACTTGGTTCAACTGCCACTCGCGCAGCGAAGTGCACTGGAATACTTTCGGCCCACTCTTCAGTAAGAGTTCGAACTCCGCTAGTTCCGGCTAAAAGCGCCGACCAAGAAGACGTAACATCTCCACCGATTGGTGTTGTGGCTCCAAGTCCAGTGACGACTACGCGACGACGAGACATAAAATTTAAGCGCTAACTACTTACTTAGCTGCGTTGACGATGAAATTAACTGCATCGCCAACTGTGGCAAGACCTTCAACAGCATCATCAGGAATCTTCACACCGAAACGCTCCTCAGCAGCAACTACAACTTCAACCATGCTAAGTGAGTCAACTTCTAGGTCTACAGTGAAGTTTTTATCGAGTTCGATTAAGTCTGCAGAAATTCCTGCTACTTCGACAACGATTTCTTTTAGTCCTGCTAGTACATCTGCTTGTGAAAGTGACATGAGTCGAGTTCCTTTTCTTTCTTCGTTAGTTCAATAGATCAACAGGTGGTAATTGTGTATGACTCGAGCGCTTACTTACGAGTATTGACAGGCGTAAGTGGTGAAAATCTCAAGGTTTAGGCGGGAGCTGGACCACTTGCCCCGCATAAACCAAGCCCGCTCCGTATCCGATAAGCAAGGCCAATTTTCCGTGCATCTCTGGGTGTTGTTCAAGTAAAACATCCATTGCAAGAGGAATTGATGCTGCTGAAGTATTTCCATTTACCCGAATGTCATCGGCCACCAATACCGAATCTGGAAGTTTCATTTCTTTAACCATTGTTTCGATAATGCGAATATTTGCTTGATGTGGAATGAAAACATCTAGTTCATCTGTAGTTACTCCTGCAGCATCTAGAGCTTTAAGTCCAACTTTGCTCATTGAATAAACCGCCCAGCGAAATACTGTCTGGCCTTGTTGTGAAATATTTGGCCAACCCAACTGCGCAACACCTTTATCCGGTGCATTTCTAAACTCGGTATATGCAGGTGTCAAGGTAATCGCATCTCGGGAATCTGCATCAGAACCCCAAATGGCGGGTCCAATCTTTGCATCCGTGCTCTGTCCAATAATTACTGCACCTGCGCCATCAGCAAAAATAAATGCAGTGGCTCGATCATCAGGATCGGTAAAGTCTGAAAGTTTTTCAACACCAACTACTAAAACATTCTTTGACGTACCACCACGAACTAAGTCACTAGCCATTGCAACGCCATAGCAAAATCCCGCACAAGCTGCACTGATATCAAATGCGGCAGCTTTTGGATTTCCCAGTTCGTTAATTAATTCAGTTGCCGCGCTAGGTGCTTGGAAGGGATATGAAATTGTTGCAAGAATTAACGTATCGATGTCAGCCATTGTTAAGTTGGCACGCTTTAAAGCGCTCTCACACGCAGCCTTAGCCATCGAAATGACGGTCTCATCAGCTCCGGCAAAGCGGCGAGATTCGATTCCGGTACGTTGTTGAATCCATTCATCGGTTGAGTCAATGCGATCAACAATTTCTGAGTTGGGCACTAAGCGTTTAGGCCGATATGAACCAACTGAAAGTATTTGGCTATTAGTCGTGGGTGAGGATTTAATGCTCATAAAAGTCTGTGTCTCTCTGCGAATTCTCTGGCCGCTCCGAGATCTTCTGCACTCTTGAGGGCAAAGGTTTCAATCTCTGGTACAGCGCGTTTGAGTAAGCCAACCAGAGTTCCGGCTGGTGGAAGTTCTATGACACCCGTAACTCCACGTTTTTTTAAGGTCTCCATACATAAATCCCAACGAACTGGGTTAGCAATTTGGGAAATAATTCGACTCAAAACTTCTTTTCCATCGTAAGTTGACAAGCCATCTCTATTTGAAATTACCGCAATTTTAAATCCAATATTTGTCGTAATTTCTGATGCCAATGCAAGTAAGGGTTCAATCGCTGCTGACATGCTCTCAGTGTGAAACGCACCAGCAACTGCGAGTGGTCGCACCCTGAAGTCGAGCTTTAAGTTCAAAGCATCCTCTTGTAATTGTGCAAGTGCATCTAACTTGCCTGCCGCAATTATTTGACCTGCACCATTCTCGTTAGCAGCAGTAAGTCCCAATTTCTTCAAAATCATCAAAATATTCTGTCGATCTCCACCAAGAATCGCTGACATTCCAGAAGATGATTTTGTAGCAGCTTTAGCCATTTGAATTCCCCGCGCACGAACAAGTCGTAGTGCATCGTCCACAGAAATCGCTCCGCTCAGTGCTGCTGCAGTAATTTCACCGACCGAATGTCCAGAAACGTATCGAAAATTCTTGAGTCCTAAAGCGTGGGCACCTAACAAGGAAGTAGCGACAATTAGGGGTTGGGCATTCTCAGTATCTTTAATTTCATCGGCACTAGCCGTGGTTCCAAGTCGGATCAGATCTAAATCAATTCGCATTGACCATTGTGAAATCAATTCATGCAGTTCAGGATTGGCAATCCACGAGTTGAGCATTCCTGGAGTTTGCGAGCCTTGTCCAGGAGCGATGATTGCTAACACGTTGTGAAACTTTACTGGAAAGCGGCAATTACTACCTAGTACGCGTAACTAACCAGACCTGCGCGCTGTGCTGAGGAACAGTAATTTTTGCTTGCGGAGCTGCAATCGCGGGCTCATATGTTGCAATCTCTTTAGTTGCATCGAAAATACATCGATAAGCCTCACCCCAAGTGGAATCCGGCAATGTGAAAACTGTTTCGGCAGTTGATGAGTTCATCAATAGCAATAAGCCACGCTTTGAATCGGCTTCAACAAAAACTGTAATGCTTCGCTTTTCTTCATCTTGCCAATGATCATCTGTCATTTCTCGACCACCTAAAGAAAACCAAGCAATATCTTTTCTTTTTGTTCCTTGATCAACGATGCCTGAGAAAAATTCTGACGCTACATCCGCTAAGTAGGTTTCGCGAATTTTTGCCAACTCTTGCACTGATGCCAAGATGTCAGCAGCTTTTTCATCTAGTTCCCAAGGTAGGGCCCAACCACCATTAAAAGTCGCTTCACTTTCGGTGTCAAAATCAAGGGGGAGTGAATAACCATTGTTGGAACCGTTTTGAGTGCGGCTGCTTTCATCGCCCATATTGAGCATTGGTACACCTGATGAAAGCATTAACGTTGCCAACATGGATTTCTTTAGCCAATGCCGAATGGTTTGAATCCCTAAATCCTGCGTTTCACCTTCAACTCCAACATTCCACGATCTATTGGAATCACTACCATCGGCGTTATTTTCTTGATTAGCTTGGTTATGTTTCTGGTTATATGTAACTAAGTCGTGCAAAGTAAAACCATCATGCGCGGCGATAAAGTTGATCGATGAAGTTGGGCCTCGGTAGTGGAAAATAGAACTAGAACCGCTAATACTGGTAGCAATGTCTGAAACACCTTCGCCGTAACCTCGTGATAAATCACCGAGCCAGAATTGGCGAACTGAATCACGATAAGCATCGTTCCATTCACGCCAAGGATGCGGGAAATCACCTAAGGAATATCTCGAAATATCCCAAGGTTCAGCAATCATCTTGAAATTTCGTAAGACTGAATCGGATTCAATGGCTGACATAAGAGATGAATTAAATGCACTATTACTTGTATATAGCGCAGTAGCTAAATCGAATCTAAAACCATCTACTCCAATTACTTCTACCCACCAACGCAATGAATCAATAATCTGACGCACTGAATGTGGATTGCTTGCTGCGAAAGTATTTCCGCAACCAGTTACATCCAAATACTTTCCATCAGCGTCTTGTCGATAGTACGCCTTGTTATCAATTCCTCGATAGGAAAGAGTTGGTCCGTTATTTCCTGCTTCGGCGGTGTGATTGTAAACAACATCTAAAATCACTTCGATTCCGCTTGCATGTAATTGATCTACTGCCCATTGAAGCTCTGATATCGGTTCAGAAGTTGCCGCATACGCCGCATGTGGTGCAGAAAATGCAAGCGAGTTATAGCCCCAGTGATTCTTGCGTCCGCGTTCAAATGTTGAAGGCTCAGTGATGAAAGCCGCGATTGGCAATAGTTCAAGTGCGGTAACACCTAAAGATTTTAAATGCGCAATAGTTGAAGAATGTCCGAGACCTTTATATGTACCGCGCTCATGAATTGGGATATTGGGGTTTTTCGCAGTAAGACCTTGAACATGGGCTTCATAAATTAATGTCTTAGCCCAAGGCAAGAGTGGGCGATTAATTTCCCGTGGAGAGTAATCAGTGACAACACTGTATGGAACTTTGCCTGCACTATCGCGCTCGTCACGAAGATTTGAATCTCCAGTGCCAATACCATCAACAGCTACATGCCCATAAATTTCTGGAACATATGAGAGTTGGCCATCGAGTTGATGCGTACAGGGATCTATTAATAATTTAGCTGAATTAAAGCGAACACCGTGTTCGGGTTGCCACGGTCCATAGACGCGGTAGCCATATCGCTGGCCAGGTCGCACCCCGGCTAAGTAGCCATGCCAAATCGGACCATTGCGATGTGACATTGCAAAACGAGTTTCAACTAATTTCCCATTAACTTCATTGAAAAGGCAGAGCTCGATCGCATCGGCAGCATTAGACCAGATGGCAAAATTTGTTCCGCCTTCGGTCACGGTTGCACCAAGGGTTCGGGGATCTGCAGGAAGCACGGCGCAATAATGCCTTAAAAGTCAGACCTTAGGTTACGAAACTCGCTCTTCAAATACTTCGGGAAGGCCAGCTTCGCGGTGATTAACAAACTCTGGGTAGTAAATTACTGCAGTTGTTTCTTGGTTTGACCTAAAAATCCTTCTGAAATACTCGCAGCCAATTAAATAAAGTGCTGCAGGCAACAAGTCAACAGATCTCTTAAGAAACCACGGCGTTCCATTTTTTAGCATCCATTTAATAGATTCAGACTTTGGCTTTACCGTAATTGGCTCAAATGCGATTGGGGAGATATCCCAACGATTGCTGAGAATTTCTCGAAAGTGATGCGCAAGCAACTGGTGCCCAAATTTTGATGGATGCATGCGGTCGATGTGCCACACTTTTCTTTCATAGATGCCTTCTAAATCGCGGGTACGTAAAATCTGAGATCCAAATTCTGCTGCTATTGACTGAGTGACTTGATTTACCGCATTTATTCGTCGCTTTAGAATGGTTCCCAAAGTTTTTGGCATAGGAACGATCTGAGTTGGATCGTGTAATTGTAAGAGAAGGACTTCAGAGCCAGCTGCTTTTAGCGTCTTTAATATGATGCGCAGATTTTGGTGAAGTTGTTGCGGTGAGAATCCATTTCTTAGCGCATCATTTCCTCCAACAATAACTGCCGTAATTGTCGGTTGGTGAATTATGGCTTTAGGGAGTTGATCCACAAGGACTTCTTCTGATTTTGCACCTGGCCGCGAAAGATTTACATAAACAAGGGGATCTTGAAAACTCTTTGCTAAGTAATAACTCCAGCCTTTTGAAACTCCGTTGCTGTCGGTGTCACCGACACCCGATGCCGCGCTATCGCCTAACACTGCGAATACTGCGACTGGTTTCATTTATGCCGCCCGTAACCTTCTTTTTACTTCGGCGCTATCGCCGTGAAGTTTCAACATGAGCGCAAGTGTTGCGCTCCAAGGAAAATTTTCAGCCTGGTGAAAGCAGCGTGCAGAAAGTTTTGGATCTTTGCGCATTTCTAAAACCATCTCGATTGCATTTGCAAATTCATGACCTGTATTACCTGCGACCGCGCCAACTGGTTGAGCGGTATCAATTAATAAGAATTCACCGACTGCACTTGTATTTGAAGCCACCACTGGAGTACCAGCAGCAAGAGACTCCAGCGCTGCTAGGCAGAAAGTTTCAATTGGTCCAGGGGCAAGGGAAACATCGGCAGATGCCAGAATTTCAGCAAGACGTTCGCGATCTGCAATATAACCAAGAAAAGTTACAGGAAGTCCTTTGCTTCTTTCGCGAAGTTCACCATACATAGGACCGATGCCAACATAAATTAAACGCGCATTAATACCACGCTGTTTCAAAATCTTTAGGGCTTCGATTGATCGTCCAGGATGTTTCTCACGTGACATGCGCCCACAATGGACCAGCAAGACTTCCGCACCTTGCAAAAGATCTGTTCGAAATTCTTCATTTCGAAGATAAGGAGAAAACTTATCTAAATCAACACCAAGTGGAACCCTGACTAGATTTGTAGTTTTGATATCTTTAAATTCTTTAGAAGCAAACTCTGTTGTGGTTATAACGTGCTTAAATCGTGAAGAAAGTCGACGGTTATGCCAATCTACAATTCTCTTTAATGAAAATGGGAAATAGTTCTTAGCTAAGCCGCTTAAAGTCTCATGACTAAAAACCACTGCCGCAATATTTCTCTGTCCGGCCCAAGCACCAATTTTTGAAAGGGTAAAACGATCTGAAATCTCTAAGACGTCAGGCTTTAATGTTATTAGTAGCTTCTTCACATCACGATTATTTCGAATTATGCGGTAGCCACCACTAAAGGGGATCTCGATTGATGGAAGTGTAATTTTTGTTCCACTTGTGGACTCTTCGCAATAGAAGCCAGTTCCCGGGACGATGTAGGTAAATGCGTGCCCCCGAGCGACATAGCCCGTCCCGAGTTGGTGAAGTGTTGTCTTAATTCCACCAGACTTAGGTCCGTAAAAATTAGCGATGTGAACGATTTTCATGCAACATTTTCCTTAAGCGCTAGGGATTCTTTAAAGATAATCTCGCGATAGTGGTTTATAAGTTGGCTGTTCACTAACTGCCAATTTCGTTCGACAACTGATTCACGAGTTCGCTGTTGCAAAGTAAGTGGATCGTGCATTTGAATCAACATGTTTAGCGCATGGTCTAGGGCAGCTGAATCTGCAGTATCTATGAGATATCCCGTCCAACCAGGCTTAACTAGATCTGTAGGTCCTCCAGTGTTTGGTGCAATAACCGATACGCCAGATGCCAGAGCTTCTTGAATTGATTGGCAAAAAGTTTCATGTTTTCCAGTATGAACAAAATAGTCAAGTGAGGCGTAGTAGCGCGCTAGGTCATCTCCACTTTGGTAACCTGCAAAAAAAGCATTAGGGAGAGCTTTTTCAAGTTTTTGGCGCGCCGGCCCATCTCCAACAATTACAAGTTGCACATCATCGCGCGCATCCAAAATTGCCAAATCATCAACACGCTTTTCATTTGCAAGTCTGCCAACGTATCCGACGATCTTTCGATCCGGACGGGAGCCTAAAATCTCACAACGTAAATTGACATCACGTCGCTCTGGAGAAAAACGAACGGAGTCGACACCACGTTGCCACAAGTGAACATTCTGAACACCGCTTTCTTCTAAATCTCGACATGACCAAGTAGAAGGCGCTAACGTGCGATCAGTCGATGAATGAATCTTTGCGACCCATTTTTTCAAAGTGTTGTGGGCAATCGTTAAACCATAGTGGCGAGCAAAGCCTGCGATATCAGTTTGATAAACTGAAAGTGTTGGTATTTCTAACTTTTGTGCAATCTTAGTTACATATTTTCCAAGAAAGATCGGTGAAGCTAAGTGGATTACATCTGGGGCAAAACCATCAAGAAGTTGTTCTAAATTACGTTGTGGAAATGCCAAGGGAATTAAACCTTTCATTTCTAAACTTGGAACGCGCTTGACTCGAAAACCAGCAAACTCTTTCGGACCGTCCAGACTTTCGGGTGCAATCACGAGGGCCTGGTGACCTTCTGCGTGCAGATACTCCAAAATCCGAAGAACTGAGTTAGTCACTCCATTGATCTGCGGCAGAAAAGACTCAGTAACAATTGCTACTCGAATCGGGGTACTCATGGAGGAAATCATCAGCCAGTTCTAAAGACTCAACCTTGGATTGAGGTTACGTGTTGGCAAATCCCGCGTGAAATCTTGATGCGGAGATGGCGGGCATGGTTACTGGCTAGTAACCTATCGCTATGAAGATTGCCGTCTGCATTAAGCAAGTACCCGATTCATGGGCTGAGAAGAAAATGGTTGGCGGATTGCTCGATCGCGCCAATGTAGATGCAGTCCTTAATGATTTAGATGAATACGCTGTAGAAGAGGCTTTACGAATTGCCGAAGCACATGGCGGAAATGAAGATGAAGGCGCGAATACAGTCACAGTTATTTCGATGGGTCCTGAACGCGCAACCGAAGCAATTCGTAAAGCTTTATCGATGGGCGCAAACAGCGCTATTTTAATTAGCGACTCAGTTTTATCTGGAGCAGATGCGTTACTTACAGCCGAAGTTTTATCTGCAGTTATCTCTAAAGAGGGTTTCGATATTGTGATCTGTGGAACTGAATCAACAGATGCTCGCATGAGCGTTGTCCCTGCAATGATCAGTGAGAAGTTAGAATGGGCTCAATTAACTTTTGCTTCACAAGTAAGCGTTGATCCCACTGACTCTAAAGTTTCGATTACTCGAGTTACCGAGGCGGGTGTGGATGAAATTCTAGCTCAATTCCCTGCAGTAATTAGTGTGGTCGAAAAAATAAATGAACCTCGCTACCCATCCTTCAAAGGCATTATGGCGGCAAAAAAGAAAACGATTGAAATTCGTGACTTCGCAAGCACCGGCGTTGAATTTACAAAATCTTGGTCAGAAGTAATTGATGCCGCTCCGCGCCCTCCACGTGCTGCCGGAGTAGTTGTCACAGATGATGGAACTTCAGGTCAAAAGCTTGTTGATTTCTTAGTTGAGAAGAAGTTGATATGAGTAGCGTTTTAATTCTTGCCGATTTTGTGGGCGAAAAAGCCACTAAATCAACGGTTGAATTAGCAACTGCGGGCGCTCGCATAGGCGACGTAAGCGCTGTTGTTTTGGCACCTCTCGGTAAAGGTGAAACTTATGCCGCAACTATTAATCAAGGCCCAGTGAGCAAAAC
>Ga0194048_10001887_pt1 | contig 10390 bp, 10 predicted proteins | sample JunL225m_MetaG_FD_161685 | JGI IMG/M metagenome (GOLD analysis project Ga0194048, IMG submission 161685) | Anoxic zone freshwater microbial communities from boreal shield lake in IISD Experimental Lakes Area, Ontario, Canada - Jun2016-L222-5m | ecosystem: Environmental > Aquatic > Freshwater >... | reverse complement strand
TGCATATCTAAATCCATGAAATGTAAAGAGAGGTGAAATCTCAATCTCATTGGAATCAGCAAGTGTGTAATTATCTTCCGCTTTTGCTGTACGAAGGAGTGCGCGATGAAGTTCTCCATCTTTGAGAACTTCTGCATGAGTAATGGTGACCTTATCGCCAGCCTTACCTTTGACTTTGATTCGCACAAGACCCGCCATATTTTGTCCAAAATCATAAATAACAGATCCGCGTGAAGTTTTTGTCTCCGAGATCGCCTTTATTGATTCTGTTACACGAACTGGAGGGCTTGTCATTGGGAAAAGCTTTGCTCGAATAACTGGGCAAACTTCTACTTTGCCCCACTTGGAATCATCGAAGCCAGCTAGTCGCCAGCCCTTTTGTTCTTTGTTGAAATCAATTGTTACACCGTCGTAGATGTCAGCATTTTGGATTTCTCCGGTGCTGACTTTCCAAGAATCATCTGTGCCAATTTTTGTAATTGATCCATTTGATTCATGGATTTCAAGCTGGCATTGTGCAGCAGCAGTATCTCCGAAGACATTTCGGTATTGCTCCCATGTTAATTGACCGCGGTACCAGCCATCGGCAATCACCATGGAAATAACATTCTTGCCAGTTGTAAGAAGGTTAGATACATCAAAGGTGCGAAACGCGATGCGTTGTTTGTAGGACGTCCAGGCAGGATTCAATAGTTCATCACTAACGGCTTTGCCATTGATTTGAATATCAAATAATCCTTGTGCTGTTACATAAAGACGTGTTCGCACACCTGTTGATGCTAAATCAAATTCTTTACGAAATATTGCAGATGGGGCTTTACCTTTTTTCCCAGGATCATTTGGCAAAGCGATTGGCTTGCTAGTCCATTCCTTATTTGCAAATAGTGGTGCTTCGGCAGTCGCTACCGCACTCCATGCACTCCATGTCCCATTAACTTGTGCTTTTACACGGACATAACGAATTTCGCGGCTTTTGAGCGCCGTATCTGGCCATGATGCCTGTGTCAGGGATGTTGATTTTACTTGACCGCTTGACACAACGTTCTTCGTAAATGCTGCATCAGTGGCTACTTCAATCTCATATGCATCTTGGCGAAGGTCATTTCCTCCTCCAAGAATTTGCCATGAGATAACAGGGCGTGATTGAGCAACGACTAGTAAGTCTGCGCTGCGACCGATTCGAATATTTCCAACTGTATTCATGATTATCCTTTGATAGATCCTGCGGTCATACCGGAAACAATTCTCTTGTTGAAGAAAATAAATGCCAGCAATGGAAATGCGGTGATATATAAAATATCTGAAAAGAGTAAGTTGTACTGGGTTGAATAACGACTGACATAAGCAAACAAAGTCTGCTGTAGTGTTGCATTTTCATCACCAGGTAGGTAATAAAGCGGGTTAGTGAAGTCATTGAAAATACCAGCAGTTGCAATAATTCCAATAGTAATTGTTACTGGTTTTAATAATGGGAAAATGATTCTGAAATAGAGGTTCCAGCCCGTGCATCCATCGACGATTGCAGCTTCATCAATTTCCTTAGGGATTGTTCCTATGAAGTTACGGAAAATAAGAATCGCAAAAGCTAGACCGTATGCAACTTCAATTGCAATCATTCCAGCCAAAGTTTTGTATAGGTGCACACGCTGTAACACCCAGATGGTTGGAACAATTGCAGGAGGGATAACAAGTGCTGTTAGTACTAGCCAGTTTGCTACCGTGCTCGCTCTATTGCGCTTACGGTGCATAACAAAGCCTGTCATGCCACTGATAATTACTAGGAAGAAGACTGAAAACACTGTCAAAATCAAAGAGTTATACGTAGATCGTAGAACGTGCCAATCGTGATCTGCAACAACTTTGCCAATATTATGAAACAAGAGCCACTTCTTTGGGGGAGACATATTCAGGCGAAATGATTCAGAGGTGCCCTTTGCAGCATTTACAACAAGGAAATAAAAAGGTAAGATAAAAATAAATACAGTCAGAGTGACACCGATGATGTCTGCCCAAATACTGCGATATTTAGTCTTAGATTTTAGGGATTCTTGACGCTTGAACATCACATCACCACCTCTTTCTTATTGAGGTATCTAGAGAGTGGGAATACAAGAATAGAAACTAGAACAAAGAGAATTACGTTTCCAGCTGTTGAAAGACCGTAATAACCTGATGTGTATTGCTTGTAATTGATTGAGGCAAGAACATCGGAGATAAAGCCAGGACCTCCGCCAGTCATTGCCCAAATTAGATCGAAAGATCGAAGCCCGCCAACGAAGGAGAGAATGATTACTGAAAACATTGCAGGGCGAACTAGTGGAATTGTGACCTTATAAAATTGCTGACGAGGTGTTGCGCCATCAATTGATGACGCTTCGTAATAATCGCGAGGAATCGCTGCCATTCCGGCAATATAAATAAGTGTTGCAATTCCAACACCTTTCCACACATCAACCATTGCAATTGAAAGAATTGGAAGAAGGTTTGGATCTACAAGCCAGCCTGGGCCGTCGGTTACTTTTCCAAAAATGGCGGCTATCGATTTAATCGAATTATTGATTACTCCCTCGTAAGGATTCATCAACATTGAGAATGTAATTCCAACACCGATTGTGCTCACGAGTGTTGGAAAGAATAAGACCGAACGAATAAAGCCAGTTGTACGCAACTTTGAGGACAGGAAATTTGCTAAGTAGAGAGCGATAATTACTTTTAGTCCACTTGATACAACTGCATAAATAATTGTATTTCTAAATCCAATTCGAAGATTTTCTTCAGAAAAATAAAGTTTGAAGTTTTCGAGTCCGATGAACTCCCATTCTTGAAGGGTCCATCGTGTAAGGCTGAAGAACAAAGAAAGAACTGTAGGAATGAAAAAGAGAACCATATAAATGATTCCCGCTGGCCAAAACAAAGAACTTGCGTATGGACTCTTTATTCCTTTTTTCTTCATTATTACTTCCTTAATCATTATTAAAAGTGAATGAAATTAGTCAAAGAGAACCGGCTCAAATCTCTTCGAGCCGGTTCTCTTTTCTAACTAAGTACTACTTACCAGCCAGCTAGACCAAGCTGTTGTGACTGCTTTTGTAGATCCTTCTGGTATGACTCCGCACCCTGAAGTGCGTTCTTCTGGCCTGAACCAATTTCCACGCAAATCTGTGAAAGGTTTGGACCCTTTACAGGTGTAAGGAACTCGAGAGCTGGATAGCTTGTTCCCTTACCTTGCATGTAGTTGTACAAGTCTGTGAATACAGCAGTCAAGTTACCTGACACTGGTGCACCCTTAATAAAGTATGGACCTGATGGTGGTACAACCTTATTCTGGACAACGAATGATTCCTTTGAAACTGTCCAAGCAACAAACTTCTTGGCTGCATCTAGGTTCTTAGCTGTCTTTGCAATATAGACACCTGCTGGCATCCACACTGTTACGCCATTGCTCTTTGCATTAGTTCCTGGTTGTGCCATGAATCCAATGTCTGAAGCCTTTGTTGGGAAGTTAGCAACGATTGTGTCGATGCCTGCAGAAAGCATTGGGTAGTGAGCACCCTTACCGAGTGCTAGGTACTCAAGTGCTTTAGCAAATGTTGTTGATGCAACATCCTTGTTGTAGTAGCCAGCTTTTCTGACTTCTTCAAGGTGCTGGAAACCAGCAAGTGTTGATGCATTCTTAGCAAGAACAATCTTGTTTGCAGTGAACTTATCTTCAAATCCTGGCATTGCAGCCGCTACGTTGAAGTGATCACCGAGTACGAAGAGTTGTGCTGTCCATGAATCTTTCCATGAAGAGATAACTGGAGTAATTCCAGCCTTCTTGATCTTTGCATTGTTTGCCATGAAATCTTTCCATGTCAAAGGAATTTGCAATCCAAGCTTTGAATAAATTCGCTTGTTGTAAAGAATTCCGCCACCCATAGCTGTTCCAAATGGTGCAGCGTAAAATCCGCCGTCAGCACCTGTTGCAGATGGGATAAAGCCTGAGTTCACAGAACTCACCCATGGCTCATTCTTAAGATTGACTAGATTTTTCACTGGGTCGATTGCTTGCATAAGCGCACCAACGTTGTATGAGAAAACATCTGCCATTGTTCCTGAAGCGAGTTGTGACTTCACGAGTGCGTCACCTTCAACACCACCAGGTACAAAGTTAACCTTGACAGTGATATCTGGGTTTGCTGCCATAAATGCTTTTGTCATTGCATTCCATTTATCTTGTGAATCTTGTGAATTCCAAGTCTGGAATGTGATTTCTGTTGCTGCATGTGCTGCTGGTGCGAGCATTGCTGATGCGAGAACCGCAGGCAACCCCAACATCAGCGCTTTAGCTAAGCGACTATTTCGAACGATCTTCATCCCTGCTCCTTTTGCTTCGATGAGTAAAAGAACCACCCGCGATTGAATGGTTTCAATTACCGGTAAAAATAGCCCTATAGGATTCAGGCGTCAATAGGTTCTTTATAAATATTTGGTAACGATAACAATCGAGATTCTCACGATCTGAGCGCGGTATTTACCCTCGTTACCTTTGTATACCTCTTATTCGGTACTAGGGTTGCAATCTCAGGTCGATTAATCGACTAGGAATAGAAAGGAATAGAGATGCTGCGACGCTCCCTCCTTTCTGTACCAGGGGATAAAGAGGCGATGATCGCCAAGGCGCAATCACTTGCCGTCGACTCTCTTTTTTTGGATTTGGAAGATTCCGTCGCACCCCAAGTAAAGAATGCGGCCCGGACCATCCTTGCCCAGAGCGTGAAGAGAGGTTCTTTTTCCGCGCCGATCTTGAGTGTGCGCATTAATGCTCGCGGTACGTCGTATATCGGCGATGATTTAGCTCTACTTTCTGGTGGGCTTGGCCGCGAAATTGATTCCATTATTTTTCCAAAGATAAATAGTCTTGATGATTGCCACTGGATTGATGGTGAGCTCGCATCCGTTGAAAGGGCCGTTGGGATTGCAGTTGGCACTATTGCAGTTGATGCACAAATCGAAACTGCGCAGGGCCTGCTCAATGTCAATCAAATAGCTGGTCACTCCCGAGTAATTTCTCTATCTTTTGGTCCACTTGATTTTCTTGCCGACATTGGCGCGCCGACACTCCATATCAACGAATCAACACAAGTAATTATTAATCATGCACTCGCTCAAATCTTGATTGCTGCACGCGCGAATGGAATTACTGCACTTGATGGTCCAACGGTTGATTACAAAAATCCAGAAACATTTGAGAGAAGTGCGCTGGCAATTTATGGAATGGGATTCGATGGTAAATGGTTGATTCATCCAAGCCAAATAGAGTTGTGTCATAAAGTATTTACTCCCACCCTTGAAGAATTCAAAAGTGCTATTGCTCTACTCAAAGATTACGAAGGTCAAGGGGTTATTGTGCGAGATCAAGTGATGGTTGATGCAGCATCTATTCGAATGGCTCAAGTAGTGATGAGCCGTGGAGTTGCAGCAGGATTTACGCTTTAGTTACTTTCACAAATTGCTATTGCATCACCAGTTTTGATTTCATCTCCATCTTTGAAGAAAATTTCAAGGAGTGTTCCAGCAACAGGTGATGGAACTTGAACAGTTGCTTTATCTGTTTCAACTTCCATTAGATCATCACCAATAGCAATAACATCACCAACTGCTTTATTCCAAGCAACGAGATAGACCTCATCAACTGTTTCGCCAACGCGAGGCATCTTGATTGTCATCTTCATTATTTGCCTGCTTTCGCTGGTGTCCAAATATTGCTAAACATCGCTGATAATTCTGGCTCTGGGTCAGATTCAACCTTCTTGGCAAGAGCGCCTAAATCAGTTTCCATTGTTGATTTCATCTGATCAATTTGATCTTGCGTAATTAATTTACGAGCAATCAAATCTTGTTCAGTTACTAATAATGGGTCACGCTTTTGCCACTTCTCTAATTCGCCTTCAGGGCGATAAAGAGCTTGGTCAGCACGTGAATGTCCGGAGAATCGATATGTTTTTGCTTCTACCAGTGTTGGTCCGCCACCACTGCGAGCACGATCAACTGCTTCGCCTATTCCCTTACGGACTGCATGAATATCCATTCCATCGATTGCCATGTGTGGCATCGCAAAACTTTCTGCACGCTTATGTAAATCTTCAATTGGGGTTGTCGTATTGATACGGCTGTATTCGCCGTAAACGTTGTTATCGCAGACAAAAACAACTGGAAGTTTCCATATTGCTGCCAAGTTCAGTGATTCATGGAATGCACCGATATTTGTTGCACCATCACCAAAGAGTGCAACACCAATGTTTTTTGACTTTTGAACTTGAAATGCAAGAGCTGCTCCTGCTGCAATCGGCATTCCTCCGCCGATAATTGCAGAAGTAGGAAGCACTCCAACTGATGTGTCGCACATATGCATTGATCCACCAACACCACCGCAACATCCAGTTGCTTTGCCCATAATCTCACCAAGAACAGAATGGGGCGTTAGACCAAAAGCTAATGCGAGTGCGTGGCTTCTATACGTACCAGCAATGACATCCGTTGGTTTCAAAGTTGTAGCCATACCTAATGCAAGTGCTTCTTGACCGACTGCTAAGTGAGTTGTTCCACGAATCGAACCCGCAGCGAAAAGTGCGTTAGTGATTTTTTCGAATTCACGAATTTCAACCATGCGCTCATAACATGCAAGATCGTTGCCGTATAACGCGTTACGACGCTCTAAAGATGTAGTCATTTCGCCACCCCCTCAGCAACCCACCATGGTTGTGGTGCTCCGCTTTGAGAAAGTGCGTGCTTTATCTGACGAGCTACATCATCACTTGTTGGTGCAAATCGAGCTTCGAGTCCGCCATTGAATGGCACAGGTACATCTGGTGTTGTAATTCTAAATGGCGCAGATTTTAGGGAAGAAAATAGTTGCGCAGTAACTGTTGCAACAATTTCAGAGCCCCAACCGCCACTTTGTGGTGCTTCTTCAACCACAATAAGGCGACCTGTTTTCTTCACTGATGCAAGAACGGTCTCGCGATCCCAAGGAATTATTGTTTGCAAATCTACAAGGTCCGCTGATACTCCAGCTGCTTTGATTGCGGCCTCTGCAATGTTGACCATATGGCCAAGTGCAACAATTGTTATATCGCTGCCAGTTGAACGCATAGATGCTTTTCCAATTTTTGTAACTTTTGAAGTATCTACTTCGCCACGTTCTGCATAAAGAATTCGTGGCTCTAGCACAATGACTGGATCTGGATCTTGAATTGCTGCGCGTAATAGACTGTATGCAGATTGCGCATCACTAGGCATAAGTACTTTGAGGCCAGGTGTTGATGCAAACCAATGTTCAAGTGTTTGTGAGTGTTGACATCCAAAACCAAGACCAGAGCCAACTGATGCACGAATCGTCATTGGTACCGAAAGGGTGCCATTGCTCAAGTAACGCATTTTTGCGCCTTCGGTTACAACTTGATCAAGCGCAACGCCAAGAAATTCAATAAACATAATTTCAACAACAGGTTTCAATCCCATCATTGCAGCACCAACAGCTGCACCAGTAAATCCCATTTCTGAAATTGGCGTATCGCGAACACGTACTGGTCCGAACTCTTCTAAAATTCCTTCAGATGTTTTGAAAGGACCTTCTGCTTCTGCAACATCTTCACCAAAGAAAATTACATTTTCATCTGCGCGCATCTCATCAGCTAGTGCGGCAACAATGGCCTGTCGGACTCGCATTGCAGTCATGGCATCTCTTTCAAATACTTAGAAAAGTGCTACTGGAAACGTTTGCTAGAGTATTGAAATGAAGGGCTCTAAGTCAATAATGAGCTATGAAAGATTGGTCACTTTGAGATGAACTTGCCACTAGAAGGCATCAAAGTCATCGATGCGACCTCAAATATTGCTGGCCCATACGGCGGTGCAATTCTGGCTGACTTAGGTGCCGATGTAATAAAGATTGAGACTCCCGCAGGGGATCCATCGCGTTCTATGGCACCGCTTGAAGGCGACCGTTCTGCATATTTTCACATTGTAAATCGCAACAAGGAAGTTCAAACAATTGATTTGAAGAGTGATTCTGGGAAAGAAAAACTTTCAAAATTACTTGAAGGCGCAGATGTTTTTCTTACAAACTTTCTACCTGAGCGATTGAAATCTTTAGGGCTTATGCATGATGACTTACGCACAAAATTTCCTAAACTTATTATTGGAAATCTTTCCTCCTATGGTTCCCAAGGGCCAAGTCAGTCGTGGCCCGGATACGATGCAACAGTTCAGGCACGCACTGGAGTAATGCACGTAACTGGTGAAGCAGATGGTGATCCTGTTCGTACTGGAGTATCTGTTTTAGATATTGGTTCGGGTACATGGCTTGCAATGGGAATACTTGCTGCAATTGTAAAAAGAAATGAAACTGGTCTTGGTACGCTTGTTGAAACTTCATTGTATGAGACTGGAGTGATGTGGGTGAGTTACCACTTAGCAGCAGAGAAAATTTCAGGAAATCCTTCCGTGCGCTCTGGAAGCGGACATCCAACTTTTTCACCCTATGGAATATTTCAAGCGCGTGATGGAATTCTTTGCATTGGAGTTGGCAACGATAATATTTTTGCAAAGCTTGCAACCCTCATTGGTCGCCCCGATCTAATAACTGACCCTGACTATGTGCACAACGTAGATCGCGTTGCACATTCACATGCGCTCAAAATTGAAATCAATAGCGCACTAATCTCAAAAGATGCATCTGAGTGGACGCTGCTATTAGCTTCTTCTGGAGTGCCCGCAGATGTAGTTCTGCCACCTGAAGCACTTTTTAGTGACCCGCAAGCGCAAGCGATGAATATGTTGCTCGATTACCCAGATAGCCAGAGTGTTATCGGCAAGATTCCAGGGCTACCTATCCGCTTTGATGGGCAACGTCCAACAATTAGAAAATCAGCACCGCACAAAAAATAGTTTAGAAACTTTGACGGTAGCGATTTACAACATCTTCGTTTATTTCAATACCTAGTCCTGGCTTATCTGATGGTGGATAAATCCAGCCATCTTTTTGCTCAAAAGGCTCTGAAACAAGCTCGTGCTGCATTGGGTTGCGTAGTGGTTTGAATTCAAAGAGTTTGAAGGCCAATGAACTAAAGCTCACTGCCAGGCTAGCAGCAGAGACAATTGCTGAAGACCATGCGTGTGCATTTGCTTGACGACGATGTGATTCGATTCGAGCAACAGCCTTTAGGAAACCGGTTACACCTTCAGCGCGTCCTGGATCAATTCCAAATACATCGCATGTTCCTGTTGCAAGAATTTGATCAAATCCATCAACATTCCATTCACGCTCACCATATGCAATCAAACATTTTGTTTTGTCACGAAGTGTGCGATAACCCTCTGGATCCCAAGCACCAAGTGGTTCTTCAATCCAATCAATGTTGTATTCATCAAATGCTTGAACGCGCTTTACTGCAGTTGCAACATCCCATTTGATTGCATATCCCATATCAATCATGAGCATTTTGTCCGGACCAATTGCATTACGCATCTGTTTTACATATTCAACATCTCGATCATGTTCGTAACCAAGGTGGGCATTTCCTCTTTTACCAAACCCAACTTTCATTCCTTGCATACCTGTACTGAGCCACTCTTGTGCTTGATCAGCCATCTTCGGAATTGATTCATCGTGCGCGTGCCCTGAAGCAATGACAGGAAGTTTTTCATGCACTGCGCCACCAAGTAATTGGAGCAAACTAGTGTTAAGGGCTTTTCCTTTTATATCCCAGAGTGCAATATCTATTGCAGATAGTGCATATGCAGCAAGGCCGCCGCGATATCCGTACCACCAGTAACGCTCTTTGATTGCGCGCCAGATTGCACCGTTATCTAATGGATCTTTACCGATAACAAATTCAGCTAGTCCATTGATTAGCGCAGCTGTCGCAGCATTTGCTTCTTTGAACTGAGTAATAGATTCGCCCCAACCGACAATGCCATCATCGGTTGTGATCTTTACAAGGCAGAGGTATCGCTCCGCATTGAAGTCGTTGGGTTCTGGGTATGCGACTGGAATCGGCTCAATCTTTACTATTCGCACAATTCTCCTTCAAAACTCTTTTTTTTACTTCCACTAAGCGATACGGTATTTCCAATTGTACCCGCCAAACCTAACTATCGAAAGGTCTCGTCATGGCTACTTCATTGCCAATCATCGATACACATATGCATCTTTGGGATAAGAAGCATCCTGAATTGAAATGGGTCTGGTTAGACAAAGAATTTATTCACCCAATTTTAGGAAATATTGATGGCATGAAGTCCGAGGCTTATGTTCTCGATAATTTATGGGCAGAGGCACGCTTCTCCGGGATCGAGGGGTTTGTACATGTTCAAGCCGCAATTGGTTCACCAAATCCTGTAACTG
>Ga0194048_10001886_pt1 | contig 10390 bp, 9 predicted proteins | sample JunL225m_MetaG_FD_161685 | JGI IMG/M metagenome (GOLD analysis project Ga0194048, IMG submission 161685) | Anoxic zone freshwater microbial communities from boreal shield lake in IISD Experimental Lakes Area, Ontario, Canada - Jun2016-L222-5m | ecosystem: Environmental > Aquatic > Freshwater >... | reverse complement strand
CATCCGCGTTGCACGTGGTGCCACTGGTCGCGAAAAGATCGTCAAGGTCGAAGGCGGCTATCACGGCCATCACGACGAGGTGATGATCTCGATGAAGCCGCCGCTCGATCTCGCTGGTCCGGCCGACAATCCCACTCCGGTGCCTGGCACCGCAGGCGTCACCAACGCCGTGCTCGGCGACACCATCGTGATTCCATACAACGACCCAGAGGCGCTCGAGCGTGCGCTGCGCGGCGGCGACGTGGCGTGCTTCATTGTCGAGCCTGTCATGGAGAACATCGGCATCTGCAAGCCGCTTCCTGGCTACCTCGAAGCTGTGCGCGAGATCACTCAGCGCTACGGCACCTTGTTGGTGTTCGACGAAGTCAAGACTGGCATCACTGCCGGTTGGGGTGGAGCAACCGGAGCCCTCGGCGTGACCCCCGATCTCGTGGCATTAGCCAAGAGCATTGGCGGCGGACTTCCGCTGGGTGCCTTCGGTGGCAAGGCCGAATACATGGATCAGATCACCTCTGGTCGTGTGGTTCACCTTGGCACCTACAACGGCAACCCGCTGTGCATGGCTGCTGCCAAAGCAGTGCTCTCCGAGGTGTGCACACCCGAGGCCACCGACGGATGCATCGATCGCAACCGCGAGTTGCTTGCAGCGTGCGACGCCATCATCGATCGTGCGGGCCTCGCTGCTCACGCCGTGCAGTTCGGGGCCAAGGGCTGCATCACGTGGTCGGCCAATCCGGTGCGCAACTACCGTGATTACAAAAACACCGACTTCGATCTTGCGTTTGCGCAATGGATTCACGGCATCAACCGTGGCATCTTGCTGCCGCCAGGTCTCGACGAGCAGTGGCTGATCTCGATCATGCACAGCAACGCCGATGCCATGCGTTACGCCGCCGTGTTCGAAGAGTTCGTGGCCGAGCTCATCGCCTAAGGGTTCGCTAGCTCCAACGACGTTGTTCGATGTAGCGCGTGCGTATTGGTTGTGACCAGCGGTCGCGGCGCCGTGTGGCCGCTGCTGCGGCATAGCACGCGACTCCGCCAAGGCTGATGAAGGCTGCTGCGAGCATCAGCCTTCCCAGGGTGTCTCGGGCAATGCTGGGTAAAAATGCCGCCCATGGGTCATCCGAGAACAGCGGAAGGATCAGGGCGGGCACGATAAACCCGAAGATCACCAGCATCAGTGCTGTGCCGAGCAACAACATGCTCAGCGCGCTGAGTTGTTCGGCTCGATTGGGTCGGGTTGCGAGGCCGGCAAGAAGCAGCAGTGTTGCGGCGGCACCCGAGATGGGAACCAGCCAGTTCAGGATCTGACGAGTGGTCGACATTGCGCCAACTGTTGGTACCGCAATGGCTGCAGGGGCAACGGTGGCGGCGAGTTGATTGCCGACCAACGGAACCATCTGCTCAGCAGTAATGAATACCGGCTTGGTGCTTTCGCCAATGAGGTGAGCGTGCGCTTCGGCGATGACGCCAGCCAAGAGATCGGAGCCCTCGCCAGTGGCCGCGCCCGCTGCGACTACTTGCTGCACGAGTGCTGGGTTTTGTCCCAGCGTAGGGGCCGTGGCCTGGGCAATAACGAGGGCGATCTCGTTGCGGATTGCTGCGTCGCTCAGCACTTGGTGGCTTGTGTCGTTTGAGCGACCGGTGGAGAACGAAGTGACCTGGAGCCATGCGCCGCCAAGAGCGAGGCTTCCGAGCGCAGCGGCGGCGCCAAACAACAATCCTGAAAGTGAGTTGCGCACAGGTGCAATCATCGCATCTCCGACAGCCCCGAAGTGGTAGTTACGCTGAAGGCATGCCTGTGACTCGCCCAACGGTGCCGCTGATGTTTCGCCGAGCACTGCTGCTGCAGTGCGCCTGGTGCGGTGATCGTCCCGGCTTTCGTCGTGGTTGGTTCCGTCGCTACGACTCGTGTCAGCACTGCGGCTTGTCGGTGCAACGCGGGCACGATGGCTTCGAGTTGGGTGCCGCCACGATGAACGTGATGATCATGCTGGCAACGCTGGTGATCGCCGGGGGAGTGTCGGTGGTGATCACGTATCCCGATGTCGCCGTCACGCCGCTGATGGTGGTGCTCGGAATCGTGGCGCTCGTGCTTCCCGTGGTGCTGTATCCGTTCAGTTACACGATCTGGTTTGCCACGGAATTACTGATGGATCCGCCCTCTGATGAGTGGCTTGCGCGTGCTGCCGAGACGATTTTGCAGATTCCCGCCTCGAATGCTTGATCGAACGCTTGTACGAAGTTACACTCCTGTCGTTCGCCGCTCGCAGTACTTCTTCGAAGGTGGTTCAGGGTTCCCGGTAACCCTGTAACACCCCTTTCGTATGGTGCCGCTCAGCGAATCGGGCCTGCGTTATTGGCCCCGCAGCGATTACTGAGACAGACAACCAAGAACGAAAGAAGTAGGGAGAACATCATGGCGATGGAACGTGAAAAGGCGCTCGAGATGGCGCTGGCATCGATCGATAAGCAGTTCGGCAAGGGCTCCATCATGCGTATGGGCGAAAAGACATCGTTGGGCATCGACACGGTGTCCACCGGCGCCTTGGCGCTCGACCTCGCACTCGGCATTGGCGGTCTGCCCCGCGGTCGTGTGGTCGAGATCTTCGGCCCAGAGTCCTCGGGTAAGTCCACCTTGGCCATGCACGTGGTTGCCGAAGCGCAACGCAACGGCGGCATTTGTGCCTACGTCGATGCTGAGCACGCAATGGACCCCATCTACGCCCGTGCCATCGGCGTCGATGTCGATCAGTTGCTCATCTCGCAGCCAGACACTGGCGAGCAGGCCCTCGAGATCGTCGACATGTTGGTGCGCTCCGGCGCTCTCGATGTGGTCGTCATTGACTCGGTGGCTGCACTCACACCTCGCGCCGAAATCGAAGGCGAGATGGGCGACACCCATGTTGGTCTGCAGGCCCGCTTGATGAGCCAGGCATTGCGCAAGCTCACCGGCAACCTCAACAAGACCAACACGGTCGCTATCTTCATCAACCAGTTGCGCGAAAAGATCGGCGTTATGTTCGGTTCGCCCGAGACAACTCCTGGTGGTCGTGCGCTCAAGTTCTACTCGTCGGTCCGCCTCGACATTCGTCGTATCGAGAGCATCAAAGACGGCGCCGAAGTGGTTGGCTCACGCACACGCGTCAAGGTCGTCAAGAACAAGGTTGCACCGCCGTTCCGTCAGGCCGAGTTCGACATCATGTACGGCAAGGGCATCAGCCGCGAGGGCTCGCTGCTCGATCTTGGCGTCGAGATGTCCATCATCAAAAAGTCGGGCGCATGGTTCACCTACGAAGGTGAGCAGCTTGGCCAGGGTCGCGAGAACGCGAAGAACTACCTGCAGGCCAACCCGCAGCTCATGGTCGAAATTTCCGAGAAGGTACGTGGCCAAGCAGGCCTCGATGGCGACGTCGATACCTTCGGCGCAAAAGACGACGAACCAATCTCACTCGAGTCATAAGCCGTGTGGCGGGGGTGCCGACTCCGGTCCGCCCCCGCCACACGCAGCTCGCGTGTCCAATCGAGTGTGCTCCCCACTACCTTGGCGTGGTCGCCAGACAGACACGCGTCACAAATAGGAGTACACCATGAGCACCGTTCGCGCATTTACCGTTGGCAAGACTGAGTCGGGCTGGACCCGCACCGTCACGCAGTTCTCGAACGATCAACTTGGCGACGGCGACGTGCTGATCCGGGTTGAGTATTCGGGCATCAACTTCAAAGACGGCCTTGTCGGCTCCGAAACCGGTCGGGTGGCGCGCATTGACCCCATCATTCCTGGCATCGATCTGGCCGGCGTGGTGGTCGAGAGCAACGACCCAGCCATCGCAGTTGGCTCGTCGGTGCTGGCCCACGGTTACGACATCGGTGTTGCTCACCACGGCGGCTACGCCCAATTCGCGCGTATCCCCTCGGCGTGGATCGTGCCGATGCCAGCGGGCCTCGATTCCCGCACCGCAATGATGGTCGGTACCGCTGGCTACACGGCGGCGCTATCGGTAGACGCCCTCGAGCGCGCCGGGCTTGTGGCCGGAGCCGGACCAGTGTTGGTCACCGGCGCAACCGGCGGCGTTGGCTCGATGGCCGTTGGCATGCTCGCTGCTCGTGGCCACGAAGTTGTTGCCAGCACCGGCAAAGTCGATCAAGCCGATTGGTTGCGCTCGTTGGGCGCCAACGAAGTGATCGATCGCGCCGAGACCTCGGCCGAGTCCACTCGTCCGCTCGAGCGCGAGCGTTGGGCCGGTTCGGTCGACTGCGTTGGCGGTTCTACCTTGGCCTATGTGCTGCGCACACTGCGCTACGGCGCCTCGGTTGCGGCCAGTGGTCTCACCGGTGGCACCGATCTGGGCACCACGGTGCATCCATTTATCTTGCGCGGTGTGAACCTGCTGGGCATCGACAGCGTGCAGACACCGTTGGCGCCACGCATCGCCATGTGGCAGCGCATCGCTACAGACCTGCGTCCAACATGGCTCGACACCGAGGTTGCGCAGGTGGTTGGACTCGACCAGTTGCCAGCAGAACTCGACCGCATTCTGGTGGGCGGCATGCGCGGCCGAGTGTTGGTCGACCCGCAACTTTGACCCGCAGCGGCCAAAGAGGCGATCTATAGGTGATACGTCTCGGTGTTGCCGTCTACCCCGATGGCTTGACCCGAGATCATCGCCGATGCGGGCGATGCCAAGAACAAACACATCGCCGCCACATCTGAAGGTTCAACGAACCGCTTCAGTGACTGCCCAGACACGTATTCGTTTTCGACAACCGACGCCGGTACACCTCGGAGTTCGGCCTCGGCTGCAATCACGCCGTCCATACGCTCGCCACGAACCGAACCTGGGCAAATGGCATTGCATCGAACTCCAGAAGGCCCGAGTTCAATAGCGAGCGACTTCGTGAGGCCTATGACGGCCCACTTGGCCGCTGCATATGGCGTGCGCATTCCATAGCCAAATACGCCCGCCATCGACGACATATTGATGATCGATCCGTGGCCTTGAGCCTTCATCAATGGAGCAACTCGCCGAGCGCACAAGAAGTGCGAGTCGAGGCTTGCCGCTAAACAGGCGTGCCATTCGTCGATCGAGATATCTTCGACCATCGCGGTGGGGCCCTTGGTGCCAGCGTTGTTGATTAATACGTCCACGCCACCCAGATCGGCAATGGCCATATCGATCCATTGGTCCACCTTGGCCGGGTCGGCGAGATCGACCTGTGTTGCCCGTAGCGAGGGCGACTCAGCGCGACACAGCGAGATGGCGCGCTCGTCGATATCGCAGAGATGAACAGTGGCGCCAGACGCAGCGAACGCGTCGGCGATGACCCGACCGATGCCCGCCGCTGCGGCTGTGATGAGAACGCGTTGAGACACGATGGTCCTTTGGTCGGCGACGGTTGACGCTCGACACTACCGAGCGCTGATAGCCCGAAAGCGCATGGCCCAGACGGCCGTAAAAATGCAGGTGGAGCACCCAACAATCACAGAACGAACGTTCCGGAAACGGTGTATGAATTGTCAAGGATTCTTGACACTCCATAGGGCCGCTACTAACGTCCCGTAGGTTCCGGGAGACCTCAACTCGGACCAAACACATGGGGAGAGAAATGAATTTTTCGAAACTTGATCGTGCCCGACGCAGTGTCGGCCCACTCGAGAACAATCTGATCGATAGCTACGCGGCCGGCGCCATCTCGCGTCGTACCTTCGTGACACGTGGTTCGGTCCTCGGTCTCGGCGTAGCGTTCATGGGCACCATCATCGCCGCTTGCGGTTCTGATGAGAAGACCCCAGCCGGCACCACTGGTGACTCGGTCACCGGCGACAGTACTGCTGTTACCGAAGCGACTGGCTCCATCAAGCAGGGTGGCACTCTCAAGATCGCTGCGCAGAAGCCAGCCGGTCCTCTCGACCCAGTGGCAATGGCCAACTTGGGCACCTACACACCAGTGGTCATGTCGTTTGAGTACCTCGTGAACACCTTGGGCGCCGACTTGTCGCCAATGTTGGCCGAGTCGTGGAAGCCAAACGACGACGGCAGTGTCTGGACCTTCAACCTCCGCAAGGGCGTCAAGTGGCACGATGGCAAGGACTTCACCTCTGCCGATGTCGTCGCCACGATGGACCGCTTGGCCGAGAGCAACCTCAAGGCATACATCACCGCAGGCTCCACCAAGGCAATCGACGCCAACACCGTCGAGATCACCTTGCTCGCCGCTGATGGTCAGTTCCCGTACCAGGTCGGCCCGTACAACCCGCAGGCTTTGATCACCCCAGTCGACTACGTGCTAGGCACCACCCTCGACAAGGTTCCGAACGGCACCGGCCCATTCAAGCTCACCAAGTACGACGAGGCCGTTGGCGCCACGTACGAGGCGAACGCCGATTATTGGGATGGCAAGCCATACCTCGACTCGCTTGAGTTCACCTTCAACGAAGACCTCGCCACCTTGGTGTCAGGTATGCAGGCTGGCGAAGTCGACGCAATCGTGCAGTTCTCGGTGATCGGTGGCGACGCACTGCTCGCCGACGACAACATCGAGGTTGGCATCATTCACGGTTCGGCTCACCGCATGCTCTGGATGAACACCCGCGAAGGTGACTTCACCGATGTGCGCGTTCGTCAGGCAGTTGCCCTCGGCATCGACCGTCCGGCACTCATCGAAACCATCCTCAAGGGCAAGGGCGACATCGGCAACGACCACCCAATCGCTCCGATCTACCCTTACTTCGATGCCTCGCAGCCACAGCGCACCCGCGACATCGAAAAGGCCAAGCAGTTGCTCAAGGATGCCGGCAAAGAGGGCCTCAAGGCCACGATGTTCTTCCCCAAGCTCCAGGAAATCCCCGAGCTCGCTCAGCTCATGCAGAGCCAGCTCAAGGAAATCGGCATGGACATCACCCTCCAGCAAGAGGTCGAAGTCGACGGCGAAGAGTGGTGCAAGGTCTATGACTCGAAGGTTGAGCCAGCAGGCTGCGACGGCGGCGGCGACTTCGGTATCGTCGACTACGGCCCACGCGGCGTTCCTGATGTGTACCTCGTGAAGGCGTACGCAACGGGCGAGTGGAACTCGGCTCACTACATCTCCGAGCCATTCCGTGCAGCAACCAAGGCATACCAGGCAGCGCTCGACGATGAGGCCCGTAAGGCGCCAATCGCTGACATCCAAAAGATTGCCAACGAAGACGTCCCATACGTGATCCCATACTTCTACAACACGCTCTTCGCAAATAAGAAGACCGTGACAGGAATTGTGGCCACGGGCCTCGGTCACTTCGACTGCGGCAAGGCCGGCTTCACCGCCTGATTCTGAGCTAGTTCGTCACTTGTCAGGCCTGTGGCCCGCTGCCGTTTGGTGGCGGTGCCACAGGCCTGATCTGTCAGTACCCCATTAGTTTCCAATTCGAATTCATGAAGGAGGCCTGATGGGCCGGTATCTGCTGAGGCGCTTGTCCTCTGCGGTAGTCACGCTGTGGCTTCTTGCCACAATCGTGTTCCTCATCGTCAGCGTCCTGCCCGGAGACGTGGGCCGCAAGGTTCTTGGTCCGTTTGCGCTCAAAGAAGATGTTGCCCGGTTCAACCTTGAGCACGGCATCAACCGCCCGTTGCTCGCCCAGTACTTCACCTCGATCCGCCGACTGTTCACGCTGAACTTTGGATCCTCGTATAACAGTGGGGGATTGGTACGCGACATCATCTTCCCAGCGCTCTTTCGCTCGGGAAAGCTTGCTCTGCTCGCCTTTGTCATCACGATCCCCATCTCGATCGCTGCAGGCATCTTTGCCGCGCGACGTCAGGACAAATTGTCCGACCGAATCGTGGTCAACGTTGGCCTCGCCACATCATCGATTCCCGAATTCGTTACCGCAGCGTTGATCATGTCGTTGTTCTGCGTGCACTGGAAACTCGGCAAAGTGTTCGCCGATCCTCCTGCAGGCACGTCGGTTATTGGTCAACTGCGCATGCTGCTCGCACCCGCGATGGCGATGGTGATTGCCTACTTTGGCTACATCGCGCGCATGTCTCGCGCGGGCGTTATTCATGGCTTGCAAAGCGACTATGCCCGCACCGCCACGATGAAAGGCCTCTCGAAAGGCAAGGTGATGCGCACGCACATTCTTCGCAACGCGTTGGCGCCCACCATCACCGTCATCAGCGTGCAGGTCGGTTACCTGTTCGGTGGCATCATCGGCGTTGAGAAGGTCTTCAACTATCACGGTCTGGGCTCCACCATGCTGACCGCTGTGAAGGCTCGCGACATTCCGGTGCTGCAGGGCGCCGTGCTGCTGGTGGGCATTATCTACATGGTGTCCACGCTGCTTGCCGACCTACTCATCGCCTTGCTGAACCCTCGCGTCCGACTGGAGACAACACGATGAGCGACTCCGAACACCCCAGTCCTCACCACGACCATCTCATCTCTTCCCCTGGCTCCGACACCTTGTTGCCCGCTACTCCGGTTGAGCTCGAACTCAGCGGCGCGTTGCACCTCAGCGAACGGCACCAAGCGCGCCGCGAAAACTGGCGGCTTATTCGTCGTCGCCCAGCGTTTATTCTTGGCACGTTCATCGTGGCGGTGTGGTTGGTGTGCGCAGCGCTTGGCGATCGCATCACACCGCACAATCCGCTCGACTTCCGCGTCGCAACCCACCTCTCGCCACGCGCGGCGTATCCGTTTGGCACCGACTCGCAAGGCCGCGATGTGTTGTCTCGCGTGATGGCCGGAGCGCTCGACGTGATGAAGGTCGCGCCACTCGCTGCCGTGCTCGGCGTCGTGTTCGGCGTCACCGTCGGGATGCTGATGGGCTATATCGGCGGCTGGCTTGATCAGATTCTCAGCCGAATCGTTGAGGCCTTCCTTGCATTGCCGGTGCTGCTCGTCGCGTTGCTGGCGCTCACCACCCTTGGCAACTCCACGTTGGTTGTCATCGGTGTGGTCTCGGCGCTGTTTACACCCGTGGTGGCCCGCACGGTGCGAGCCGCAGTGCTTGCCGAACGAGACCTCGACTACGTCACGTCGGCCAAGCTACGCGGCGAATCGTCGTTGTTCGTGATGTTCAAAGAGATTTTGCCCAACGTGAGCGGCCCGATCATTGTTGAGCTCACCGTGCGTATCGGTTACGCCGTGTTCACTGTGGCAACGCTGTCGTTCCTTGGTGCCGGCCCGCAACCACCATCACCCGATTGGGGTGCTCAAGTCAGCGAGGGCTTCCGCGTGATTAGCGCAGGCATTTGGTGGACCACGTTCTTCCCAGCAGTGGCAATCGCCAGCTTGGTCATTGCGGTCAACCTCATTGCCGACTCGGTGCAGTCAGTGCTCGAGGCGTCATGAGTGCTCACGCTGAAACATCTGTAGCTGCTGCGGCGCTGTTGGTAGACAACCTTGAGGTCGCGTATACGGTTCGGGGAATCGATCGAGCGGTGCTGCGCGGCGTTTCGTTCTCGATCGCACCAGGCGAGGCATACGGACTCGTTGGCGAGAGCGGCTGCGGCAAGTCCACTACCGCATACGCCTCGATGCGCTACCTGCCGCGCAACGGCAAGATCCTGAGTGGCAAGGTGCTTGTTGATGGCGACGATGTCACCAACATGACTGGCTCGCAACTGCAGCACTTCCGCGCCACCGAAGCCTCGATGGTCTACCAAGATCCCGCACAGGCAATGAACCCATCGATCAAAATTGGGCGCCAGCTCATCGAGAGCTTCACGCTGCTCGGCCTTCGAACGGCCGAGCAGCCAACGACGCGCTGCAGGCGCTGCGGCGAGTGCGTATCGCCGACTGTCAGCGCGTGATGGATCGCTATCCGTTCCAACTGTCGGGTGGTATGCAGCAGCGCGTCGTCATTGCGATGGCCTTGGCTTGCGATCCAAAGTTGTTGGTGCTCGACGAGCCCACCACCGGCCTCGATGCAACGGTCGAAGCCGAAGTGCTCGATCTCGTGCGCGTGCTACGCGAAGAGACCAACGCGGCCGTGCTGATGATTGCTCACAACCTCGGCATCATTCGTTCGTTGTGTGATCGCGTTGGCGTGATGTACGCCGGTCAGATCGTCGAAGAGGGTCCATGCCGCGAGGTCTTCGACGACCCGCAGCATCCGTACACGGTTGGTCTGCTGCGTTCGCTGCCGCGTCGCGGCGTGCGCAAAACCGAGCAGGCGCTGGCCACTATCCCGGGCATGTTGCCGCTCATCGGCACCGATCTCCCCACGTGTGTTTTCGTCGATCGTTGCCCACTCGCCGACGATCTCTGTCGCACCGTGGTGCCCCCTGTGGTGCCAGTGGGTATCACAGGCAATCGATACACGCGTTGCCATCATCTCGATCGCATCAGCGACATCATCGAAGCGCCTATCGATGTGCCCATCGGTATCTTGGCCAAGAGCGAAGAC
>Ga0194048_10001883_pt1 | contig 10397 bp, 9 predicted proteins | sample JunL225m_MetaG_FD_161685 | JGI IMG/M metagenome (GOLD analysis project Ga0194048, IMG submission 161685) | Anoxic zone freshwater microbial communities from boreal shield lake in IISD Experimental Lakes Area, Ontario, Canada - Jun2016-L222-5m | ecosystem: Environmental > Aquatic > Freshwater >... | reverse complement strand
ACCAGCAAGAAAAGCACTTTCACTTGCTGAAAATGCCATAGAGCTTACATTTATAGATTCGACGTCGGAGCTTCCTACAATTGCAAACTGTGATTCTGGGTATTTGTCTGCCATAAATGTCATAGCTGTAGCAAAATTTGGTCCTATGCCAATAACCAAATCATATTTTGCTTTAACCAAGAATTCGATTCTATTCTCACGATCAAAATCGCTTCCTGATGTTACTAATTCACGGACATCGAAATCTGAAAGCCCGAACTTCTTCTTCGCCGCATCAACGCCTATTGCCGCAGCATCATCATAAGATTTATCGCCACGACCTCCAACATCGTAAACAATTCCTATTTTTACTTTAGATGAGGCAGCATAAGTTGGTGCTGCAACTAATGGGATTAACGCTACTGAAATAAAAATAGCAAGCTTACGTTTAACCACGAGGAATCAGTCCGAGCGCTAAATAGGTATCTGAAAGTGTCTTTGATGCAACAGCGTCTGCTTTTTCGGCGCCAATTTTAAGTAGCTTATTTAGGTGAGTTTCATCTTGAAGAAGTTCATTTGCCTTATCTCTTACTGGTTTCAAATAATCAATAACGACTTCTGCTACTGCGCCTTTAAAATCACCATAGCCTTTACCCACGAAATCTGCTTCTGCTTGGGCCATAGTCTTTCCACTTAGCGAGCTGTAAATAGTTAGTAGATTTGAAATGCCAGGCTTTCCCTTCTCGTCAAATGTAATATCGCGACCAGTATCAGTCACCGCACTCTTAATCTTCTTAGTATTAACTTCCGGACTATCCATTAACTCAATAACGCCGGCTGCTGATGCACTTGATTTACTCATCTTGGCCGTTGGGTCCTGTAAATCATTAATCTTTGCGCCCGCCTTTAAAATATAGCCCTCTGGGATTGTGAAAACATTTGAAAACCTAGAATTAAAACGTTGGCCCAGATCTCGAGTTAATTCAATATGTTGCCGTTGATCTTCACCAACAGGAACTTTATTCGCTTGATAGAGCAAAATATCTGCTGCCTGCAAAATTGGATAGGTAAAGAGCCCGACAACTGTTCGATCTGATCCTGCTTTTTGAGACTTATCTTTAAATTGGGTCATTCGACTTGCTTCACCAAAACCGGTTATGCATTCCAATATCCAAGCCAATTGATTATGGGCTGGCACATGCGACTGAATAAAGAGCGTGCATTTATCAGGATCGAGACCCAGTGCAATTAACTGCGCAACTGAGGAGAGAGTGCGCTTTTGCAAATCTGCCGGATTAGTCTCAACTGTAAGTGCGTGTAGATCAACAACACAGTAAAAAGCATCGTTTGAATTCTGAAGATCTACCCACTGCTTAATTGCACCTAAGTAATTGCCTAAGTGAAAGGAGTCATGAGTCGGTTGAATTCCTGAAAGTACTCGCTCTCTAACGCCGCTATTCATGAGAACTATCTTCCCATTCATCGCTGGAGATCAATAATTGACCTGCCCGCTTGCCTTCTAAAGTTAATACAGTAATTCGTGCCTTGCTTATTTTAATAACGTCATTGACCTCGGGGATGCGCCCTAAATGGTGCATAACAAAGCCACCTGCGGTCTCATATGGCCCCTCTGGAATCACAATGCCAGTTTCATCGTAAAGATCTTCAATTGACACCAGTCCATCAACTTCAAAATCACCAGTCTTAGCTTGTGGAGATACCTCTAAATCTTCCGAGTCATATTCATCCTGAATATCCCCGATTAGGCGTTCGACTAAATCCTCCAAAGTAACAATCCCATCTGTACCGCCATATTCATCCAAGACAACTGCGATATGACTTCGCTTGCTACGCATTTCAGCAAGAGCGGGTAATACCCCTTTCGTCCCGGGGAGATTAAGTACTGGACGAACTAAATCTAAAATCGTCGCACCAGCTGTTGATTGAACCTTTGGATCTAATAAGTCTCGAACATGAAGGAAGCCGATAACTTCGTCAGTGCTTCCTCTGGTTACGGGATATCTTGAGTGCGAATCTTTGACAGCTACTGCTATCGCATCACTTATTGAAAGGCCGACATCCATAAAATCAACTTCAGTTCGCGGAACCATAATTTCATGTAGTTGGAGATCTCCTGCAGCAAAAACTTCTTCGACAATCTCGCGCTCTTCTTCGCTCAGCGAGGTATGACCAGAAACTAAATCTACTAACTCGGCCTCTGAAATTTCACTGCGAACTTCTTTCGCATTAAGACCGAAAAATTTAACGACAGCATCGGTTGACTTTGATAACAACCAAATAACTGGACGAAAGATTTTTGCCATTAAATCAATTGTTGGTGCGGATGCGAGCGCAATAATTTCAGTTCGGTAAAGCGCAAGTCGCTTTGGAACAAGCTCACCAAAAACTAGAGAGATATATGCGATAACAATTGTTATCGAAATTAGTGCAAGAGTTTCACTAACGTTCTTTGATAGCCCCCACTCTTCAAAGACTGGCGAAACATATTTTCCGAGGCGCTCGGAACCAAGTGCCGCAGATAGAAAGCCTAGGAAGGTAATTCCGACCTGGGCGGCGGCAAGGAATCGATTCGGGTTCTTGGTTAGGGCAACCACACGATCTGCGCGCTTTCCGGTGCCCTCGAGTTGGCGAATCTGCGACTCCCGTAGCGAGATCAAGGCAATCTCTGCCGCAACAAATAGTCCAGCAACCCCAATAAATAGGAGCACAAGGCCAATATCTCGAAGGATATGAAAGGTCACAGGCGTAAGGGTAACTTCTTTAGGTGCCCCGCTCTCGCTATTTAGGTGGCGTACCCCGCCCCTTGCGCGTAACCTATGCCCACGCTCAACCGAGTGAAAAAATAAAGCCTTTATCCAAAGGATCGTCGGGCACGTACCTGCCCGGAAAAGGAGCAGTAAAAACATGGCATCAGTCGTATTTGAGAACGCATCTCGCGTTTATCCAGGCACCACCAAGCCTGCAGTAGATAAGTTAAGTCTTACTATCAATGATGGTGAATTCCTTGTTCTAGTCGGACCATCTGGTTGCGGAAAATCAACATCACTCCGCATGCTTGCTGGCCTAGAAGAAGTTGATACTGGATCAATCCGCATTGGCGATAAAGATGTAACCCACGTTGCACCTAAAGATCGCGACATTGCGATGGTATTCCAGTCCTATGCGCTCTACCCACATATGTCCGTTGCCGAAAACATGGGCTTCGCACTGAAGATTGCTGGTGTAGATAAAACAGAACGCGATCGTCGCGTAAAGGAAGCAGCAAAGCTTCTAGACCTTGAAGATTATTTAGACCGTAAGCCAAAGGCGCTTTCTGGTGGACAACGTCAGCGCGTAGCAATGGGTCGCGCAATTGTTCGTGAGCCACAAGTGTTCTTAATGGATGAACCTCTTTCAAACTTAGATGCAAAGCTCCGTGTTGCTACTCGTACCCAAATTGCTGCGCTACAACGCAGACTTGGAATCACAACTGTTTATGTGACCCACGATCAAGTTGAAGCTATGACAATGGGAGATCGCGTAGCAGTTCTAAAAGATGGTTTGCTACAGCAAGTTGATACACCTCGCAATCTTTATGATCGTCCAGCAAATGCATTCGTTGCAGGATTCATTGGTTCTCCAGCAATGAACTTGCTGACAGTTCCTGCAGCAGGCGGCAAAGCTAAACTAGGCGGTTTCAGTGTTGATGTTCCATCAAGCGCTGGTTCCGTTGTAACGGTTGGAGTTCGCCCCGAAGGTTTTGTCCCAGTAGCTTCAGGTGGCTTTGATGTTCTAGTTGAAGTAGTTGAAGAACTAGGTTCTGATGCATTCATCTATGGCAAGCCAGTAGATAAGAGCATTAAGTTCGCACAGGAAACCGATGAAGGCGCACAAGTTATTGTTCGCTGGGATCCAAAGAATCCACCAAAGCCAGGTGCAACAATCTCAGTTAACGCAATTCCAGCTGCGGTTCACCTATTTGACGCGGTTTCTGGTGCTCGCATTAACTAAGTAAAAATTAAAAAGCCCCGCTCCCAATTAATGGTGCGGGGCTTTTTTAACGCCTGCTATTTGAGTGCAACCTTCAAATTCTCATCTATCGCAGCTAAGAAGTCTTGAGTATTAAGCCAAGGACTATCTTTTGAAATAAGAATCGCAAGATCTTTTGTCATCTTTCCAGATTCAACTGTTTGGACGCAGACTTTCTCGAGAGTCGTAGCGAACTCGGCAAGCTTTGGATTGTTATCCAACTTCGCACGGTGTGAGAGGCCTTGAGTCCAAGCAAAAATTGAGGCGATTGGATTTGTTGATGTCTGCTTTCCTGCTTGGTGATCGCGGAAGTGGCGAGTAACAGTTCCATGGGCTGCTTCAGATTCAACTGTTAATCCATCTGGAGTCATTAGTACTGAAGTCATTAAACCAAGTGAGCCATAACCTTGTGCGACGGTATCTGACTGAACGTCGCCATCATAATTCTTGCAGGCCCAAACATATCCACCCTCCCAACGAAGTGAAGTTGCAACCATGTCATCAATCAAGCGATGCTCGTAAGTTATGCCGGCTGCATCGAATTTAGCTTTGAATTCGCTCTCGAATATTTCTGCAAAGATATCTTTGAAGCGACCGTCGTATGCCTTCAGAATTGTGTTCTTAGTTGAGAGAAATACTGGGTAGCTACGAATTAGGCCGTAATTCATCGAAGCTCGCGCAAAGTCGCGAATCGAATCATCTAAGTTATACATACCCATCGCAACGCCTGATGATGGAAAATCAAAGACGTTAAATTCCATCGGCTTTGAACCATCTTTAGGGGTAAAGGTCATAGTCAAAGTTCCGGCACCGGGAACGCGGAAATCTGTCGCCTTATATTGATCCCCATATGCGTGACGACCAATAACAATTGGTTTGGTCCAGTTTGGTACAAGTCTTGGCACATTCTTCATAATGATTGGCTCACGGAAAATTACGCCGCCCAAAATATTGCGGATAGTTCCATTTGGAGACTTCCACATCTGCTTTAACCCAAATTCTTCAACGCGAGCTTCATCTGGCGTAATAGTTGCGCATTTAATGCCAACGCCATGCTTCTTAATCGCATTTGCCGAATCAATAGTTACTTGATCATTTGTCGCATCTCGATGTTCGATTCCCAGGTCGTAATACTCAAGATTTACATCTAAGTAAGGCAAGATCAATTTCTCTTTAATAAATGACCAGATAATGCGAGTCATTTCATCGCCATCTAATTCAACTACGGTTCCTTCTACTTTAATCTTCGACATTTTCTTCGCCCGTTTCTCTGGTTTATCTAATTTTTAGAGATCTTTAACATCTGCTTGCTTCGCACGGACAGCTTCGGCCGCAGCTTTAAGAGCTTCAATTTCTGATGGAGTTAGCGCGCTCTCAACAACTTTGCGAATACCACTTGCTCCGACTTCGGCCTCAACGCCGAGATAAACGCCGCTGATTCCATATTCCCCATCAACCCAGGCACATACTGGCATTACTGCACCAGAATCTTCCTTTACAGCTTTTGCCATTCGAGCTGCTGCTGCAGATGGTGCGTAATACGCAGAACCAGTCTTAAGTAGTGCAACAACTTCCGCGCCGCCATTTCTAGTGCGCTCTACAAGGGCCTCAATCTTTTCCGCATCTAGAAGTTCAGTCAATGGTTTGCCATTTACGGTACAACGACTTGGTACTGGAACCATAGTGTCGCCGTGAGAGCCGAGTGTTAACGTTTTAACTGCAGAAACTGGAACCTTAAGTTCTTCGGCGACAAAGTTAGTAAATCGTGCGGTATCTAACATTCCCGCTTGCCCCATTACTCGATTCTTTGGAAAACTTGTAGCTAGTTGGGTAAGTGCAGTCATTTCATCTAAGGGATTTGAAACAACAATAATTACTGCATTTGGCGAGTGTTTCGCAATATTTTCAGCGACGCCTCTAACGATTCCCGCATTTACTCCAATTAAATCCATCCGACTCATACCAGGTTTGCGGGGTAGACCTGCAGTTATTACGACAACTTCAGAATTAGCCGTGGCTTCATAACCAGCGCCATCGGTAGTTGTTGTTGCACCAACAATCTTTGTTTCAAATCCTTCAATTGATCGGGACTGATTCATATCAAGAGCCAGACCTTCAGGCTTACCTTCTAAAATATCTGTGAGAACTACTGTTTCAAAGATGTCATATTCTGCTAACCGAAGCGCAGTAGTTGAACCATAAAAACCAGCTCCTACAACAGTTACTTTCCCTGATCTACTCATTTTTACTTCTCTCTTTATAGTTTATTAAATTTATAGCTTCATTCAATGGCTAAATATTACTTGGCATGAGGCAGTGTGAGCGCCACCACAAAAAGCAGCAGCGCCATGCCGACAGGAAGAATCAACTCAATCTTGCGGTGGCGATTCGAGCGTAAATACTTGGTAATCGCAATAACGCTAGTTCCAACTGCTACTAAGAGAGCTCCGGTGCGGACAACACCAAAAATTCCAAGCCCAGCTCCGAGAAAAATAATTGTGAAAGCGAAAATCCTTAACCGATCAACTGTGGCTTTCATCTAATTTGTTGAGCCATTTCAACAACATTTGTCAGCAACATTGCACGAGTCATCGGGCCGACACCTCCTGGCATAGGTGCAATCGCTGATGCAACCTTCGCAACTTCTGGGTGAACATCTCCCGATAGACCTTCATTAGTGCGGGTAATTCCAACATCCAAAACAACTACTCCTGGCTTAATCATCTCTGATCTTAGAAAATGAGCACTTCCAATAGCAGCGACAATTATGTCGGCCCGTTTGGTATGTGAAATTACATTTAAAGTTTTGGTGTGCGTAATTGTTACAGTCGCATCACTGCCACGTTGCGAGAGTAGTAAAGCAAGTGGTCGTCCTACGGTTAAGCCTCGCCCCATTACTACAACTTCTTTTCCTACAGTTGATATTGAATTTCGCTTTAGCAACTCCAAGATGCCACGTGGAGTGCATGGAAGGGGAGCTTGTTCGCCAATTACTAATTTTCCTAGATTCAAAGGATGTAACCCATCAGCGTCTTTGCTTGGGTCAATACTTTCTAATATGAGGTTTGTGTTAATTCCTTTTGGAACTGGAAGTTGCACAATATATCCAGTGCACTCTTTGCTGCCGTTCAAATCCTTAATTGCTGAAAGTACATCGTTCTGTGTTGCCGATGCGGGTAAATCAATTCGAATTGAATTAATTCCTACCTCGGCACAGTCCTTATGTTTTCCGCCAACATAAGAATGTGATCCTGGATCGTCACCGACCAAAATAGTTCCAAGTCCTGGTTTATTTGGCAGAGTTGCAACAATTTTGCGTAACTCTTCCTTGATAATTTCAGCGGTCGCTTTACCGTCAAGAATTGTTGCGCTCATATTGCAATCCTATCGAGAAGAGTTATGCATGTGAAAAATGACGGACTCCAGTGAAGAACATTGCTATCCCTGCGCTATTGGCGGCTGCAATTACTTCGTCATCCCGCACGCTTCCACCTGGTGCTACTACGGCAGTGATCCCCGCCGCTGTCAGGATTTCAAGCCCATCTGCAAATGGAAAGAAGGCGTCACTTGAGGCGACTGAACCATTTGCACGATCTCCAGCACGATCGACTGCAAGTTTTGCACTATCCACGCGATTTACCTGACCCATGCCAACTCCAACAGATGCCCCATTTTTAGCCAGAAAAATTGCATTACTTTTAACGGCGCGAATACTTCGCCAGGCAAACTCTAAATCCCGCATAACTTGTGCGCTTACTTCGCCGCCAGCAACTTGTTGCCAATTAGTAATGGAATCACCACTTGCATCGACCTGGTCCGTACTTTGAATTAGTGCTCCCCCGGAAATTGTCCGAATTTCTTCCTTCGAAATTTTGTAATCAGAAATTTCTAATATCCGAATCGAAGGTTTCTTAGCGAGAATTTCTATTGCACCGCTCTCATAACCTGGCGCGATAACAACTTCAGTGAAGATTTCGCTTAGCGCAGTAGCCATTGCCTTTGATACGAAGCGGTTTGTAGCAACAACTCCTCCGAATGCAGAAACGGGATCACAGGCATGTGCTGCGGCATGTGCACTTGCAATATCTTCAGCAATCGCAATTCCACAAGGATTAGCATGTTTAATAATTGCAACGCAAGGCTCGCTATGGTCATAGGCAGCACGGAGAGCTGCATCAGCATCAGTGTAATTATTGAAAGACATCTCTTTGCCATGGTGTTGTTTAGCGCCACTTATTCCAATTGGTGTTGATGAATCTAAATAAACACTTGCAGCTTGGTGCGGATTTTCCCCATATCTAAGATCTGAAATTTTCGTCCAAACTTTGGCACGCCAATCGTTCTGTCCCAATTCTTGGGCCAACCATTCCGAAATAGCAATGTCATATTCGGCAGTCTTACGATAAGTAGCAAGTGCTAATTGCATACGCTCTCGCTGAGTGAAGCCACCGTTATTCAGCGCTTCATTTAACAATTTGTATTGGGAAGGATCTGAAATAACAGCAACTGAGTTGTGATTCTTAGCGGCGCCTCGGAGCATACTTGGACCTCCGATATCAATCTGTTCTATACACTCTTCGAATTTTGCGCCACTCGCAATGGTTTCGGTAAATGGATAGAGGTTAATTACAACCAGATCAAATGGTGCGATATTTAGTGCAGCTAGTTGTGATAAATGTTCAGGGTCACTCTGATCAGCCAAAATTCCACCATGAATTCTTGGATGCAAGGTCTTTACTCTTCCACCAAGCATCTCTGGAAAGCCGGTGTACTCCTCGACTGAGATAACTTTTATACCGGCTTCGCGCAATGTCTTGGCGGTTGAGCCCGTTGAAAGTATTTCTATTCCATTTTTTTCAAGGGACTTACCAAGTTCAACTAAGCCAGTCTTGTCATAAACACTGACGAGCGCTCTAGATATTTTCTTACGATTCATGTCAACCGTCCTGGAAATCCACTGGAGCTAAGGTTTTGAAGGGTCTCGACTATGAGAGCTCGTTCCACAATCTTAATGCGTTCATGCAGGGTCACCTCATCATCTTCGGGAAGAACTTCAACTTCCTTCTGCACGATTATTTGACCAGTATCAATACCAGCATCGACCCAGTGCACCGTAGAGCCACTCTTCTCCACCCCTGCGAGTAAGGCATCTCTGACGCCATGTGCTCCAGGAAAATTTGGAAGTAGTGCAGGATGGGTATTAATCGTGGCAAATCTCTCGACGAATTCTGAATTTAGAATTCGCATGAAGCCAACACTTACGACTAAATCTGGCGCAAGTGAAACGACATAATAAAAGAGTTCCCTATTCCAAGAATCCCTATCGTTATTCATTGGCAAATACCTTGCGGGAATTCCAGCAGTTGTTGCACGATCGAGTGCTTGGGAATCTTTATCTGAAATAAGCGCCAAAATTTCAACATCCAAACCTTGCTCTGCTTTTGCATCGATAATCGCCTGAGCTAGTGCACCGCTGCCAGAAGCCAATAAAACGATCCGCATTTATAGCTCGCTCTTATGAGCTCTTATTACTTTAAGAAATTTAGGGAGGTACAAACCAATAATTAGCGCTATCGCTTGAATTGTTGCAAAAATCGCGGGCAACTTCCACCAACCGATACCAACTGGACTCATATCCTGTGTTAAAAGTTTCCCACCTGCGAAATGTGACATTAGCGCCAATAGAATTATTAGCGGTGCTACTGATTTTATAATTTCACTTTGGCGATCCTGGAACGAATTAAACGTTCTAAATATTGCGGCTTGATTCACAAGAACAATTAAAATCCCTGCAACTAAAGTTATTAGCAGTAGCGGATGCTCGGAAGTTGGGAGCGCTCCTAGTATTGGAATTGCTGGTAGCGAATTAATATCGATATTAGTTGGCGCAATCTGCGTCCCCTGTCCTAAGGAAAATCCGGCTCCGAATACATATGAGATTCCGGAGAGCACGATATTAGGCAGGTATAGCAACTGCAATAAGGTGAAGAGAACTCCACCCATAATTCCAGGCTGAATGACAATTGCAAGTGATTTAACTATTTCAAAATGTAGCGCAAGTGAAACTGCAATAAGAATTGCTACTAAACCAATTAAAGCTAAGAATGAGTAGGAGAGTAATTTAAAGCGTGCAAAAAATCGGGCCTGAAAGTCAATGGTTGCGCTAGCGGAGATTACTAGAACAAAAATTGGCGTTAGTATCAAATTTGGCCTGATATTTGCGCTCTGCGATAGAGCCGAAGCAATAGTTGCAATTATGGTGTACCAAAAGATTAAAAATGATCTAGCGGCCCGTGGATTATTAAGGAATTCACTCGCCCGGGTAAAGCCATTTCTTATTGCGAGCCAAGGAAATATCAGAGCGCCTATTGGTAGATAAGTTAACGCAT
>Ga0194048_10001882_pt1 | contig 10404 bp, 11 predicted proteins | sample JunL225m_MetaG_FD_161685 | JGI IMG/M metagenome (GOLD analysis project Ga0194048, IMG submission 161685) | Anoxic zone freshwater microbial communities from boreal shield lake in IISD Experimental Lakes Area, Ontario, Canada - Jun2016-L222-5m | ecosystem: Environmental > Aquatic > Freshwater >... | reverse complement strand
AGAAGAGTGACACCTTTTTTAAAAATACACTCATACCATTATTTAAGAAATATACTCGAAATTTAGACTGTGTATAAAGTGCCGAACTAACATTCCGCAGCAGTCGCACAAAATGCTTTTATATCAAACGAGGTCGGGGCGGCCTTGTTTGATCCCGTGTCACTCAAGGGCCGATAAGGCAAACGAACCCTTTTCATATTCATATTCATCTGCTTTCTTACGGGTTGTTCTATCAACGTGTATGCAACGACGGCTGCTGCAGCCAATAGCAAGATCGTCACGGGCCAATTCATCCTAAAATAGTATAGATAATAATTAAGGGGGATGCGGCTCGGGGTCTTAATGATAATTACATCTGGAAAACCGCATATAGCACCCTCCGTATTGTCATGGCTCAAACAGGGCCACTTTGACATTGTACCCATATCTCCTCTGATTACGGGAGCCGAGGCGGCGGCTATCTTCGATGGCCTCGATGGACTCTACATTCATCCTGGATATGCCGGTATCCAGATGCATTCCGCCGTCGATAGAATGGCGCACACTCTGCTGACGATGGCGCACGAGGCGTTCAAAAAGGGACAGCATTTTCCCGTATGGGGCACGTGTTACGGATTTCAACAAATAATTAAATTCATCGGAAGACTCACGGAGCTGGAATCATTCCATTCCAAGAATTATCATTCTCAAATGCGAATAATACCGAATACCGCTTCTCGATTGTTCACCGAAAGGTTTCGAATCAAGCAAATATCCGTTCCCTTTTTTGATCACATGGAAGGCCTGTCCATACAGAGATTCAACGACAATCGTAGTTTGCGATCCGCATTTCGTATCCTCGGCATCGCCTCAGACCGACAACACAAGGATTATGTAGCGCTGATCGAGGGAAAGCGGATGCCCTGGTACGGATGTCAATTCCATCCCGAGCTTCATCGGCCCGTATCGAATACTTCCTGGATGGTGGAATTCATAGGCGCCGAATTGCGCAGAAAGATGACCGCCTGAACTCGGATCATATGGAGGCACATGGCACGTATTCTCAGTCATAGGGGCTATGCAATCCTCAAGGAAGAACTCGACGAAGCCGCCACGGCCCGTATGCGTCGGGCTCTGACTGTAAAGCCGAAGATTGCGCCCGAGTTCAGTGCCGGTATCGATCCGTTTCCCATATACTACGAGAGCAAGAGTCGGTGGTATCTGCCCCGCTTCTGGGGTCTCGAGAACTGTGGCGAACCCGACGGCGACGCCCGCTCCGCCGGTCGGGATCTGCGCCCCGAGCTCGTATTCAACAAGACTCTGCGCCCCGAACAACTGCCCATCGTAGATGCCTTCAAGGCCGGCGACTACAATGGACTCATCTGTGTACCCTGCGGATACGGCAAGACATTCATGGCCATCTGGCTCGCCTGCCAGCTCCGTAAACGATTTCTCGTCGTCGTCCACCAGGAATTCCTTCTCGAGCAGTGGCGCAAAGAACTCGAGGGCTCCATTCCGGGAATCCGTATCGGCGTGCTTCAACAGGACAAGGTCCAGACGGGGCTCATGGAACCCCGGGCCATGACGATAGAAGAGATAAAGGTGCGATTACGGGCTCGAGGTCTCAAGGTCGGCGGCAATCGGGGCGAACTCCTGGCCCGACTCCGCGCCGTGGAACCAGAGGAGGCTCCCGTCGAATACGATTGCTGCATCTGCATGCTCCAGACCGTTGCTAGCCGAGAATGGGCCATGGATACCTTCAGCGGATTCGGTTTCACCGTCTTCGACGAGTGCCATCATCTCGGCGCCGAGTACTTTTCCAAGGCGCTCATGTCGATACAGACAAAACACATGCTTGGGCTCTCGGCAACCCCGGAACGCATGGACGGACTCGACGAGGTGTTTCTGTGGTTCATCGGACCGATTCGGTATCAGATCAAGGTCCGCGAAGCCGACGACACTGTACTCGTCAAGGTGCTGAAATTCACCAGCGCTGATCCGGCATATGCTGATGAACCCACCGATTTCCGAGGCGAAGTTATTCGAGCAAGACTCTGCAATCAGCTCGCCGAATATCAACCGAGGACGCTGGCCATTTGCGACGAGCTCGATCCGGCCCTGCGTGAAGGCCGCAAACTCCTGATTCTGTCGGATCGGCGGAGTCATTTGGAAGACTTTGAGAAGGAATTCCGTCGCCGGGGTTTCACATCCATCGGTTACTATGTCGGTGGTATGAAGACGGCGGATCGGGATATATCGGCAACGGAAAAGATCATTCTGGCCACGTTTACGCTCGCCGCCGAGGGAATGAATGTGCGAGATCTCAATACGGTGGCGCTCGTAACGCCGAAATCCCGCATTGAACAGGCAGTGGGTCGCATCTTCCGATTAAAGAAGGAGGAGCGGGTATTTGCACCGGTTATCTATGATGTTCATGATATTCACCCCTGTCTCGGGGGTCAGTATCAGAAACGACTGAAATTCTATCGCCAGTGTGCATATAAGATCATGGTGAAGGAGCCGGGTGGCGAATACAAGGATGCGAAATCAAAAGGACAGCATCGGGTCGTTGATGAGGAGGAATTACCAGCGGGGCCTCTATTCTCGACGGGCCCGTAAAAACTTGAACGTCTTCACGCCCTGCTGTATCCTTTAATGCCAATCTCCGTTCTTACTCAGGAAGCGCAACAGCACCTGGCCACCTTTCATGATAGCCTCGGTTACAGCTGGTCCAACAAGCCCCCCGAGTTCACAAACATTGTCATGATGTTCCAATCGGACTGGCAGGAAATGTGTTCGGATTTATACGAGGAGGATATGGATGACGGCGACGGCGCAAAGGTTGGGAATCCGATAACGTCGGGCCTGTTCGACCAATTCTTGACCGATGCTACGGAGGAAGACATGGAGTTGTTCGAGAAAATCATGACCACCAGTCGTAATGGCAAGGCCTATCTCCGCTACTTCCAGTTCAAGCTCCTGACGTCTATGGACACCCGTAAGGCGGCCGGTCTGCCCGTGTCGGATGCCATTCGCTCCTATCTCGGTAAGACGGGCTGGTCTATCGGCTCCTAGAATCCTGGACTACGATGCCCTCCTTCATTGTAATCACTCGTGACGCAAACTTGAGAAGATACGGGTCATGGGTAATCATAATCACAGTCTTGCCCTTCATCACCTTCGTCAGCAACTTGTGTACATTTTGTTTTGTGTTATCGTCCACTGCCGCCGTGGGTTCATCCATAATGATAATCTCGGGCTTGGAGAACATGGCCTTGAGAATCCAGATAATCTGCCGCTGACCGCCCGAGAGCTTGGAACCGTGAACACCGACATTTGTGTCCAGGCCCTTGGGCAGATTTTCGAGGAATGAGGTGAGCCCCATTTGTGTAATCGTGCTCATAATCTCCTCGGTCTTGGGAGGAGCAGATAGCCCATACACGATATTCTCATACACGGATCTGTTTAGAAGAATGGGGCTCTGCGGAATATAACTGATCCTCTTGCGTAACTCTTTTGATGATAGGCTAGAATATGGGACTCCCTTTATAAAGATCTCTCCTGCCTGCGGAGTCTGATACTTCATGAGCAGACTGATCAGAGTGGATTTACCGGAGCCAATCTTACCTACAATCAGAGTCGTTTCATTCCAGCCGAGATCGAGAGTAAAGTTCTTGAATACCGGTCTCTGCATATCGGGGCTGACATAGGAAAAATCTACATCCTGGAAGCGAATACCGCCGGTCGTGGCCGCCTGTTTATTATAGGGGGCCCGCTCCGTCTTACATTCTGTAAACATAGCGAGCCCGTGTTGTATAACTCCGTTACGCAGCAGAATATCCTTCCACTTGTCAAGTATATATAGAACCATCTTGAAGATCATGAAAATGATAATCAACACAGACACAAATGAGCCCTGGTTGAGTGTTCCACGTTTTACACTCTGGTAGCCGTAGTAGCAGGCATATACAATATACGCTAGCAGCAGAGGAATTACGACGTATTTTGTTTTCAGCGAGCATTCCCACGAGGAAGTAGTGTAATGCGCATAGTCCTTTTGAAATTCATTGATGCGATCAAATTCATCGCCGAGCTTGTCAAAACTCATCACGGTAACCATATTGCGTATTACGTCGTCCGTATTTGACATGATGAGTGAGAATATTTCATCCTTCTTTAGTGTATCGGGAGAGCATTCGTAAAATGACTGATATAACATAAATGCTAAGGCGCCTATACAGAAAGTTAGAGGAAGACCGAGTTTCCAGTCGACGTATGTGACATAGCCCAGAGCAATAACAGTTGTGATTGTATAGGGAATGAAAATCCCTTGAATCTGGTCGATGAAATTATGGGTGACACCCGGCACCTTTACGATTTTACTTATCAAGGCGCCGAGTTCAACGTCACTGTAATTGGTATCCTTTGTTGCAAACAGATGAGACATCATTTTTTCTCTGAAAAACTTGTAAATAGCCGGGTGCAGCGACATCTCAATATAATCGGAAACTACGTTGAGTAATTGTATAACAACTATTATTGCGACTATGCCTATGATTATATATTTGAATGATTTCTTCTCTTTTATCGAATTGTACATTTTTCCCACCAGGTGGGGCATTAGAACATCTCGAATAGGCAGAGCTAATAGCAGTGCCACGTATATCATGAATAAGTCCTTGTGTTCTCCAACGAATTCGGTCATTAGTTTCGTGAGTGTCATGTCATTTGTACATGAAACATCGAGGCCCCCCATTAATATTACGTGTGATTATTATCATATCATACGTCTCATTAGAGACCTATGATGGGATAAATTAAGACGTTTTGTGCTTCTGTTTAGGACCGATTGCGTCTGGACCGATTGCGCCTGCGTCTGGACCGGCTGCCGCCCATTGCAGATACATCAAAGTACCGGGCTCCCGTAGGAAGCTCCACGGGATTCTTAAAGGAATACGAGGCCGTATACGACGGCATATCGCGAGCGCTCGGAGCAGTACAAGAAGAGGCGGCAAGAGGAGGTGCATCAATGGGGCTCATGCCGCCCTTTTGAGCCGAGCACGGAATACTCGAATAGATCGGGACCTTGCCGAGCGCGTTCGACGCCACATCTACAGAATACGTGCCGCCGGCCTGCATGAGAGGCACCGAGCAACCGCCGCCAATCTGGGGAGCCTGAATCATGCATCCACAGCCCCCTCCACGCTGCCGCCGACAGCGTCTACTGCGTCTGGTCCGTACCGTTCTAGAATTACCCGAATAACCACTGCACGCCTCTCCAGAACCTCCGCGCTGCGTCATCGCACAGTCGTCCGTGACCGCCCGTATATCTACAGGAGTACCAGCAGCAGACATGAATGTTTGACCACCATAGGCCCAGCCTCCACCGGACTGACGACGACGACTTCTGGAACTACGACGACTTCTAGATCTGTGAGGCATACTACTACCCTGGTTGTAGAATTTCATTGAGAGGCCGCCGTGAAATTGCCCATTGGACTCGCCGGGCTCGTTGTTATCTGAACCGCCTCCCACTTCTTAAACGCAGTATTCCACTTAACCTCGAGGCGAACCGTGTTATGTTTGATGGTTCGGAGTTCGGTCGATACCTGCATTGTTCGAACGAGTGCTCGACCCAATGCGGTTCCATCGGAGGAAGTGAGATCCCATTGATCGGGGCCGGCGGCAGCAGGACGAGTCGCAACGGCCACGATCTTAGATCCAACAACCGGCACAGTTACTTCCGACAGGGCCTGTGTATGGGTCTGAGTTACTTCCGACAGGGCCTGTGTATTGGTTTGAACCGATTCGACCTGATCCTTATCAAGATCTCTACAGATCCAGGATAGACGCCGTTTTCGCACGTCATCTTCAATGAATTCCCAGACACCTTCTGGTTTTACAGATGTAAGGGGCGACCAGGGAGCCAAATCCAGTGTCAGCTGACCGGGAGGCGCAATACAGTAGTGTTCTATCCACTGCTTGGCAAGGAGCCAGCGTTCCGTAAATGTGTCGGGTGTGACATCACGCCCCTTCCACACAACTACGTCCTCCACTAACAGAGTCCTCGCAACCGGTGACAGAGTGGCCTCGAATACCGTGAATCCCGACTTGTAAAACTGCGGATCGATCCGGAGATCTAGAGCCGCAATCCGGGGAATCGGAAACCGCTTATTCGGAGGATCGCCCGAAATATAGACACACGACTGTTTATCGGGCCAGACACAGAGTAAGCCAGACCGGGACTTGTCGACGGGTCGTTTGAGCGCATACCATACATTCCGTTTCAGAGACGGCACATGCTTGCTCTGAAATGGTATGGGTCTATTGGAACGGATAGCCTCTGCCTCCAGTAGTCCTAGAAGCGTCTGTGCGCCCACCTGATCGAGGCACGGCAGACGGAGGTTGTCGGACCACAGTGCATTCTTGGTCGTCATTGTCCTATTTCTTTAGGGGGGTAATTCTTTAGAACCAAAGAGGTCGCCAAAGTTGATCGGGGGCCGCCTCTCAGCCGGCCTTGAATAAATGGCCGCTCTGAATTTTCTAAAACAAGTACTCGAACGAGTATCCGTCCAGAGAGGTCTTGTGTATCTGTATTCTCTGAGCCAATCCGAGTGCACCCGAAATAACAAATGCGGCATGGAAATCGGCATGTCCAGAGAGAAGGATCAGGTAGCCGTCTTAAAACACGTCTTGGGTGACAGAATAAATCTCGACATTGACAATACATTGCCGGAGGATTTCATCTTCGACGCCGAAAAATTCTCTGTAAAACACTCGGGAAGTAAAATTGGCACGCCCGTAAAGGCCAAATGGACATCCGCCGATAAATCGGTACAAGATACTATAGAAGCAATGATTACGGCGGTCGAATCGTATTACCCCCATCTTCTGATTACGTACCTCGATGCTCGGGCCAAAAAAATCACTATTATCGGTATTTCGTCCGAGACGAATCGGAGCATCATCAAGGACATGAAGCACGAAGCGTTTAAAATTCCGGCGGGAAACTCGAGAGGCATCGAGTATTCCACAACAGCAATGAAACGGCTTCTGACAAACAAGTCATTCGTCGTTGAAATCAACGACGCCGATCTGACGGGCGGCGTAGACCCCATCCAACGAAGGATTCAACTATTGACGGCCGCCGGTTTCAATCCTTAACAGCCTCCAGAATCTGGTGCACCTTTCTCGCAATAATATATCCGAGCAGTGGCGGCACAGCGTTACCGATCGGCTTATAGGCCATACTGTTCGCCCTAGTAGGCGATGTCAGGACACACGACGGCGGAAATGTCTGAATAAGTGCGGCCTCCCGAACAGTCAGACGCCGTTCTCCGAGACCCGGCTCATTGTTATTTCCGCCATCAACACGACGGAATTCGATATTGCCGTGATGCTCGGCTCGCATGGTCGGGCCGTATTCATCCAGCCCCACCTCTTTTTGCCCCTGGCCCTTCTCCAGCCGCGCCGCCTTGGAATACACAGTCTGCGCCGGATCATCCGAGATCGCCGGCTCCTGTAAATGCTGGAAATAGGACCGAACATAACACGAACGCTGGTTTTCGTCGATAATATTCCACTCTTCTTCGTCGAGCTTGTCGAGCTTATCAATGCGCACTCCCATAATAATAACCCGCCACCGGGTCTGAGGAATACCGTACTCCTCGCACTTGATCAACTGGTATTTCACGTCGTAACCTGCATCGGAGAAATCGCCGATGATCTGCTGGATCGGATCTTCGGGCATCGTTAGCAGCCCATGCACGTTTTCCGCCACAAAGACGATGGGCATCACTCGCTTTACAACGTCGACGAATGATTGATACAGAGTTCCTCGGCTGCTGTCGAAGCCGGCACGTTTCCCTGCATGGCTGAAATCCTGGCAGGGGAATCCGCCAGTTACGACTTCGGCTGCGGGAAATGCGAAATTCTCCTTGAGCATGTCTCGGATATCCATGAGATGATAATTGTGGGCCCAGCCATTCAGCTCTGCGATTGTCTTGGCTGCGGGAAGAATGTCATTCTGAAATACGACCTCGAAGGGCAGCCGCTTGAGATTGACAAAGTCCGGCGTCGTTGAAGGAGTGTGTATAAACTCTTCAACCACGCTGTTTTTATGAACGACGACTTGCTCGGCGAATCCGACATCCATGCCGCCCATGCCGGAAAATAGAGAGAGAACTCTGTATGGTCTATTAAGTAGCTTGATGAGCTCGGATTTCGATTTTCCGCCGCCGTAACCACTGATACCCCTCTGTTTACAGAGGTCGATCAGCTCGGCCCGTGATTTTGTAGAATAGTCCATTATGACCGGGCTTCCCATCATGATTCGAGTCAAATTTGGCCCCCAGTTAAAACGTTGCAAAACCCGTCGGCTCCATGCCGTCAAAGGCATACACGCTGTTACCAATCATCGGGCCATCATTCTGTGCCAGCTCCGGGCTAAATCCCTGACCCGACGGCTCTACAGCACGGCCCGCCGGGAGATCGGACACCTTCATGGTGGGAGGAGGGCCGGTCTCTGCGTGAAACGACTGTTCAGGGCGACGGAGATTGTCGGAAAACTCGGCGGGGCCCTTGCCGTCCATAGATACGGGCTGCTGGTCCGTAGGAGGACCGGGGCGCTGGGTCGGCTCCTTCTGGCGGAGTTCGGCATCGGACTGACCCGCCACTACCGGGGCCGCCTCGGGTCTCGGAGGAGAAGGATTGGCCTCGCCATGTTGAGGAGCGACCTCATTAGGCCTGGGTGCAGGAGCCCGTGTCTTTACCTTCTTCGCCGAGGCGACATTGAACCACTGATAGGCGAAAAAACCGACAACGATGACTAATACCAGACCGACGACCCATGTTAGCTCCATAGTTCTACTGATGGGCATCGGAAGCATTTTGACGCGAAACGCAAGGCCCGAGCAAACTTGACTTCTATCGGTATATAAACCGGCCGGAATATAGCCCCCCGAATGGTCCAAGCAGTCTTGTTGGCCGTCAACGGAGAAAGCCGGGAAATCAAGACGGCGGCGACGGCTTCGGCAATTGCCAAATTGCTCAAAAAAACAAAGCCGCCGAGTCTGGTCGGAACATATACAGAGGCCATCGAGGGTCAACACAGTTTGAATCTATGGTCGTGGACGGATGGCAAGGCCGGCCTCGAGAATAAACACGAGCTACCTCCGCCTTATGATACGACCTTGCTATTCGGTGACATTGTAGTGACTCGTGCTGATGGAGATGACCTTACGCTGGATACATGGAATGTGTTTTACAATGAGGCCTTCGGGGGGTTCGAGGACCTGGATGAGGAAGAGGAGGATGAAGAGATTGAAGAAGAGGTAGAGGAAGAGGATGAAGAGGAAGAGGAAGACGAGGAAGAGGAGGAAGAGGTCGAGGAGGAAGAGGAAGAGGAAGAGGAAGAGGAGGACGAAGACGAAGACTGTTATGATGATGAGGATGGAGGCGGTGGTTCCAAACGTCGTGCTCCGAGAAAGAAGATGGCGGGTTCTGAATACAGGCGTGTGGATATGGGGCTACGTTCCCGAGTAAAGTTGCCGGGAGTCGTGGGAAAACGGGCACCAAAGTGGCAGACAGAGGAAGAGCTTGAGGAAGAGGAGTATTAGAGGTTCCGGTAAATTTGACCAGATTGTCCTCCAGTTATTCATAGACAGACATGCTTCGGGACCATATTAGAGGTTTGATCAAGACCAGACTAGATCTTGATGAAACCACACAGGTCGATTTAGAAAAGGGGATTTACAATGCATCCATTCAAGATGCAAAACGCCTCGGTGCCCGCTGTCACTGGGAAAATCCCGAGTTTATCGAGGTGTACAAGGGAGTAGCCCGTCGTACTCTGGTAAATCTAATTCCGGACCAGTACATTGGCAATGGTCGGCTTCTGGAACGGTTGAAGGATGGCGAATTTCCTGCGCACCAGATTCCGTTTATGACGGCTCGAGAGATGTATCCGGAAAACTGGCAAGTGTTGGCCGACGAGCAGTTGAAGAGAGAGACGACGATGCTTGATGGTAACCCGGAAGAAGGCTCGGACATGTTCACATGCAAGCGGTGCAAGAAGTCGAGGACTCGCTACTGGGAGATGCAGACGAGATCGGCGGACGAGCCGATGACAATCTTTATTCGGTGCTTGAATTGTGGTAAAGAATGGCGCCAGTGAGACCCTGACGGGTAAAGAATGGCGCCAATAAGACCCTGGCGGGTCATTATTTTTTATCAGACCCAACAGGCTCATTCTCATCGACGACTATCTCTATCGTTTCTGGAATCAGATCAAGGACCGGAACCTCATGTTCTTCTTTGGAATCCTCTGGTGCTCCTGTCTCTTCAACAATACCCGGCAGAGGACCAAAATGTGTATTTGCTCCCGCCAGTTTCCGACGCATCTCCGCCACTACCCCACTTTTTGAT
>Ga0194048_10001881_pt1 | contig 10404 bp, 8 predicted proteins | sample JunL225m_MetaG_FD_161685 | JGI IMG/M metagenome (GOLD analysis project Ga0194048, IMG submission 161685) | Anoxic zone freshwater microbial communities from boreal shield lake in IISD Experimental Lakes Area, Ontario, Canada - Jun2016-L222-5m | ecosystem: Environmental > Aquatic > Freshwater >... | reverse complement strand
GTCGCCCAGGCCGGCGGCCAAGGCGTGAACTTCCACGGCAGCTTCACGGCCAACAACTACTCCCCCATCGTCTTCGACAAGAAGTCTTCCCGCTACGTCCCGGCCCCGATGTATTACGGCATGCTTTTCTTCAGCCGCGCCGCGCTGGGACGCCTCGTCGCCACCGAACTCAAGACTGACGCCAATTTCGTCACCCACTCCGTACTCGGGGCCGACGGCAAGCTACGCGTCACCCTCGTGAACAAGGACCTCACCAAGCCCGTCGCCGCGTCGATCGCGGTCGGAACTAAATTCACCAAGGGCCAGGCCCTGCGCCTCACCGCGCCGTCCGTCGACGCGACGGAAGGCGTCACCTTCGCCGGGGCGGCCGTGAACGCCGACGGCACCTGGGCGCCCAAGACCCCCGAAGCCCTCACCCTCTCCGCCGGCACCGCCTCCGTCACCCTGCCCCCGGCCTCCGCCGCCCTCCTGATCCTCGAGTGAGGGTAGGGACGCGTCGGCGACGCGTCCGTGTCTTGGGTAGGGATGACCGGCCCGGTCATCCGCGGGCGCGCGGGCCGCACACCACTACCCGCCACTCGTTGCCAACCGGTCAACCGGCCAACTGGTCGTCCGCCTTCGCCGCATCCGCCGGATTCGGCTCCACGATCACCACGCGACATTTCCGCTTCAGGGCGACGATGACGCTTTGCAGGGCAGCGAGGGTCGCATAGTCCGGCGCCGTGGCGGCCACATAAGTATCGTTACCCGGGCAGGACCCGTCGTGGAACTCGATGCCCCCGATGTCGCTGTAATCGCCCGCGTCGACCTCTTCGGCGTTGAGCTCCAGCTCGTCGAATACCTCGCGCAGATAAGGGACCGCCTGCGCGCCCGGGCAGCTGCGGCGATACCAATCCAGCTCGTGTTCCTCGCGACGGCTTTCTCGATCCGAACCATGCTCGCTCTCCCACTCTTCGCGGGCCGCCTCGACGCGTTCCTCGAACTCATCGTCGGACTCTTCCTCGTCCTGCTCGAATTCCGAGTCGTCGAACTCCTCGGCATCCTCGTCGTCGAAGTCCGGTACCTCGTCGTAGATCGTGCCGTTGAGGCAGAGTTCGAAATGGCCATCCGCCCAGAAGGCCCGGATCTGGTCGCCTTTGGCGCTGACCTTCTCGCCGGGCAGAGCCGGAAGCAGCTTACCACCGGAGGCAGCCTTGGTTTCGTCGACCAGCTTGAACCAGTCGGCGGTAAAAAGAGCGACCCCGCCCAAGGTGAGGGTTTTCAGGAATTCTCGTCGATCGTAACTCATAGTCCAATCATTCTACTATAACCGACAAACCTGTCTAGGGGACCGGTTGTCATAGAGTGGCATACTGGTGCCTAGGTGGTAGCGGATAGCGGTTGGCGGTTAGGAAAACCCTGGGGGCGCCGAGGGTTGCCTTGGGTAGGGGCAGCACCGCGTGCTGACCTAGTTGTCTCTAGGTAGGGATGACCGGCCCGGTCATCCGCGGGCGCGCGAGCCGCACGCCCCTACCTTTCGGCCCCCTTGCCCACGTGTCACCATGCCCACGTGCCCCCTCGCGGCCTACGGCCGCGCCTGCTTCGCAGCAGTTCACCATGCCAGCAGTTCCCCCACGTCGCGGCTACGCCGCGACGTAGTCGACGACGAGCGCTTTCTCGAGGAGTCCATCCAGCATCGCGACGAACTCCTGATGCGCCGGCTCGTGGAGATAGCTCTTCTCCAGGGCCTCCTTCGAAGCGAAGGTCAGCGTGAAGATATGGGTGAAGCCTTGGTCCAATCCTTCCGGGCTCACATTCGTGCCCCATTCGAAGGCCTTGATCGCCGGCAGCTTGCCCGGCAACGCCTTGAAGGCCTCGACCACGCCACGGACCTTGTCCGCCGGCGCGCCGTCCTTGAACTTGAAGATCACGATATGGCGATAGGAGCTCATGACGAGAGCGAGTCGCTTCCCCGCATCTCGTCAACCCTAGGTAGGGATGCGATGACATCGCATCCGCTTGCCTCTCTGCCGTTCCCAACCGCTAACCGCTTCCACCTGACATAGGTAGGGGCAGCACCGCGTGCTGCCCCTAGTTGTCTCTACCTCCCCCTTTGAAGTCGCAAATTGCGACTTCAAGTTTCCCTCGCCGCCCAGCAAGGGGGCAGGCCATATTAATGGGGTCTGACCCCATTATGCGGGGTCGTCTTCGGATTCAGCTTCGGCAGCCGCCTGACGTTCCCGCTTTGAGGCGAAAATCACTTCGTGCTGCCCATCCAAGGCGAGGTCGAGGACCTGCTTGCAGCGAAGGAGTTCGGCTTGCACGAACCTCTTGCGATCGGGAAGATCCAGCACCGTCCCTTGGGTGGAGACCCCCATCTGATAATCATAGACTCCCCGCCAGCAGTAGTTCGCGGACGGGTAAGCCTTGTTCATGTCCACAATCAGCTGGTCAATCGTGCGCTTGCTCGCCTCCCAATACGGGCATTCGGAGCCCGAACTCAGCGTGAAGCCTAGCGGTTCGGACTCAGTGTGGAAGCTGAGTTTATAAAGTCGGCCATTGGTGATGAAGCCATAGCCGCCCACGCCGAATTCGCCGTCGTAGGTATCGACGATGTCTTTCGTGAACAGTTCACGAATTAGCGCCAGGCATTCTGCCGGCAGGCGGGAATCAGGATCGTCCATGTCAGTCCTTGCGCGGGCGGGTGACGTAGAGGCCCAGCACCCCGAGGCCGATGGAGATCAGACCAGCGCCGGAGAGGTCTTCGCCGTTCTTGTTCAAGCCTAGCACGAAAACGACCCCCGTGATAATCCATCCGTAACAAAGAAAGCGGGCGCACCCGGCGGGAATGGGAATCATGTGCGGACTGTAAGATTAGTCACAACAGCCTAATTTACCTATCTTTCTTAGCAAGCGCTTCGCTTACGCCTTGGCTACGTCCATCACTATAGCCACGGCTGTATTCTTTATCCTTCCAGTCACCCCGGACCATGGTGGACCGAATTCTGAGCGTCGTATTGTATCCTTCCGCATACCCATCGCCGTAACCCGCATCATACCTAGCACTAGCTGATTCGCCACAGCCAGATAGGGCCGCGACGGCGGATAGAAAGATAATAAAAAGGGCGCGCATAATTATGAGTCTTGTATAAGAAGTTATAGAATTATGTCACTTGGTAATTCTTGATTCGAAGAACTTCCTGGTTTCTTCATCCATAAAGTAGACGTAGCAGCCCTTCATGCCGCGGGTAAGAAGGACACGGTAGGTGTTTTTGACGAGATCGACGAACTTGTCCTTGGAGCGCTTGACCATGGAGTCGCAGGATTCCTCTTTGACGCCTACCCAGCCCTGGTCGGAGCGGTAAATGAGGTCCTTTCCGATGATAACGCCGATGTAATCGAATTCGAAACCTTGAGCTGTATAAACACAGCCAACCTGGCCAATTCCGTTGGGGTCATACGCCCAAAGGGCAGCAGGCGGGATGCCCTTAGCCAAACGACCGGCTCCTGGCTTTGCGTCCCACGGGCGCTTCCAATCCCCTACGACGACATCGTCTAGCAGGTAGCCGGACGAGTCGGGGTCTGACCATTTCCAGCAGAAGCCGGCAGACATTCGTGCGGTAGCCTTCTCCTCGACCTTCGCGTGGATTGCTTTCTCAAGTTCTTCGGGGCTACCGAAAATCTTAAACTCATAGGGGTTCGAAGCCTCCCAGAAAGGGTTCGCGGTCACTTCGATAGCAAGGGTGTGATTCACCCAATTGATGAAGGCATCTGACCCGTTGCATCTGAACTGCGCCGTTAAATCGCACTCATAAAGGCGAATGCCATGGGTTTTAGCGAACTCTGCAATCAACGCAGAGGAGCCAATCTCATCGGGTCTCACAATCTGTCGGTCGTCGATGAAGAATACCGCAACCTTTGAGGCATCAAATAACTCCTCGAGCTGGCTCTTTTTCGAGCGCTTATCCTTCTTCGTATACATGTTATTACTGGTCTTCCGGATGCGATGCGCCTCATCACACACCATGACATCAATAGCCCCGGCCTCGGCGGCCATGTAGCTGTTGAAGAACTTCACCTGTTGGGCACCACGCGTGCCGAGAATCTTACGGATTGTTTCCGTGAATGCCTTTGAGCCGGTAACGTAATGAGTGTTGTGACCGAGTTTCGAAAGTTCACCCATCACATTGAGTGCGATGACGGACTTTCCAGTGCCAGGGCCTCCACGGATAATGACTGCGGCCTTCTCGCCCGTCTTGGCCGACCGCTTCACCTCGGCTACGATACGGTTATAGGCGATGATCTGTTCGTCCAGCAGGACGTATCTCGAATCCTCTTTTACCACTCGGTGGATCTCATCGAGGAGCTTCTTGCTGGGCTTAGCCTTACTCTGGACGACTTCGTCGATAACAGATCCGTCGTCGCCCACGGGAATCAGGCCGTTCAGGTACTCGACCAACTTATCGACATCATCTTTACTGAAAACTGGGTTCTTGGCGACGACTGCCTTGAACTTCTCCTCGAATAGAGGGTCCTCCTTCTCGAGCGAGTAATTATGCAAATACGAGCAGGCGCTTAGGCGGATTGACGTTTCACCCTCATGAAGTGCAACGAGTTGGTCGGAAAGGTACTGCCGGTAGTTGCCCACCTGAACCGAGGGATGAAGGACGTCTCGTTCACGCTGACCAACAAAAGTGACGACCTTGTCGCCATCGCCAGGCTCAGTCTTCTCCCACTGCTTAAGTTCCACGATTACGGCCTCCTTCTTTTTATCTACCGACAGGCCGGTGATCATGAAGTCTAGGCGCTTTGAAGATCCTGGCAGCTGATATTCAATACCTACTCCGTGATTCTTAAGCCCAGACTCGCTTACCACCAATGCCATGGCGCGAAGAGAGTTCTGCCAGGAACGGCGCTCGGGTTCAGAGGGCCCGTATCCCATCTGCCGCTTGAACGAGGAGACGAGCCTGTCGACGATGGCATTCTTCGTCGTCTCGCTTACGAACTCCTTGGATGTTCCTTGATAAAGCAGCATCCCGAAATACTCTTATCGCCAATATAAACCGCAAACTATTTAAGAAATCTATGTCCGACATCACCGCTCTCCAGAATGAAGCCCTTGCCTTCCGTGATGCAAGAGACTGGGCACAGTTTCATAACGCCAAGGACCTGGCCGCTGGACTATCGATTGAGGCGAGTGAGCTGCTCGAATGCTTCCTCTGGAAGGACGCCAAGTCGGCCGATCCGGCGAAAATTCGTGAAGAGCTTGCCGACGTTCTCGTCTACGCCCTCCTTCTCGCACACGAGGCCAAGATCGATATCCCTTCAGCAGTCCGCGCCAAACTAGCTCAGAACGCCATCAAGTACCCGGTCGAGAAAGCCAAGGGTCGCGCTGACAAGTACGACCAGCTTTGAGATTATTCCTTTTCTGCATCGTCTTTGGTCTCAGAGGCCTTGCCGAACTTCCTTAGCTTGAGGGCAATGTACTTGTCCTCCGAGACATAACCCATAAGCGCGATGGTGAGGGCTTCTTCGGAACGGTATGTCTTCTCGAGATCCTCTTTGTTCACTAGATGCTTGAGCTGCTGGGAGTGCGCCACCTTGGCGACGGCAATTTCTCCGAATGCATTCCGGATTTCCTTTCGAATCTCTTCCTCATGCATATCTGGGAATCGTTCTACATGGTAATCCTCGAGCTTCCGCAGAATCTCGCTTCCTGTATTTATATAGACGGCGTTCTCAGCCTGAACCCACATGGCAAGATGCCATGGCTTCGTGAAATTTTCTTTCTCCGAAAGCTTGTAGATAGGTATGGAAACGGCCTGGAGTGCGGTGCCTGTCTCACCAGGGCCATCGACTGGCCCTGGGCCATCTATCTTTACTCCGGGTTTAGTAGACGAACCGCCCCCGCCGCCACCATTTCCCGGATTAGACCCACCAGTGACTTGCTTTTCCGAACCACGCTTCACTAACTTTGAACCAGGCTTGACCACATCGACCTGCACGCGCCAGCGGTCTCCGAAAAGCTCCTGCAGACGTTTACGGTAAGTTTCATCATTAAGCTCGCCTTGACCTTCGCCACGCGCCTCGGCAATAGCCTTCTTGATAGGCTCGGGCATGGCCTCATAAAACTCGCGTCCCCAATCGGACCATGGCAACTCAAGGCCACCGGCATCACCGTCGCAGAAGACTAGCCGGGAGCGCGCTTGATTCGGGCTTACGCCCCAATCCAAGGCCTTCTTGGCGCGGACAGGCTCGATTAGGATCGTAAGACGATCCGTCACCTTGCTCTCAACGATCCCGAAGTGGCGGAAGCGGACCTTCCCCTGGTCGGTATCGTAAAGCTCATTCATGTAGCGGAGACCAACATAGCCCTTCTCCGCAGCATAGGCCCCGTATTTAGGGCGATCGCCTTCCCACAGGTACCAGTGCAGCTTAACCTTGCCACCATTAAGTTCTATGTGGCCTGAATGGGCGACCTTACCGACCTCCTTGGTATCCTTTTCATAAGGCTCCTCGATATAGTACCTGGCTCCCATGATCGTTCGGTTATTGGGAGAACGCTTGGGGTCATCGTCATCCGGACCCTTTGGCCACTTACCCTCCTCCTTATCCCCCTTGAGTTCAGCTACCTTGATCTGCTTGAGTACAGGGAACTCCCAGAATCGGGTATTTAAGTAGATAGAGAGACCCTTAGTGATATCCTTACCGTTGCTTCCCGTCATCGTGTGCGGGAACTCCTTGGAGCCATGCAAAACAACGATGGTTCCATGCCCAGCCTCCTTGACCCAAACGGGGACGACCTTGGACCAGTCTACATTATCGGTAGCCCAGTCGGAGTTGTGGTCTGTCCAGTCATAGGATGACCAGTCTACCGCGTCCGGGTCGACATGGCTGACGAGGGCCTCATCGTCATCCCGGAACTCATGCAGGCAGAAATCGCCTTCGGAATCCTGGTAGATTCGGATCATAGCCGCAGTGGAATTGCCTCCGCGGTTAGTATAACTGATGACGGTCACGCCTAGGGGATTCCAAGGCAAAGAGGCGATCTTGGCGCCGATGCCGTAATTACTTTCGAGTCCGTCGGTGCTCTTGCTGCTGAGACCAAGCGTACGGAAGAACTTCACCAGCTCATCGGGCGTCATGCCGAAGCCGTCGTCGGAGATGATGCGGCGGTAGACCTTGTGACCGACCACCGCCTGCCACTCCAGGCCGAACTCGACCTTGGTCGCCTTGGCTTCCACCGAGTTCTGGAGGAACTCGCGGGCCCACTGGTACTGACCGCACTCGGAGAAGAATCGGTCGGCGAATTTCGAGGCTCCTTGAATCTGGATTTTCTGCATGAGGCCCTGAGCTAAGCAGCCTAGCCGGGCCCTAGCTAGCTTTTTGGCTCTAGAGTTATATATAAAATATACCTTTACCCATTACCCTATGCCTTGGGCCCCCGGAAGCAGGCACCCCTAGGCCGGCCTTGCATGTCGCAAGGCCAGCCCTCCTGTCGGCCAGGTATTTATTCCGCGTCGGCGGCTGCGGCCTCCTTAAAGAAGTCGACGTAAAGGCCGGAGCTACGGATGCGGATGCGGACGGAATCCTTGCCGAGGTCCTTCATGGTGAGGCCAAGGGCAACGATCGAAAGCCCGTCGGGCGACAGGAAGTCATCATCGACCGACTCAGCCTTGTGCTTATCGAATTTGTACACTGCGCGCTGGGCGCCGTGATCGATGTTTACCTTGGTACCAGGCACATAGGTGAGCTTCACATCTCCCAGCATGACGACGCGGTATGCCGATGCGGCGACAGGACCCGGAGGCTGCTCGACCGGGGGGATGGTAATGGGCTTGGATTCTTCGGGCTTGGCGCCAGCCGGCACGCTACCCTTCAAGTCCACGGCGGATTCAAGGATCGCAGATAGGCCTAGCCCGAAGTCCTTGAAAGCGTCAAAGTACCAGCGGCAATCCAGCTCAGTGGGATCGGCGGGAATATTCTCCTCCGACTTGTCATCCACGTCAGCGGAATAGTAACCCACCTTCGCAGCGTTGAGTGCCTTGGTGGCAGCGTTGCCGTTACCCTTGGCCGTCTCTTCGCGGAAGGTCTTCATATGGAGCTTCACCCAGCGGCGCCAGGCGAGCTTGAGCTGGTCCGGGTTCAACTTCCCGTCGGTTGTGATCTTAGCGAGCACGGCGAGAGCCTCCTGCTTTTCATCCAGCCGCTCATACACGAATGCCAGGGCCAACGAGAAAGGATCGACGGTCGAAAGACGTGCGACCGGGTAGGCTCGTTTGAGGTTCTGGACGTAGCGGTTCTTCTTATGAGGCGACGTGGCGCCCCATTCGACCTTAGCCCAAGGATCGGCAATCTGGGCAAGGGCGAGTACGCACATGGTGCACACATCCTTATCGTGGGCCTTGATATAATCCTTCACGTGCGATTCCGGCTTAGGCTTGACCTCGAACTGATCCACATCGCGAAGGATGCTCAGCAGCGTGTCGATCTGCTTCTCCTGGCCGAGACGCATGAAATAGCGGGTTAGGAGAGCCTTTCGGATACGGTCATTGAGCCGCTTCTTCGGGTATGCGTTGAAAACCATCAGGATCGATTCTGGAAGGACGTCGTTCTGCTGGATGACGTGAAGTGCCTCGGTACACTTCTCTTCGTCCTGGGTGAAAGCGTAAGCGACGAACCCGGAATCCTTGACGGCCAGGGGCGGACGGCCCTTCTCAAAGTAAGGACGTGTCACGTCATCATACAGCTTCAGGCGGCAGAGTGATGCGGCGTTGTCAGGCCAACTGGCGCTCTTGGCCTTACACTCGTCGTAATCACGCGAGGGCGACTGTTTGGCTTTATCGAAGTGTTCAGCGCCTTCGCGCCAGAGCTGGGCACGGTGGGCCAGCTTAGCCAAGGCGACATGATCTGATTCAGCCAGTACGCCGAGCTTCGGTCGCAGCTGCAACAAAGGACGGGCGAAAGCCGTCCACAAGGTGGGATCAGGAGACGAGAGGCTTGTGTAGTGCTGGGCGATCTTATCCAAAGCCTCGCGGCAGGAGGAGGCCATCTCTGGGTCGGACACAATCGTTTCAAGGGCTGGATGGTCTTGGACCACCTTGAGAGATACGGCGGCCTTATCCAGGGTCGCCGCAGTCTTAGTCTGGATTCCGCTAGCAAGCTGGGCGAGGCGATCCTCAACGCCTCCTTGCAGGTTTTGCTCCTTCTTACAGCAAGTGACAATCCGTGGCGCATACGCCCACAATCCGGCCCGGAAAAACAACGCCAATGCTTCCGGGAAGGCTTCGGCGACGAAGTATGCTTCGGCGGCCTCCTTGTACTTACCTTCGTACTCAAAGGCGAGAGCGACGCACTTGCTAACCTCTTGGCTCTTATCAGCGAGCTGGTACATCTTGGCGGCCTGACGGAGTACGAACGGCGAGCGATTTGCCATACCCTGAGACTTGAGCTGCTCGGCTTCCTGAGAAGGATCAACGGCGGCACCTTCCGAGAAAAGAAACGCGTTATCCGTGAACGGAAGTCGCACGTTTGGCTGCCACTCTTCATCCCAACGGCGCAGGCCTGCCTTGATTGCCCTCAGGTTCTCGCCCTCGGATTGGAACGTCCAGAATCGGTCAATGTTGTCCTTCTGCTCGGCGACGACCAGTCGCTCGGTGGGACGGCTCACGGCAACATACAGCTTATTGACGAAGTATTGGAGCGGGAGTGCCTGATCTTCTTCAAGATCCGGTTGGGAGAGCTGAGAAATGACCTTCGAAGCCTCCTCGGTACCAGCGAAGCCGTATACCATCACGTGCGAGAACTCGAGGCCCTTGGCGCTGGCGGCGCTCAACACAGTGATATCCGTACCGCCGGTCTGCTTATCGAAGCGCACTTGCTTGCTCAGCACAGGGTCCTGACGGATATAATCTTCTTCTTCGTCCTCACCGCAAGGGACGATTACCTTGACCTGATACTTCCTGACGGACTCCCATAGGTCGTCGCGCTCGGCGGAAGTCACCACTACCGGCGAGGTATTCTCGTTGGCCCAGGATTGCTGCGGGTGAATCTCGGAGGCTAGGTCGAAGACGCGGGCGCGTAGTGCCTGGATCAGGTTACAGAAGCCGACAATCTCGCTGGAAGATCGGTAATTATATCGGAGCTCCTGATAGTTAAGGCTCACCTTACGCTGCTCTTCGAGCAGGGAGGAATCCAAGCCCATCGCGATGCGTTCGACATAGGATGCCTTAATTGCTTCCCAGCGGAAACCCGTGGGATTCAAGGTCTGGAACTGGTCACCCGCGAAGACGAAAGGCACCAGCTTCACTTCATGCGGCTGAATCTTTCGGTGGGAGTAGATTGAGAGCCTTAGCAAGAATGACAGCTCGACCGGGGTGAAGTCCTGGGACTCATCGCAGAAGACGGCAGAGAAAGTCGGGAGCG
>Ga0194048_10001878_pt1 | contig 10406 bp, 9 predicted proteins | sample JunL225m_MetaG_FD_161685 | JGI IMG/M metagenome (GOLD analysis project Ga0194048, IMG submission 161685) | Anoxic zone freshwater microbial communities from boreal shield lake in IISD Experimental Lakes Area, Ontario, Canada - Jun2016-L222-5m | ecosystem: Environmental > Aquatic > Freshwater >... | reverse complement strand
GACACGACGATCAAGGATCTCGTGCACCTCTTGGCAACGAAGAATCTTGATGGTGTTGCGGTGATCGACGGCGCTCACGCAGTCGTTGGCATCGTGACGGCGCAGGACATGTTGTTTCAGGAGGTTGAGGCCGATGAGCACGTGCCGTATGTCGCGCCGTTCCTCGACTGGATGATCTACGTCCAGAGCCTCGGTTCGTGGGAACGCCATATCGAGAAGGCCTTCGCCGTCACGGTCTCCGACCTGATGACAACCGAGGTCAAGACGGCTTCTCCTGACGAAGAGCTGCACGAGGCCGCTAAACGGATGGCCAAAGACGGCGTCTCGCAGCTACCCGTAGTCGAAAATGGCGCCTACGTCGGCATGCTGACGCGCGGCCATGTTGTGGTGGCTCTCGATCGCTTTGAGTTCGGCGGGGGAGCCGCATAGCGGCGTATCGTCATCGCAGCCTGGTCGGGATCGACTTGGCTGCTGTCACGGCCAACATCCAACGTCTGTTGGATGCCGCCGGTGGCGCCGAGGTATGGGCGGTCATCAAAGCGAACGCCTACGGACACGGTGCGATTGATGTTGCGCATGCGGCGATCGCGGCTGGCGCGACGAAGCTCTGCACCGCAACGCTCGACGAGGCGCGTGCTGTGCGCTTCGAACTGCCGATCGTGCCGCTCTTGGTTCTGTCGCCCCTGACAGCAGGCGAGGAGGATGCCGTCTCGGAGGTTGGTTGCGCAGTGACGGTCTCGACGCTCGAAGGCTGGGATCGGTTGCGTTATCGACATGAGGTCGATGTGCACGTCAAGGTCGACACGGGCATGGGGCGGTGGGGAGTGAGTGCCGACGAGGCGCTTGCAATTGCGGATGAGATTTTGGCCGGACCGCGTCCCGAGCGATTGGCTGGTCTGATGAGTCACCTCGCCACAGCGGACGAGGCCGATCGAACGTTCGTCGATCAGCAGGCCGAGGCCTTCCGCGCTATCGCCGCTGTGTTTCCACCCTGTCCGCGGCATCTCTCAAATTCCGCCGCAACACTCCGCTATCCCGAGCTCGCCTTTGATGCCGTACGGCCAGGTCTCGCCGTCTACGGCATCGACCCGCTTGGTGTCGCGGGAGTCGATCATGGGCTCCTGCCTGTGATGCGTTGGACCAGCACGGTGCGCAGTGTGAAAGCGCTCGCTGCCGGCGAGTCAACCGGGTACGGTCGTCGTTTTGTTGCGGCCGAGCCCTGTCGCGTCGCCCTCGTCCCGATCGGGTACGCCGATGGGTATCCGCGCCGACTCTCCGGCGTTGGTGAGGTGCTGATCCGCGGTCAGCGCTGCAGCGTGTCTGCGACCGTATCGATGGACCAACTTGCAGTTGTGCTTCCCGATGGTCTTGACGTCAACGAGGGCGATGAGGTTGTTCTGCTCGGTGTTGATGGCGATGACGTTGTCTCGGCCGAAGAGCTTGCGCGTCATGTCGGTACGGTGCCGTACGAAATCATCTGCGGCGTACGAGCGACTCTCGAGCGCGGCGACCGCGAGGTTTCGTCGTGACGCACGCGGTTGACCCTCGGCTAGTCCGTGCACTCGTGCCGCTCCAGGCGGCATTTGCCGGCGATGGCGACCTCTGGCTGGTCGGCGGTGCTGTGCGCGACGTGCTGCTCGATCGACCACTGTCCGACTGGGACCTTGTCACCACGGGCGACGCAGAGCAGACGGCGCGCGCCTACGCAAAGAGCGTTGGGGCGCCGGTGTTTCCGCTCTCGGAGCGTCACGGTGCCTGGCGTGTCGTCGGCGAAGACCACGAGGTCGACATTACGGGCGCACCAGATGGCATTACCGCTGATCTATTGCGGCGGGATCTAACGGTCAACGCGATCGCGGTACGGGTTGCCGACGGTGAGACCTTGGCGGTGCCAGGAGCGCTCGACGATCTCGATGAGCGCGTGCTCCGTGTCGTGTCGGACTCGTCATTCCAAGACGATCCGCTCCGACTCTTGCGTCTCGTACGACTGTCGATCGAACTTGACCTAACGGTGGTACCCGAAACGGCTGCGCTCGCTCAACGGGATGCGGCACGCGCCTCGGAGCCCGCCGGCGAGCGGCAACGGGCCGAGCTCGAACGGATTCTCGTGTCGCGTGATCCAGTCGACGGTTTCCGTTTTCTCGACCAACTCGGCCTACTCGGTGTCGTGCTGCCCGAGGTAAAGGCATTGGCTTCCGTTGAGCAGAATCGGTACCACCACCTTGATGTGCTCGATCACACGCTGCAGGTACTCGACGCGGCAACCGATCTGATCGAGCAACCCGAGTTCGTCTTCGGGGCTGCCGCGCCCGACGTAGCTGCCGCTCTCTCGGAGCCTCTCGATGCCGACTGTGATGTGGCGCTGGCGGTGCGCTGGGGCGCGCTCTTGCACGACATCGCCAAGCCCTACACGCGAGCAGAGTTCGAGAATGGTCATATTGGCTTTCCCGGGCATGCTCAGCAGGGCGCCGAGATGGCGGCGGCGATCCTGGAGCGCCTGCGGTACAGCTCGGCGATGCAGAAGTGTGTGGCGTTGCTCGTACGCGAGCACCTACGGCTCGGCTTTCTTGTCCCCGAAGGGGAGCTGGATGCGCGCGCCGTGCACCGCTATCGCGTTGCGACTGAGCCGTGGGCCATCGCCAGCGTGGTTGTGTCCCTGGCAGACCGGTGGTCGACGCGTGGGATCCGTGCTCGTCAGCGTTGGATCCGTCGTCACGAGCAGCTCGCGATTGAAATGACCCAGGCCCTGACCGTCCCTGTCCCCGCACCGTTGATTCGCGGTGACGCGCTTGCCGAGGCGATTGGCTGCGAACCGGGCCCGACGATTGGTGTTTTGCTCGCACAGATCGCTGAGGAGCAGGCCGCTGGCACGATTGCGAACGAGGCCGAGGCGATCGCCTTTGCGCGGGCTCAACCGCCTGCACCGACGAACTAGCGCTCGCGATACCGTTACCTCATGGCTACCGAAGTTCAAGAGTCTCTGCCCATCGACGTTGCCGATCTTGCGAAGGCGGGCGCGCTGATGGTCGATGTGCGTGAGCAGCAGGAATGGGACGCAGGCCATATTGCCGGCTCGATCCATCTACCGCTGAGCGAGCTACCAAACCGCTGGAAAGAGCTTCCCGATGCCGATTCGACGGTCTTCATTTGCCGCTCTGGTGGGCGCTCAATGGCGGCTGCGGAGGCCTTTGCTGCATCGGGTCGGAGCGGCTGTATCAACCTCGCTGGTGGGGTTCAGAGCTGGGTTCAGGCCAGTCTGCCGTTCGACGGCACCGTCGTTTAAGGCGTTTAGCAAGCCGCACCACCGTCAAAATTGCGTGGCGACGGTACACTTACGTCTGCTGATCCAGCACTACGACAAGATTCTCGTCGTGGAACCAGCTACAGGAACGCCTCCCGGATGCCCACCGCCCGCACCCGCCTCGCTCACCGGATTATTCCGTTTGTTCTTGTGGTGGTCGCGATCGTCCTCGTCACCTTCTCGATTCGCGCACAGGCACAGGTCGATTCGGCCCAGTCGCAGGCGTCAGATCAGTCTGTTGCGATCCAAGAGTTTGCGCAGCGCGCCACGCAGCCCGTACGCGATCTGATCGGCTGGTTCGGCGATATTCGCACCGCACGGGACGAGCGGGACCAGCTTGCCCAGGAGAACGCCGTGCTGCGTTCGGATCTCGCGAAGGCTGAGGTCAATCAGCAAGATGGCGAGGAACTGCGCGGGCTGCTCGGCTATATCCGCTCACCCGCATTTCCCCAGACGAAGAATTATCAGCCACGCGCTGCCCGGGTTGTCGCTCGTTCGCCCTCGCTGATTTCGAGCACGGTCGTCGTGGACGCCGGAGACGCCGTGGGCGTCAAGGTTGGCGATCCGGTCTTGGCGGGCGTGGCGCAATCAGCCGATATTGGTGGTGCTGCGTTGATTGGACGCGTCGAGCAGACGACGCCCGAGACCGCCACAATTTCGCTTCTGTCGAACGCCAATGTTGCCGTTGGCGCGACCGTTTCCGGCCGCCGCGGTGCCGACGGCATCTTGCAGCCGAGCGCAGCCGATCCGTCCGTGCTGGTGCTCGGATTTGTGCGCGGTTCGAGCGTCGTCAAGCCAGGCGATCGGGTGATTACGAGTGGTTTTCTTGATCCCTCCGGTCGGCTTGGATCTGCCTATCCACGTGGCCTACCGATTGGCGTCGTGAGCGAGGCTCGACAGAGCGATGCGAACACCTACAAGAGCGTGCTCGTCGTGCCGTGGGTCGATCTTGGCTCCTTTGCCAACGTAGTCATTCTGACCGGCGTGGGAGGGGGCTCGTGAGCGCCACGGATCCCACCTTCGAGATCGGCGAAGACGACGATTTTTCGGATGACTATGACGTCGACGCGCCCGATGGTCAGGGCTCTCGTTGGATCAAGACCGTCCTGATTCCCATCCTGATCTTGATGGTCGCGATCTATCTCGAGATCGCCTTGGCGATCGACGCGCGCGTACTGGGCGCGATTCCGAACTTTGCGCTCGTGGCACTCGTCGCGCTGGCGCTCCGTTATGGGCCTGCGTGGGGCGCAGTCATTGGGTTCGTTTCTGGCCTCCTGATCGACATCGCCGTCCAGGCTCCACTTGGCATGTCGGCGCTGGTTTTGACGCCGATTGGCTGGGGCGTCGGTGTCTTTGCGCAGCGTCGCCGGCGCGTGTCGCTCGCGATGGCCGTGACGGTGGTGTTGATTGCCTCGATCATCTGTACCGCGGCGGATATCGTCGTTGCCACTGCTGTCAATAACGATTCGATCGCGTGGAGCACCATCGCCATTGCGGGGACAGCAGGCGTGATGTTTACCGTGCTGGCCGGAATCATTCTGCTGCCCGTGCTGCGACGGTTGATGGGCGTTCCTGCCAGGAGCAGTGCATGAGTACGCCAACGGTCGACGAGCCGACGATCGCGCAGCCTCCGCCACCGCCAGAGCAGCCGGTAGTCACCGCTGAGCATTTTGATCGTGACCGTATTTCGCGTCGCGTGGCAATCCTCAGTGGTGTGGCAATTGCCATCGTGATCATTCTGATTTTGCGGCTCTGGTCGTTGCAGGTTCTGGACGTGCAGTCCTACCGCGCCCAGGCGATCTCGAATGGTCTGCGGAGCATCGACGTACCGGCAGCACGCGGGCAGATTCTCGATGCGCAGGGCAAGGTTCTCGTTGGCAGTCGACCATCGAACTCGGTCGCGATCGATCCATCGCGGTTTCCGGACTTGCTGACACTCTGCGGTCGCGATCTCGCAGGGCCGGTTGATGCTCGGACGGGTAACGAACGCGCGCTGGGTATCTCCGCTGCGTTGACCACGGCGGCCAGTCTGCCGAAGCAACGACGCATCGCACGTATTGAAGCGATTCAGCAGCAAATTGACGGCACAAAACAGGTCCGAGCCTGGGCTGGATGTACCAAGAAATACCCGCAACTCGCCGAGTTGGCTCGCGTCTCCGGTATCACCGTGGCGGTGATGGAAGATGCGATCCACACGGCTTCAATTCGTGCACCATTCGACTCGATTGTGCTCGCCCGCGACGTCAATCGCGATGTGTTGTTTTATCTCAAGGAGCGGGCGGCACAGTATCCGGGTGTCCGAATTGTCGAGGGTACGGCTCGTGCCTATCGCACTTCGCACGGTGCGCACGGTACGACCTATCCACTGGCACCGCACCTCTGGGGCGAGCTTGCTGAGGTCTCGGCCGACCAGGTCAAAGATCAGGTCACGTACCGCAATGCCCAGCCGGGCGACCTCGTCGGCCAGCGTGGTGTTGAGCGCTATTTCGATCGCTATCTGCGCGGAACGAATGGTTCTCTCCAGCGACGCGTCAATGCCTTCGGCGACCCCGTCGGTCCAATCGTGCGTTCGCAGGCTGCCAAGCCAGGCGACAACATTCGTCTGACGATCGATTACGGCATCCAGTCGGCAGCCGAGGCTGCGCTGCGTGAGGCGATTACGTACGCGAAGACGCATGGTCATCCCGCCGCCGAGGGTGGAGCCATCATCGCGATGGATCCACGTACCGGTGCGATTCGTGCGATGGCATCGAACCCGGGCTTCGATCCAGCGACTCTGGCCGGGCCCGAGGGGCAGAAGTATTGGAACTCCCTGGCGAGTGACACAAAGCGCTCGCCACTGCTCGATCGAGCGATGACGGGCCTCTATCCCGCAGGCTCAACCTTCAAGCCCGTCACGGCGATTGCGTCGGTCGAAGCGCGCGTGGCCAAACCCGACAGCATCATCCAGTGCACGCCATCGATGACGATCGACGGACAGACCTACCGCAATTTCGAGTCTGGCGTCAACGAGCCGATGAATCTCGTGCAGGCGATGACAGCCTCGTGTGACACGTACTTCTACGAACTCGGCAAGCGCCTGTACGACGCCACACCGAAGAGCGGGCAGTTTGAGCCACAGCCACTCTGGGCGCGACGTCTTGGGTTTGGTGCGCAGACAGGTATCGACATTGGCGGCGATGCGGCCGGCAGCGTGCCGGACGCGACGTACAAGAAGCGGCGCTTTGGTGATGATCGTGTCCACAACCGCTGGACCTCCGGCGATTCCATTCTGCAGGCAATTGGTCAGGGTGACCTTCAGGTGACGCCGCTTCAAATTGCGCGTCTCTATGCCTTGATCGCCAATGGTGGCACGCTCGTAGAGCCGCATGTTGGTGCCGCCGTGTACGGGCAGGACGGCACGATGCGTGAGCAGCTTCCGACCGCTCCAGGCAAGAAGGTGGCGATCGATCCGTATATCTTGTCAACCATCCAGAAGGGTCTTGAGGGTGTTACCCAAGACCCCAATGGCACCGCCTACTCTGCGTTCCAGGGCTTTCCGATTCCGGTGGCGGGTAAGACGGGAACAGCCGAGAAACTCGGCAAGCGCGACTTTGCGTGGTTTGCTGGGTATGCCCCTGCGAATAACCCAACGCTTGTCGTCGTCTGCGTGATTGAGCAGGGCGGGTTTGGTGGTGTCACAGCGGCACCAGCCGTGCGGCAGGTAATGGCAAAGGCCTTCGGCGTGCAAGAGGCAACGATTGGTCAGATTTCGAGCGCCGAAAAGGCTGGCGTCTATTTCGGTCCCGCTTTGGGAACCGATCCAGCACAGCAGCTGCAGACGCAAGGATCGACCGGATGACCGCCGCTTCGCTGCTCCGTCGCGTCGACTGGATTCTGATCGCTGCGGTCGTCCTACTGCTTGTCATCGGGGAGCAAGCAGTCAAGGCTGCCACCGTCAACGATCTCCTTGGCAACCCGGGGTTCTTCGATCGCCGGCACATCATCTACATCGTGGCGGGCCTTGGTTTTGCTGCGATCGCGATGGTGGTTGATCCGCGCATCTACCGCCGGCTGTTCTGGTTTATCTATGGCACGACGATCGGTCTGCTGATCATCGTGCTTGGTTTCTCGGCGGCTCGTGGCTCACAGCGCTGGATTCCACTCCCGTTCTTCACCCTGCAGCCGTCCGAGGTTGGCAAGGTGACGATGATCGTCTGCCTAGCGATCATCATCGCCGACTGTGTGCGGCGAGATATTCGCGGTTGGGGAATGGCGACGCGAGCGGCACTCTTGATGCTGCCACCGTTCGCGCTGGTGTTCGTTCAGCCCGACCTCGGCACGTCGATTGTCTACATCGCGATCACGCTGACGGTACTCGTCGTCGCAGGTCTGCCCGGCCGCAGCGTGGCATTGATTGGCGGCATCGCCGCTGCGCTCGTGATTCTCGTGCTGGGCATCATGCCCTCGATTGGCCTACCGCTCCTGCGTCCGTACCAGTCCGAACGCATTACGGCGTTCCTTGATCCTCAGGGCGGAAGTCCGGCGGCTTACCAGGCGCAACAGGCAAAGATCGCGATCGGATCGGGCGGACTGGCTGGGCGCGGACAGGGCATTAGTCAGACGGCCGGTAGTTTCTTGCCTGAGCATCACACGGACTTTGTGTTTGCTGTAGTCGGAGAGAACCGTGGCTTTATTGGCTCGGCCATCGTGATGCTGCTGTACCTCTTGGTCTTCTGGCGCATCGGTCGGCTGATTCCGCGAGCGCGAAACCTCGAGGAGGCATTCATTGCGGCGGGCGTCTTTGGTCTCCTGCTCACCCAGGTTGGTGTCAATATCGGCATGAATCTCGGTATCGCTCCGACCACGGGCATTCCCTTGCCATTCATGACGTACGGCGGTTCGAACACGATCACGAATCTGACTGCGGTGGGACTTGCGCTCGCTGTTGGAGCGAGAATCGTGCGGGAACAGGCGACGGTGTCCGGCTGGCAGGAACGACCGCGGCGGAGGATCGTCGATCCACTTGAAGTGCCGACTGACGCTGTCTGACCGCCCGTTTGAGGTGCCCCGCTAGACTCACGGGGTGGCTCAGCCCGTTCTTCAACAGCAGATGCGCGTCAAGCAGGATTACCTGCGGCGTCAGCTCAACGGGCCTGAACTAAAGTTGTCCCGACACGATCTGCGCACCAGCATGCTCGAGGGTGCGATCGGTCGGGGAGGTACGGGGGACGTGCTCGAGGCCGCGTGGCGTGCAGATGCACGCTTCGACGCCTGGACGGAGCACCACCGCGAGAACGCGTGGAGGACGGCGTATACCGCTGCCGAACGCGATCTCGAGGTGGAGGCGACGCGTGAACACGACCCTCTCGACCCGCTGCCGTGGCATCACGTGCGCAGCGGTGTGACCAAGGAGTTCCTGCTGGATGAGTGGTGGCAGCGTCGCGCCAAACGGCCGACCGGGGATAGTCGATGGGATGGCTGCAGCGATTGCGGCGCCCGCGTCGGCCCCGTTCGGAACCGGTTGGTGGAGGCCTAATGCCACACATCCCGCAGTGCATGCCGTGAGGATCGAGCTTCGCCTCGCCATCCGGGACCGTGCGCGGTACCTCAGCCAGCATGAGCTGGTTGCACTTCTGCTGGCCGCGTTGCGGCGAGCGGGGTATCAGGTAGCGCTCTCAAACGGCATGCGACCCCGACCTGTCATCCGCCTTGCGCCTGCGCGCACGGATGGTGCCGCGTCGAAGGATGAGCGCTGTACGGTCGAGCTCGTGGGTGACAGCCACGACCTCGACGACCTCGTCGTGCGACTCGCCGCGAACTGTCCGCGTGGAGTCGTCCCGCTCGAAGCCTGTCTCGCCGGTCCTCAGACCGCCGACACGGGTGCGACGTGCCGCATCGTGTTCGATGCGCCGGGCGAAACACTCGCCCAGGCCGTTGCCGCCTATCGTGCGGCTTCGGAATTACTGATACCGCGGAGCAGTCCAAAGCAGCACCGCGATGTTGATGTTCGCCGCTACGCACCCGAGCCCCAGCTCGATGGCGACGCGGAGATCGTTCAGATTGCCATCCATAACGATGGCCCTGCCAAACCCAGCGAGGGTGTGCGCGCGCTTGCGAGCTGCGCGCACGACGAACTCGCCATGGCTGGCATCACCCGACTAGCGGTCCACGCCGCGCCGATACTGGCGTGCGTTGGGGCCACGGAGACCACATGAAGAAGATCCTCATTTCTGCCGATGCGTACGAGACAAAGGCAGCCCTGATCGAAGACGACCGTGTCGTCGAGACGTACATCGAGCGCGACGAGCGCCGATCCCTGCTCGGCAACATCTACCTCGCCAAGGTCGACACCGTGCTGCCTGGCATGGAGGCAGCCTTTGTCGATGCCGGCATGGACAAGAACGCGTTCCTCCACGTCGCCGAGATCCGCATTGACGGACTCGACCAGCGTGCGCGACGTTCGAAGCGCATCCAAGACCTCGTCAAGGGTGGCCAGTCGCTGCTCGTGCAGGTGACGAAGGACCCGATGAAGACGAAGGGCGCTCGCGTCACGATGGACGTGTCGTTGGCAGGCCGCTTCCTGGTCTACGTGCCGGACGGCGAGGGTGGCGGTGTCTCGAAGCGCCTTCCCGACGGTGAGCGCGATCGTCTGCGCGACCTCGTCAAGCAGCTGACACCGCGTCTCGGTGGCGGTCTGATCGTGCGGACGGCCGCGCGTGGTGCAGAGCTGGTCGAGTTGGAGCGCGACCTCGCGTTGCTCGAAGATCAATGGGAGGCTGTGATCGAGCGCTGCAAGACCGCTGTAGCGCCGTCGGCCATCCATACAGAGGTCGATATTGCTTTGAGCCTCGTGCGTGACGATTTTCGGCAGGATGTCGACGAGTTGATCGTCGACGACCAGGCGACGTACGATCGCATCGTCTCGTACGTGCAGGAGCGCAGCCCCGAGCTCGTCACGCGCGTTCATCGCCACACGGCTCAGACAGAATTGCTGCGGCGCTACGGCGTCGACGAGGCAATCGAGAGCACGCTCAAGCGTCGCGTCGATCTCCCATCGGGTGGCTACCTCTTGTTCGATTACGCAGAGGCCTTCACGATCGTCGACGTCAACACCGGCCGCTTT
>Ga0194048_10001877_pt1 | contig 10415 bp, 4 predicted proteins | sample JunL225m_MetaG_FD_161685 | JGI IMG/M metagenome (GOLD analysis project Ga0194048, IMG submission 161685) | Anoxic zone freshwater microbial communities from boreal shield lake in IISD Experimental Lakes Area, Ontario, Canada - Jun2016-L222-5m | ecosystem: Environmental > Aquatic > Freshwater >... | reverse complement strand
ATCCTTCGATGGCTGTGACGCCCATCGTGCCCTGACGTACGGCGTCCTGCTCCGGCAGACTGGCGGTCAAAAGCGGCGCGGGACAGGGGCTGGTGGGGTAGATCAGTACGGCGCCGCCGGCCAAAATCGGTCGTATGCGGGCTTGCAACAGTCGACGAAAGGCGCGACCGAGTGCGGCATCGGCTGGGTTTGTTGCTTTCGCGGCGGCGAAGCGTTCCGCCACCCCCGGCCCGAAGGCGGGCTGCGTCGTGCCGACCCAAGCACCGAGGGCCGCCCATGCCTCTTCCGCCTGCACCGTACGAAAATGCTGGAACAAGTTGGTCAGCCCCTCGGGTACCAAACGGATACCCACCGCCCGGCCGCGCAGTTGCTCCAATTTCTCTAGCGCGGGTCGCAGCGTATCGGCGACTTCCGGGTTGGCGTTGATCCAGGCTTCCTCCACCCGCAGAAGCGGGCCGTCGGCGCCTTGGCGGTTGGCGGGCAGCAACACGTCGCCCACGCCAGCAAGCAGCGACGCCGATCGGGCAAACCAGCCCGGCGTATCGAGGCTGGGTGCCAGCGGGCATGCGCCGGCGAGGCCGATCGCCCCCGAACTCGGCCGGATGCCGAAAAGGCCGCAATAGCTGGCTGGAATCCGCACCGAGCCGCCGGTGTCCGATCCCAGGGCGAAATCGACGAGGCCGGCAGCGACGGCGGCGGCCGACCCGCAGCTCGACCCGCCGGGAAAGCGATCCGGCGCGGCTGGATTGAACGGTGTGCCCTGCCAGACGTTTTCGCCGGTCAGCCCGTATGCCAGTTCGACCGTTTTGGTCTTGCCCACCATGTGCGCGCCGGCTTGCAGCAGTGACAGCACCACGGGCGCGGTGGCGGTCGCGGTTGGATGGGTGCGAGCCCAGTCGGGGTTGCCGTAGGTTGTGACCGCTCCTGCGACATCGTACAGGTCCTTCACCGCGAAGGTCAGGCCGGACAGCCGCCCGGAGGCGAGCGGGGCATGCTCGAAGCGAGTGCCAGGCACGAAGGCTCCCACAGTGTCGGCGATATCCATGGCGGTTGTGTCCTTGGTGGGCTGACGCGATTGAACCGGTTTCGGCCCATAAGCCCGAAGAGCCGAGCGTGGATCAACCCACCTTCGGTCGGCGCGGTCACGGTGGGCAACACAAAGCCGCGATCGTAAATCTCAAAAATAAAAACAAATCTTGATTTTTTGTGTGTATCTCCGCCATACTCAGAGTTGTGATGCGTTCGCGCAAGCGCGCGGTGGCCAAAGCACACCGACAGCCGATATCATGGTTGTCGTCGCGCTTCTTGTGTCCCATGTGGGGGGCGCCGATGCGCTGGCGTCGCGGCATATAAATCGGGGTGGATCGTCTGTTGTCCGATTTGCCTTTTGAAGGGTTCGCTCGTGGATATTTCTGACGGACATACATCCGGCCAACCTTGGCTGGGCCGGCAGCCCGGCGCCCCGGTCGCGCAGGCCGGCGGCGACGGCGGCGGTGGAGGCAATGGCATGTCCATGGGGGGTGAGACACCGCGCACCGGCCCGATCCATCCGCGTTTGCTCGCGATGATGATGGCGGGGCGTTACTATGGCCTGGAGCTGGACCCCATCGAATTTCGGGGCGAAGGCGGGGAGCCCGTGCCTAGCGCGGCGGCCTTGTCGGCTTGGGCGCAGGCAGCCGGCATGTGGTCCCGCGCGGTTAGGTTGCGGTGGCGCCATCTGATGGGCTTTCAGGACAGCGGACCGGTGGTCCTGCTGTTTACCGACGGTACTGCAGGCCTGCTGACCGGCGCGAATGCCGAGCACAAGATCGTGATGATCCGCGATCCGCGCGCGCCGGAGGCCGATCCCCCGGTACCGGTCGACGAGATGCGTTTGGCGGAAGTTTGGAGCGGCGAGGCAATCTTGCTGCGTGCTCAGCGGGGCCATGCGGATGCGGATCCCCCCTTTACCCTTCGCTGGCTATTCGGCTTGGTGGGACAGGAAAAATCCGCCCTGCGGGACCTGTTCATCTCGTCTATTGCGCTCAGCATGCTGACAATTTTGCCCGCGATGATCGTCATGACGGTCATCGACAAGGTCATAACGCATCATAGCTACTCCACGCTCGCGCTCGTATCGGTAATCCTTGCGATTATGATCCTCTACGAGACCCTGCTCGGTCACGCACGTCGTTTGATTATCCTTGTCGTCGGCGTGCGGGTGGACTCGAAGCTCAACCTGCATGTTTTCAATCGACTCATTCGGTTGCCGCTGGATTATTTCGAGCGACATCCCGCCGGCGAGACGATGTACAAGATCACCCAGGTGCATCAGGTGCGTGAGTTCATCACCGGCAAGCTGCTGGCGACGTTTCTCGACATGATAACGCTCGGGGTGCTCCTGCCGGTTCTATTCTGGCTAAATGCGACCCTGGCTTGGATTGTCATGGTCTGTGCAGCAATGATTATGCTGGTTATCGTCGCCTATTTGCGACCGATCCGGATGACCTTCGCACGGGTCGTCAAAGCGGAAACCGATAAATCGGCCGCGCTGGGTGAGACGATATTCGGGATCAAAACCGTGAAATCGCTCGCGCTCGAACCGCAACGCAAGGCGTTGTGGGACGAACGGGTGGCGGAGGCCGGGAAGTGGCGCCTTGCACTGGGTAAGCTGTCCAACTGGCCGCAGACACTTGTTACCCCCATCGAACGCTTCATGTGGGTCGGGATCGTCATGATCGGTGCCTATATGGCCTTATTGGACGAGACAGGTGCGCAGATCGGCGGTCTATTCGCGTTCATGATGCTGTCGCAGCGCGTCAGTACTCCGCTGGTTGGGTTTGCACGGCTGATGGAAGAATGGGAACAAGTCGGCGGTGCTATGGGGCAGGCGGCCGACGTGCTGAACCGTCCATTGGAAATCGACAATGCCGGCACCGGCGTGCGGCCCAAATTCTCCGGCGCCGTGTCGTTCGAAGATGTGACCTTCACGTATCCCGGCACCAAGCTCCCAGCCCTGAACAAGATATCGTTCGATATTCCGGCCGGCACGATGCTGGGGCTGGTCGGGCGCTCCGGATCGGGGAAATCGACCATTACCCGGTTGTTGCAGGGCATCAACCGCGAATATTCCGGCTTCCTCAAGATCGATGGTGCCGATTTGCGGGCGATTAACCTGCGGCATTTGCGCTCCAGCTTCGGTGTGGTGCTACAAGAAAACTTCCTGTTTCGCGGTTCGATCCGCGAAAACATCCTCGCCGGCCGTCCGGGTTTGACGCTCGACGATGCCATCCGTGCTGCCCGATTGGCCGGCGCGGAGGAATTTATCGAGCGTATGCCGAACGGCTACGACACGTATATCGAGGAAGGATCGCCCAACCTTTCCGGCGGTCAGCGCCAGCGTCTCGCCATCGCCCGCGCCGTTATCACCGACCCGCGCATTCTTATTCTCGACGAAGCGACCAGCGCGCTCGATCCCGAGAGCGAGGCGCTTGTGAACGCCAATCTCCTACGCATCGCACGTGGCCGGACGATGTTTATCGTGTCGCACCGGCTTTCGTCGTTAGTGGATTGCGATCAGATCCTGGTTCTAGACAAAGGCCAGTTGTTGGACGTCGCTCCGCACGATGTCTTGCTCGAACGCTGCTCGGTCTATCGACAGCTCTGGGCGCAGCAGAATCGTCATATGGAAAACCAAGGGGCTCGCAATGCCGCTCTTACCTCGCCCCGCATCTAAAGCGCTTACGACAACGGTTGCCGATCGGGCCGATCCCACACTGCCGATCATTCTGGAGTTCCAGTCGCCTTCGACGGCGATTATCAACACGCCAACCCCGCGTGAGGCCCAGCATATCAGCTGGATGATCGGGACGATGGTTGTCTGCTGCATGGCGGCGGCCTTCTTTATCGAGGTCGATCGCGTCGTTACCACGCCGGGTCGGGTGATCGCGCAACAAGCGACGCTGGTCGTCCAGCCGCTGGAGCTTTCGATCGTCCGCTCGATCGAAGTGCGGGAAGGCGATGCCGTGCACGCGGGCCAAGTGCTGGCACGCCTCGATCCCACCTTTGCCGCCGCCGATCTGGGCGCGTTGGCGACGCAGGTATCCGGGTTGCAAGCGCAGGTTTCGCGGTTGCAGGCCGAACTCGACAATCGGCCGTTCGCGTATTCGGGCCTCGATCCTAGCCTCGCGTTGCAAGCAGCGATTTATGCGCAGCGGAAATCCGAGTTCAGCTTCAAGCTGGAGAACTACCAACAGAAGATGGACAGTCTCTCGGCATCGTCGCGACGCGCCAAATCCGACGCGAGCAGTTATCGGGATCGTCTTGCTTACGCCAAAATGGTCGAGCAGATGCGTAAAGAGCTTGAGCATTTGAACGTCGGCAGCAAGCTCAACACCATCGCCGCGATGGATAGCCGAGCGGAGGTTCAGCGGAATGCGGAGGCTGCCGATCAGGCGGTGATCGGGTCGCAGCGCGATCTGGCGGCCTTGACCGCCGAACGTGACGGCTATGTGCAATCCTGGCATGCCGATATCGCCGAAAAACTGGCCGAGGCGACGGGCAAGCTATCCGACGCTAGGGAATCTTTGAACAAGGCACAGTTGCGTCGCCAGTTGGTCGAGCTGCGGGCCGATCGGGACGCCACGGTGCTCAGCGTCGGGAAAATGTCGATCGGCTCGGTGGTGTCGCCCGGTCAGCAAATGTTTTCGCTGGTGCCGACGGGTGCCCCGCTCGAGGTCGAAGCCAATGTCGCAGCTGGCGAGAGCGGCTATGTTCATGTAGGCGACCCTGTTGCGATCAAGTTCGATACGTTCCCTTACACCCAATACGGTATGGCCCATGGCGTTATCCGGACGGTCAGCGCAGATAGTTTTACGCAACAGGACGAGTCGCGGAATCCGACCGGATCGGCGCCACCGTTGGCCGGGCCGGGAGGGGCCGGTTGGTATCGCACACGAATCACGATGGACAATGTCGATTTGCACGACACGCCGGCCGGATTCCGGTTGATTCCTGGCATGGCGGTGACGGCCGACATTCTGGTGGGTAAGCGGTCCATCATGAAATACCTCATGGGTCGGTTCGCACCGATCGCTCAAGAGGGTATGCGCGAGCCTTGATCGTGCGGCACCTTTATTCCAGGCAGGTTGCATATGGCGCTTTTTGATCGCCTTTCTGCCACGCTCACGTCCTCGGGTGCGCTGCGTCGAGGCTTGAGTCTGCTCGCAGCCGGCGACGCGAAACGGGCCTTTCCGTTATTGGCCCGTGCCGCCCAGGCGGGGCTGAAAGATGCAGAATATCGGGTCGGACGCTGCTATCTGGAAGGTGCGGGGGTCCCGCCGAGCCGTCCGAACGGTATCCGCTGGCTGGAACGGGCGGCGACGCAGGGGCATGTCGAGGCACAGGTTGTGCTTGCGACGCTATTTTTACACGGTCTGGCGGATGGCTTCGGATCGGCTCAGGCATCGGGTGGGGGTTCGCTGTTCGGCGGCGCGGCTCAGGCGGAGCCGGATTTTCCCAACGCCGCGAAATGGGCGCGTAAAGCTGCGGAGGGTGGGTCGGCCGAGGGGCAAGCTGTGCTGGCCTACATCCTCGGGTCGGGACCGGAAGCCCTGCGCAATGTCCCCGAAGCGGATCGTTGGTACAAGCAGTCCGCTGCCGGCGATTGCCCGCAAGGGCATTTGGGGCACGCCTTGGCTTTGGCCCGCGATACGGCGGCGCCCGAGGTGCAGGAACAGGTGGTGCATCATTTGCGCCGAGCCGCCGAGCAAGGCTTGGCGACGGCGCTGTATCTTTACGCGATGCTGTCCGATCGGGGTGTGGCGGTGCCGCACGACCCTGCGCAAGCAACCGAATTTTACCGGCAGGCGGCAGTCAAAGGTCATCGGGGCGCGCAGGCGAAATGGGGGTTTGCCCTCGCGAAGGGTATAGGCGTTCCGGCAAATGCGCTCGAGGGCGAGTCGTGGTTGCGGCGGGCCGCGCTGGCGGGCGATGCCGAAGCAGCGGCGGTGGTTGGCGATTTGTATGCGACGGGCGGTGCGTTACCCCCCAACTTCGCCGAAGCTGCGATGTGGTTTCGCCGCGCTGCCGAAACCGGCCATCGCGGTGCGTCCCGAGCGTTGGGGATGCTGTACCTGACGGGCGCCGGAGTTGTGCGGGATCAGGCGGAGGCCGCGAAATGGCTGCGCGTCTCGGCGGAAGGCGGCGATCGCTCCGCCCATGTGGATCTCGGCAATTTGTTGCTGCGTGGCGAGGGGGACGAGCAGGATTCTGTGCGTACCCGTACCTGGTTCGAACAAGCCGCCGCTGCCGGCGATCCCGTGGCCGCGTTTAACTACGGTGTCTGTCTGGCCGAAGGTGTGGGGATCGAAAAAGACGAACGCAAGGCGACCGAATGGCTGCGCAAAGCGGCGGATACCGTCGTCAACGCCCAGTACTGGCTCGGTCGCATGCTGGTCGAGGGGCGTGGCATCGACCAAAATATGGAAGAGGGACGGGCCTGGATCGAACGTGCCGCCGATGTCGGCATGACCGAGGCCCTGACATTGCTAGGCGATCTCATGCTCACCGGCCGGGGCGGTCCCAGGGACCATCCGGGCGCATTGGCAAAATTCCAAGCCGCAGCCGACGTTGGACATGTCGGGGCGATGTTCGCGGTCGCTGCGATGCACGGTGGTAGCCACGAGGTGCCGACCGACCGTGTCGAAGCGCAGAAATGGTTCCGTGCGGCCGCCGAACGCGGCCACGCGCACGCGCAGATGATGCTCGGGCGCTATTTGTCGCGCAATCTGGCGGGTGAGTTGGATATCGATATGGCTCGAATCTGGTTCGAACGCGCGATCGCGCAGGGGCTGGAGGATGCTCAAGCCGATCTTGCGGCGCTCCCGGCGGAAGTCGGCGTCTGAAAGCCCCGCGACCGCATGTCCCGGATGGGATAACCGGTGCCGAAACTTCCACCGCTTCCTTGGCGTGCGCGGCGCGGGAACGCGGCTTGGCAGCACTCTTGGCGGGCGATCGCTCCATGGCGGTTCGATGGCTGGAGCGGGCGCACCGCTTGGTGCCGTCCGATCCCAATATCGCGTTGATGCTTGGGACTGCCTGCCTCGGTCTGGAAGATGCGCGTGCGGCGGATTTGTTTCGCGCCGTGTTGCTGCGATCCGACGTGCGAGAAGCCAGCATGGGTTTGGCCAGCGCCTGCCTTCGATTGGGGGATCTGGATGCGGCAGCCGCTGCGCTTGCCGAGGTATCGCGTCGTTATGCTCCGGTGCCGAGCATGGAACAGACGGCCGAGTCGATCGTCGCGGCCTCGGGGGCGCCGGGTTGGTGCGGTTTGCTGGCAACGGGCGAAATCGTGGTCCGCGTCGCGCCGGGCATTCGGGCGGAGGCGCGTTACGGCGGCCGTAAGGTATCGCGAAAGCTGCCGTCAAAATGCTGGACAGAGCACGGGCTGCTGACTGTCATGGCGGGTGCCCGGCATTTGCTGGGGAGCCCGATCGACGTCGCGGCGATCGGGCATGTCGTTGGGTGCGTGGAATCGCTGGATGGCGGAATTGCGGGGTGGGCTTGGCTTCCCGGCGTACCGGAGCTCTGCCCGATGTTGACCGTGCGGGATGCGGACGGCGCGGTGGTCATGCGGGTGACTGCGACCGACGACGGCATTGCGGTTCCCGAGGACGGCGGCTTGTCCCGACCGCGCGGCTTTCGCATTGTCGCGGCGCGGCTGGCGGGCAAAAGCGGACCGTTTCGCATCGTCGGGCGCGATGGCGCCGATCTACTCGGTAGCCCCCTCGATCCCGCATCGTTCGATCGGATCGTGCCGAAGTCGGTCGCCGCGTCGGTGCCGGTCAGAGCGACGCAAACGGTCGAAATGCCGCGCGATGCAGATGTCGTCATACCCGTGCATGGCGATGCGGCGACTGCTCTGGCGTGCCTGGACAGTGTGTTGGCATGCGATATCGACCCGATCGTAGTCGACGATGCGTCGCGCGATCCCGTGCTAATCGAGGCTCTGGATCGCTTGTCCAAGGCGAGCCGCATCCGCTTGTTGCGACACAACCGGCGCATGGGGTTTCCAGCGAGTGCGAACGCAGGTATCGCGGCGTGCGGGGATCGCGACGTTGTCCTTCTGAACAGCGATACTTTGGTCCCGCCGGGGTGGTTGGACCGGATGCGCAACGCAGCCTATAGCGCAGCGAACATCGGTACCGTCACGCCGTTTTCCAACAATGCCAGCATTGTGACCTATCCGGTGCCGAGCGAAGGCATGCCCATGCCGGACCGACCCGCAACGATCGCGCTGGATTGCATGGCGCAGCGGGCGAACGGCGCCGACACGGTCGATATTCCGGTCGGTGTCGGCTTCTGTCTCTACATCAAGCGGTCTTGCCTCGACGAAATCGGCTTGTTGCGCGCGGATATCTTTGCCCAAGGCTACGGGGAGGAGAACGATTTCTGCTTGCGGGCGCGCGGTCGGGGCTGGCGTCATGTGGCGTTGCCCGGCCTGTTTGTCGCACACCGTGGCGGTGCGAGTTTCCGCGCGGCTAGCAGCCATTTACGACGGCGCAATGAACCGATCTTGAACCGTCTGCATCCCGGTTATGCCGCGCAGATCGCTACTTTCCTGGCGGCCGATCCCTTGGCTGTGGCGCGCAAACGCCTCGATATCGCGCGTTGGCGCGCGGCCGATTCGGCTTCGGGACCGTCCGCGATTCTGATTTCCCATGCGGATGGCGGCGGGGTGGAACAGCAGTTGCAGGTCGCCGCGACACAGTGCCGCGCGGCCGGTGTGCGTCCAATCGTCCTGCGTCCTGGCATATCGGAAAGTGGGCAAGACAGTGTCGTGGTCGGCGATGGCCCAGAGGGCGGGTTTCCGAATCTGCGCTATCGCTTGCCGGAGGAGATGGCGGGGTTGTCGCGCCTGTTGCGGGCATCGGGTCCCGCCTGGATCGAGGTCCATCACCTGCTGAACCATCCGCCCGCGCTTTACGGTGCAATTCGGCGTTTAGGCATACCCTACGATGTCTTCGTCCACGACTACATCTGGATTTGTCCCCGTATTTCTCTGATGGGACCGGAGGGGCGGTATTGCGGCGAGCCGGATTTGGCGGGATGCGGTGCATGTTTGGCACGGGCGGGGCGCCTCATCGACGAGAAGATCGGAGTGCGCGCCTTACGCCGCCGGTCCGCCGCGTTTTTGGCCGGGGCACGCCGCGTGGTCGTCCCGTCGAACGATACTGCCAAACGCATACTTCGGTATTTTTCCGACCTAGCGTTGGCCGTCGTGCCCCATGGCAACGATTCGCCCTTGCCCCCGCCGGCAGCATCGCGCCGGTCTGGGCGGGTCTGCGTCGTCGGTGGAATCGGCCGTCATAAGGGGTACGATGTGTTGCTGGCTTGTGCCCGCGACGCGGCTTCTCGCCATTTGGATCTCGAATTCGTCGTGGTGGGCGATACGACTGGCGACGAAGCGTTGTTGGCCACCGGGCATGTTTTTATTGTTGGCACCTACCGTCCGGGTGAGGTCGTGGAACTGATCCGGCGGCAGAAGGCCAGTCTGGGATTTGTGCCATCGGTTTGGCCGGAAACCTGGAGCTTGACGCTCACGGAGCTTTGGCAAGCCGGTCTGCCGGTTGCGGCTTTCGACCTCGGCGCGCCGGCCGAACGAATCCGCAAGCGGGGGTTGGGTTTGGTGCTGCCGTGGGGGTTGCCGGCAGCAGCGATCAACAATGCGTTGCTTGCGGCGATCGGACACTCCGGTCATGAATGACACGTCGCCGTATCGGACCAGCATTTCAGGACTCCTGATCCGGCGTCTTTTGCCGTAAAAGTTCCTCAATGCTACGCCCCCTTGAAAGAGTGAGACGCCCGAATGTCTGAAGCTGCCAGTGCGGTGCTTGCCCAGCACGATATCGATCCGGGTGTGTCGGCTCACGATCCTGTGGCGAACCCAGCACAGAACTCGCAGGAATCTGCGCCCGAGGCGGCCAGCCGCATCGCCGAGCTGCGGGTTTCCGGCAATCTCATGACGCTGGATACCGGTTTGTTTTGCGTGTTTCAGGCGCCAGGTAGTCCCTCCCCCGACCCGGCTACGGGCTTGCCCGGCGTGCGTGTTTCGCTGGCCCCGGGCTTGGCGGGCCGCCCAGACGCGGTGGCGATCAGCACTTTTCGCCCCGACGGATGGCTCGACGGTACTGGCGCATTGGTGCGGGTTAAAGAAGGCCCTGCTCAAATCCTCGTGACTATCTATCAGGCCGGTCGTCAGTCGGCGGATACTGCGCCGCGCTTACAAGTCTTGCGGCTGAACGGCGAGCAAGCACCTGCTGCGCCGCCGCCGCCGCCGCCGGTCGAACCCAGCGCCCCCGTCGAGGACCCAGAGGTTCTGGCCCACGTGCAGCGGACCGGCGATGTCGGCGGCACCATCGGCGATTGGATCGGCG
>Ga0194048_10001876_pt1 | contig 10416 bp, 10 predicted proteins | sample JunL225m_MetaG_FD_161685 | JGI IMG/M metagenome (GOLD analysis project Ga0194048, IMG submission 161685) | Anoxic zone freshwater microbial communities from boreal shield lake in IISD Experimental Lakes Area, Ontario, Canada - Jun2016-L222-5m | ecosystem: Environmental > Aquatic > Freshwater >... | reverse complement strand
CTGTTAAAACGCCGGTGTTTTCCGGTTAACAAAGGAGTATTGCTATGTCAGCAACTAATGCTCCGTTCGGCTTGCGCCCCTCGTTCCATCCTTCTGGTCTGGATCGAGCTATCGCGCTCGCTGGCGGAATCGCCTCGGGTTACAGCACTGGCATTTTGAAAGGCCAGCCTGTAGCACTCAACACCTCTGGCAACATCATTGCCGCAACGGCTGGCAGCGCCTATCAGGGTGCCTTCGCTGGCCACGAGTGGACGGACGCCACGGGCCGCCGTCAGATCAGCAATCAGTGGACGGCTGGTACGTCTTATCAGACTGGTTCTGAAGTGACCTACTACTACTCTGACCCGAATATCGTTTACGACATTCAGGCTGACGGTAGCTTGGCTCAGACCTCAATTGGTGATCAAGCAAACTTTTCCAACATTTCTGCTGGCTCAACCACCACGGGTCTGTCGCAGTGCACCATCTCGACCAGCCTTGCTGGCTCGGGTGCTGTTGGCGATATGCGAATCATCAACCTTTCCCCCGGCGTTGATAATGCTTGGGGCGATGCGTACACGGTTGTTCAGGTTCAAGTGAGCCGCAGCCAGTACGTTGCAACCATCAACGCATTCTAAGGAGGGGTAAGAAATGGCAGCCCCAATGCGCAGTACGGACTTTCGTTCGATTGTTGAGCCGATCCTCAACGAGTGCTTCGACGGAGTCTATGATCAACGTACCGATGAGTGGTCGCGGGTTTTCCGCGAGCAGACCGGTATCCCCCGTAACTACCACGAAGAGCCCGTCCTGTACGGTTTCGGCGCGGCACCGCAACTGCCAGACGGAACCCCGGTTTCGTACCAGCAGGGTGGTGTTCTGTTCCTGCAGCGCTATGTGTACAACGTGTATGGCTTGGCCTTCGCGTTGACCAAAGTGCTGGTTGAGGACGGCGACCACATCCGTATCGGTAACGTCTACGCTCGTCACCTTGCTCAGTCGCTGATTGAGACCAAAGAGACGCTGTCGGCAAACGTGCTCAACCGTGCGTTCAACAGCTCGTATGTCGGTGGCGACGGCGTTTCGCTGATCAACACCGCTCATCCGATTGTTAACGGCTCGTTCAGCAACCAGTTGGCCACTGCAGCTAACCTGTCGCAGACCTCGCTTGAGCAGATGCTCATCCAGATCCGTCAGGCTGTGGACAACAACGGCAAGAAGATTCGTCTGGTTCCACGTCAACTGGTGGTTGCACCGGGCAACGTGTTCCAAGCCGAGGTTCTGCTGAAGTCGGTTCTGCGTACTGGCACGGCGAACAACGACATCAACCCCGTCAAGTCGATTGGCTTGTTGGATGAGGGTGCCGCTGTTTTGTCGCGTCTCACCAATGCAAGCGCATGGTGGGTGCAGACCGACGCACCTGAAGGCATGAAGCTGCTGATGCGTCGCAAGCTCGAGAAAACCATGGAAGGTGATTTCGAGACCGACTCGATGCGCTACAAGGCCACCGAGCGTTATCAGGTGGGCTGGACCGATCCGCGTGCCATGTACGGTACGCCGGGCGTCTAATCCGGTGGGGGGCTAATCACCCCCCCGTTTTTGTTTTTGGTGGGTCAAACTTTTCAAGGAGCAGACCATGCCTCAGTTCTCGGACGACCTGTTTTTAGGTCCAGCACAGACTTATATGGGTACGGGTATTCGTCCGTACACCACGATTTTTACTGGTTCGATGTCTTCTACGACATTGACTGTGACAGCGTTGTTGCAAGGCGCACCCATCGTTGTGGGTATGTACGTTGACGGATCAAGCGTTACTGATGGTACTTACATCACGGCGTTTGGCACGGGCACTGGCGGTACTGGCACTTACACAATTAACCAGTCGGTAACGGCCTCTAGCACCACGATGACGGCGCATGGCAACATTGCGTTTGATGACCCTTCCCCGATGGATTTGGGTATTGGCCCTGTTGGTCGAGTCTACATTTGGGACGTAATCCCTCAAGCTGCCGTGACCAACAACATTGCCGCGTCGCAAGCACCTGCTGGCGCTGGCTCGTTGACGTTAACCGCTGGCACTTCAGCAAAGTCAGTCACCCGCACTGACGGAACAACTGTTATTCAATTGGATTTGCCTCGCGCAATCAAGGTGAACTGTTCTACTACTGCTCGTGCTTTTACTGTCAGTGGTTACGACTACTACGGTCAATCAATGAGCGAAGTCATTACCGTCGCAACCGCTGGCACCGCTGTTACTGGCAAGAAGGCTTTTTTCCAAGTTTCTGGCGTGACAATTGCAGGTTCTGCAACAGCCGCCGTGGTTGGAACGAGCGATGTACTTGGGTTGCCGGTTCGCGTGTTTAACGTGGCTTACGTCACTAGTGTCAAGAGCAATAGCACGTTGGCGCAAGACGCGGGTACTTTTGTTGCTGCGGACATGGCCACCGCCACAACTACCACTGGTGACGTTCGCGGCACCTACGTCCCCGCCACTGCATCGGACGGTATTGTTCGTACAGTGATGACCATTGCATTGTCCGGTATTGCAGTCGGCCCCAACGCAACCCGCACTGGCGCTCTTGGCGTCACACAAGCCTAAAGGAGGCTGAGATGGGTCAATTCAAACCAATGGTCAAGATGGAGACCACTGAGCCTACGGTTGAACTGAAGCTCAAGAAGGGTGGGAAGGTAGAGAAGAAGATGCAAACCGGCGGGTTGGGCGGAATGCCTGCTCCGGGTGCTGCGATGACATCGGTTGGTGCTCGCGGCGGCATGGCTCCATCTACTTCGCCTATGCCACCGTCTCTAGCGGCTCGTCGTCGCGCGATGAGGGGTATGCCAGCGGCTCCTGCCATGGCCGGCCCTGTGGGTTCCGCAGCCCGCGCTATGGGCATGAAGGAAGGTGGGAAGTCTGATATGGCTCAAGACAAGGCCATGATCAAGAAGGCCTTCAAGCAGCACGATATGCAAGAGCATAAGGGTGGTAAAGGGACGGACCTGAAGTTGAAGAAGGGAGGGAAGTACGCTTCTGGCGGCGCGATCCCCTCGGAGTCGATTTCGGGATCGCCTGCGACGACGATCGTTGACACGGCCAAGCCTGACAACGCGCCGGCTACTGGCAAGGGTGTGAGCATGGGCAACGCTGGCGGCTTCAAGAAGGGCGGGGCAATGAAGAAGTACGCCAAGGGCGGTTCTATCGTTTCCGAGACCACTTCTGGGTCGTTTGCCGAAACTCAGATGCATTCTGCGAAGCCTGATAATTCACCAGCCAAGTCTGGCGAAGTGAAGAAAGGTAATGCGGGTGGGTTTGCTACCGGCGGCGTGATGAAAGCCAACAGCGGTGGATACCGCAAGGGCGGTGCCGCAAAAAAGTTTGCTGAGGGCGGCCGCGTACAAAACGACGGCGGTCCGGAGCAGATGAAGCAAGGGCGTAAACCCATGCCTGCGCCAGTAGCAATCTCGATGCTTTCCGGCACCTATAAAAAGGGTGGAAACGTGTCGGTGAACAAACTACGGGCAGAAAACAAGGCTGAGTTTGCACCCACCATGAAGGCTGCGACAAAAGACAGTAATGAGAAGTACGGTCCCTCTCGCAACTTCATGAAGAAGGCTGGCGGCGCGTGTTAAAAGCAGGGGCTTCGGCCCCTGTCTTTATTGGAGATTAGGATGGGAACGTATTCTTCAGCCACCCGGCAGGGGGCGTTTGAACCGTTTGATTTACAAGTTGCCCGTGGACAAGTAGACGGGCATTCGCAGACGTTGGTATCTGGGTACAACGGCGCTGTAGGCACTTCATATGAAACCATATGGACTGAAAGTACACTTTATGTGTACCCCGCAAGCGCAGTTGTTATGAAAATTTCAAGTTCAGACGCAAACGACACTGCGGCTGGAACTGGCGCACGAACCGCCACAATTGTTGGACTTGACGGAAACTACAACCAAATTAGCGAAACAGTTTCGTTGAGCGGTCAAACTGCCGTTACTACAACTGCTACTTTCTTGCGTGTATTTCATCTAATGGTCAATACGGCAGGTTCCGGCGGTGCGGCGGCTGGCAATATCTATGCTGGTGTTGGGACTGTAACTTCAGGCGTCCCTGCCACTGTTTATGGAGCGTATACCGCCAATGGTGGCTCAACCGCTTGTGTCTATACCGTCCCTGCTGGTTATACGGGTTATGTTTTTGACTTTTTAGTAGCAACGGGTTGCACCACAGCCAATGCGTTTACAAACATTGGTTTGTATAACAGACCTTTAGGCGGTGTATTTGACAATACCCTTCAAGGTCGTTGTGCCAATGGCGGTGCTTTTGCAATTCCGTTGAACTATCCATTAAGTTTTCCAGAAAAAACTGATCTTGAGGTTCGTGCAAGCGCAACAACGTCATCAAGTGTGTCTGCTAACTTCAGCATCGTAATCATCAAGAACCCAGACTAATGCCCAGCAAATCACCAGCCCAGCACCGCCTGATGGAGGCGGTTGCTCACAGCCCTAAGTTTGCGAAGAAGGTTGGGATCCCAACGTCTGTCGGTAAAGAATTTGCGGCGGCTGATGAAGCAAAGATGAAGGGCGGCGGGTTGTACGCCAACATTGCTGCTAAACGTCAGCGGATAGCCGAAGATTCTGGCGAGAAGATGCGCAAACCCGGATCACCGGGAGCGCCAACTGCTCAGGCATTTCGTGAGTCTGCAAAGACTGCAAAGATGAAGGATGGCGGTCCTAGTTTAGCTATTGGCCGCGGCGAGAAATTGCCTGCAGATCAGGGCGCAGGGCTTACGGCAAAGGGCAGAGCAAAGTACAATAGAGAGACCGGATCCAATCTCAAGGCACCGCAACCCCAAGGGGGTTCAAGGCGTGATTCGTTCTGCGCCCGGATGGGTCCGGTGGCCGAAAAGAGCGAGAAAGGCAGTCGGTCTCGGGCCTCAATGAAACGCTGGAACTGTCCGGGATGGTGAGATGGCATATTCAGGAACGGTCGGCAGAACGGTAATCAATGTTCAGAAGCTGATTGACCACGGCGCGAGACGGGCAGGTAAGTTAGCTGAGGAGCTAACGGTAGAGCAAGTGCAGTCTGCACGGGAGTCTTTGTACTTCATGCTCTCGAACATCATCAACATGGGGATCAACTACTGGGCTATCCAGAAGAAGGTCTATGGGTTGACGGCCAACAAGTCTATTTATGACTTTCCTGTTGGTGCGAATGATGTTCTGAATGCGTTGTACCGGCGGATGAATCGTCCAACGCCTACTGATGGCGGTGGGTACGCGACGTCTGCCGGGGGTATTGTTGCTAATGCTTTTGACAGCAATACGTTGACGGCTTGTACTCAGACCTCAGCAAACGGTAATATTTCCGTTGATTACGGCTCTGGAAACAACTATTACATCGGATCTGTAGGCATTTTGCCTGCGGTGTCGGGGACGTTTACGGCTGTGATTGAGTATTCTTTAGACGGGATTACTTGGAGCACGCTTTACGCCCCCGGCGAAGAGACGTGGGTTAACAATGAATGGCTGTGGTATGACATTGTTAACGGCCAAAATTGTCAATACTATCGTCTTCGGATGACGAATGGCGGGACGTTAAGCGTTCGGGAGTTGTTCTTCGGAAATAACTCAACAGAAATTACGATGGCTCGATTGAATCGAGACGACTACACCAATCTACCAAACAAAAATTTTACGGCAAATCAGCCCTTTCAGTTTTGGATTAACAAAACCGTACCGGTTAGTCAGATTGAATTATGGCCAGTGCCTAGCGATCCGTTTGTTCAGATGACGATTTGGTTTTCCCGGCAGATTATGGATGTTGGGGCGCTGACAGATGAGCTAGAGATCCCGCAGCGTTGGTATTTGGCGATAGTTAATATGCTGGCTCACCAGATGGCGATGGAGTTGCCGGGGGTTGATTCAGGAAAAATTCAGTATCTTGAGGCGCAAGCAGAGAAGTATTTTGCTTTGGCTGAGGCTGAAGAGCGCGATAAGTCTCCGATTTCGATAGCTCCGAATATTTCGGTCTACACGCGGTAATGCCAATTTTCCTCGACACTCGTGGGAATTCTGATCTTGCAATAGCGGTCTGTGATCGCTGTAAGATGAAGAGATTTCATTCTGTGATGAGATCTGACCCGAATTTTCCGGGTTTGCAGGTTTGTGATCAGGATTGTGCTGATCAGTTTGATCCGTATCGGTTACCCGCTAGGAAGACGGAAAAGATTACAATACGGTTCCCGCGCCCTGATTTGAGTGTTGCTGTAGAAAACAACAATCTTACTACCGGCGGATATGGTAATTTTGTGTTGTCGCCAGAGCAGAACACGCAGAATCCTGAAAACAATGGCAATTTGGATAGCTTAATGCTGCAACCATAATGGCTAATGTAACAATCACTCAGTTGCCTGCGGCTCTAACCCCACTTTCGGGTACGGAGCTAGTCCCGATCGTTCAGAACGGGCAGACGGTCAAGGCCGCGGTGTCTGCGATTGGCGGGACCGGTGGCGGAACGGTTTCGTCGGTGAATGTGTCGGGTGGCGCGACCGGGTTAACGACCTCTGGCGGCCCTATAACGGGGTCTGGGACCATTACGCTGGGCGGCACGCTTGCTATAGCGAGTGGCGGAACTAGTGCAACAACCGCGGCCGGGGCGAGAACAAATATTCTTCCTAGTTACGTTGGAAACGGCGGGAAGGTTCTTGCTGTTAACGGCGGAGAGACGGACGTTAACTGGATTGTTACCAGCGGAACTGGAACGGTTCAGAGCGTCTCTGTGAGCTCTGCGAATGGGTTGGCGGGTACGGTAGCCAACTCAACGACAACCCCGAACATAACGCTATCCACGACCGTTACCGGGGTGTTGAAGGGTAACGGCACGGCGATCTCTGCTGCGACGGTTAACACCGACTATCAGTCTCCAATTACGTTGACGACCACTGGGACGTCTGGCGCTGCGACGTTCAACGGGTATACGTTAAATATCCCGCAGTATTCGAGCGGTGGTGGAACTCCTGCTGGTAGTGACAAGCAGATCCAGTACAACGCATCCGGGTCTTTTGGGGCTAGCGCCAATTTCACTTGGGATGGATTTACGTTATTTGTCGGTGGCGGCACTGCAATTGGTGCGCTAACCAATCCGATTGCGGCGTTTATCCAAAGCTCGCCCAACTACATTCAGACTTACACCCACAACGACAACAGCGGCGTAAATGCTTCGTCGGACTTTGTTGTTTATCCGGATAACGGAACAGATTCGTCTTGTTGGGGTGACTTTGGTATTACGAGTTCTGGCTTTGCTGATGCCGCCTACACTGTAACCGGCCCTAATGAGACGTATCTGTTTGCGTCTGGTTCGGCGGGGAAGACCGGCAATTTAGTTTACGCAACGGACTCCAACGGCACGGCAAACGCGCATCAGTGGTATGTGGGTGGATTTACTCAGGCGAAGGGCGCATGGAAGATGCAGCTCACATCGACTGGGTTGCAGCTTGCAAGTGCGTTGACGGTTGCTTATGGTGGCACCGGCGCTACCACTCTGACGGGGATCCTCAAAGGCAACGGAACCAGCGCCTTCACTGCTGCAACGGCAGGAACGGACTACCAAGCTCCCATCACGCTTACCACGACCGGGACTTCGGGCGCTGCTACCTTTGTTGGAAACACGCTTAACATTCCTCAATATACCGCTGGCGGCGGCTCTGGAACCGTCACGAGCGTTTCGGTTGTTAATGCCAACGGGTTCTATGGGTCGGTTGCAACGGCCACCACAACCCCGGCTATAACGATCACTACGGGCGTTAGCGGGCTGCTGAAGGGCAACGGTACTGCTGTGTCTGCGGCGTCCTCTGGGACCGATTACGCGCCCGGAACGTCGGCTTTGGCCACGGGGATTCTAAAGTCTACGACTAGCACTGGTGCGCTGAGCATTGCAGTTGCTGCTGATTTTCCTACGCTTAATCAGAACACGACCGGGACGGCATCAAACGTCACGGGTACTGTGGCCATTGCCAACGGCGGCACTGGGCAGATCAACCAGCAGAGCGCGATCAATGCGCTTACCGGGACGCAGGTATCTGGTAGATATCTAAGGTCGGATGGATCTAACGCCACGTTGGCCGTGATTCAGGCGGCTGATGTTCCGACGTTGAACCAGAACACGACGGGGACCGCCTCCAACGTAACTGGAACGGTAGCGATTGCGAATGGCGGGACTGGCCAGACGACGGCGTCTGCGGGGTTCAATGCGCTGTCGCCGATCACGACGACTGGCGACATCATTATTGGTAACGGCACCAATAGCGCGACCAGATTAGGCATTGGCGCGAACACTTATGTACTAACGTCAAACGGTACTACGGCGACGTGGGCTGCGCCAACGGGGGGCAGTGGTTCTCCGGGTGGTTCAAACACGCAGATCCAGTTTAATAATTCTGGTGCGTTTGGCGGATCGGCAAACTTCACTTGGGATGGCTCTAACATACAAGTTGGCCTGCAAGGGGCGGTCAGGTTTGCGGATGCCGATTCAAGCAATTATGTAGCGTTTAGGGCTCCTGCTACGGTAGCAAGTAACGTGACGTGGACTCTGCCTTCTATTGATGGTACGTCGGCGCAAGTGTTATCTACCAATGGCGCGGGTACGTTGTCTTGGGTTACGCAAAGTGGTGGAGGTGGCGGAGGTAGTCCCAATTTGGACGGCGGCACACCGACAAGTAATTATGGCGGCATTACCGCAATTGATGGAGGAACACCGTAATGGCTGTCCAGATTCAGATGAGAAACGGCACTGCGTCTGCTTGGACAAGTGCAAATCCGACGTTATCGGCTGGGGAGATCGGCGCTGAAACGGATACGGGCCGGTTTAAGGTAGGGAACGGATCGACCGCGTGGAATAGTCTCCCTTATGCGGTAGGCATGACTTGGAAGGGGACGTGGTCTTCTGCTACTACCTATGCGGTCAACGACGTTGTTTACTACAACGGATCGAGCTATATCAGCATTCAGGCCGGAATTAACCAGAACCCTTCAACGGCGACAAGTTATTGGTCAGCGCTTGCGATAGCCGGGACGAATGGCACGAACGGGACCAACGGAACGAACGGAACCAATGGTACGAACGGCACAAGCTTTACTTGGCGCGGGACTTGGGTAAGCGGCACAAGCTACGCAGTCAACGACAACGTCTTCTATAGTGGCTCAACATATATTTGTACCGTTGCCACGTCTAGCAGTACAGCGCCGCCGTCATTGCCGGGTAATTGGAGTCTTGTTGCTCAAGCCGGATCAATGTCCGGGCCGGTGTCTTCAACAGACCGGGCGATTGCGCTGTTCAATGGAACCGGCGGAGCAACCCTTCAAGACAGCACGATCACTGTTAGTTCCACTGGCACGATAGCTGCGGCATCTGGCACGATGACGTTGACCAACCCTACGGTCACGAACTACGTTGAAACGCTTTATTCGGCCAACACCAGTACCGCAATCACGTTAAACTTGGCTAACGGTACAGTTCAAAACTTGACGCTGACGGGCAATGCCACAATTACGATGCCCACGGCTGTAGCGGGTAAGTCGTTTATTATCATCTTGTCCCAAGATGCTACTGGAGGTAGAACGGTTACTTGGTCAACTGTATCGTGGCCTTCTGGTACAGCGCCAACAGTCACCAGCACCGCGAGCAAACGAGATATATTTTCTTTTTTCTCTAATGGGTCAAGCTGGTTCGGAAGCACATTAGGACAGAACTACACATAATGTTTGCCGCATCTAAATCAGGTCAAGCGGTTTCTGCCGTTGTGACCGACCCTTACTTTATGTATGTCCCGTTACTGCTGAACACTACCAGCACTAACGGTCAGCAGAACAATACATTCCTAGACTCATCTACTAATAACTTTACAATCACCCGCAACGGCACACCCACGCAGGGAGCGTTTACGCCGTATCAGCCTAGTGGGTATTGGAGTGGGGTTTTTAATGGGTCTAGTGATTATTTGAGTGCCGCTTATAACGCTGCGTTTAATTTTGCTTCTTCAACTCCGTTTACCGTAGAATTTTGGTTTAACACAACAGGGTTTAGCGGGGCTCATACGTTTGTCAGCAACTATAATGGCGCGACCACTGGATGGACTGTTCAATATAGAGCAGACGCTGGTAATGTGTTTAGATTTTCTATTGGCAACACGGTTATTTTAGATTCCTCCGCGCAAACCGTTGTAACAGGAACTTGGTATCACCTTGCTGTTGTTAGAAACGCATCCAATTCAATATCCATGTATTTGAATGGTGTATCAATAGCAACGCCAGTAACAAACAGCAATGCGTTTGCGGCAACCTCACAGGGCCCGTGGGTAGGGGGACTTCCCGCAGTTGGTCAATATTATCCCGGTTATATATCAAACCTTCGCATCGTCAACGGCACCGCAGTTTACACATCTGCCTTCACCC
>Ga0194048_10001875_pt1 | contig 10418 bp, 4 predicted proteins | sample JunL225m_MetaG_FD_161685 | JGI IMG/M metagenome (GOLD analysis project Ga0194048, IMG submission 161685) | Anoxic zone freshwater microbial communities from boreal shield lake in IISD Experimental Lakes Area, Ontario, Canada - Jun2016-L222-5m | ecosystem: Environmental > Aquatic > Freshwater >... | reverse complement strand
GGGTACCGCCGGCGCAGCTGCCACGATGACGGAAAATGGCTACGGGGCGGTCGCGATGACTATCCCCATGGACAACAGCACGATCACCACCGCGCCGATCTTCAACCGGACCACCGCGGACGGGAATGTGCGCGGCCCGACGTGGTGGGCCCTCCGTGACTTCCACCGTCTCTACAAGCAAGTCGGCTGGAACACCGCCAACACCCCTTCACTGCGCGCCCGCACCTTCTACCCCAATGTTGGCCGCGTCCACCCCAGCCCAGCGGCCGGCTCCGACAACAACATCCGTAACCGCATCTATAGTTTTTCGGATGTCTACAACGGAGACCAACCGACCCCCTTCAATCCCAACGCCACGGACCTCGCGGAAATTTCCGGCAATGCCAATCGCGTGGTCCCTCGCCCGATCAACTGCGCGGCTACACCGTATGTGCACCGGGTCACCCTCATATTCAGCGTCAACTATTGGAACGGCGGCATCTGGCTGAATATCACCCCGATTGTCGTCCTACATAACCCCTACAACGTATCCATGACCTGGTCGCCGACGCAGTCCGGCACAGGTGAATACGCGATGGCCCTCTCCTTCACGGAATGGAATGACTGGAATTTCCGCTACCGCCAGTACGCCAACTACGGTGCCGGCGCGATGACTGAATATAACATCAAGCTCAGCGACTTCTTCAAGCTGCAGGATCTCACCGGGCGGGCCAACGATAAGGACATGTTCCGGATCTACCTGCCGTCCACCTTCACCATCGCCCCCGGGGAATACCGCGTCTTCTCCTGCCCCGCCGGCATGACCAATTGGAAGCAGGCCGTCACCCTGAATAACACTTTTAATACCACCGGAGGATTTAACGATGACCTTAACCAGTGGGGCTTCGGCGATGATTCGGGTTGGTACTGGACCGATGCCTTCGGCTTCACCGTGACCCCGGCGACCACTTACCGCGTGCGACACACCATGGCTTGCTGGCCGGGCGATCGCATCAATGACACCGAGACGACTTTCAATTTCTACTACAAGAACAGCGAACACACCGAACTGGTGCAACGCGGGCTAGATCCAACGGTCGTCGGGACCCCTCCCGAAAAGTTCTTCAACAACTACACGTATATCAATCCTAAGTTCTTTTCGAACGGCGTCACCCCGCGCGAACCTTCCATCGTTTCGGCCATCGAGATGTCGGCCAAAACTGCGGATTGGACCGCCAGCCCGTTCCCGACCTTCACCCATTCGAACCCCATGGCAGCGACCATTCGCGCCGATGGAGCCGGACGAAAAGGCACCGGGTCGGCTCAAGGACTGAACGGTGCCTCCCCCAGTTACCGCACCCGCGTCTGGACTCCTGCCAGTTGGCCGGAAGTTATCCAAACCGCTTCAAGCGGTGCGGCGACCTATGGTGGCTATACCCTCACTTCGAGCGGCACGATGACCAAGTCCATTCATACCGAGATCCCGCTCTTTCAGCCGACCTCTCTGGCCCAATACGCCCACGCCAACTTCGGCGTCCGCGACCAACAACCCCTCCTTAGCATCGGCAATAGCTTCGCCAACCCTTTGGTGAAGTCCGACCGCGTCATCCAGGATAATGGCCCTAACTGGACAGAGTATGACCAAACCTACCTGCTCAACACTGCCCTATGGGATGGCTTCTTCCTCTCCGGCTCCGCACCGCGCATGACGATCTCAACCACCCCGTCGGAGCCTCAGGCGACGGATCCCACCGTGCCACCCGGCCAAGCTGCGAGCGGCCCCAATCCCACCGCGGCAGCCGGCCTCGCCACGGCACAAGCCTCCGTCTTCGCTAACCCCGGCCTCGTCGAACAAAAACCCCTCATTGGCACCACCAGCAGTCCGGGCGTCTTAGACGACTTCATTGCCGACGTCGCCCCGCTCGACAACCCGCGCATGCGCTTGCATCGCAACGGCCAATCGAGCGATACCCTTTTTGCTGCCCTGCAGGATTATCGCCGCTCCTCCTCCGTCCTCCTCAACGATGGCGCCTTCAACGTTAACTCCACTTCCGTCGAAGCGTGGACCGCCCTCCTCGGCTCCGCGAAAAAAATGTCCATCGGCAGCCTGACTTCAACCCTTCCGGCCACCGCATCGGCGCGCTTCCCTCGCGGCATTCCAACGGGCACCGCTACCCCGGCAACGAGTGCGAATATGACGGACGCCGCCAACTGGAATGGTTTCGTCAACCTGACGGACGCGCAAATTGTTAGCCTAGCTAAGGCCATCGTCGCAGAGAATAAATCTCGCTTCACCATCCTGACGCGCTCGGAGCGCGAACTCGGCAACACCCTCGCCTCTCCTGCCGTGACCACCCCGATGCCGCGCCTTTTCCGCGGCCTCAGCCAGGCAACGACCCCTTACCTCGGCTTAAGCGAGTTCGTGAACCGTTTCCTGACTCCGAGCACTTGGGCGTCGCGATGCGGCACCATTCAAGCCGCCATCCTCCGTTCAGACCAAACGGATAATCTCGGACTAAGCGACCGGCTCACCAACAGCATGGCCTTCGGCAAGATCTATCAAGCCGACCTCGCCAAGCCCGCGGCCAGCTTCGCCTCTAATCCCGAGAACATTGAACTCACCGCGCAAACCGGCACCAGCCGGACCCACACGGCGTTCGGCGCGGCCGGTAACCTCATCCAATCTGATGTCCTTGCCTTGCTGGGCCCTGCCCTGGCCACCCGGTCTGACACCTTCACGATTCGCTGTTACGGCGAAGCAGGCACGATCGGAACCGGCATGGGACGCAGTTGGATTGAGGCCGTAGTCCAACGCATACCGGACTTCATCGACAGCGGAGTCACTAAAAATACCAACGCCCCCGAAACGGGTTCGGCTGCACCGAAGCCCTCCGCGGCAACCTCCGTTTGGGATACCGAGCCCCCGGCCATTCCCGCTTTGAGCAATGCACTCACCCCTCTCAACCATGCGCTCGGCCGTCGTTTCAAGATTATCAATGTTCGCTGGCTTAAGCCTGATGAAGTGTAAGCCCGTTGTCAGTTTTCTGCTGACGTTACTCTTCACCTCAGCCGTCGCCCAAGAGGCGTCTGGCCCCCAGGTCGATGTCCGCATGAAGCTCATCTCACTTGAGGGGCCCATCCTGGCCCAAGGCTATCGTAAAGGCCGCACGATTGTCCCGCTCGTCATCGCCCCTGACTTCTTCTCCGAAGAAATCGTCTACAAAGGCCCAGCCCGCTTCGAGCTAGTGCCGATCAAACCCAAAGGCACCAAAGCCTCAGACGACCCGACCAAAGCTACCAAAGGCAGCCCACCCCGAAACGCCAATAACAAGGGCTCCGCCGACTTCGAAGCCAAGAGCGACAGCGCGCCCACAGCCTGGGTCAACCTCCCGACTACCCCAGGCCCTCATCACCTCATCCTGCTAGTCGCCACGGGTAAGCCTGAGGGCGGCATCAGCGTCATCGAGGACACTCCCGGCAGCTTCCCTTACGGTAGCTGGCGCTTCTTTAACCTCTGCCCCTACCACATTGAATTACAGACTGGCAAAACCCTGACGAAAATCGCCCCGCGGAGTTCCGGGGTGATTAAATCAGGAGTGGAGGAAGGCAGTTACTTCGATGGCGAAATCTTCACCTTCGAAAATGGTGAACGCCGTTCAGGTTATTCGTTTCACGCACTCCAGCAGGATGATACCCGCTTTCTTTACTTCGTGACGCCAGGGCCACCCGACACCGGCCAAACGCAGATCAAAGGCGTGCAGGATCGCAAAGGAGCTGGACTCACCGGCCCACCGCCCGGCGCCGCCTCGGCGGCTGACCGGAAGGGTAAGAAAAAATAACCTCAGCTGACGTAGCGCCAGTCGAGGATCTCCGCCTGCGGAATACGGCGCCCTTGCCACCGATTCCATTGAAGGCGTACCGCCATCTCCACGGGCTTGCCGGGCTCAGGGAGACGGTCGGCCATACGCCAAGCAACGAAGTTGAGGCGCCGGCCACCGCTGAGCGACAGCTGATGGCGGAAGTTGCCTTCCCCAAAAGGCGTCGGCATGCGATCAAAGACGAAACTCTTGAAACCGAAGACGGGCTCCGGATTCCCTTCGCCGTAGGGCTGCAGCAGATCCAAGTCATCCAGCAGGTTATCGGTGACTTCCGAGGGCTTAATCCAATGGGCGATATCGATATCACGACCATCGACCTGCACGCCACCGGCTAAACGCTGGGCGGCAATGGCAGCGGCGAAGCGTTCGCGGAAGGCAGGCACATCGACGATATCTAGGGAGACGCCCACGGCCATCGGATGACCACCATAAGTCTTGAGTAGATCCGCGCAGGCACCGAGTGCCTCCACGAGATTGGTACCCGGCACGCTGCGCCCAGAACCCTTGGCGCTCTCCCCTTCCTTGCCGAGGACGATGACCGGGCGATCCAACGCCCGGCAAATTTTCCCGGCGGCAATCCCGACCACTCCGGGATGCCAATCGCCGTGAACCACATAGCCCGCGAGATCCCCCATGCTTTTAGCCTGAGCGGTCGCTTCTTCGGTGACCTTCTTATCGATCTCCTGACGCTCGCGATTGATGGCGTCGAGCTGGGCCGCATCGCGGATGCAGTCATCGGGGTCATCTGAGAGCAACAAGCGCAGGGGCAACGAAGCATCCGCCAGTCGGCCGCTGGCATTGATACGCGGGCCGATCCGATAAGAGACATCCACCGAGGTCAGGACGCCCCCTGGCTCCATGCCGCTGACGCTAATCAAAGCACGCACCCCCTGCCGACGAGCCTCGCCGAGGGCCCGGAGGCCATGGGCTGCCAGAATCCGATTCTCAGAGCGCAACGGCACCAAGTCGGCGATGGTGCCCAACGCGGCCAGATCCAGGTATTCCTTTACCGCGATACTCGTGCCCCGTTCGTCGCCGGCGAGACGCAGCACCTTCAAGATGCCATGCACGAGCTTAAACACCAAGCCCGCCGTGCAGAGAGACTGCCAAGGCGCATCTTCCGCATCATTGACGCGCGGATTGACCAGCGTGCAGGTGACCCGGGTCTCCTTCGCGACGTGGTGGTCAACGACAATGACATCGACGCCCTCGGTGCGGAGACGATCCACTTCTGGTTTGGAATTCGTCCCACAATCTAGAGCCACGAATAACTGCGGCTTAGCTTCGGCCAGCACCCGCTCCAAAGCGGCCATCGAAAGGCCATAGCCTTCCTCCAACCGTCGGGGCACAAAGTATTCCGGCTGCGCCCCCAGACGGCGCATGAAATGCACGAGCATTGCGGTGCTGGAAACGCCATCGACATCGTAATCGCCCAAGATGGCAATGCGCTCCCCCTTGGCGGCCGCAGCCACGAGACGCTCGGCAGCCTCCCGGAGTCCACCGACCGCGAAAGGATCGGAGACATGGGCCAGCTGCGGGCGGAGATGCTGCTCCGCCGAGGCTTCATCCGCGAACGAACGAGCCAAGACAAAGGCGAGAGGTTCACTAACCCCCAGCGAGGCTGCGATCCGACGGGCAAGACCCGCGTCCGCAGCCCGGTGAGACCAGGCGGCCATAATCGGCAGCTTTATTTGGTATCGGAGCCAGCTTCCCAGGAGTAGGTGCGCGGAAGTTCCGCCGCATCCACACCCTTACGATCACCCTTGTGCCACCAATAGAAAATGGGGCTGGCAATGAAGATCGAGGAGAAGGTTCCCGTGAGCACGCCGTAGATAAAGACTTCGCCGTAGAGACGGACATCGCCGGCACCGAAGGCCCAGAGGGCGACAGCGCAGAGGAAGACCGTGGAGGAAGTCAGGACCGTACGGGAAAGCGTGCGATTGATGGCGAAGTGGATCACGTCTTTCAACGTGCGTCCCGGGTTATGCCCGAGCTCTTCGCGGATTCGGTCGAAGACGACGATCGTGTCATTCACCGAGTAACCGATGATGAGCAGGATGGCGGCAATCAGGCCCGAGTTGAACTGGCCGCCAAAGAAGACGAACAGCGCGATGGTCATCAGCACGTCGTGCAACGTGGCGATCATCGCCGCGACGCCGAAGCCGGTTTCGAAGCGGAGCGAAACGTAGATGCCGATACCCACGAGGGCTAGGACCACCGAGATGATTGCGTTATAGCGCAATTCTCCGCTCACCGAGGCACCGATGGACTCGCGATTGAGCATCAGATTCTCCTCGGTCGCGGCCTTATCCTTCAGAATCTCAGGATAGTCCTTTTTTAGCGCGGTGACGATTTTCTTGAGATTGGCGAAGTCGCCCTTGGATTTATCCTTAGTGAGTTCGGTTTCGATTCGAAGCGTCGGCGCACCGCCACCAATCGGAGTCTGCACCGTAGCGGTGGTATCAGGCAATCCGATGGCACCGGCCAATTTGACGACCCGACCGATATCCACCTTTGAGCCGGGGGCGATGTTGACCAGGGTCGACTCACCACCGCGGAAATCCTTACCGAAAGCTTCCTTACCCTTAACGGCCAGTTCGCCGATGCCCAGGGCGACAATCACCCAAGAGACGATGAAAGCCTTGCGAGCATAGTCCAGGAACTGGATAGAAAGGGTCGGCTTGAAGACCGGCAGGCCAAAGATCCGCGCCATGATGCCGCGCGCCAGCGCAAGTTCCTGCAACCCACGGCAGGTCACGAGGGTCGTGAAGAGCGTCGTGAAGATACCAATAATCAGCGTGATACCGAAGCCGCGCACGGGCCCCGTACCCATGAAGGCGAGGATCAAGGCGACCAGTAAGTGCGTGAGATTGGCATCGACGATGGTCCAGGTCGCACGGTTATAGCCCTCGCGGAGAGCCATCGCACGGTCCTTGCCGGCGCGGGCTTCCTCACGGACGCGCTCAAGGATGAGAATGTTGGCATCCACCGCCATGCCGAGGGTGAGCACCAACGCCGCCACGCCCGGAAGCGTGATGGTGGCACCCGCGATGGCCATGGCACCGAGCATCATCACCAGATTGACCACCATGCCGAAGACGGCAATGAAACCGCCCCAGACGTAGAAGCCGACCATGAAGAGGACGACGAGGCCGACCGCAACGGCCGAGGCCATGACCGACTTGGTCTGAGCATCCTTAGCCAGCGTCGGACCCACAGAAGTCACGTCCTGCGTGATCATCGGAAACCGGAGCGGATTGTTCAAAACATTGGCAAGGCTGATAACCTCTTCGCGGCTGAAATTACCGCTGATGGTCGCACCCGAGCTCCGGATAGCTTCGCGAACCGTCGGCGAGGACTGGAGTTTACCGTCGAGCACAATGGCCAGCTGGCCGATGGAGCGAACATTAGCCTCGGCAATCTTGGCGGTCAGATCTCCAAACTTCTTCGCACCTTCATCCGTGAAACGCATGTCGACGTAGAAAGAGACGCCATCGGGATTGGGCATCCCGGCAGCCTTCTGAATGATCGAGCCATCGGCATCGGCGCGACGGCGAACGTAATAACGCGTCTGGCGCACTTCACCCGTGCGGGAAGGCTCCGAATCTTGAACTAGGACTTCGTACTGGGAATAGGAGGAGCCATCGCTCCCGGGGCCAGCATCGGGAAGCGACTTAAAGGAGTGCTCCTTCTCGGTATCAGCCGGGGTCCCATAGCGATAAACCTGACGGAATTCGAGTTTGGCTGGGGCCTTCAACTTATCCATTACTTGGGAGTCATTGGCGGCATCGGCGCCCGGGAGTTGAATTTCAATGGAAAGGTCACCGACTGGCCGGATGACCGGCTCGGCGAGACCTGCGGAATTCACGCGCTGCTCCATAACCTTGAGCGCCTGAGCCACCATTTCCGAGTGAGACATGGCGGTCTCCTTGGTGGCACCCGCGGGATTGGATTCCACGCCGGTCGGGTCAATCTTGAGTGTAAAGGAAACCCCGCCTTGCAGATCGAGGCCCAGCGTCAGCCGGCCTTGGCATTCCTTATAAAGCTCGGCGATGACCTTCGCATTACGCTTAGACTGATTCGGAATACGCACGAACTTGGCTTCGTCGTAAAAGAACGGCAGGAGATCGACGCCCTTATCACGACCAACCCCTTCGCCGATATCACCTAAGGCCTTATAATAAGAACAATTGTCCTTAAGCATGCGCGCGCGGGCTTCCGCATCGAGCTTCTTGAATTCGTCCGCCTTAGTCGAAAGCGCGTGAGTGGGAGCGTAAACTTCAAATGGCACCGGAGCGACTGGCACCATACGCCAGCAAGCCCAACCAACGAAAACCAGCGAAAGCGCCAGCTTCCAGACCCATGACCTGGAGTTCATAATGTGATTCAGGAGGTGAGGGTTAGGCCTGGGCGACGATGGCGCTCGCGTCCTTGCCCATGATGGCGGACTTATGAACGGTCATCCGACCCGTATCGAGTTCGAGGGTAACGCGTTCTTCCTTAATGGAGACCACCCGGGCGTAAATTCCGCCCAAAGCAATCACTTCATCGCCCACGGCGAGTTCGGATTGGAGCTTTTCGAGCTCCTTCTGGCGCTTACGCTGGGGAGCGATGAAAAGGAAATAAAAGCCGGCCATCATTAAGACCGGAATGACGAGGCTGGTTGGGTCGAATGCCGCGGCATTCGAAGCAGGAGCTGATTGTGCTAGTGCTTGACTAACAACAGTTTGGATGGTGTTCATTGTTCGTATTGTTTGGAAAGCGTGAAAGGGGAAAGTCTGGAAATGCGATTTAAGGGCAAAAAAGCAAGCCCCGGCACACCCCGATTGGCTTTGATTAGGCTCCGCGAGCTGTCACTGTGAATAACTCTACATGAGCAAACCCTCCCAGGAGTCAGACAAAGGCTCCGAACTCGTTAAGCCGCTCACCATGGCTGCGACCGTTGCCGCCCTCGGGGTGGTCTTCGGGGATATCGGGACTAGCCCGCTCTACGCCTTCCGCGAGTGCCTGCGCAACGGCCTCCACGCCAACGCCACCGTCGGACAGATTGTCGTCCCCGCGGTATCCATGATCATTTGGTCCCTCATCTGCGTCGTGACGGTCAAATACGTCCTGTTCATCATGGAGGCCAATGAGGATGGCGAGGGGGGCATCATGACCTTGGTCTCCCTAGCCAGCAAGAAGCAGAAGGCCGATGAAAAGAGCGAAGAAGACCGGACCCACGTCCAGTCCAAGCGCAAACACCGCAGCGTGCTCGTGCTGCTCGGCGTCTTCGGCACTGCCCTGCTCTTCGGTGACGGTGTCATCACCCCGGCCATTTCGGTGCTCTCGGCCCTAGAAGGCATCAAAGAGGCTAACGAGAGCATGAAAGGGCCGATCTCGGACCACTTCTTGACCATCCTGATTCCGGCCGTGGCGGTATTTATCCTCGTGGGCATCTTCGCCCTACAGCGACGCGGTTCCGGCAAGGTCGGCATGTATTTCGGTCCCATTACACTCGCTTGGTTTGGTTGTATTGCCGCCACCGGCATCGGTGCGCTCATCGCCCACCCAGCCCAATCCAAGATGATTGCCCACGCCTTCAACCCCTTGGAGTCTGTCGGGTTCTTCATCACCAACCCAGGCTTGGCGATGATCATTCTCAGTGCGGTTTTCCTTTCCGTCACTGGCGCCGAGGCGCTTTACGCAGACATGGGACACTTCGGCCAGAAGCCGATTCGAGCTGGCTGGTACTTCATCGTCTTCCCTGCCCTCATCCTGAACTACCTGGGCCAAGGCGCCTGGGCCCTCGCGCAGCCGGCATCTGAGTTCATCCACGGTTTCAATCCGTTCTTCAATATGGCCCCAGGATGGGCGCAAATCCCGCTGGTCATCATCGCGACCCTCGCTGCCATCATCGCCTCACAGGCGCTGATTTCAGGGGCCTTCTCGACGACGATGCAGGCCATTCAGCTGAACTACTTGCCGCGAATGCGCGTCGAGTTCACCTCCGACCAAGAATCCGGCCAAATCTACATCCCCATCATCAATTGGTTACTCATGATCGGCTCCATCCTGCTGGTCCTGCAGTATAAGTCCTCCGAACATCTGGCCAGTGCCTACGGTATCGCCGTGAGCATGACGATGTTGGTCACCACGATTCTGTTCGGTCAATACCTCCGTCAACGTTTTCAAATCCCCTCCGTCACGGCCTACGTTTTGATCGCTCCCGTCATCCTACTGGAGTTGGTTTTCGTCTCGTCCAACGTCCCGAAGATTTTCGAGAGCGGCTGGCTGCCGCTCACCGCCGGCGCTCTGGTCTATTACATCATGGCGGTCTGGAACAAAGGCCGCCTCGTCATGAAGGAGAAGATGAGCGAAGGCGAGAGTAGCGGCGATTTCGAGAACTTCCTGGATAGCGTCGAGGATCGCTTCATCGCGGGTAAACTCAGTCGAGTCAAGGGCACCGCCATCTATATGACTGGCTCGACGAAGTCGGTGCCAATGGCCCTCGCCCACAACCTCAAGCACAACAAGGCCCTCCACGACCACATCATCGTGGTGACCCTCAAGGTCGACGAA
>Ga0194048_10001874_pt1 | contig 10429 bp, 10 predicted proteins | sample JunL225m_MetaG_FD_161685 | JGI IMG/M metagenome (GOLD analysis project Ga0194048, IMG submission 161685) | Anoxic zone freshwater microbial communities from boreal shield lake in IISD Experimental Lakes Area, Ontario, Canada - Jun2016-L222-5m | ecosystem: Environmental > Aquatic > Freshwater >... | reverse complement strand
ATAATAAATTGCTCCGACTAATGAAATCCAGGCAATTATTAAACCGCTCGCCAAGTATGATCCAATAATTTTTTCCAGCAAAGAGATAAGAATTGAATAAAGCGGGAAAAAACCGGTTACAAAGCTATCATGGTAGCCCTGTGAAGCAACCTCCATATATCTGACTCCGTCCCAATTTGCTAAATAGTGAATGGAGACATTTGGATCGGCTAGGTTTCTGGCTGTTGGTTCCATGTTTAATGACATGAACGGGTGAGCAATTAACGATATCGTAATTCCAATAACTACTATTGTGAGAGTTAAGAGTAGGGCTAGAAGCCATTCACGGGCTATACAGTAATTGTAGGCATTGGTAAATTTTTTTTTGATGCTCTTAATCATATTGAAAGTAATCTGCGATTGAATTAGTTGAATCTGGCGGAGAGGGAGGGATTCGAACCCTCGCGGGAACTTTCGCCCCCCTAACGATTTAGCAAACCGTCCCCTTCAGCCACTTGGGTACCTCTCCATAGATTCACATAATTGTACCTAATAAAAGTACAATGGCGGAAGGGGTGGGATTCGAACCCACGGAACCGTTTCCGGTTCTCCTGTTTTCAAGACAGGTGCACTCGACCACTATGCGACCCTTCCAATCAGTTAAGATTATACCAAGAATTTTCAAAAATACATTGTATAAAATAAAATATTCATGTTGTTGTAATTATTGTGTTGTAAATATCTTAATGGCTAGTTGCTCATTTTCATAAACATGGATATACTGAATACTAAGACAAAAAGGGTAAGTGCAAATAGTATAAATCAATGGAGGGTAACAATATGGCGCGAAATAACCGCGACGACGACCTTTTGATGGAAGAGGATGAACTTACGGCAGCATTTCTAGGAGACGACGATTCAGCTGCACCAGATCAACCTAGTGGGGCACCAGAAGCAGTAAATGAAGAATGGGATGAAGATGAAGCAGTCCCAGGACAATTAGCTGTCGACGTCTATGAGACAAGAGAAAAACTAGTTGTTAAGGCTAGGACAGCAGGGGTAAACAAAAGTGACCTAGATGTTAGTATCTCCGACAATACTTTAAGTATTAGAGGAACACTATCAGCGGGTAACGAAGATGATGTTGAGAATTATTTTGTCCAGGAATGTTACTGGGGAGAGTTCTCAAGAAGTTTAGCCTTGCCGGTTTCCGTAAAGGAAGACGATATTCAGGCTCAACTAAAAGACGGCGTACTAACTATTAGCTTCGCAAAAATGAAGCAAGATACAATAAAGAAAATACAGATTTTATAAACAAAAAATAATAGATATAAAAAAAGGCTCGCTAGCACGAGCCTTTTTTGTTTTCCATACTATATATACTTAAGGAGTAGATGTGGTTGCAGTTGACTTTGTAAGTACAAACTGAACAATTATTTGAGCGATTGCCACTATAACTATACCTACGATTGCGAATAGAATTGCGTTCTTGGCCCCCGTAACACCGCCCGATTCACCACCAGATACAATGTACCTAAATCCAGCTATAATAATCATAATAACGGCAACGACACCAACGACATAAGATAGAACATTCAATATATTTTTTATTAAGGTGTTTAGGCTTGTACCTGCGTTAGCACATGATCCACCTCCACCGGCCTGGGTTCCTGAACATCCTTGCGAGCCAAATTGTGCTTGTTGATTATATTGAGCATATACAAGGCTACTGAAACCTAGTGGAAGCAATAAAGCAATTCCGGTTGCTAGCGTGAATAGTTTATATTTTAGTGATTTAATCATTTCTTATTGGCCTTTCAAGTTTTAAATTTCTTTATCTAATTATATATCATATTTAACTCAAGTTAAGCAATAGTATTTTATTTTGTAGCATTTGTTAGAACAAACTGAACTATGACTTGAGATATTGCAACAATAACAATACCAATTACAGCGTACAAAAGTCCATTTTTGGCGCTATTAAATGAATTCGTGTCGCCACCCGAAACAATTATCCTAAAGCCGCTTATAATAATCATAAGAACTGCGACGAAACCAACAACAAATGAAAGTATGTTTAGCACTGTTTTTAAAATATTATTAAGGCTGGTCTGGCTTGTCGTTCCTGAACATTGACCAGTATCATTTATTGCGGCGCCATTACACACATCTCCTTTTGCGGAGCTAAAAGGGCTGGCAAATGCTAAAGAGCTAGAGGCCACGCCAAAGCTCATCATTATCGTGAAGGTAATTATTGGAATTTTAAGTTTGTGTATTATATTTCTCATATTGTTAAGTATAGTATTAAAACCTGCTTAGTACAAAAACTACAATTATTTGAGCGATAGCAGCAATTGCTATTCCTCCAGCTGCATAAATAATTGCGTTCCTGGCTGAATTCAGCGTTTGCGGATCTCCTCCGGATAAAATCATCCTTAGTCCTGCAATTATTATTACAACCACAGATATAAAGCCAATTGCATATGACAGAAGGTTTAGTACGGTTTTGAAGATTGAATAGATTGGATTTGTAGTGGAGTTGGTCTGGTTGTCTCCGCAGATACCTGGAGCTGAACCTGGCTGATTAGAGTTTGCATTGGCGCATGTGTTTGCGAGCAAATCTACCGCGAAAACATTTGTACTAAATGAGAGTATAAATATTGGTATTAGAAGAATTGAAAGGTATTTTTTCATAATTACAATTTTCCCAGGAAGAAGGTGACTATAATTTCGGCACTAACGACAATAACTAACCCAACGACAGCATATAATATTGTGTCTCTGGCTTTTTTGACTGATTCAGGATTTCCGCCAGATGTAATTAGCTGAAGCCCAGCTAATACTATGATAAGAACTGCGACTGATCCAATGATTCCAAATACAATCTGCAGAATTGATGTCAGTGTCCCATTATTGGCGCCAACAATTGGCAAGCCAACACTACAGTTTGCTCCAGGATCACAATTACTAACCGCAGCTGTTCCCGATGCTGCTAATTGGTGAAAGGTATTGAGTATTCCTATCATCTACCAATGTTCCCGGCTAAGAATGTTATTATTGCCGCTGCGGCAATAGATATCGTCATTCCAATAAGTGCATTAATAATTGTCGTCCTTGCTTTAGCTATGCCATCTGGCTGCCCTTGACTTGTAAGCATCTGAACACCTCCATAAATAACCATTATGATAGCAATAAGCGCAACTAGCTGAAGTAGCATCTCTGTAACGGCAAGGACAATAAGCCAAATATCATTAAGGCCTTGAATTTGAGGGTTACAGACATTATTAACCATCGTACCGCTCAAATACTGATACCAGTGCGGTAGAGTCAAGAAAGCGCCTCCGCTAAATGTGCAGGTAGATGCTGCGAAAGATGTTAGAAGATTAATCATCCGTTAAAGAACCCTCCTGGTATTAGGAAGTTGAGAAGGGCATAGCCAAATATATAGAGAAGAAGGGCCATTAAATTAGATATTATCCTGCCTTTAGCTTTCTGGACTGCCTCTGGACTATCTCTAGCGGTTGCGTATTGAACGCCAGCAAAAATTGTTGATCCTATTATTACAATTCCAACACCAGCTGCCAAAAATCTAATAACCCCAAACAACATATCCATGATAGGGTTTCCTTTTCCAGTACAGCCTAAATCGATTGCAGTGGTGGTTGACGGATAGGGGTCACCGCCATTTGGCTGAGGCCCACCACCACAAACCTTTCCGGCGAAAGCTGGGGTTGCGGGGACAATAGAAAGAAAGAATAAACAAAAAAAAGCTACAAACGTTTTTCTCATCGTGAAGTTTTTATGTTTTTTATGCTTAATCATTAGGTTTTACTATATATACTGAAGGCCAGTAAATCAATATGCATGAGCTCTTGTAAAATTTTATCTAATTTCTTACAACTAAATGCTAATATTAAAGCTTAGCGTTATGATATATTTATATTATATGGCTTTTAGGGATTATATGTTTAGTTTAAAGGTAATGGTCGGATGAAAAAAAAATTATTAATTCTATCGTCGAGTTTAGTACTGGCCTTACTGTTTTTTGTTTTTACAGGAAAAGCGGTTTCCTTTGCTGATTTAACATTCACAAGCTTCACAACTGGGGTTAAGGCAATTGATTTTAAGTGGCAGAGTGCCTATACAATCGTAGGCACACTTCCAGATAAGTCTACTGTTAAATTTGTAGATAAAAATGGAGCTTACGACTATTACACGGGTGGTACGGGTGAATATACAAGCGACAAACCAGCTTGTGCTAGTTCACACGCAATAATAAATGCAACTCCTGGTGGAACTGGAGCCAGCACATCTGCAGGTGGTCAATTTAGAGCCCAGTGGCTTTTGGGTGGAGCTGGAACTGGAAACGGTGGCTGTCAGCCAGAGACTACGACAATAATCAATATTGGTGACGGCAATAACTCTAAATATACCTACGAGTTTAGCGGAACAAGTATTGTGAATATGAATGGAGGAAATAAATTTAATCAGGATAAAAAAATTAGCTCTGCCGGGGATGTTTACTCACTTGTTGGTACTGCCTGTTCATCTATTATTGTTTACAAAAACGGTACTGCTACTTTTTATCCAATAAAATCAAGCCCTACTACAATAACGCCAGCAAAAATTCCTTATTCTCCATCATGCTATTTAGATCTGCAAGGCTATGGTCAAATTGGCTATACTAATGGATCTCCTTCTACCGTTAATGCCAATGGTGGTTTTGTAATACCTGTTCTTGGAACCCCTGGCTCAAGCCCATCCGTACCGATTCCAGCTTCGTCAGGTTCTGTTTCTAGCGGCGGATCGACAACCTCCTCTCCTGATTGCTTAAGTAGCGGTGGTCCGATATCATGGATAACTTGTGCTGTTTTTGACGGTATTTCCATTTTAGAATCTACTTTAGAAAACGAGGTGGCATCTTTACTCAAAGTCACTCCAGTAAACTTTAGTACGACTTGTAACCAAAACGATAACAGTGGGTGTATTTTTAATGTTTGGGCAAACTTTAGAATATATGGAAACCTTTTCTTAATTATAGCTCTTTTGGTTGCAGTACTTGTTGAGGCAATTGGTGGTGGGATGGTTGCAAACTATACGATAAAAAAGATGATTCCGAGAATATTGGTTGCAGTAATTTTAATCAATCTATCTATATATATCGTTGCGATTATGGTTGATGTATTTAATATTCTGGGCACGGGTGTCTATGACCTAATAAAGCAGCCGTTTCAAGCCGCGGGAGTGTGGCACATAACGGTTGGTGGTGGAACTGGCTTACTTGCTCTTGGACTTGGGGGTGCTTCAGCGGCTGTTCTAGCAGTAATTGCTGTAGGTGATGGCATTGGATTCCTACTACTGGCAGTAGCTGTTCCGGCAATATTGGCGGTCATAGGCGTTCTCATTACCATAGTCATTAGACAGGGCTTAATTATATTCCTAGCCATAACAGCACCTATTGCTTTTGCCTTATATTGTCTACCAAACACTGAGCAATATTTTAAAAAGTGGTGGGATCTTTTAATAAAAACCCTGGTGGTATATCCAGTTGTAATGCTGGTTATAGCAATCGCCAACGTAACATCTATTGTCTTTGGAACTTTATCTAATGGTGATTCATGGAACCAAATTTTAGGCATAATCGCTGGAATTATACCGCTCTTTCTTATACCTTTTGCTTTCAAAATTTCTGGAGGAGTAATTTCTCAAGTTAGTGGCATGACTAAGAAGGGTGCTGATTGGGCCAACAAATCACTTAGAGGCGATCCAAGAGATCCTAATAGTCGCTACAATACCGCCAGAAGAAGAGCACAAGCTGGACGAGAACAGAACGGTACTTCAGTTGGTGCAATAGGGACCAGACTAAGACGTGGGGCAGACGGTGCTGCGATTAGAAGATCTGCAAGAACAGGAGCTGCAGGCGCTCAAGAGCTTGCCAGCAATCCAATCAATGAGCAGTGGAAAGGCAATGCAGACTATAATGATGCGGGAATTATTATGTCAGCCATGGCCACCGGAGCAATGTCGAGACAACAAGGCGAATTCGAATTAAATAGACTAGCGACCGCAAATGAGGGCGCCGCAGCGGGTGCAGTGGCTGCGGCACGTCAAATTAGACAGAGCGCAGGAACTGGTGATGCATTTCTTGCTCAAAAAGTTGCTGCTGGGTATGGATACAACACAGCCTCTGGTGAGGATCCAGGAATTGGACATGATAGGCTAGTGAGAGATGTTGCTAGATCAACTGGTTGTGATTACACCACAGATGATATGGGGAGAACTATACTTGATACGAATGACGATAATTATAGTGCTGCTTCGCAAAAACTTATAGCAGCTAAGGGCGCACTTGGTGCGGCAGGATTTGGCCATCTTGGCGATCCTAAAGTGAAGTACAATCCAATTGAAGCTATTTCTCGACAAGATAAGACTGCCTATCTTAACAATAAAGGATCAGCTTTTATTGCCCAGGGTCAAGCTGCCGCTGAAACCGCTAGTAGGCCTGGAGCTGATGTTGCAAACTATGCAGCAGTAGCTCAAGCTCAGGAGGAACTTCAGGGAATAATTAGTAGTGCGAAAGCTTCACCAGAACAAAGGACAGCAGCGACAGAGGGCTTAGGGCACATAACAAGGTTTATTGCGGGCGATGCTAGATATCAAGCATTTGCAGGTATTGCTGCACCTGGTGGCGTTGCAGGAACTCCAAGTCCGGCATATACTCAGGCAGTCGCACAAGCTAGAAGGGCAAGCGATGATGTTAGGGTGGTTTAGTCAATGGCAACATATAAAGTAATACAAGATATAGAAGCAGAAGATAAGCTAATAGGGCCCTTGTCTGCGGTTCAGTTTATCTTTGGATGTATAGCCGTAGCGTTTCTTTATTTAAGCTATATTGTATATGCCAAACATGCCGCCTTTCTACTAGTAGTTTTCTTGCCAATCGTTATGTTTTCTGTATTCTTTGCTGTTCCGTGGGGTAGGGATCAACCTACTGAAATTTGGGCGCTAGCTAAACTGAAGTATTTTATCTACCCCCATAAAAGAATATGGAATCAAAGTGGAATAAAAAATCTAGTGACAATAACGGCTCCAAAAAAAGTTCAAATTCAATATACTAATGGGCTTACTCAAGAAGAAGTACAGGGAAGACTAAAAGTTCTTGCTGAAACAATAGACACTAGGGGATGGGCAACTAAAAATGTCAATGTAAACCTATTTACAGCCCCTGAGGCAGTCGCACAGCCGGTTATAGTAAGTGAGGACAGATTAGCGCCCGGTAGCATGGAAACAGAGGCTCCGGCGGCTGAAATTAAAGCTAATGACGATGTCTTAGACGAAAAGAATAATACAACAGCTTTCAAGTTCACAGAGAAAATCCGCGAAGCTACTGAAAAACATAGAAAAGAAATTGAAGAATCGTTAAAAAATAAGAATACCGGCAATCATAATACTAGCTGGTTCTCGGGCCCTAGTGTTACCAATACGCCACTAGTTAGACCGAGTTATATGGAAAATACATATACTCCTGAACAAGAAAAAGCTATTAGTGAGGAATTGGCAGCAAAGCACGAAAGAATTCAAAAAGAGTACAGCAGTAATTTAAGAATTGTACGACCTTTATCTGAGCAAAAAAAGGAAGAAAAAATGACCCAAAGCGCTCCTGTTAATAAGATGACACACACTCCTGACCCTGCTATAATTAATATGGCTAGCAGCAATGATCTTTATGTTTCTACGATTGCGCATGAAGCTAATAAAAAAGATCAGTCTGGCTTAGATGATGAGGTTGTTATTAACCTTCACTAAGTTAGTTAGAAATAATAATTATTACCGCTAAGGGGTGGCAAATAAATGAATCCTTCTTCTTATCCAAATCAAGCAGGTGCAAATCCAGTCCAGGCACCCGGTGTTCCTACAGTCTCAACGCAGACAGCTGGAAAAGCTAAGTCTAGTATCAATAGTACTCAGAACTTGCTTAAAATCGCCGAAATAAGAGATGGTATTGCTATTATGAGTGATGCTTCATATAGGGCCGTAATTATGTGTAAGGCAATCAATTTTGACCTTATGAGCCAAAGAGAACAGGAAGCCGTTGAGTTTAGCTATCAGGGTTTTTTAAATTCCCTGTATTTTCCAGTCCAAATCTTTATTCATTCAGTTCAGGTTAACTTGTCGAGCTACATAGAAAAGTTAGACAATTTAAAACACCAGCAAGATAATATGCTTTTGTCTATGCTTATGGATGACTATATTGGCTTCATAGATCAAATAAGTAGCCAGACCAATATTATGGATAAGGACTTCTATGTAGTGGTGCCTTTCTTTCCAGGCCCTGAGATAAAGAAAAATATTACCTCAGGAAGCCGAAATTTCCTAACAGGCTTTTCGGAATTATTTGGCAACAAAGAAAAACATGTAGTTGTTGACGAGGCTAGTCTCGAGGCTGCTAAAAATGAACTACGAAACAGAGTCCAGGCAACAATTCAAGGACTTCAGCAGTGTGGAGTCAAAGGTCTTCCACTAGACACACAGGAGCTAATAGAGCTTTACTATAACGTTTACAACCCCGATACTGCCGTTGCTCAACCACTTCTTCCAATTGATAGCTTAACTGCCGACGTAATTGAAAAGGGTAGTGGTGTAGCGCCTAAACCAAACATCCAAGGAGGTGTGTAATGGCTTTTGGAAATAAAAAAGTTGATCCTTTGATGCTGGCTGAAAACCAAAAACGACAAGAACAGCAAGAAGTGATGATGGCTTTCCAAAAAGGCATTACAGCCCTTCGTGATTTCATTGCCCCAAGTTCAATTGAGCTTCAAAGTAACTATTTCCGAATCGGTACAAGGCTTGCTAGAAGCTACTATGTTTATGGATACCCAAGACAAATTAATACTGGCTGGTTGAGCGGCCTAGTTAACATTGATGAAGTAATAGATATTAGTATTTATATCTATCCAGTTGCCAGCCAAATAGTTATGCAGAATCTTAGAAAGAAGGTGACTCAACTTGAAGCCGGAATCCAAATTGATGCCGAAAAAGGCAAGGTTAGAGACCCGGGTAAACAAGCAGCCATTCAGGACGCCGAAGAAATGAGAGACAAACTTCAGGTTGGAGAAGAAAGATTCTTTAGATTTGGACTTTATTTCAATGTTTATGCAAATGATATGGATGAGCTGGAGTTTGTTTCACATAAGGTTGAAACAATGCTTGGACAAGGTCTAATTTATTCAAAGCCTGGAACATCACAACAAGAACAAGGTCTTAATACTGTAGTTCCTCAATTTGTGGATGAAATGCAAATTAGACGTAACATGAATACAGGTGCACTATCTACGAGTTTTCCATTTACTAGTGCCAATTTAAGCCAAGACAATGGAATCCTTTATGGAATTAATATGCATAACTCTGGGCTTGTTATATTCGACAGATTTAGTCTAGAAAATGGTAATTCGGTTGTCTTTGCTAAATCAGGAGCCGGAAAGTCCTTTGCAGTTAAACTTGAAGCTCTTAGAAGTATGATGTTTGGTACAGAAGTTATTATAATTGACCCTGAAAACGAATACCAAAAACTTGCAGACTCAGTTGCCGGCGCATATGTCAGACTAAGCCTTAGCTCAAGTACTAGAATTAACCCTTTTGATCTACCTAAAGTTATTGACCCTGAGGAGGCAGATAACGCACTTAGAAGTAACTTAATCATGCTTCACGGACTACTTAGACTTATGATGGGTGGGGCTCAGGCACAGCTCGTAGGAGGCAATAATTCAGTCTCTCCAGCGCTTAATCCAATTGAAGAGTCTGACTTAGATACAGCCCTAATTGAAACTTATGCAAAGGCTGGCATAACCAATGATCCACTTACCCAGAATACAATTCCACCAACCATTGCTGATCTATATGACACGTTACTACATATGGGCGGATCAGGTCCTCAGCTTGCACAAAGAATTCGTAAATACACGACTGGTACATTCGCAGGTATTTTTTCTCAACAAAGCAATATAAGTATAGATAATCCATTTGTAGTTTTTAACGTAAGAGACCTTGAAGATGAACTCAGACCAGTTGCTATGTACATTGTCCTAAACTACATATGGAATAGAACCAAGTCGGATAAGAAGAAGCGCCTGCTAATAATTGATGAAGCTTGGCAACTCATGAAATACGAAGATTCAGCTAACTTCATATTTTCTCTTGCTAAAAGGGCTAGAAAATATAATCTTGGTATTACTACAATTAGCCAAGACGTCGAAGACTTTATGGGTAGTCGAATGGGACGGGCAATTGTTGCCAATGCTTCTATGCAGCTTCTTTTCAAACAGTCTCCATCGTCGGTAGATGTGCTTGCCGATGTATTTAAATTAACCGAGGAAGAGAAGAAAAGACTAAGCCAATTCCCAGTCGGACAAGGCTTATTCTTTGCGGGGCCCAATCATGTACATATTCAGGT
>Ga0194048_10001873_pt1 | contig 10438 bp, 9 predicted proteins | sample JunL225m_MetaG_FD_161685 | JGI IMG/M metagenome (GOLD analysis project Ga0194048, IMG submission 161685) | Anoxic zone freshwater microbial communities from boreal shield lake in IISD Experimental Lakes Area, Ontario, Canada - Jun2016-L222-5m | ecosystem: Environmental > Aquatic > Freshwater >... | reverse complement strand
GCCAAAGCCCGCCTGCCCGTTCAGACTCACCATCGCACCGCCATCCATCTGCGTCACGATATGGGCATTGGGCTTCAAGCCCCCTTCAAGGTATGACTCAACATAACGCGGCAACATCCCGATACCGTGCGAATCGTGCCCGGTCAGATTAGCTTGAATCAGATTTTCGGTGACAAGCTCGATTTCTTTGGATTCGCTGCCAAATCCCTTCACCAGATATCGAATAGCGTCGCGCAGGCGTTCAACGGGGATACGGTGTAGCTGAGCCATGATAGGGATTCCTTTGGTGTCAAAATTGATTAAATTCGTCGGGCTGATGAATTCAAACCCTGTTTAACGCAATCATACCCAAGTCTTTGACCCGCGCCGGAGGGCAGCAACTGCTTAATCGGGTAGCGGAATCGAGATAATCCCTTTTACGGTCAGGGAATCTGTGTTTTGCGTCAAGCCTTTGCCAACACCAAACTGAAACGAAAACGGCTTACCTTCCCAATACATCATCAAAAAAGCGGCCTGACCTGTTTGTTGATATGCAATGGTTTGGTTCAAGAGACCAATATCTGAGTAGTATTCAACGCCTAAGGCTAAATCAGGCGTCACTTCGCGCGAGGCGCGGGCGGCCAGCGAAAAGTTCGGGCCTTCGGTTCGGTAAGGCTGCGACAGTGCGTGACCAAAAATAGGGTTGACCACAAACAACCACTTATCAACGTGCTTACCCAAAATAAACCGCGCTTCAGCCCCATAGCGTGATTGATCGTACTGATACAGCACGTTACCCACTTCTACATTGACGCCGGCAAAAAACGGATAGCCATCTTTCTCAAGAATCGGTAGCCACTTCAAGCGGACTTTATAACCCGCATAATCCCAACGACCGTTGTTCACCACCGAGTTCACATACAGGCCTAACTCGAGGCCACGGCCCAAGCCATAGGCAAATTCTGGCGTAATGCGGGTATTGCCGTTGGTTAACACTTCGCCGCTGTAGTTGCTGGTTGTGAGACCGTTGGGCGTGGTGTTCAGATGCAACTCAAGGCTGTATTCGCCCTTGGCATTGATTTCGTCGTCGTAGACCTGGATTTCGTCTTGCAGCGCAGCGTGTGACGCGAGCGGGCCGAACAACAGGGCCATAACCGCGCAACGACCTAAATTGCGTTTAAACATATCCCTGCCCGTTAATTAAGCTCTCCAAATTTTATCCAATTATTTGTAAACCTTGGTGTGTCAGTCGCAGACACCTGTCGGTCAGTGTTAGTAAGTTGTAACCATGTGCACACCTTAGTTTAGCCTGCAGGTGTCACAGCGGCTCGGCAGACTCTGCTATCCGAAACTTGGTTCGACGAGGCTTTGCGAAAAAGCAAAGGCCTGCGTAGAGGCCCTGCGCTTGACAGTCGAAACCGGCAGGGAAGTAGTTTAACCAGCGCGTTTAAACGTTAAACAAAAAGTTCATCACATCCCCATCTTGCACGACATACTCTTTACCCTCAGCCCGCATCTTGCCGGCTTCTTTGGCGCCTTGCTCGCCCTTGAAGGTAATGAAGTCTTCATACGCAATCGTTTGCGCGCGAATAAAGCCTCGCTCAAAGTCGGTATGAATCACGCCTGCAGCTTGAGGGCCGGTGGCGCCAATCGGTACTGTCCACGCACGTACTTCTTTCACGCCTGCAGTGAAATAAGTTTGTAGTCCTAACAAAGTGAACGCACCGCGAATCAGGCGGTTTAAGCCCGGCTCTTGCATGCCCATGTCTTCAAGAAAAACCGCCTTATCTTCATCGGGTAGTTCTGCAATTTCGGATTCGATCGCCGCGCAGATCGCAACAACAGGTGCCTTGCGTGCAGTAGCGTATTCGGTCAAGCGATCGAGCATAGGATTATCTTTAAAGCCGTGATCACTGACGTTGCCCACGTACATGGCAGGCTTGGCGGTGATGAAACAAAGCGGGGCGATCAAGGCCATGTCTTCGTCTGACAAACCTAATGCACGAATCGGTTGAGCATCGTTCAATTGCTTGATGACCACCTCAAGAATCGCGACAACTTTTTGTGCGTCTTTATCACCCGAGCGCGCGGTTTTTTGATGGCGATGCAAAGCTTTTTCAGCGGTTTGCATATCGGCCAAGGCAAGCTCGGTTTCAATCACTTGGATATCAGAGATCGGGTCAACACGGCCCGCAACGTGAATGACGTTATCGTCTTCAAAGCAGCGCACCACGTTAATAATGGCGTTGGTTTCGCGGATATGGGACAAGAACTGATTGCCCAGGCCTTCGCCTTGGCTGGCGCCTGCGACCAAACCTGCGATATCCACAAACTCAACCGTGGCATGCAAGATGCGTTCAGGCTTAACGATTTCGGCGAGCTTATCCAACCGAGCGTCAGGCACTTCAACCACGCCAACATTGGGCTCGATCGTACAAAACGGATAGTTTTCGGCAGCGATGCCGGCCTTGGTCAGGGCATTAAAAAGAGTTGATTTGCCGACGTTGGGCAAACCAACGATGCCACATTGCAGAGCCATGAGAATCCCAAAAATTCAATAAGTGAATACAGCTGTATAGAATAGGAGTTTAACCGCTCTCGTCTAAGGTTTTGCGGCCTGACGGATGAAACAACAAGAACCTTGCCCGAACTTTCAAAAAAATGATGAACCTGCCGCAGCTTTTGGCTCGACCCGATGGATCGTTGACAGAATTATTGGCGACGGTCGCCCAAATGCGTCCAAAGCACCCTGCTCTCGTCCTGAACGACCAGACACTGAGCTATTGCGAATTTGACCAGCTCGTGTCGCGTGTGGCCGTGAGCCTGCAGCGCGATGGCCTGCAGCCTGGCGATGTCGTGGCGGTGTGCGCCAGCACCTCGTTTGAGTATGTTGCCGTATTTTTTGGTGCGCTTCGGGCCGGTGGCGTCGTGACGCCGTTGCCCCCGTCGGCCAGCGCGCAAAATTTAACGGGCATGCTGGTCAACTCAGGTGCGCTGTGGCTCTTTCGGGATCAGGGCGTGGCGCAAGCCTGGCCGCTTGCGCTCAATGGCGCGACGCTCAAGACCATCTGGCTGGATCAAACCCAAGACGCTGAGGCCTGGTCAACATGGCTCAGCGAAGGTGCGCAGCCAACCCCGGTTCAGACGGATCCTGACCGCGCGTTCAATCTGATTTATTCCTCGGGCACAACCGGGGTCCCCAAAGGGATTGTGCAACCCTGCTCGATGCGCTGGGCTCACACGCAGCGCGCGGCCTTAAACGGCATGGGCATCAATACCGTGTTGCTTGTCTCGACACCCCTCTACTCAAACACAACATTGGTGCCGTTGCTACCGGGGCTGGCCCTGGGCGCGACCGTGCTGATGATGGGCAAGTTTGACGCGCGCAAATACCTTGAACTAGCCGCCACACATCGCGCCACGCACACCGTACTCGTACCCGTGCAATACCAACGTTTAATGGATGAGCCGAGCTTCGATACGTTCGATCTATCCAGCTTAAAAACCAAGGGATCGACGAGCGCACCGTTCAGTGCTGCGCTCAAAGCTGAGGTTTTGCGGCGCTGGCCGGGCGAACTCAATGACGTGTACGGGATGACAGAAGGCGGCGTGCGCTGCGAGCTGAAGGCGCACTTACATCCCGACAAATTGCACACGATCGGACAGCCCTCAGCGGGACATGAGATTCGCATGATTGACGAGCATGGCGTCGAACTCGACGCTGGGCAAACTGGTGAGATTGTTGGTCACTCAGCGGTCATGATGAAGGGTTATCACGGCCTGCCAGAAAAGACGCGCGAAATCGAATGGTTTGACGCAACCGGCAAACGCTTCATTCGCACCGGAGATATCGGTCGCTTTGATGCAGACGGTTTTGTGATCCTGTCAGATCGCAAAAAAGACATGGTGATCTCAGGCGGTTTTAATATCTATCCAAGCGATCTCGAAGCAGAGCTCGAACAGCATCCTGACGTCGCTGAGGCCGCCGTCATTGGCGTACCCTCAAGGGCTTGGGGCGAAACACCTGTTGGCTATGTTGTCTTAAGGCCGGCGGCGACCATCGATCGAGATGCACTACTGGCCTGGGTCAATGCACGCTTGGGCAAAACGCAGCGTCTGTCGGATTTGATTTTGATTGCAAATCTGCCGCGCAATGAAATTGGCAAAACGCTTAAGCGAGAATTACGCGAGCAATACCTGCGGGCCTAAACCGCCAGCAAGCGCTTAAATATTGTCTAACAATTGCAAAGCCAGCCAAGCCACGGCCAACGGACCCGCGTTGAACAAACCGTGCAGCAAGATTGCAGCACCCACGCCCCGCTGAACGCGTATCCAGCTCAACACCAAACCCGTCACCCATTGCGGTGTCACGAGCACGACCATCATCCACCCTTCCATCTCAGTGAATTCAAAATTCTTAATGTGTAACGCAGCAAAACCTAAGGCAGACGCGTGCATCACGAACGGAAACGCACGTAGATACCAACGTAACCAACGATAGCTCCACGCACGCGCAGCCGTGGTTCGCGCACACACCCGCCAAACGCACAAGACCGACGTCGCGAGCAAGCTACTCGCCCACCAGGTCAATCCATTGAGCAGAACAATCACCATCAAGGGCACAAACCACAAAGCTATCGCGGGTCGGCGCAAGCCAAACCTGAACAATAATTCTTCAACCAGCGGCGCCCACAAGATCGCCTGTAGCCACGGTAAGTTGTGTACGCTGATTCGATGTGCAGCTCCGCTCATTTCAAACACGGCCAGTACCGCGGGGCCCAGCACCAACAAATTGATTGCCCAAAGCGTCCCGGCCCACGCCAACAAACGCACCAGCGTGATGTTGGGCCACCAGTCCGTCAGCCAGCCACTCACACGAGTCGTCGGTGACACGTGACGCTTGACACTTGGGCGCCAAACAAAGCTCAAAAATTGTTTGAAGTCCTCACGAAACCGCGTACCGATCATGTAGGATTATCGCGATGCAATTGACCTGTCGCTTTAGCAAAATCACCCGCTAAAAACAAAGGGATCACAGCGCGACAGCGCGTCACGCAGTTGTCGATGGCCTCTTGATCTTCGCGCCGCGGCGCGTGCAAGACAAAGTCGGCCACCTCTTGTGCCAACGATAAGGTACGCGGATGCCCGATGCCCAAGCGCAGACGCCAAAAGTTTGCGCTACCCAGCACGGACTCGATATCGCGCAAGCCATTGTGCCCAGCGTGCCCGCCCCCTTGTTTGACCTTAACCTGGCCAGGCATCAAATCGAGTTCATCATGCAGCACTAGGATATTTTCTGGCGCAAGCTTATAAAACCGCGCCAAGGCGCCCACACATTGCCCCGACTTGTTCATGAAGGTTTGTGGCTTCGCTAAAAAAACTTGGTCGTTGGCCACACGCGTCTTGGCAACCATGCCAAAAAAAGTTTTTTCATGTGTGAAGCTTGTTTTTAAGTCTGTCGCAATATCATCCACAAGCCAAAAGCCGGCATTGTGACGGGTTTTGACATACTCATTGCCTGGGTTACCCAAGCCAACAATCAGTTTGATCGGTATCGACATATCTGCATTAGAAAGCAAAAGCCCCACCCGCGCAAAGCTTGGATAGGGCTTTTATTGAAGACCCCTGGCAAAACCTGCGCCCGCCAGGGCAAAGCGTGCTTCTGATACTTACGCGGCTGGGGCAGCGCCCGCAGTTGGTGCACCTGCCGGCTTGTCTTCGTCTGCGTCGTCGGCTGGACCGCCTTTGACCAAGGCTGTTGCCAGCACGGGGTTCACATCGCCACGATGCGCAAGGTAAGTCACGCCTTTAGGCAAGGTGATGTCGGCCAAATGAATCGAAGCACCCGCCACCAAGTTAGTGAGGTCAACTTCGATAAAGTGAGGCAAGTCAGCAGGCAAGCAAGAAATTTCGATTTCAGTAAAGAGATGCGAAATGATGGCTGCGCTGAGCTTCACTGCAGGTGAACTATCTGCATTGGTAAAGTGCAAAGGCACCTTAGTATGCAGTTTTTGATTTGCATCGACGCGTTGAAAGTCAAGGTGCATCACAATTTGTTTGTAAGGATGCCATTGCACTGAACGCAGCAGCACTTGCTGGCTTTTGCCATCAAGCTGCATGTCGAGAATGGATGAATGAAATAGTTCTTTGCGCAAGGCATGAAAAATTTCGTTGTGATCGAGTTCGATATTAGCGGGCTGTTCTTTGCCACCATAAACAATGGCTGGAACGCGGCTCGCACGGCGCAGGCGGCGGCTCGCACTCGATCCCTGTACGCTACGTGGGGTTGCATTAAATTGCATAAAAACTCCAAATTAGGTGAAAAACACCCGGTTAAAACACTGCTCGACATCGAACAGCGATGTTGCACACCACCGCGACCAGTGGCCTGCAAATTTTTTCATCCAGCTTACGCTGGACTACAGTTAATCAACAAACAACGAACTGACTGATTCGGCGTTTGAAATACGTAAAATCGTTTCGCCAAGCAAAGCCGCACAAGAAAGCTGGCGAATTTTGCTACAGGCACGCGCCTGATCAGAAAGCGGAATGGTGTCGGTAACCACAAGCTCAGTAAGCTCAGAGTCTTGAATACGTTCAATCGCACCACCCGATAACACCGCGTGGGTACAGTAGGCGTATACGCCACCCGCGCCGCGCTCTTTAAGCGCTTGCGCTGCTTTGCAAAGAGTGCCAGCCGTATCCACCATGTCATCCATGATCAAACACGTGCGGCCATCGACCTCACCAATGATGTTCATCACTTCAGAGACGTTTGCTTTTGGCCGGCGCTTATCAATGATCGCCAGATCAGCCTCTAGCTGTTTAGCCAAGGCACGCGCACGCACGACGCCACCAATATCGGGCGAAACCACCACAAGGTTGGTCAAGTTACGGCGCCAGATATCGCCGAGCAAAATTGGCCCTGCATAAATATTATCAACGGGAATATCAAAGAACCCCTGGATCTGATCTGCATGAAGATCCATCGTCAGAACGCGATCGACACCCGCCACTTGCAACATGTTGGCCACGATCTTGGCAGAGATGGCCACCCGGGCAGAGCGCGGACGACGATCTTGGCGACCATAACCAAAATACGGAATCGCAGCGGTGATACGGCCAGCCGATGCTCGGCGCAAGGCATCGACCATCACCATGATTTCCATCAGATTGTCATTGGTCGGCGCGCAGGTTGGTTGCAACACAAACACGTCTTTACCGCGGACGTTTTCGTTGATCTCAACCATGACTTCGCCATCTGAAAAACGCCCCACGGACATTCTGCCCAGAGACATATCTAGATGATTCACTACGTCGACCGCCAGCCGAGTATTGGCTGTGCCGGTAAAGATCATAAAACTATCGTTGGCCATGGTTGAGGCAATCACAGACAGTAAGTCAATCGGACAGAAAACAAAAAAGCTGTTGAACGAGAGCCTGGTACTTAATTGGCGAATCCAAAGGCAAACAAGTTCAACAGCTACGCACTGTTGGGGCTGGGGAGGAAGGATTCGAACCTTCGCATGCCGGAATCAAAATCCGGTGCCTTAACCAGCTTGGCGACTCCCCAACTAACTTTCAATCCAATGCCGCAGTGGGTGCTCTGATAACCCTTCACAGACAGAAATCGACTGGATCGGGTTCAGTACACCCGCTAAGGCTGCACTAGAAAAATCTGTACGCGTTTTAGCGAGTAATTTCTGGTGGACCGCTGCCGCCTGCTGTACGTTTGAAAACCCAACAAAAAGGCAGGCACCTGACCCCGTCATGCGTGCATTCAAACCAGCTTGTTCAAGCCAATCGACTGCCTGACGTACAACGGGATAGCGTTTCAATACAACGGGCTGTAAATCATTGCTGCCAAAATCCTGCGGAAAACTTGATTTTTGATCAATTTCAACGCAAAACTCGTCAAAGAGTTTGACCCCAGAAAAGTCCGTCATTTTGACCGGATCGGTGTCTCTTGTCAAATCCGGATCCCCGAAAACAGTAACGGTTGGCACGCTTTGAGCAGGCTGAACGACGACGTAAGACCGTTCGGGCAACGCCAGGGGTGTCAGTTGCTCGCCGATTCCCTGGGCGAAGGCATTTTGGCCTGAGATAAAGACGGGGACATCGGCGCCCAACGTGAGCCCTAGCTGCATCAGTGCCACGCGGCTCAGTCCAGTCCCCCAGAGTCGGTTTAGGCCGATCAGGACCGTCGCGGCATCACTCGAGCCTCCGCCCAACCCCCCACCCGCCGGAATATTTTTTTTTACCCTGATTTGAGCGCCATACTTGGCGCCGGTTTGCGCCTGCAACGCGCGCGCTGCCCGCACCACCAAATCTTCGTCGTGCGGAACCCCAACCATATCGGTTTCACGCACAATTTTGCCGTCCGGTCGCACGTCAAGATCAATGCGATCAGCCAGGTCAATCAACCTGAACACGGTTTGCAATAGATGGTAGCCGTCTGCACGGCGTCCGATGACGTGCAAAAACAGATTCAGCTTAGCGGGCGCAGGCAGGTCGTACAGCACAGCTAATCGATGACCAGTCGAATAGAAATATTGCGGCCAGCTTCGGCGCGCAGCAAACTGATCAAACGAGGGCCTACGTTATCAAAATTAGAGAGCCGGGCAGTCCAACCCGCTTGCTCAAACGCGACGACTCGACCTTGAGCGTCTTGCTCTAGCACGCGCATGCCTGGCAACGACTGCTTCTGCATCCGAAACCAACTGCGCAAGTCCTGCACAGGCATCTTTTGCCCAAGCACCTGCTCGATCAAGTCATCAGGCGTCGAGGCCCGTATGATTTCGCCGTTGGAGCGTTCAAGCGTTGCGCCTTGAGCAAGCACGCTGACGCGCGCCAGAGTGCTGCCAAACGGATTGGTCAACTCTAGGGTCAGTTGCACACCCGAGTCGCGCCACACAAAACCACCTTGAACCGCCTCGGGAGCTTGATTGAGCACTTCGGTTTTAGCGGCGAAACGTCCGTGACGCGCGACCACGCCATCAAGTGACCCCTCGCGCTCGGGTGGAGCTTGGGTCGCGCAACCGGCAAGCGCCAAGAGAGAAACCGCAAGAAACCGCATTGCCCTTGAACGCACGCGTGTAGCAACCGCCACTGTCCTCAAAGTCGAACCCCAAAGCGCTTAATGGTTTCTAATAAAGTCGCATTGTCCGGTTCTTTGGCGGCACCTTTTTTCCAGATCTCTTTGGCCGCATCCTGTTGACCTAACAGCCACAGCCCCTCACCAAGATGGGCTGCGATATCGGCCTCAGGGCGAATCCGATAGGCTTTTTCTAGATACTGCACCGCGGCGGCGTAGTCGCCCAGACGAAACTTAACCCAACCCATACTATCCATGATGAACGGATCGTTCGGTGCAATTTCAAGCGCCCGCGTAATCAAACGAAGCGCCTCAGTCAGACGCTGATTACGATCCGCCAATGAATAGCCAAGTGCGTTATACGAGTGGGCGTGACCAGGATCGAGCGCCATCACTTCTCGAAACAAGCGCTCAGCGTCATTCATTTGGTGATTGCGCTCGTAGAGCATCGCCAACTCGTATTTAATTTCGACCGTATCCGGCAGCTGAACGTTCGCCGCAGAGAGCCGCCTGATCGCTTCAACCAAACGATTCGCATCACGCAAAATCTGCGCCCCGACTGAAGCCGTCAGAATCTGCTCTTCAGTAGTTTGCGGATCGCTTGCATCAAGTATGGCGAGCGCTTCGTCAGTGCGCCCTTGCTGTGCTCGAATGGCTGCTTGACGCACGCGCGCATTATGTCGCGCTGCAGGCTCTTCAATTTTGTCTAATATTTTGACTGCATCGTCAAAAAAACCTTGCTCTTGCGCAATACGGGAAAGCAACTGATAGGCATCGGTCAAGGCAGGCGTGGCATCGCTTGCGCCAGCAGGCGCGGCGCTTTCCCGTTGCGTTTGCACACTAATAAATTGCTCGAGCAGGCTGCGGGACTCGGGCAAGCGCTTGGCCCGATAGGCGATCTGCGCTTGCATAAACATCAAATCGAAATCTTCGGGCGCCAACTTCGCCATGGCAACCAGCTCTGCCATGGCCAGATCGAACTCGCGCCGCTCAGCCCACTGTGTCGCCATGAGCACGCGTAGTCGCCGCGCATTGGGATGGGCCGCTGCAAAACCCTGGGCATCTTTAAAGGCTTGAGGGGCATCCACCGCCAATCCGTACTCAAACACACGCATCGCAGCATCTTCAGATCGTGGTGCCCGGTTTAACGCCGCCTTAGCTGCGCTGAGGGCACGCGGAGCATCGCCTGCCGCCCGCGCAAGGTCTGCCACCGCGATGTGTGCCGGCAGCGTATCGCGCGCATTACTTTCTTGCAAGACGCTGATTAAGATCGAAAGCCCTGCCCGTTTATCCGGCACGCGACCCAAGATCGCCATCGCCTGCCCAATCGCGGCTGTTTTGTCGGTCGCTTCATCAATTTTTTTA
>Ga0194048_10001871_pt1 | contig 10439 bp, 3 predicted proteins | sample JunL225m_MetaG_FD_161685 | JGI IMG/M metagenome (GOLD analysis project Ga0194048, IMG submission 161685) | Anoxic zone freshwater microbial communities from boreal shield lake in IISD Experimental Lakes Area, Ontario, Canada - Jun2016-L222-5m | ecosystem: Environmental > Aquatic > Freshwater >... | reverse complement strand
TATCGATCTCGCCTTCCTCTTCGATCCGATGATGGCGGTTCATACGTCCAACGTCGAACCCCTGCCTCACCAGATCACCGCAGTCTACGAGTCGATGCTGCCGCGCCAGCCTCTGCGATTCGTGCTAGCCGACGATCCTGGCGCCGGAAAGACCATCATGGCAGGGCTCTATATCCGAGAGCTGATCATGCGCGCAGACTCTCGACGTATCCTGGTCGTGGCACCAGGAAGCTTGGTCGAGCAGTGGCGCGACGAGTTATTCGAGAAGTTCGGCCTCCAGTTTAACCTGTTCTCATCTGCCCTCGAATCGACTGCTTCGACCGGAAACCCCTTCGAGAGTCTAGATCAGGTTATCGTGCGATTAGACCAAATGGCCCGCAACGAGGACCTGCAGGAGAAGCTCCTAGCGACCAACTGGGACTTGGTGATCTTCGATGAAGCGCACAAGCTCGGCGCACACTTCTATGGGTCCGAAGTTAAGAAAACCGGCCGATTTGAACTAGCCGAGAAACTCGGAGCACGCACGAGGCACCTGCTCCTCATGTCCGCCACGCCGCACAACGGCAAAGAGGAGGACTTCCAACTCTTTCTCTCCCTGCTCGATTCAGATCGGTTTTACGGGAAGTTCCGCGGACCAGCGAGCAGCACGCATAAAGTGGACGCCAGCGACCTCATGCGACGGATGGTCAAGGAAGAGATGTACCATTTCGACGGCAGACGCCTGTTCCCAGAACGACGAGCCTACACCGCCAACTACAAACTCTCGGATATCGAGTCCGCCCTCTATGAGTCGGTAACTTCATACGTGAAGACCGAGATGGGTAAGGCCGACGCACTTAACGGGCCCAGGAAGGGATCCGTTGGCTTCGCTCTTACTGCCCTTCAGCGTCGACTCGCATCTAGCCCTGAGGCCATCTTCCAGTCGCTCAAACGACGAAAGCTTAACCTCGAAAGTCGCTTGCGGGAAGAAAGCCTGCTGTCCAGAGGGCAACAGTTTAGATCTCAGTCAGTCGAAGCCGCACCCGAAGACGATGATGACCTCAACGCCGAAGAGCAGGAGGAACTCGAAGAGAAGCTCACTGACACCGCGACGACCGCTGAAACCATCGCCGAACTCGAAGCAGAAATCCTCATCCTAGGGAGGCTCGTGGTCCAAGCCCAGGCAGTGGTCGACTCCGGCGTCGATCGTAAGTGGGAGGAACTATCAACGATCCTCCAGAACAACCCCGAGATGCGTGATGCTGACGGCAAGCAGCGCAAGATGATCGTTTTCACTGAGCACAAGGACACCCTTAATTACTTGGAGCGACGTATCGGCGGCGTCATGGGCAGCAGCAACGGCATCACGACGATCCATGGCGGAGTCCATCGAGATGAACGTCGCAAGCGACAGGCGCTCTTCCGCTCTGACCCAGAGGTCCGGATTCTGCTGGCAACCGATGCTGCGGGCGAAGGCGTCAATCTCCAGAACGCTAACCTGATGGTCAACTATGACCTGCCGTGGAACCCCAACCGGCTCGAACAGCGCTTCGGCCGAATCCACCGTATCGGTCAGCAACAAGTCTGCCACCTTTGGAACCTGGTCGCCAACGAGACTCGCGAAGGCGAGGTCTATCATCGTCTGCTGACCAAGCTTGAAACCATCAACCAGGCCTTCAATGGCCGGGTCTTCGACATCCTGGGAGAAGTGTTCGAGGAGCGTAGCCTCAAGGACCTACTCCTTGATGCGATCCGTTACAACGACCAGCCCGAGCGGAAGACCGAGCGACTGAAGAGTATCGATAGCGCCCTAGATACGACTCACATCAAGTCGTTGCTCGAGCGTAACGCCCTCGCCCAGGAGACGATGGATGCCGACAGGTTATATCGCGTCAAAGAGCAGATGGAGATCGCCGAGGCGCGCAGACTCCAACCCTACTTCGTGAGGTCGTTCTTCGACAAGGCCTTCAACAGCCTCAAAGGGGCTATGTATCCCCGTGAGCCTGGCCGCTTCGAGATCACCCACGTGCCCGCCCTTATTTGCGAACGAGACCGTCAGATCGCCGGCCGTAACCGACGGGAACTGGCACCGGTGCTGAAGCGGTATGAACGTATCTGCTTCTCTAAAGAGGCTGTCCGCCCACTGGATAAACCTGACGCGGCCTTCGCCCAGATGATCCACCCGGGGCACCCGCTGATGTTAGCCGTCACTGACTTGGTGCTCGAGAATAACACCAACCTGATGAGGCAAGGGGCCATTCTGGTCGACCCGTCCGATGAGGGGGTCGAGCCGTCACTGCTCTTCCTGATCACCCACGAGGTTAAATCGGGCAATAACATTGTCCTCTCGAAGCGCCTGCAGTTTGTGAAAATCGCCCCCGACGGTACGACCAGCTTTGCCGGCTGGGCACCTCACTTGGATTACGAGGCCTTACCCTCGAGCGAACGCGCTCTCCTCGCCCCTTTACTCGCTAGCGACTGGATTCGCGTAGACCAGGAGCAGAAGGCCTTGAGTTTCGCCGCATCATCACTTGTGCCGCAGCACTACGAAGAGATCTCCTCCCGACGTATTGCGCACGTGGATAAGACCCTGGCCGCAGTCCATGAGCGCCTGACCAAGGAAATCGACTACTGGAGTGACCGATGGATTAAGCTGACCGATGACAAGGCTGCCGGTCTAGACGTCGGGCCTAACCTCGAAAAGTTTAAGCGTACTATCAACGACCTCGAGGGAAGACTCACAAGCCGCAAGCAGGAGCTCCAGTCCATGCGCCATATCACCAACGGAACGCCAATCGTTCTTGGCGGCGCCCTCATCGTGCCCGTCGGCTTGATGAAAAAGCTGCGCGGCGAATCCGTACCGGAGACGCCTGAGTTCTCGGCAGACCCTGCGGCTAGGTCCAGAATTGAGAAGATTGCCATGGACGCAGTCATCCGCGCAGAAACCGGCCGCGGCTGCACCGTCAAGGACGTGTCCGCCGAGAAGTGTGGCTGGGATATTACCTCCCAGCCCCCCGTCGGCGCTGATGGAAAAATCCCCGTTTCACGCCACATCGAGGTCAAGGGACGCTCCAAGGGGGCAAGCACAATCACCGTCACCAAGAATGAGATCATGTACGCCTTAAACCAGGCGGATAAGTTCATTCTCGCGATCGTTATTGTCGATGAAAACGAAGCCATCGACGGACCGCACTACGTCCGGAGGCCTTTCGGCCGTGAACTCGACTGGGACGAATGCTCCAGCAATCGCGACCTTGCCAAGCTTCTCTCCAAGGCCACGCGCGAATAACTCAAATGTCCGAACATCCTATCACATCCCCGCGTAAACTCATTGAGGTCTCGCTACCGCTGGACGCAATCAATGAGGCCTGCGCGCGGGAGAAATCTATCCGGCATGGGCATCCTTCCACGCTGCATCTGTGGTGGGCGCGGCGTCCGCTGGCGGCGGCACGGGCGGTCATTTTCTCTCAGTTAGTAAACGATCCTGCAGGACTGTGGGAATGCCAAAACCCGGGTATACGACCAAGCATTCAACAGCGCGGAGCATTCACAAAACGCAGGAAAGAGTTGTTTAAGATTATCACGGATATGGTGCTATGGGAAAACACTCTTAATCCCGAAGTGATTCAAAGGGCTCGTGCCGAGATACGTCGCTCGTGGAATGACGTTTGTGAACTAAACAAGGATCACCCTGAGGCCTCTACACTCTTCAATCCCAGCAATCCTCCGGCACTCCATGACCCGTTCGCAGGTGGTGGCGCAATCCCAATGGAAGCTCAGCGTTTGGGATTAGACGCATACGCAAGCGACCTCAATCCTGTAGCAGTTCTGATTAACAAGGCGATGATTGAGATTCCTCCAAAGTTTGCTGGATCTAAGCCAATCTGCTTAAAACAAAAAGAGAAAGAGTCAAAAAATGAGCTCGACCTAACCCGCGAATGGCCTGGCGCAAGCGGCCTCGCAGAGGACATAAAACATTATGGGTCTGTAATGCGAAACGAGGCGCATAAGCGCATCGGGCACCTGTATCCTCCCATAGAAATCACCACGGGCATGGCGAGACACCGTACCGACCTCAATCCACTTATTGGAAATAAACTTACGGTGATTGCATGGATTTGGGCGAGGACCGTAAAGAGCCCAGACCCAGCCTTTTCTCATATCGATGTTCCCCTTGCATCTACATATGTGATTTCGACAAAAGTGGGTAAAGAAGCCTATATTCAGCCTGTTGTATCTGGGGAAAACTATCACTTTGAAGTAAAGTTAGGCGCTCCGCCGTCTGCCGCAGAAAATGGCTCCAAGGTGCCTGGGCGAGGGGCAAACTTTAGGTGCCTGATTTCCGACGCGGTTATAAGCGGTGATTACATAAAAAGCGAAGGACAGGCTGGACGCCTCTCATCAAAATTAATGGCGGTTATTGCAGAAGGTAGCAGATGCAGAGTGTACCTAAGCCCTACAACTGAGATGGAATCTGTAGCACATTCTGCCGCGCCCACATGGAAGCCTTCAGGCGAGGTTCCACCGCGGCTGACCGGCGGAACCTGCGTCCCATACGGATTAAAAGAATGGGGCGATCTTTTTTCACGCCGACAACTTCTCGCCCTAACAACGTTCAGTGACCTTATTGCTGAAACACGAGAACGAATCAAGAGCGATGCGGTAATGGCTGGCTACCCCGAGAGCGATATTGGATTAGAAATGGGCGGGGATGGCTCTGCCGCATATGCAGACGCAGTTAGCCTATACCTGGCATTTGCCGTCGACAAAGTAGCAGATCGAAACTCGTCTTTATGCGCTTGGGCTAGCCTACGCGAACACGCTCGAAATACATTTGGACGCCAGTCGTTGCCGATGGTCTGGGATTTCGCTGAAAGCAACCCGCTTTCGGACTCAAGCGGCAACTTCGAAGGGGGGATAGAATCTATTTACAATGCGCTCAGATACACTCCGGCGATTGCGACTGGATTATCACAGCAAGCTGACGCTCAATCCCAGAAAATTTCGTTGAATAAAACTATCTCATCTGACCCTCCCTACTACGATAATATTGCTTACGCCGATCTATCGGACTTCTTTTATGTCTGGTTAAGAAAAGGATTAAGACCAATTTTCCCAAATTTATTGGCCACAATCGCAGTACCAAAAGCTGAAGAGTTGGTTGCCACTATCTACAGGCATGGGTCAAAAGAGAAAGCCGAGGATTTCTTTCTGGAAGGAATGACTAAGGCAATGAGAGGACTTGCAACCCAAGCTCATCCCGCTGGACCGATAACGATTTATTACGCGTTTAAGCAATCGGATACAGAGAAAATAGAAGGCACGTCTTCCACCGGTTGGGAAACATTCCTTGAGGCAATTCATAGAGCAGGCCTGCAGCTTTCTGGAACTTGGCCCATGCGTACTGAACTCGACCGTAGACTAGTAGGGCAGGAGACTAACTCGCTTGCATCGAGCATCATATTGGTGTGTAGAAAGCGCGCGCATGACGCACCCTCCACGTCGCGGCGCGAGTTCATTCGTGAACTTAACGGCATACTCCCCGAGGCACTCGACCAGATGACTAGGGGGGCCGGAGAGGAACAGTCTCCCGTAGCCCCCGTCGACCTCTCTCAGGCTATTATCGGACCAGGCATGGCTGTTTTCTCTAAGTATTCTGCCGTACTCGAAGCAGATGGAACGCCGATGAGCGTACGTTCAGCACTACAATTAATTAACCGCTTCATTGCCGAGGACGATTTTGACGCCGAGACTCAATTTTGTTTAAGCTGGTTCGAACAAAACGGATGGAAGGACGAATCATTCGGAGCCGCCGACACCTTGGCTCGCGGTAAAGGAACCAGCGTTGACGGCGTCAAGGACGCCGGAGTTATCCAAAGCGGAGGAGGCAAGGTTCGCCTATACAAATGGTCCGAATACCCGGCAGACTGGGATCCCCTTAAGGATAATCGTACCCCTATATGGGAGGCCCTCCATCATCTCATCCGGGCGCTTAAGCGTGATGGCGGTGAAGGTGCCTCTGGTGCTCTTCTCGCTTTACTTGGCGGTAAGGCTGAGGCCGTGCGCCAGCTTGCTTATCGTCTCTACACCTTATGCGAACGCCTAGGCCAAGCCGAGGACGCCCGCGCATATAACGAGTTAATCACTAGCTGGACCGGCATCGAGGCTGCCGCAGCCTCCTCCCCTAAGCCTACCGATGGCCAGCTCCCTGGATTCGAGGACAACTAATTTATCATACTATACTTACATGAGCCTAAAACCCTGGAGAGAAGTCATCGTCCCCCACCCTGACGTCCTTAACGGAACGTTCCAACAGTCTGAGTTCGCCGCGGACCTAACCGCGGTACGCAAAGGCTCGGCGACACCAGAATATGGCGATGCCAAGTCTTTCTACGAGCGCACCTTCATTACCGAAGGTATGGGGCGACTACTCACCCAAGTGGCTCAACGCCTTAATGGCACAGGAGGAGACCCCGTCATTCAGCTCCAGACTGCGTTCGGCGGTGGCAAGACCCATACGATGCTCGCCGTCTATCACCTCGCATCCAGAGGCTGCGAACTCAACAAGCTCATCGGCATCCCCCAACTCCTCGACAAGGCAAGTTTGATTGATGTACCCCAGGCCCGGGTCGTCGTCATTGACGGTACCGCCCACTCCCCTGGTCAGCCTTGGAAGAACGGGTCCCAGAAGATCAATACGCTTTGGGGCGAGTTAGCTTGGCAACTGGGCCAGGCCGAAGGCTACGCGATGGTCAAGACGGCCGATGAGAACGGCACCTCCCCCGGCAAGGACGTCCTGCAAGAGCTACTTGCTCGGTATGCCCCATGCGTCATCCTCCTCGACGAACTGGTCGTCTACATCCGCAATTTCAATGAAAGTCAGCCCATCAGCGGAGGCACCTACGACTCTAACCTTAGCTTTATTCAGTCACTTACCGAGGCTGCAAGGGGCGTACCCAAGGCGGTAATCCTGGCTTCCCTTCCGGAGTCTGATAATCAGGCAGGAGGCCCTCGCGGCGTATCTGCACTTAAAGCCCTAGAGGCAATTTTTGCGCGCGTACAGGCGCTATGGAAGACCGTGGCACCGGAAGAGGCCTTCGAAATCGTAAGAAGGCGCCTCTTTGAGCGCATCAGTAACGAACGCGCACGAGACCTTGTCTGCCGGGCGTTCGCCGACGCGTACATCGCCGAGGGGGCCAAGGTCCCACAGGAGACGCAGGAAGCTCGATACTATGACCGGTTGGTCCAGAGCTACCCGATCCATCCGGAGGTCTTCGCCCAGCTCTACGAAGAATGGACCACCATTGAGGGCTTCCAGCGGACGCGCGGAGTCCTGAAGCTCATGGCCAAAACGATTTTCCGTCTCTGGCAGGACGATAATAAGGACCTGATGATCCTCCCCGGAAGCCTGCCGCTCTATGACGGCAACGCACGTAACGAGCTCATTTATTACCTAGGTCAAGGATGGGATCCGGTCATGGACCGTGACATCGACGGCGAACGGGCTGAGACAACCCTGCTCGAGAGTAAAGAAACCCGCTTCGGCGCCGTCCAAGCCGCCCGGCGAGTCGCCCGTACGGTATTCCTGAGTAGCGCTCCTTCCTCAGTAAGCGCTAAGCCAGGAACACGCGGTGTAGATCGCGCCAGGATCATGCTCGGCTGCCTCCAGCCAGGGCAGACTCTATCGCTATATTCCGATGCCCTGAATCGTCTCTCCGGCCAGCTGCACTACATGAGCTCATCTGGTGACATTGCCCAAGAGAACACCCGATACTGGTTTGATACGCGGGCTAACCTTCGACGCGAAATGGAGGAGCGAAAACAGCGCTTCTCTGATAAGAATGAAGTCAGGGCCAGAATGGCTGAAGTTGTCAAAAAACTTTCGCCGGCCGGCTCCCTCTTCGAAGGGGTCCATGTCTTCACACCTCATGCCGACGTCCCTGATGACACAGCACTGCGCCTGGTGGTCCTTTCGCCCGAGCAATTCTACCTCAAGGGGGAACCCCGCCTGGCCAACGAAGCTGTGCTGGATTATGTGAAGAACAATGGCACCAAGCCGCGCTATCGCGGCAATCGATTGCTCTTCCTGGCAGCTGACCACGGAGCACTGTCTCGCCTCGTTGACAGCATCAAGGTGGCGTTAGCCTGGAGCTCAATAGTAGATGACGTGGCGGCGATGAAGCTAGTATTAGACAACCTCCAGACACAACAGGCCAAGAACGAGCTTAAGAACGCGGAAGAAATCCTACCACGAATCGCCCGCGAGAGCTTCAAATGGCTGCTCTGCCCGACGGTGGACACTCCTGGTAGCCAGACGCAGGTTGAGGCGATGCCCATCAACACTTCTGGTGGAGCCCTGGCCCCTGAAATCGAAAGGATCTGCACCGACAACAGCTGGGTTATTAGCAAGTGGTCCCCCATCCATCTCCGCACTGAGCTAATCAAGCTCTATTGGAAGGCAGACAAACAGTCTGCCAAAGCGGCCGACTTCTGGGAGGACACTCTCCGATACCTCTACCTGCCCCGCCTTAAAGATAAGACCGTAATCGCCCAGGCTATCAACATGGGCGCCGGAACGCGCGACTTCTTCGGCACGGCCTACGGCCTCAAGGAGGGCAAATACGAAGGCTTTAAATTAGGAGAATCTAACGTGCAGTTCGACGATACCCTCCTGCTCGTTGAGCCTGCTGCCGCTGCCGCGTATGAGGCAGCCAACAAACCGGTGACAGTGGTCCCTCCCATCACGCCTGTCCCGGTGCCGATCGTCACGACGACTACTACAACCACGATCACCAGCGCCGCTGCCAAGGCTAGGTCGTTCCATGGCTCCGCCGAGGTTTCCGCTACCGCTGCCAAGATGCGGCTAGTCCAGATCGCCGAAGAGGTCATTGCAGCACTAGCCGCAGACCCTAACGCCGAAGTCAAAGTGCGCATAGAAATCAGCGCCAACTTCACCAACGGCGCCCAGGACCAGACCAAGAGAGCCGTCTCGGAAAACGCCAAGACCCTCGGCTTCGGCACGGCCGAGTGGGGTCAATAAGCCAACCGTTCAGGATAAGCATGGAATCCGTCAGTAACGAACGAACCTCAGTATCGGGGTTAGTCGCAGCAGGCTAGTTGTTTGCCAGACATGGATAAATACAAGAATTCGGGCCGAACACGGGGTCAGGCCGTACCCTGGTTTAGGGTGTAACTAAAAACGCCTGAGATACTCGAATCTAGTTACGCCCACTTTAGGGTACGGCCTGACCCCTTATCCTTGGGTGAGGAGTTTGCGCAGGTAGGCGCCTGAATTTAGGCCCATTCGTTTGGCGAGCCAATTGGCGCTAGCGCCGTGGTGGTCGCGCATCTGTCTGGCGAGGTTGACCTTCCATCCTTGAGCATGAGGCAGAGATGCTAATTCCGTTTCAGTGTACCCGGCCGAGTGAAGCTCCCCTTTGAATGAATCTTCCCAGCGCACGAGCTCCTCTCCGCGGAGAAGCTCGCGGCTTTTGCCTGCAACCGACGGCATGCCTGTACCGTCCACCCTCCGGCCGGCCTTCTCTTTACGTACCAGTCCGAACAGTTCTTCGTCGGTGGCCGGACGTTCCTCGGTCGAGAGGATGAACCGAAGCCTTTCCTCGTAGGCGTCCCATCCTGCGGAATCATCCCTCAGCCCGTGCATGGAAGTGAGCGCTAGCCCGAGGGTGAGCTCGCCGCGTTGATGAGGGCGTCGGAGTAAGCGGTAGCTGGTCCAACGATAGTCACCCAACACCTCGAGCGATACGATACCGGCCCGGACTGGGTTGAGGTGGACGTAGTCAATCTTACGAGCCGCCAAAGGGCTGGCCGGGTAATGCGCACACCCAAAGCGGGACTGGAACACATGTCCGATCGAGCCGCGGAACGCCTTGTGCTTATTAGCGAAGGCCGACTGGAGGGCGTGCATCCCTTCGCTCAGATTGCCGCGAGGGGTGGTCAGGACCAGGTGGAAGTGGTTGGTCATGATTGCGAAGGCATGAAGCTGCCAGGCGAAGCGCCGGGCAGTGACGAGGATGGTTTCCAGGAAGACTTGTTTGGCGGCATCGGTTTCGAAGATCGGCTGGCCGAGCTCGGAGCGATTGTAGACGTGATAAGCGCCTTGGTTGGAGATGAGACGACGACGCCGAGCCATGGACGTATCGTCCAAGTAAAGTAGAGCTCCTCGACTACAGATACCCCTCTGACATAAACCCCTCAGCCAACGGGGTCAGGCCGTACCCTGGTTTAGGGTGTAACTTTAAACGCATTAAATACGCAGATCTAGTTACGCCCAACTTTATGGTACGGCCTGACCCCTTATCCATCCAGCACCTCGTGCTGTCCTCTGTCTTGGGTAGGGTTGAGCGCCCTCGCTCAACCGCGGCTGACCAAGGGCGGTCAGCCCTACCTAAAATGGAGGCTATGTCGTGACGCGGTCCCGACCCTACCTAAGGCAGAGG
>Ga0194048_10001869_pt1 | contig 10440 bp, 13 predicted proteins | sample JunL225m_MetaG_FD_161685 | JGI IMG/M metagenome (GOLD analysis project Ga0194048, IMG submission 161685) | Anoxic zone freshwater microbial communities from boreal shield lake in IISD Experimental Lakes Area, Ontario, Canada - Jun2016-L222-5m | ecosystem: Environmental > Aquatic > Freshwater >... | reverse complement strand
GTTGCAAAGTCATGCTGCACGGTCTCGAGCCGCTCGACGTGGCAGAAGCCGCGCGCGCCGCCCTAGCCACCGAAACCGGCATCGAAATCGGGCTGCATCGGGCCGATCTGGCACAGCCCGACCAAATCGCGGCGCTGGTCGAACACACCGAAACCACGCTGGGACCGATCGATATCCTGGTGAACAACGCCGTGTTCCGCCATGTGTCCCCGGTCGAGGATTTCCCGCTGAAAGCCTGGTCGCAGGCCGTCGCTGTCAACCTTACCGCGCCGTTCATCCTGATCAAATCGGTCATGGCCAGCATGAAATCCCGCCGCTGGGGACGCATCGTCAATATGTCGTCCAACTACGGCCAAACTGCCACCGTCAACCGCGTCGACTATTGTTCCACCAAAGCCGGCGTGCTCGGCCTTACGCGCGGCGTGGCACTGGAGGGATTGCCGTTCGGTATCACCTGCAACGCCATCTGTCCGGGCGCGACTTTAACACCGAACGCCGAACGTCAGTTACAGACCCGAATGGCCGCCAGTAATTTGTCGCGCGATGAGGTCGTCGAACAGTTCATGCTCGAACGCCAGCCGTCGCGCCGCTTCGTCGACCCGGCGGACGTTGCCGAATTGATCCGCTTTCTCTGCGGCAACGCTGCCCGCGAAATGACTGGCACCCCGATTTCCATCGATGGCGGATGGCTCGCAACCTGAGATGGACGATTTTCCCGAAGCCGAGGAACTGGACCGCGCCGCCGCGTGGCGCTTGCGCAAAGCTGACGAAGGCGACACAGCGAGCGCCGCTGCGGCGGAGCGATTGCTGGGAATCGCCGCCGATCTGCGAATGCATGGTACAACCGACCTCGTTGCGGAATACAGGTGTATCTGCAACTGGCTGGCCGAGTCCGAGGGGATTGAGGACTTCAATGAGTTCGCGCACCGCTACCGCGTCGAAATCGGTTTCGAGCATACGCCAGCGAGCGGGGAAGAATACATACGAGCGCTGATCGCACTATCGAAGGCTGTGTTTGGCGATCCGTAGCACATTGTCGGGGCGCCTCGTTAAGCGGGCCCCGACATGGCCGACGGCCGATCCTGCCGCCGCATTAGGCTTTATTTGGAAACCGTATCCCGCAATCCGCGCAATGCCAGATAATACCCCAGCACCCCGAAGCCGGCGACGACTCCCCGACTGACAGCCACCGTATCCGACGCCGGCCCGCGCCGCATCGGGTTCGAGATATGCATTTCGATCGTCGGAAACCGCACCTGTCCAATCGCCGCCGTCAGCGCCGGGTAGCCGCGCGAGAATCCCGCCGGATTGAAGATCGCCGCATCGAAATCGCCATCGTTCGCTGCATAGAGCTTGTTGACGATCTCGCCCTCGATATTCGAGTGGAAAATCTCGATCTCCACGCCCAGTTCCTTCGCGTAGCTCTGGATGTGCGCGTCGTATTCCGGCAGCGTCATGGTACCGAAAATCTCGGTTTGAACCTTGCCGCGCATGTTCATACCGGCACCGTGGACGACCAGGATTTTCGTCATTTCGCTCTCCCCTAAAAACAACCGAACCGTAGGGTCCTACCCCATCAAGCGCAAGTTGCGCGACACCGATTTGGTGGTGGAGTGTTCCTCGCCCAGATGCTCGACATAAATGCGCAGCGACCATTGCAGGGCGGTGCGAGCGGAAAAATTATCGCCCATGTCGCGCAGCACGCCGGCCAGATTGTTAACGTCCCGCGCGACGGCGACGTGATTGTTGCCGTAATGCGCCTCATCGATCGACAACGCCCGCTCGAATGCGTTATGCGCCGCATCGAGGTCGCCGATGTCGTGCAACACCAGCCCCAAATGATTGATATCCGTCGCGGTGTCCGGGTGTTCGGCACCCATCGTTATCGTGTGTATGGCGATGGCGCGGCGCAGCAAGGCTTGCGCGTCCTCCATCTCCCCCAATTCGTGCGCGATGCGGCCGAGGTCGCGCAATGCTGTCGCTACATCGGCATCGTCGCCACCGCGTTCGCGTTGCAAATGTTCCAACGCCAATTCCATGGCGGCGCGCTGTTCGCGCATTTCGGCAGAGGAGGCCATCCCGTCAAATCCATATAAAAATGCCGGGCGGAGGCAGCCCCCGCCCGGCAGATTCGCGAAAGAGCTTAGAGCTGCGCTTCAGCGTATTCGTAGTTCGCCAGATTATCCACCCAATTTTGGATGTAATTCGGGCGCACATTGCGGAAGTCGAGGTAGTAGGCATGTTCCCACACGTCGCAGCCGAGCAGAACCTTGCCCTGCTTTTCCGCGAGCGGGTTAGAGCCGTTGGCGGTCTTGGTCACCTTCAGCTTGCCATCCGAACCCAACACAAGCCAAGCCCAGCCGGAGCCGAACTGGCTCACGCCGGCGGCCTTGAACGCGTCTTTGAACGCGGCGACCGAACCGAGGTCCTCGACGATCTTCTTTTCCAGCTTGCCCGGAATGCCGCCGCCGTTCGGGCTCATGCATTCCCAGAACACGATGTGGTTCCAATGCTGGCCGGCATTGTTGAACACCGGGCCGGGGGTGGCGGCGGTGGCCATCACGATCTCTTCCAGCGACTTGCCGGCGAGCGATGCGTCGGCCGCCACGAAGCCATTCAGCGCCGTGACATAGGCTTGGTGGTGCTTGCCATGGTGCAGGTCGAGGGTTTCCTCGCACATGCCCTTCGCGCCGAGGGCGGTTTTGGCATAATTCAGGGTCGGCAGTTCGAAAGCCATTGGAATCCTCCGATGTTACGGGTACCGGCGGGCTTGTAGTGCGCCAACCGGGGCGGAGCAATCTCGCACGACGCCGCGATCCGCGCCACCATGAGAGTCATGAATACTACGATAACCGAGCTGGTGCGCCGGCACGACCCCGACCGGTTTCTGACCGCATTGTTCGCGCCGCCGGCTCGACGGGACGCACTTCTGACCCTCTACGCCTTCAACCACGAACTCGCGCGCGCACGGGAGGTCGTCAGCGAGCCGCATATGGCGCGGATTCGCCTGCAATGGTGGCGGGAAATCGTCGAAGGCACCCGGCGCCGGCACGAGGTCGCGACGCCCCTGTCCGACGCCATCGCCCAAGGCCTGCTGGTGCCGTCCGATCTTGTGCCGATCGTCGACGCGCGGGAGGCCGAGGCCGATCCCTGCGTAGAAACCCTCGCCGACTGGCGATCCTACCTCCTAGCCGGCGCCGGCGGCTTGGCTGTCGCCGCCGCTCGGCTACTGGGTTCCCCCGACCCGGAGGCATTTCGCCCCTTCGGCGCGGCCTACGGTGCGACAGGGATGTTGCGCAGCGTGGGCGTGCTTGCAGCGCAAGGCCGTTGCTTGCTCCCGGCCGAGGTGCTCGCCGAACACGGGCTGGTGCCCGAAGCCATAACGGGCGGCGCCGACCCTTCGCCGGTCGTGCAAAAACTCGCATTCGAGGCAGCGGACTTTCTGGCCGCTTCCCGCCGCATTCAGGTTCCTAAACAGGCCATCGCCGCTGCTTTGCCGGCCGTCTTGGCTCGCCGCGATCTGCCACGACTGTCCCAAGTACCCGGCTCGCGCGGCTTCGGCGATAAGTTCGCCGTGGTACTGGCGGGCTTCACCGGCATGTTGTAGCGTTCCACCATGGCGGCAACGATCGTGCAAGCGGCAACCCTTTATGGAACGGCGGGCCTTGCGGTCGCGGCGGTCTTCCTGCTTTGGGGGATCGATCGGATCGACCCCATCGCACCGGGCGCCTACACGTTCCGCCCGCTGCTGGTTCCCGGCGTCATCCTGCTCTGGCCTATTGTGCTATGGCGCTGGGCTTTGCTGGAAATCCGGCGATGAGGCGCGGCCACCGAACAGCGCATCGCTGGATATGGCGGGTGCTGCTGGTCGCACTGCCGGCGGTATTGGTGGGGGCGCTCGCGATCCGTCCCTCCGGCCCACAGGAAGCGCCATCCATCCGGTTGTCTCCGCCATGAGCGCTCGGTACGTGCCCGTCGGCTGGAACCCGAGCAAGCTGGTCTACGACGCTGTGTTGCTAGCGGCGGTGGGCGTTTATATCGGGGTTTTCCTTTGGGTCGCCCCGCGCTTCCAGCACACCACCCTACCCTTGGACGACTATTCCGCTCGGATGGCCGCTTTCGGCACCTGCGCGTTCCTTCTACTGACGCTGATCCTGTGCATTGGACCGGCCGCGCGATTGGACCGGCGATTTCTGCCGCTGCTTTACAATCGCAGGCATTTCGGTGTGCTGACCTGCGCCGTGGCGCTGACCCATGCGAACGCGGCGTTCGAATGGTATTTCTCCTACTCGCCGCTCGATCCCTATGTGGCGCTGCTGTCGGCCAACACCAGCTTCCGACAACTCAGCGGGTTCCCGTTCGAGGCGTTCGGGATCTTCGCCCTGGCGATCTTGGTACTGTTGGCCGCCACCAGTCACGATTTTTGGCTGAGTTTTCTGACCCCACGGGTCTGGAAAGCGCTGCATATGGGCCTGTACGCGGGGTACACCGCCGTCGTGCTGCATGTCGCGCTAGGCGCATTGCAAACGGCCCGCAATCCGATGCTCGCGGTTGTCATGACATTGTGTGCGACGACGGTCGGCACGCTCCATGTCGCGGCAGGGCGACGTCCGGCGCCCCCCTCGACACAACGCGGGGACTGGATCGCTGCCGGTCCCGCAGATGCCATTGCCGAAGGCCGCGCCATCGTGGTTCCGATCGCCGGCTCCGATCCGGTGGCGATTTTCCGGCATGAGGGGCGGTTGTCGGCGGTCACCAATCTCTGCGCCCATCAGAACGGCCCGTTGGGGGAAGGCGCGGTCCTCGACGGCTGCATCGCCTGTCCTTGGCACGGCTTCCAGTACCGACTGGCCGACGGGTGCGCACCGCCCCCCTATACCGAGAAACTGGCGACCTATCGGCTGAAACTGGAAGACGGAACAGTGTTGCTCGATCCCCGCCCGAACCCGCCGGGGACATATGTCGAACCGCTGAGGGTCGCATGAGCCCGTTCTTCGTCGGCTGGAACCTCCGCTCGATTCTGCCATCGGCAGGCTTTCTGGCGTCGGTGTGCGCGATGACATTGGCCTTGTTCTGCGGTTTGGCGCTGGCCCTGGGGGTTGCGATCGACGACCCCGGCGGTGGAGATTTTTCCGGCGACAAAGATCTGACCGGGATCGTCGTCGCCGAACCCTATCCGCTGTTGGTGCTCGACCCCGACGCCGCACACCCGAACGGGCATACCATTCTACTGTCGGGCGGCGGCAAGGTCGGGGTCCAGGAAACGGCCGCTGCACTGAATGGCAAGCGCGCCAGGGCGACCGGAGCCGGCGTCAAGCGCGGTAGCATCGACGCGATGGTGGGGGTGGATTTGCAGCCAGCCGAAGGACCGGCACCCACACCTGTCGCGACGCCGCTCGGCATTTGGCGCCTGACCGGTGAAATCTGCGACGGGAAGTGCGTATCGGGGGTGATGCGACCCGGCAATGGGTTGGCGCACAAGGCATGTGCCAATGTCTGCATTGCCAGCGGCGTACCGCCCGTGTTCGTGACTACCTCGCCAGTGGAGGGCACCGGCTTCCTGCTGATGGGCGACAAGAACGGGCATGCGTTGCCAGACGCGTTCCGCGACCGTACCGGCATACTCCAGCAAATGGACGGGACGGTGGAGCGACTCGGCGATCTATTGATTTTCCGCACCGATTTCGCGGCGGCTACGCCGTGAGGTTCGTCCTCCCCATCGCGGCTACAGCCCTAGCTTACGCAGCTTGGCGCTTCGCACCGATGCTGCTCGATCCCCTGGGACTGAGCGAGTTTCTGTTCGTCGGACGCCTCGGCCTGACCGTGGCCGCCCTGACCGGAGCCGAGACGATCTGCCACAAGATATCCTGAGGATTCGGGCGCGACAGTTTGGCCGGGGTATCGGCTGGCTCTAGTCCTGACGACCGGTTCGACTTACAGTGCGCGACGGGTAAACCGTCGGCAATGGCGGACCGCGTTGCTTCATCGCGACCAACCGGAGGAAATCGTCCCATGTCAGCCCAGACCTATGCCTTCACGACCGAGGATATCGAATATATCCGTCACGACGACAAATCGATCCTGTTGCGGCTCTATCGTCCGACCGGCGACGGACCGTTCCCGATGGTAGCCGATTTGCACGGCGGCGCCTGGAGCCGCAGCGACCTGAACGATTGCGATGCGCGCGACCGCGTCCTGGCCGCGAGCGGTTTGGTCGTCGCGGCGATGGATTTCCGGCACGCCGGCGACGGCTATCTCGCCTGCCTATCCGACATCAACTACGGCATCCGCTGGCTCAAAGCCAACGCCGCTCGGTTTGGCGGCGATCCGACCAAATTCGGCGTGTCGGGCACTTCGTCCGGCGGGCATCTGGCGATGCTGTCGTCGATGCGACCGCACGATGCGCGGTATGAATCCATTCCGCTGCCGCCGGGCCTAGCGCCAACCGACGCAACGGCGCAAGCAATCGTCATGCAATGGCCGGTGATCAACCCGATCTCTCGTTACAATCACGCGCGGCGTCTACGCGATAGCGCGACACCGCCGGCGTGGATCGCCGACATCCCCGAACGGCAGGAAGTTTTCTGGGGCGGGGCGGCCGGCATGATCGAGGGCAATCCGATGCTGATGTTGGAAAAAGGCGAGAAAGTACAGATGCCGCCAACCCTGTGGATCCAGGGCCAACCCGATCAAACCCACGACTATCGCGACCCGGAATCGCCGGTCGAGCTGAACGAGCCGCTGCGTTTCGCGCACAACTATCGCAAAGCCGGCGGCTATCTGGAAACGTTGTATATCGATAATGCAACCAAAGTGTCGGAACTATCGCACAATCCGACCGCACAGTTCTTCCATCGGTTCCTGAAGTAACCAACGCGCTCCCGCCACGGGCAACCCTGGCGGGAGCCCCTGAATTGCAAGGCGACGATATGACTCTCGATCCGGATGTCCTCAACCTCCTGGACCTAATCAAGCGCGCAGGTCGTCCGGCGCTGGATAGCCTATCCCCACCCGAGGCGCGCATCGCATTCGCCGCCGGCCGGCCCGCCCTGCAAGCCGACCCGGCCGAGGTTGCGTCGGTTCGCGATTTCTCGATCCCTGGCGACGTGCCGGTGCGATTCTATCGCGGGATCGGTACCGATCCCGCAGCGAAACTGCCCTGCGTGGTTTACTACCATGGCGGCGGTTGGGTCCTGGGCGATCTCGATTCGCACGACGTGCTTTGCCGGCGCATCGCAAACGACGCCGGCTGTGCCGTGATGTCGGTGCATTACCGCCTGGCACCCGAGCATAAGTTCCCCGAAGCTTACGACGACGCCATCGCCGCCTTGCGCTTCGCCGTGGACCAACCGGAACAGATCGGCATCGATTCGGCGAAAATCGCAGTGGGTGGGGACAGCGCGGGCGGCAATCTCGCGGCGGCCGCAGCGCTTTATGCGCGCGATAACGGCATCGCGTTGACCCACCAAATCCTGATCTATCCCGCGACCGACATGGCGATGACGCATGGTTCATATCGGCGAGTTATCGACGGTTTCCCGTTGGTCGCCCGCACGATGGAATGGTTCATCGCCCATTACTTACGCACCCAAGCCGACGCCTACGACTGGCGCGCCTCCCCCCTGCGGGCAGCAACGCTCGCGGGCACGGCGCCGGCCGTCGTGATCGTCGCCGCACACGATCCATTGTGCGACGAGGGTTTGGCCTACGCGAAACGGTTGGAGCTGGACGGCGTCTTGGTCGACAGCCTGTATTTCAGCGGGCAACTGCACGGTTTCATTTCGATGGGCAAGATGCTGCGCGCGTCCGACACCGCGATCCGCGCAATCGCCAATTCCCTGCGGCAAAGCTGGAGCTGAGCGGATGCCTTTAGATTATGCCAAGCGCGACGGTGTCGCTTACATCACGCTGAACAACCCCGGAAAAGCGAATATCTTGGACAAAAAAATGTCCGACGACATTTCGGCTGCCTGGATCGATCTGTGGGAAGATCGGCACATTCGGTGCGCTATCATAACCGGTGCAGGCGATAAGCATTTCTGCGGCGGCCACAACCTCGCCCCCCGTCCCGACGTGACCGAAGAAGAGCGGGAGTTCCTGCGCACCCAAAAGATTTTCTGGCCCCTCGCCGGAACGGTGCATGGACAAAAAACCGGGGTGGACGGTCGGATGGGCGACCATTATCCGCGCGTGTTCAAACCGGTCATCGCTGCCGTGAACGGTTGGGCGGCGGGTGCGGGCATGTATATGCTATTGGCCTCGACCGATATCCGTCTCGCCAGCGCCGAAAATGCCCGTTTCAAATTCGGCCTGACGACGCAGGGTTGGGTCGGCAACGGCCCCGGCGCGGCGCTGCTGACCAAGCAACTTCGCTACGCAGACGCGATGAAAATCCTGCTGACCGATTTACCGTTCGACGCCGCCGAAGCCTTACGGGTCGGGTTGGTGAACGAAGTCGTTCCGCATGCCGACTTGCTTGCCCGAGCGGAGACGCTCGCGCGCCATATCGTCGATCTGCCGCCGCTCGCGACCCGGATGATGAAAGAATTCGTAGTCCGCTTCGGTGACCTGCCCACCGATCAGGCGTGGCATGTACAGAACCTTATGAATCATCTGCTCATCCAGACCACCACGGATGGGGAAGAAGGCCGCCGAGCGTTCAACGCGAAAGAAAAACCCAAGTTCACCGGCACGCTCCGCCGTCGCGGCAAGGGCTGGGAAGAAACCTCCGAAGAACAAACAAAGCGTTTGGACGAAATTTACCGCAGCGGGGAGTTCTGAACCCAACCGGCGGGGGCGTCGCTACCGAACCGCACGCACCAGCGGCAGTTTGGTCCCGACCACCGCGCGTTCGGCCAAAATTTCCCGACGAAACCGAAACAATTTCGCCGGGCGCCCACCGGTTTCGGTGGCGACTTCGCCGGTTTCCTCGACCAGATCTTGCTGGTCGATCAGCCGACGAAAATTCTGCTTATGCAGCAAGCGCCCGGCCAGTGCCTCCACCGTTCGTTGTAACTGCAAGAGCGTGAACGATGGCGGCATCAGTTCGAACACCACCGGACGATATTTGATCTTAGCGCGCAACCGCGCGATGCCGGTCGCGAGAATGCGGCGATGGTCGTGTGCCATGGGTTGGCCGGGGCTAGCAGTTTCGCCGCCGGCTTCCGGCACCAGACCGGCTTCCCAGAGCAATTCGTAGCGCTGCAAGACAAGCTCTTCGTTCCAGCGCTGACCGTCCTGACCGAAATTCACCGCGAGCCGGTGCTGACGTTCGCGCTTGCCCGTGGCCCAATGACGCAGGCGCGGCATCAATTCTTCGCCGGCCACCGTGGCGGCGGCGGCACGGCAATCTTCCCATGGAAAGAAGCGATACCAGCTCAGCCAACCGGCCCCTGGTTCGCGCGCCAGCCGCGCCTCCCGCGTGAGACCGAGGTAGGAGATCGAAACGACGCGCTGGGCAGCGCTGTCGGTCCGATCGCCGTCGGCGAAGGTATACAATTGCTCGACATAGCCCAGAGGATGATGGGTTTGGCGTTCCACCCAGGATCGCAATCCCGCTTGGAGGGAGCGATGACCGGATTCGAACGCGCCGGATGGCAGAACCCGGCCTTCTTCGATGGTCAACACACGCGGCTCTCCATCGGTCACCGCAACGATGACCGCGATTAGCTCAGCGGCAATGGAGGCCGTGTCCAGGTTGGGCATGCTGTCTGGCATGCCCAGTCATCGCACGGGACGGGGGGCGATCGCTACCGTCGATATGGTTACAACGCCACCCGTCCGGATGCTTTCGTCGCAGTTTTCCCGGTCGCCGGGCGCGACAACCCTTCGCCGATCACGGCGAAAGGTGCCCAGAAGAACGGGTGCGCGATCTCGGGCGGGAAATCTTTCCCGGCGCCGGCCAGCATCGCCAACTGGGAATCTCGCATCGCCCCCGTGATTCCGAGGCTGGGGTCGGCCCGCATGCGCCGCAACGTGTCGGCGACCAGATAGGCCGCAACCTGATCGTTGACCGACCAGTGGGTCACCAGCAGCGACCGCGCACCCGCGTAGAAGAAGGAACGCGCGAGGCCGGACAAGCTTTCGCCGGCTGTTGTGCCACCCGGTCCACCGGAATTGCAGGCCGATAGGATCACCAAATCGGCATCCAAATCCATCGACACCACCTGCGACGCAGTCAGTAACGCACCCTTCGCATCCTGCGCGCCACCGGGCGCCGATGTCACGATCGCCGGCTCGCTCGCACACCGCAACTCGGTCGGCAGCAAGGCGTGAGTGGAAAATTGCAGTATCTTGTAGTTCTTCAACGACGCCATGCGGACGCGTTCGGCGGTGAAGTTAACCCCGAGCAGCTCGTCCGATGTATTCGCTCCCAACAGCATCCGAGCGGCATCGAGCTCTTTTTTCGCATATGGCAGCAGCGGCAGACCGGACAGCGCG
>Ga0194048_10001868_pt1 | contig 10444 bp, 9 predicted proteins | sample JunL225m_MetaG_FD_161685 | JGI IMG/M metagenome (GOLD analysis project Ga0194048, IMG submission 161685) | Anoxic zone freshwater microbial communities from boreal shield lake in IISD Experimental Lakes Area, Ontario, Canada - Jun2016-L222-5m | ecosystem: Environmental > Aquatic > Freshwater >... | reverse complement strand
CGCAAGCATGCGTGAAGGCCCACTTTCAGAACTATTCCGCCGCACCGAGAAGGGCAAGCCGGAAGGCGAGGCCGCCGAGCCAACGAAGGCTGCCAGCCCGGACGAGGCTCAGACCGAAGCAGGCCGTGAGCCTGAGACGCGCGTCACCCCGACGCCGCAGGAGCGCCTGCGCAGCGCCTTTAGCTCTGAGATTCCCGACGACATTCTTGACGCGCCGGTGATCGAGCCGCCGCTGATGCCGCCGGCACCAGATCCAGTCGGCAACCGTTCGCCGAAGGCCAAGAAGGGCGGCCCGGTATTGCGCGTAGTCGGAGTAGGTGGAGCCGGCGTTAACGCTGTCGACCGGATGATCGAGGCTGGCATCGCTGGCGTCGAGTTCATCGCCGTCAACACCGACGTTCAGTCGATCCAGCAGACCCAGGCCGACGTAACCGTCCACATCGGTGAAGCGTTGACCCGTGGGCTCGGCGCAGGCGCCGACCCCGAGCTCGGCCGTGCCGCCGCGATGGAGGATTACGACCGCATCAAGCATCTGCTCAAGGGCTCGGACATGGTCTTTGTCGCCGCCGGAGCTGGTGGCGGTACAGGCACCGGCGCCGCCCCGATCGTCGCTCGCATTGCGCGGGAGGTCGGCGCACTGACGGTCGGCATCATCACGCGCCCGTTCGGCTTTGAGGGAACACGCCGCTCGTCGACCGCCTCACTCGGAATCGATGCGATGCGTGAAGAGGTCGACACGCTGATCGTCGTCCCCAACAACCGCCTGCTCGAAGTGCTCGATCAGCGCACCTCGATGGTCGAAGCTTTCCGCATCGCCGACGATGTTCTGCGCCAAGGCGTTCAGGGGATCTCAGATCTCGTCACGTTGCCAGGGATCATCAACCTTGACTTCGCTGACGTGCGCACGATCATGTCCGATGCTGGCCCGGCACTACTCGGAATTGGCATGGGAACCGGCGAATCACGTGCGCTCGACGCCGCAGCGCAGGCAGTTGCCTCGCCGCTGCTGGAGACCGACATCAATGGCGCCCGCTCGATTCTGCTCTCGATTACCGGCGGCAGCGACCTCTCGCTTTGGGAGATCAACGAGGCCGCCAAGGCCGTCGCTGAGGCGGCGCACCCAGATGCCACGATCATCTTCGGCGCAATGGTTGACGACGCACTCGATGACCAGGTTTGGGTCACCGTCGTTGCGACCCGTTACGGCGATACCGGTCAGCGCGCAAGGCGCCAGCGGGTAGAAGAGCCTGCCGGCGAGCCACGCGTGGAGCGTGGCCGCGGTGGCCGCAGCGGCAAGAACACGGTTCGCACAGGCACCGGCGTTGACACGCTCGATGTGCCTGAGTTCATGCCCGGCGGCTAGCCAGTCGCGTGCGGTCCAGAACCGCAGCCTGATCGCTAGCCACTACTTTACGTTTGATGAGCGGCGCTACAGGCATGGTCGCCGCAGGCCATCAGAAGACTGCCGAAGTTGGCGCAGAGGTTCTGCGCGCCGGCGGCAACGCAGTAGACGCGGCGATCGCCGCGGTGCTCGCTTCGTGGGTCTGCGAGCCGCTCTTGACCGGCCCCGGCGCTGGCGGCTACATGCTTGTCGCCGGAGCTGGGGAGGAGCCAACGCTGCTCGACTTCTTCGTTGCCGCGCCTGGGCATGGAGCCGATGTCGACCACGCGCCGCTCGAAGCGGTTGAGGTCTCGTTCGGCGATGCGACACAGACCTTCCACTGCGGCGCCGCCTCCTGCGGCGTGCCGGGCAGCCCCGCCGGCATCGCCGCCGCCGCCGAGCGTTGGGGCACGCTGCCATTGAGTGATCTCGCTGCTCCCGCCGCCCAGCTTGCGCGCGAAGGTGTGCCGCTGAATGGGCCGCAGGCTTACGTCTTTGAGATCCTCGCCGGCATTCTCGCCTCCACGCCGAGCTCGGCGGCCGAGTTCACTTCCGGTGGCAGGCCGCTGGCCGTAGGCGACTCGTTCGCCAGCCCGGAGCTGGCCGAGACGATCGAACGGCTCGGCGGCGAGGGGGCAGCGCCGTTCTACACAGGTGACATCGCGGACGCGATCGTCACTGAGGTTCAGCAACTCGGCGGGCTGCTGGACTTGGCCGATCTAGCTGCCTATGAGGTGATAGCGCGCGAGCCGGCTGCCGCCGAGTACCGCGGTCGCCGCATCCTCACGAACCCACCGCCGTCAGCCGGCGGCGCGCTGCTGGTTCTGGCCTTCTCGCGACTTGAGCAGATCTGCCCGCAGGGAGTTCCGACCAACGCTCAGCTGCTCGAGGTAATCGACGAAGTCCAGGCGCTGCGCACGCCGCAGTTCACTGCCGGCCTGATCGACCCGGATTTCCTGCGCCGCTTTCTCGCCGCGAACTTAGGCTCAACGACGCACGTCAGCGTGATCGATGACGATGGACGCGCCTGCTCGGTCACCTGCTCGAACGGCGAAGGTTCGGCCGTCGTGGTCCCAGGAACCGGAATCCACCTCAACAACATGATGGGCGAGGAGGACCTCAACCCGCTCGGCTTCTTCCGCGCCGCGCCGGGCCAGCGGATGCCTTCGATGATGGCGCCGACCGTCGTGCTGGCCGACGACGTGAGCGCTGAGCTGGCGATCGGCAGCGCCGGCTCGAACCGGATTCGCTCGGCGATCCTGCAGGTGATCGTCAACCTGATTGACCATCGCAGTCCGGTCCAGGCCGCCGTCAATGCGCCGCGCTTGCACAGCGAGGGCGGCACGCTCTTCTGTGAGCCCGGCGTCGACCTGGCTGGCGTCGATGTCGGCTCGCGTGAGCTGGTCGAGTTCCGTGACGCGAATCTTTTCTTCGGCGGAACGCAGGCCGTTACTCGCGACCTTGAGAGCGGCCGCTGCGAGGGCGGCGGCGACCCGCGGCGCGGCGGAGAGGCGGTCGGGCTGTGATTCGGTGGCTGGGAGCGCTGGCGCTCGGAGGGGCGATCGCGGCGATCGGCTTGGGCTGCGGCGGCCCATCGGCCGATCTTTACGTGCTCGAGCGCACCGGGTCAATCCCAGGCGCAAAGTTGACGATGGTCGTCGGTGACGGTGGCACTGTCCGCTGCAATGGTGGCAAGGAGTACGAGATCAGCAGCGCCCAGTTGATTGACGCGAGGGCGATCGTCGGTGATCTCAACGGCGATGAGAAGGAACCCGGCCCGGCGCGCAAGACGGTCAACCTGAAGCCCGGCAAGTACACAATTCTTCGTTACAACGTCCGCACCGAGTTCGGCACCGTCTCCTTCAGCGACAGCTCGCGGCCACAGCCGCCGGTCTTCTTCGCCGTCGCGAAGCTGACGCGAGATCTGGCGAAGAACGTCTGCGGGCTGCAGCGTTAGCCGAAGCGAACGCGGCCGTTTGAGGCCGCCCGTACCTGCGCGCGCTCAACGAACTCAAGCCGCTTGACGGTCGCCCGCAGCAGCTGCGCAACTAGCTTGATTCGCTTTGCTTCGGAGCGAAGATCGAGCAGGCCCTGTTTGGCCTCGGCGCCAAACTCAACCGTTGCCGCCATCTCGTAGGCGCTCTTCGCTGCCAGCTCTTCAGGTTCGAGCTGCTTGTCGGTCGCCTGCTCGACGAGGTCGGCGTATGCCTCGCAGGCTTCGGCGTGCGCTTCGGTGAAGTCGCTGCTTGCGTCGTCGATCTCGGCGTCGCCAAGGAATTCGATCACGGCCGCCGGGTAGGGGAGGTCGTGACGCTCTTCGACTACGCGAAAGGGCCGCGTGCCGCGGGTGATGATGTTCATCCGGCCGTCTTCGCTGCGTTCGGTCACCTCGGTTACCTCCATCGCGCAGCCGGTCGCGTGGGCGCCGTCCTCGTCTGTCCAAACGATCCCGAACTCGCGCTCGTTGTCGAGGCACTCGGCGATCATCGTGCGGTAACGCTCTTCAAAGATATGCAGCGGCACTAGTTCGCTGGGCAAGGCGACTAGCCCCAGCGGGAAGATCGGAAAGTCTTCTACGCGTTCTTCTGCCATCTCTACTCAAGTCTACGGTCGTGGGCCAGCGAGGGGTCAGGGGGATTATTTGACACGGCGCCCAACTGAACGGGGTAGTGTCGCTGGGAGATTGTTGGGTCCGTCCAACGCAGGCCGACCGGCCGGAAAATTCAAGGAGCAGAGATGACCTACCTACAAGTTGATTTCTGGCCAGGTGCCAGCCAAGAGAACTACGATGCCGAGATCGCAGCCGTACATCCGCCAGGGGGCCTCCCTGCCGGTCAGCTTCATCACCACGCAGCGGTCACCGCAGACGGCGTTTTGATCAGCGCGGTTTGGGATTCACAAGAGTCAAAGGACAGCTTCGTTGCAGAGATCCTTATGCCGGCCCAGCCGGTTGATGGCGGTTTCCCGAACCCTGTCGAGTCACGCTTCGGCGACGTCACTTACGAGCTTTCGGCATAGCGATCCGCGCTTTGCGCGGTGCAGCTGGCGGCGATCGCACTAACCCATCGGTACGTACTGTTTGGTGATGGAGAAGATCGCGATTGTCTGGCTGCGCCGCGACCTGCGCACGCATGACCATCCGGCGCTGAGCGCCGCGGCTGAGAGCTGCGATCGCGTCGTGCCGCTGTTTGTGCTCGATCAGCGACTGCTTGAGGGCCGCTTCGCGAGTGGTTCTAGGACAGCCTTCATGCTCGGCTGCCTGCGGGAGCTTGACCAGCAGCTACAGGCGCTCGGAGGCGGGCTCTGCCTTCGCGCCGGCTCGCCCGAGCAGGTACTGCCCGAGCTGGCAGCGCAGCTCGGCGCCAGCGAGGTTTACTGGACTAGCGACGTCTCACCGTTCGCACTTGAGCGCGACCGCAAAGTTACCGAGCGGCTGAAGGCGCTAGGGGTCGAAGCGATCCCCTCACCGGGCAACTTCTGCGCCGACGTGTCGCTGCCAAGGACCAAGAACGGCAAGCCGTTCAGCGTCTTCACGCCGTTCTGGAAAGCCGAGCGCGAGCTTCCGCGCCGCCCGGTGCTGGGCGCGCCGAAAGCGCTGCGGCTGCCGGACGGCCTCGACTGTGGCGAGCTGCCGGCCACGCCGCAGCTTGGCGAGCAGCTGCCTGAGGCCTTCTGCCAGCCCGGCGAGCCGGCCGCGCGAGCAGCACTTGAGCTCTGGCTCGACGGTCCGATCGACTCCTACTCCGAGCTCCATGACAATCTCAGCGGCGGCACCAGCGGACTCTCAGCGTGGCTGCGCTGGGGCTGCATCTCGGCGCGGGAGACCGAACAGCGGGCGCAGCAGCGCGGCGGCGAGGGAGCCGAGGCGTTCGTTCGCCAGCTCGCTTGGCGCGACTTCTATGCGCACGTGCTGCTGATGTTCCCGGACAACCTGAAGCTCGAATACCAAGCGAAATTCCGCGAGCTTGAGTGGGTCAGTGACGAGCAGGGCTTCACGGCCTGGTGCGAAGGCCAAACCGGCTACCCGCTGATCGACGCCGGAATGCGCCAGCTCGCTGCGACCGGCTGGATGCACAACCGCGCGCGGATGGTCGTCGGCTCATTCCTGACGAAGGACCTCCACATCGACTGGCGCCGCGGCGAAGAGTGGTTCGAGCGCTGGCTGCTCGACGCCGAGCCATCACAGAACAACGGCAACTGGCAGTGGATCGCCTCGACCGGCGTTGACCCGGCTCCCTACTTCCGCCGCCTCTTCAACCCGATTCTCCAGCAGCAACGCTTCGACCCGAACGGCGATTACGTTCGCCGCTGGGTGCCGGAGCTCGCGAACGTTCCGACCAAGCGCTTGGCTGAGCCGTGGCTAATGAGCGATGACGAGCAGGCCGAAGCTGGCTGCGTAATCGGCAGCGACTACCCAGCGCCGCTCGTTGAGCACAAGCAGGAGCGGTTGCGCGCGATCGAGCGCTACAAGGCCGCGTCGGTCTAGCGTCAAGCGGGGCGGCGGGCGCTGAGCAGCAGGTTGTAGAAGATCGTCGCTGGCAAGCGGCCTTCAAGCAGGCTGCGGTCAACCTTCTGCAGCGCGAGGTAGCCACGGAAGGCGTATTGACGCCAGAACATCGGCACATCCTCAGGGACTGCGGTTGCCTCAAGCGCGCGGTTGGTCCAGCCGAACCAGTTCGCCAGCAGCTCCTCGCCGCGAACATGGACATCCTCGAAGCCCGCTCCATCGGTGATCGCTTCAAGCTCGGAGGGGACGAAGGCATGAACGTCAACGTGCTGCTCAAGGTCGTGGTTGTGCGCGCCGCCGTCGCTATCTCCGGCGGTTGATGGCGCGGCCCGCAGCGCCGCACGCCAGAGCGGAGCGGCCGTCGTGGCAGCGCGCTTTGGCAGCTGCGCGATGCGATCGCCATTGCGCGATGGCTCGCCAGCGAAGATCACGATGCCGCCCGGCTTTAGAACGCGGAAGAACTCGGCGAAGGCTTGGTTCAAATCAGGGATGTGGTGGAGTACGGCGTGGCCGAGTACAAGGTCGAAGCTCTCGTCCTCGAACGGCAGCGCTTCGGCGTCGCAGACTTCCGTTGTCACCTCAAGGCCAAGCTGGTCGGCGTTGCCTTGCAGCGCCTCGATCATGCCCGGCGAGATGTCGGTGCAGGTCGCCTCGTCGATCACGCCCGCCATCAGCATGTGGAGCGAGAAGTAACCGGTGCCAGCGCCGATTTCGAGCGAGCGGCCGAAGTGGGGGAGCGGGCCGCCGAGCGCCTTTTCGATCTTCGTCAGGACTTGATCGCGCCCAATCATGCCCCAGTCGATACCCCACTTGGCGTCGTAGGCTGACGCCGCGCCGGTGTGGTAGCGGGTGTTGACGTCGCGGATCTCGTCGGCTGTCTTCGGTGCGGCCATTGCGAGGGCGGAGGCTAGCGATCGGCGCGAATCGGCGGCTTGCTGACCGCGCGGTCAGCAAGCTGCGAAACTGACGCGATGGCAACTGAGGCCCCGACGATGCTGGATCTGCCGCCAGGCCCGCGCCAGCCGCGCTACGCCCAGGCTTTGCAGTGGGTGATGCGCCCGCAGCAGTTCATCGTCCGTCAGCGCGAGCGCTTCGGCGACGTATTCACGCTCGAGTTCATCGACGGTCAGCCGCTCGTCTTTCTCAGCGACCCGGAGGACATCCGTACCGTCTTCACCGGCTCGGCCGAAGTGATGCACGCCGGTGAGGCCAACAAGGTGCTTGCCCCGGTCCTCGGTTCGCGCTCGATCCTGCTGCTCGACGAAGCAGAACACCTGCGCCAGCGGCGGCTGCTGCTGCCGCCGTTCCATGGCGAGCGAATGCTGCGTTACGAGGCGATCATGGCCGAGGCCGCGGAGCGCGAGCTGGCGAGCTGGCAGGAGGGCGAGACGATCGAGATGCTGCCGCGGATGCAGGCGATCACGCTCGAAGTGATCATGCGCGCCGTTTTCGGAATCGAGGACGGGCTTGGGAAAGAACGGCTGCGCGTGCTGCTGCGGACGATGTTGCAAGAGACAACCGACATGCGTCAGATGGCGCTGAGCTTGATGATGGGGCCCGAGTCTGAGCGACTTCAGCGGCGCCTCAAAGAGGTGCTTGATCCGGTCGATGCCGAGCTCTACCGCGTGATCGCAGAGCATCGCCGCGCGCCCGATCTTGAGCAGCGAGACGACATTCTCTCGATGTTGCTGCTGGCGCGCGACGAGGACGGCGAGCCGATGACCGACGTCGAGCTGCGCGACGAGCTGATGACGCTGCTGCTGGCCGGCCACGAGACGACGGCCAGCTCGCTCTCTTGGGCCTTCGAGCAGTTGACGCACCAGCCGCAGACGCTGCAGCGACTGAGCGAGGAGCTGCGCGCCGGCGGCGACGAGCCATACGCCGAGGCCGTGATTCAGGAGACGATGCGGCTGCGGCCCGTGCTTCCGATTGTGATCCGCCTGCTGAAAGAGCCGATCACCGTCGGTCAGGGCCGCTTCCGTCTGCCGGCCGGCACGCGCGTCGCGCCGGCGATCATCCTCGTCCACCTGCGCGATGACATCTACCCCGACCCTTACGAGTTCCGTCCCGAACGCTTCATCGAAACGCCGCCCGGCACCTACACGTGGATTCCATTCGGTGGCGGAATGCGCCGCTGCGTCGGTTCGGCCTTCGCGCAGTTTGAGATGCGCGCCGTGCTGCGCGCCGTGCTGACCAACTTCGAGATCGAGGCTGTCGGAGGGCCTGAGCGGATCGCGCGCCGCTCGTTGACGATTGTGCCCGACCACGGTGGCCGCGTGCGCATCGTCAGGCGCGTTGGAGCTGCCAACCGTGACGCGGCTGAACTAGGCGCACTCGCAAGCTGATGGGCGTCGGCGAACCGCCCGAGCGCACCGACCCCGGCGCGCCACGAATCTTCCAGTCCGGGCAGCCGCAAGGCGTGCCGCCGCTGGAGCTGACCGGCGAGCGAACGCTGCCCGACGTTCCGGAAGAGAACTACTGGTATCGGCGCCACTCGGTCGTCTACGAATGGATCGGCGCGCGCGTCGGCGGCCTGAGCGTCGTTGACCTAGCCTGCGGCGAGGGCTACGGCAGCGCCGTGCTCGCGCGCAGCGCGGCCAACGTTGTCGGCGTTGACGCCAACCCTGACGCCCACGCCCACGCCGAAGCCCGCTACGCGCGGCCCGGACTCAGCTTCGAACGAACGCTGATCGACAGCTACAACGAGCCGCGCGACGCAGTCGTCTTCCTGCAAACGATCGAGCACGTCACAAACCCGGGCGAGATTCTCGACCACTGCCGCGGCCTCGTCGAATCGAGCGAGCAGCCGGCGGTTTACATCTCGACCCCGAACGTGCTGACGCTGGCGCCCGAGGGCGCCGATCGTTCAGGCAACCCGTGGCATGTTCACGAGTACCGCCCGCAAGAGTTCCGCGAGCTTTGTGCAGGCCACTTCGGCGAGGTTGAGATCTTCGGCCTTCATCACGCCCGCGCGCTGCGCGCCCATCAGATCGCGATAGAGCGCTTCGGCTGGGATTCGATCCACCAGCGGCTAAAGCTGACGAAACCGTTCTACGACCGTTTCGTGCCGGCGATCTCGGAGCGTGACTTCGCGCTCGTCAGCGAGCACGAGCGCTCGCTTGACGGCGCGCTCGACCTGCTCGCCGTGATGAGGCCCTAAAGATGGCGCAGCCGGGCCGCGTAGCCGTCGTGCTTCACACCCACATGCCTTACGTCGAGGGCTTCGGGACGTGGCCGTTTGGTGAGGAATGGCTCTGGGAGGCAATAGCTACCTCCTACCTGCCGATCGCCGACCTGCTTGACGGCGGCGCTCCGCTGACGCTGTCGCTCACGCCGGTGCTTTGCGACCAACTTGAAGCGCCCGGCGCGCTAGAGCGGTGCGCCGCATTTCTGCGCGATCTGCGGCCCGAGTCGCACCGTCTCGATGCTGAGGGCTGCCGCGAAGGTGGCCGCACCGACCTTGCCGAGGAGCTTGAGCGGGCGGCCGGGCAGTACGGCGCTGCGCTGGCGGCGCTCGAGGTTTGCGGCGGCGATCTGCTCGGACGGCTAGCGCCGCACGCCGCTTGGACGAGCAGCGCGACGCACGCGATCCTGCCGTTGTTGGCGAGCCAGTCGGGGGTCCGCTTCCAAACCGAGAATGGTGTCCAGAGCCACCGCCAGCGCTTCCCACGCGAATGGCGCGGCGGCTTCTGGATCCCTGAGTGCGCGCACGAGCCGTGGATCGACCGGATGCTCGAGGAGGCTGGAGTTCACGCCGCCTGCGTCGAATTGACCGAGCACTTCGGCGCCGGCGACCCGCGCCACCTGCGCCCGCTGCGTAGCGCCGACGGGCCGCTGCTGGTGCCGATCGATCGCGCCCTGATCGATCTCGTCTGGGGCTCCGACGGTTATCCGGCCGGCGGCGCGTACCGCGACAACCACCACCTCACGACCTACGACCATCGTCCGTGGGCCAACGACGGCGAGGTTTACGACTTCGAACGCGCCGAGCAGCAGGCGAAGGACGACGCCAATGACTTCGCCGCGCGCTGCGCCGAGCGCGTCGCCGACGGAGGGCTCTGCACCTTGGCCTTCGACACCGAACTCTTTGGTCTCTGGTGGCATGAGGGCCCGACCTTCCTCGCCGCCTTCGTCGAGGCCTGCCAGCAGCGCGGCCTCGAACTAGTCGGGCTCGACGATGCGCTCGAGCAGGTCGAAGCTGAGCCCTGGCCAAGCGGCTTCGATGCTTCGACCAGCTGGGGCAAAGCCAACTCGCTGCGCACCTGGTCGTCGCCGAAGGTCGCTGCGATTACCGGCCGTGCGCGCGATGCCGAGCTGCGCGCGCTAGCCGCCGGCCCGAGCCTCGCGCCGCGCGCCGCACGAGAGCTGCTGGCGCTACAAGCCAGCGACTGGGCCTTTCTCGAGGCCGACGATCTGGCCGGCCCTTACCCGCTTGAGCGCTTCGCCGGGCACCTTGAAAATTTCAATGAGGCGCTGGCCTCGGTACCCTTGGGCGAAGCTGCGCTGCGCAATCTCGCGCCAACTATGAGCCTCGCACCGCTGCTTGAGCCATGACC
>Ga0194048_10001867_pt1 | contig 10445 bp, 11 predicted proteins | sample JunL225m_MetaG_FD_161685 | JGI IMG/M metagenome (GOLD analysis project Ga0194048, IMG submission 161685) | Anoxic zone freshwater microbial communities from boreal shield lake in IISD Experimental Lakes Area, Ontario, Canada - Jun2016-L222-5m | ecosystem: Environmental > Aquatic > Freshwater >... | reverse complement strand
CGCTCGATGCTCCGGTGTCGGGTGGCGATCGTGGCGCGCGCGAAGGCACGCTGACCATCATGGTGGGCGGCGCGCAGAAGGATTTCGATTTCGCCGCACCGCTCTTCGCCGCGATGGGCAAGACGATCGTGCTCCAAGGTGGCCCTGGCACTGGCCAACTCTGCAAGCTCGCGAACCAGATTGGGATCGCCTCCGGCATGATCGCGATGTCGGAAGCCTTGGCCTTCGCGCATGCCACTGGCTTGAATCTCGAGACCACGCTGCGCTCGATCTCCGGTGGCGGCGCCTCGAGCTGGGCTTTACTCAATCTCGCACCGCGCGTGCTCAAGGGCGACTTCGCCCCGGGCTTTTATGTGAAGCATTTCGTGAAGGACATCGGCCTCTCGCTCGACGTGTGCAAGGAGCAGGGCATCAGGCTCCCGGGCCTCGAGCTCGCGGCTAAGCTCTACGGCGAGGTCGTCGCCGCAGGAGAAGGCGATTCCGGCACCCAGGCGCTGGCGCGAAGGTATTTTCAGGTTAGCGGTTAGCGGATGGCGGATGGCGGATGCATTACCCGACACCTGTACCCGTACCTGAAGACCTGAACCTGATACCCGATGGCCGAGACCTGGGACCTGAGAATGGATGCAGCTAGGGCAGCACGCGGTGCTGCCCCTACCTTTATGCAGGCGGATGCGATGTCATCGCATCCCTACCCTTCGCGGCTATGCCGCGAGGGGACATGCTGGCACGCTGGCAGGCTGCGAAGCAGGGGCAACTTGGCGGGTGGCTGGTAGCGGGAACCCGGAGCCGATAGCCGATGGCTGAACGGCCGACTCCTGAGGGGCCGATGCCCTGGTGGCCGTCACCCGTCACCTAAAGATACAGCACGAGTTGATTCGTTGACCAGCTGGCCAGTTGACAAGGAATGCAATGGGTAGGGGCGCGACTGCGTCGCGTCCGTTCGCAGAGCGATCATCGTGAGCCGGGCAAGCTGTCCGACCTTATGACGTCTGTCCGCCCACGGACGCCACGCAGTGGCGCCCCTACCTCAAGACAGCGGATGCGATGTCATCGCATCCCTACCCATTTCCGCCACCTGCCACCTGGGGCTGCCACCCGCCACCCGAAGCTTGCATCCCACGTTTGCACCTTTGCACAGGCCGCAGGCCGATTTGCACCTTTGCACCGAGGGCAGCACGCGGTGCTGCCCCACCCTCGAGACAGCTATGTCGCGACGCCGTCGCATCCCTACCCGAGGCAATTGCTTCGCAGCCGTTCACCATGCCAGCCGATCCCCACGCGCTAGCGTCACACCTGCGGTGCTTCGATGGGCGGCACGATACGCAACTGGACGGAATCGATGACGGTCGGGCCGAGGATGACGTTGGTCACGATGACGAGCATCTGGCCGGGTACGCAGTAGCCTTCGTCGCGCAGGCGGATGAGCGCCAGCGTGATATTATCTTCGGCCTTGGGCTCGAACTTCATGCGGAAGGATTCGACGCCCCAGAGGAGGCTCATCTTCCGGTGCACGTGTTCTTCTTCCATGAACGCGTAGATCGGGCAACCGATCGGGCGGAGGGACGAAAGGGTGCGGGGCACGTCGCCATTGCGCGTGAATGCGATGATGCCCGTGTGGCCGAGATCCTGGGCGAGGCCGGCGGCGGCGCGCAGGAGCTTGACCTTCGGGGTCTCGTTAGGCTGCTCGGGCGAAAGCACGCGCGGCAATTCGTTCTCGGTCGTCTTGGCGATACGGGTCATCACTTCGACGCAGCGGATGGGGTGCTTGCCCGTGGTGGTCTCGCCGGAAAGCATGACCGAGTCGGCCATCTCGAGGACGGCGTTGGAGACGTCGGTGACTTCGGCGCGGGTCGGGACCGGGTTCTGGATCATCGACTCGAGCATGTGCGTGGCGACGATCACCGGCTTGCGGCAGGCGATGGCCATGGCGACCGCGCGACGCTGGATGAGCGGCAGGGTCTCGTAAGGGATCTCGATGCCGAGGTCACCGCGGGCGACCATCAAGGCGTCGGTGGCCTCGAGGATGGAGCCCAGGTGTTCGATCGCGGACTGGTCTTCGATCTTCGAGATGATGTGGGCCTTGGAGTGATGTTCCATCAGCAGGCGCCGGAGCGAATCGACGTCGGCCGCTTCGCGGACGAAGGAGAGGGCGTAGAAGTCGACGCCGACTTCGCAGCCGACAGCGACGTCGGCGCGGTCCTTGTCGGTGAGGGCAGGGAGGTCGACCTTGACGCCCGGGAGGTTGATGTGGCGGCGGCTGCCGAGGGGGCCGGGCTGCTCGACCTTGCAGCGGAGGCGGTCCTTCTTCTGCTCGAGGACGCGGAGCTGGATGAGGCCGTTGTCGACGAGGACCACGCCGCCCACGGGCACGGCGCTGATCATCTTCGGGTAATTGGTGGGGATGACGAGGACTTCGCCGTCCGCCGGGGTGGTTTCGTCGCCCGTGACATCGACCAGCTGGCCGACGGTGAGCTGGGTGGCCTCCTTGCGGGCACCGGTGCGGATTTCCGGGCCTTTGATATCCATCATCACCGCCAGCTCCTTTTTCATGCGGAGGCTGACCTTGCGGACGCGTTCCACGGTGGCGCGGACCCAGGCGTGGTCGGCGTGGGCCATGTTGAGACGCACCACGTTGGCGCCGGCGTGGATGATTGCTTCCAGTTGGGCCTCCGACTCGGTGGCTGGCCCGATGGTAAAGGTGATGCGTGTGTGACGGAAGGACTTCACAGTATTTATGACAACTTATGAAAGGTGGAGACGCAAGGGAAAGAACACCCTAGCATTCGGCACAAAATGGTGATTTTACGGCACTCTTTCCGCTTCAAGATCCCGCTTCGCCGTCATGCGCTCTTCAAAGAACGTCGTTTGCTCGAATGGCCAGGTAGTTTCTGGCTTAAGATTCCAAGCAGCGTGTTCGGTGAGGTGCGCGCGTGTCCATTCGAAGTAATCCGCGTCGTCGGTGCGGAAGTGCAGGCGTGCGCCGGCGGCGGCGCGCTGGGCCAGGAGGTCGAGGCTCGCGGTTTGGATGAAGCGGTGCTTGTGGTGCTTCTTCTTCGGCCACGGATCCGGATAGAGGATGAAGATCTTGCGGAGCACGACCGCGGGCGGGAGTGCTTCGAGGAACTCTGTCGCCTCGGCCTTGAGGAAGATGACGTTGTCGAGCTTGCCCAGCGTCTGCTTGCGCACGGAGCGTTCGACGCGGTGCGTGATCAGGTCGATGCCCACGCAAAATTCATCCGGGTGCGCGGCGGCGTAGGCGGCCAGCCAGTGGCCGTGGCCGCAGCCTAGCTCGAAGGCGATGTCCGTCCGGCCGGCCAAGGCGGTGGTCAAGGTCGCGGCGAGGCGGGCCACGTTGGCCGCCCGCCGGGCGTCCGCCCATTCCTTGCCCATGACTTTGGTATGTTCCGGCACGAGGGGGTTAAGAGGGAAAGGGGAGGCGGGTGCAATACAGAGGAGGGCCGGAGGACAGGAGGACCAGAGGTAGGGACAGCACCACGTGCTGTCCTGGGTACAAAAGTCGGGTGGTGGCGGTTAGCGGTTGGCGGTTGGGAACACATCAGTGGCAAAGTCGCCGTTACATGTGGCAGGTGGCGGGGGTAGGGATGCGATGACATCGCATCCGTTTGTATTGGGTAGGGCCAACCATCCTTGGTTGGCCGCGGCCGAGCAGGGATGCTCGGCCCTACCTTGATGCAGGGCTCAAAGGGAGACCGGCGGGCCGGGAGGAGGCTGCGGGCCGCCGCAGGTCGGCCGGAGGTAGGGGCGTGGCTTCGCCGCGCCCTCCTGTGGCGGAGTGCACGATAAATCGTGCCCCTACCTGGGTTCGCCCTGCGGCGAATGAATGCCCCCGTCACCTGAAACGAAGAAGGCAGCTAGGGCAGCACGCGGTGCTGCCCCTACCCGAATGTCCTGGCCCTAGCCCTGGCCCTGTCCCTCCCAGCACGCCTTTGGCGTGCTGGGAATAACTCCGGCTTCCCTCGATGGGGTGGTTGGAGTCTCTTGGGGGTCTATGGCCAAAGTAGACCTCGAAACCGTCCAGAAGATCCTGAAGTCGAACGGCGTCGATGTACGCCTCGCCGCCGAGATCCTCAACCAGCTGCGCGAAGTCGTGGCCGAAGACGCCGTCGAGCGCGAGAAGCCGGCCAAGAAGCAGATGCTTGTCCTGGTCAGCGAACCCGAGGATGGCCTGCCCAAGGATCTCACTGGCTGGGTCGTCCAGCTGCTCGAGGACGACGATCCCACGGAGGTCTCCGCCAAGATCGTCGACGTCGCCAAGGCCTTCAACGAATCGCCCAAGGGACAGCGCGTGCCGGTCGAGTCGTTCGGCGATGCCGTGCAGAGCATCTCCGGAAAACTTTTCAAGGAGAGCGACCTCTGGATCAAGACACGCGAGCCCGTGCGGATCATTCCCGTGAAGAATTCGATCGGTCGTCGTCGTCGCGACTAAGCGAGATGTTTCCGCCGTATTTCCAGAATGGGGTTCTGGAAAAAGCGAATTTTGACGCACTTTTTAGGCATTTTAGGGTGGTTGATTGCTCTCGCCTCAAGGGGGGGTTGGTCTACTTTCTCCCCCTACTATGAAGTTCAAAAACTTCCCTATCTACCGCATCGAGTGGGTGACCTCCGCCTTCCTGATCGGCACGGCCTTCCTTTCGCTGACCGTCGTGCCCTGGTTCCTTTGGACCCAGTTCAACCTGCCGGTTGACGCCGCCAACAAGGTGCACGGCTGGGCCTTCATCTGGGCCTTGTTCGTGTTCTATTACTACGCGACCGGTTTCGGCATCACCCTGGGCTACCACCGCCTGTTTTCGCATATTTCCTTCAAGGCCAAGTGGCCGGTAAAGCTCTTCGTGCTGCTCTTCGGTGCCGCTTCTTTCGAGAATTCGGCCCACGATTGGTGCGCCGACCACCGTATCCACCATAAGCACGTGGATGAAGATGAAGACCCGTACGATATCTCCAAAGGCTTCTTTTACGCCCATATCGGCTGGCTCCTCTTCCGCTTAAAGCCGCCGGCCCCCATCACGAACGTCAAGGACCTCGAAGCTGACCCCCTCGTCATGTGGCAGCACCGCTACGTCCAGTGGATCGGCGCCTTCGTGGGCTTCGTCTGCCCGGCTATCCTCGGCTACGGTTACGCCGTGCTCATGGGCTACAGCAACCCCGGCATGACTGCGCTCGCCGCCTTCCTTATCGCCGGCCTCCTCCGCACCGTCGTCGTCCAGCAGGGCACCTTCTGTATCAACTCGCTCTGCCACATGATCGGCCGTCGCCCCTATTCTACGGACCACAGCGCCCGTGATAGCGGACTGGTCGCGCTTCTCACCTTCGGCGAGGGCTACCATAACTATCACCACGAGTTCCAGCACGACTACCGCAATGGCGTGAAGCCCTGGCAGTTCGATCCGACCAAGTGGATCATCTGGACGCTCTCCAAGGTCGGCATGACCGAAGACCTCCGCCGCGTACCGGATTCCCGCATCATGGCGGCTGAGCTCAAGGAAAAGAGCCGTACCCTCGGTCGCGATATCGATTCCCTTGCCGCCCGCCTCGACGTCCGCTCCCGCGAACTCAAGGCCAAGACGATTGCCGCTGCCCACGAGCTCGCCAAGGAACTCGCGCTCCGCTCCGAAGCCCTCAAGGAAGCCGCCACGACCAAGGCCGAAGTGGCCCAGGAAACGATGGTCGAACTGCGCGGCCTGCTCAATCAGGCGGCCTCGCATCTCGAATCCCTGCGTCGCGCCGACGCTGGTTCCGCCGCCTAAGCGTCGTTCGCTTAGGACCGCAGTCCCTGGATCAGTTCGAGGACCTTCGCCTCGATCTGAGGCAGGGCCTCGTCCGGATGGGCGAAGTCGATGTCGTGTACGGTCCAGTATTCGATGCGGTCGGCCCACTCCGGGTGCGACTGGAGCATCATCGCGTGGTGCTCATCCTTCTTGAGGGCGATGGTCCGATGGGCCCGTTCCAGGTCTTCCCGGCGGAGTTGGGTGGGCGCCGGGCCAGTCAGGTCGAGGGGGATGCCGAGTTCGCGGAGCCGCTTTTCGGTATCCCGGGAAATCAGGGTCGGCTCATCCGCCACCAGGGAGGTCAGGAGGCCGCGGGAAAAGGCCCGGGCGGGATGTCCCATCCGGCTGGCATGCCAGTTGAACAGGGCTTCGGCATGGCGGCTGCGGTAGAAGTTCCCCGTGCAGACGAACAGGGTGAGGGGGCCAGAATCTGCGCTTGTGCGGTGGGACATGCCGGGTAGAGTCCCCGCAACCTAACCTCACTGCCATGGTACGCAATCTGTTCGTTCTCTCCCTCCTTTCCTTCGCTGTCGTCGGTTGCATGGGCCCTGCCAAGGGTCCGTCCCCCGTCACCGACGGCGCCGCCACGGACCTCGCTCCGATCGCCGCGACCCCTATCGCCGTGACTCCGGTCCTGGCCCCTGAGCCTGCTCCGGCTGCCGCCAAGAAGGCCGCTCCGACCAAGGCTAAGGGCAAGCTGCCCCTCAACAGCAAGAGCAGCAAGTAAGCCGGTTGGCTTACATCAATGACACTTCGGTAACGAAAGTGTCGACCTGACCGGGCTCCGCAAAACGGAGCCCGTTCTTGTGTTCAGGGCTATTGGGCGGGCCCATCCACGGTTCGACGCAATAATACGGCGCCTCGGGATCGGGCGTCCAGGTGACGACGCTCGCCCAGCTGCCGGGGATCGCTTCTTCGCCGACCTTGATGGTGATATCTTCTTCGCCCGACTTCGGTCCGAAGCTGAGCGTCGCGGACTTGAGGTTCGTGAAGATGCAGTCGGAGAGATGCGGATTGTCGAAGCTGATCGCCTCGGCGCCCTTGAGCTCGGCGAACGGAATCAGTTTACCGTCGGCGGCGTGACGCCACTGTTTCTTCGAGGGGATCTTCACGACGTAGTCGCGGCGGCTGAGTCCCTGGTGCCACGGTAGCGTGAAGTAGAAGTGATGGCCGGCGCACCACGGCAGCGGCTGGGCGTCACGGTTCTCGAACTCGAACGTGATGCGCAGGAAGAGCTCGAGGAAATCGAAGCGGATACGGAAGTCGTAGGCGAAGGGATAGCACCCGCGGCCGCGCGCGTCCTGGATCATGCATACCACCGCGTGCTTGGGGCCGCTTTCGACGATCTCGAAGGCCGAATCGCGGGCGAAGCCGTGCTGGGGCATCGGGCGTTTGACGCCGTCGGCGGCCTTCCAGGCGAACTTTTCGCCGTCGGCGTAGTTGCGGCCCATGAACGGGAAGAGGATCGGATTGCCGCCACGGACAGGCCCGATCTTATCGAGTTCCATCGGCGCGCCTTCGGGCCAGAAGAGGATTTCGCGGTGCCCGGAAGGGACATCGAGTTTCCAGCGGAGGAGGCGCGCGCCGCGCGTCAGGCACGTCTCATAGGTCGAGGCGCCGACCTTCCATCGTTCCATGGGCACGCCGTTCTCTTCGTAGCTCTGCATGAGCCAGAGCAAACGAAGCGACCGCCCGGTGGCAAACGCGGACTTAGCCCGCGCGCTTGGCGAAGCGGTAATGGCAGACCATCCACTCCGCGCCGCCCTGGAAGTTCCAGAGCTCGGCGCAGGCCATGAAGAACACGCGCCAGTTGGCCAGCCAGGCCTTCGCCCGCTTTTCGCCGTAGGTCTGCGCGAAGATGCGGAGGATCTCCTCGCGGTGGCGATCGGTATTCTGGAGCCAATGCTCCGAGGTCTGGCCGTAGTGGCGGCCTTCGACCTCCCATTGCGCCTCGAGCTTCAGGTCGTCCTGGAAGCGGCTGGCGAGGCAGTTGGAGGGCATGATGCCGCCCGTGAAGAAGTGGCGCGACATCCAGTCGGTGGAGTCTTTGGCCGCGAAATGGTAGGCGATGTCCTTGTGGGTAAAGACGTGGAAGAACAGTTTGCCGTCGGGCTTGAGCCAGCCGGCGATGCGGCGCATGAGCTCGCCCCAGTTCTTCATGTGCTCGAACATCTCGACCGACACCACGCGGTCGAAGCGCGAAGCCTCGGCGGCGAAGATATTCATATCGCAGGTGATGATGCGGACGTTCTTGAAGCCGCGCTGGGCGCATTCGCCTTCGATGTGCGCGCGCTGCGAGGCCGAGTTCGAGACGCCGGTGATGCGGGCGTTCGGGTATTTCTCGGCCATCCAGAGGGTGAGCGAACCCCAGCCGCAGCCGAGCTCGAGGATCTCGAGTCCGTCCTTGAGCTCCGCGCGGGTGCACGTGCGGGCCAGCATGGTCTCTTCGGCCTCGCCGATCGTCTCGCCGCCGAGCGCGTAATAGCAGGAGGAGTATTTCAGGCGCGGGCCGAGGCAGAGCTTATAGAAGGCCGCGGGCACCTCGTAATGCTGTTCGTTCGCCGCCTTGGTCTCGATGGCCACCGGTAGCGTGCGCAGCTCAGCCGCAAAGGCGTCGACCTTGGCGAAGCGCGCGGCGGCGGACTCCGGACGCTCGTCCACGAGGCGCTGCTTGAGCAGGCGGCGGATGCCCCAGCGGATCACGCGGTCCGGCAGGACGTCCTTTTCGATGAGGGTATCGATCAGCGGCATGCTCATACTGTGCACGAAGACCCCTTCGCTGGCAATCCGCTGAGGCGAAAAAATCAGCCGCGGGGCGGGCGGGGCCAGAAGGCCGGCACGCGTGCCTGGTAGTCGGCGTAGGCGGGACCCTTCGACGTCAGGAGCTGCTGCTCCGTGAGCGGGATGCCGGTCACGCGGGTCAGGAAATAATACATCACGCCGACGCAGAGCAGGCCGGGGACGCCGCGGTACGCGCTATTGTAGCTCATCAGCAGGAAGCCGACCCAGACGAGCCATTCGCCGAAATAGTTCGGGTGGCGGCTCCAGGCCCAGAGGCCGCGTTCGCAGACCTGGCCCTTGTTGGCCGGGTCTTTCTTGAAGGCCGCCAGCTGCGCGTCGGCGATCGTCTCGATGAGCAGGGCGAGGCCGACCACGCCGAGGCCGACCCAGTGGATCAACTTGGCTGGGCCGGAGGCGCCGGTGGGGTTCGAGGAGAGCAGAGGCAGGCACAGGATCGTGAGCACGAGCGCCTGCACGAAATAGAAATACGCCATCTGGGCCGGCATGCGGTCGCCGTGTTCGGCCCGCATCTTGAGGTAGCGGCCATCTTCTTGGTCGAGGTGACCGAGCACCCGTACGGCGAGGTGCGTGCCGAGACGGATGCTCCACAGCACGGTCGCGACGGCCATGAGCAGGCCTTGGCCGCCGAGGGGGAAGATCCAGAAGTGGACGGCGAGGATCTGCAGGCCCACGAGGGCGAAGCCGTACGACCAGGCGACGTCCACGATGGACCAGTTATCGATCTTCTTGGCGATGAGCCAGCAGACGGCGAAGAAGACGCAGGCCTCGGCGAGGAGGATCAGGAAATCGAGTCCGAGTTGGGCGAGGGGGTGCATGGAGCGGCGGGCTTGGGGAGGACTTTGCGGAAAGTGGCGCAGAGGAAGAAATGGAGGATCCAGCAGGCGAGCGGGACGGTGATCACCCAGCCGATGAGGCCGTGCAGGCCGGTCAGCCAGAACTTCTCTACGAAATCGGGGAGGGACCGGTTGAATTCGTCGATGATCGCCTTCGGGGTGAGGGCGAAATGCCGCGCCCCCAAGAGCGTCTCGCCGAGGCGGACGAACGGCACGATGAGTAGGATCTGCAACGCGAAGCTCGCGTGGTTGACGATCTGCATGACCACGTGGTTGAGGCGGAAGAGGCGGCCGGCGATGAGGCAGAGCAGGGTCGTCAAACCGATGAACGGGATGATCGCGATGGCGAAGCTGACCACGACGGCGGCCGAGACCGCCTCCGGGGTCGCGCCTTGGCGCAGTTCGGCGACCAGCGGATCACGCACCTTGCGGCACAGCCAATCAGAGACGCGTCCCATTCAGGCGACCTTACGCGTGAAGAAGATCTTGCCAAGGTCGGTCTCGCCCTTGGCTTTGAAGAGACAAAGCAGGGCATAGCCCGCGATGGCGAAATTACCGAGAAGCATCAGAGCGACGAACCAGCTGAGGCGCGAGGCGATGGACTGCTCGCGCCAGGCGACGTAGAGCCAGAAGGCGAGGAAGCCAAAGTAAGCATCGAACATCGTGGCGAGACCCCACGGCTCGGAGCAGACCGTCACGTAGCCGCCGAGGACGTTGAGGCCCTTGCCGTGATATTCGGGCAGCGGGCTGATCGAAGGGGCCGTGCAGGCGTACCACGACACCCAGGTCATGGCGGCGAGCACGAGGACGAAGTAGAGGGTCAGGAGACGGCGGGAGAGCATGGGGAGAAGAGTATGGAGTATTGAGTATGGAGTATAGGCCAGACAGTTGGGTCTAGGGTGGGGGGAAGGAGGGGGAAGGCAAATAGGAGGTAGGGACAGCACCACGTGCTGTCCTCGGTGCAAAGGTGCAAATCGGCCTGCGGCCTGTGCAAAGGTGCAAAGGTCGGGTGGTGGCGGTT
>Ga0194048_10001864_pt1 | contig 10454 bp, 8 predicted proteins | sample JunL225m_MetaG_FD_161685 | JGI IMG/M metagenome (GOLD analysis project Ga0194048, IMG submission 161685) | Anoxic zone freshwater microbial communities from boreal shield lake in IISD Experimental Lakes Area, Ontario, Canada - Jun2016-L222-5m | ecosystem: Environmental > Aquatic > Freshwater >... | reverse complement strand
GTCCGCACTCGTTCGATACGGATGTCAACATGGGATGCACCAGCGTTCTTTGCCTCACTTAGACCTGCATCAGCGGTTTTCGTGAGAGGCAATGCGAGAAAGTCAGCATCTACCGTGTTTTTCATGACTGTATTGTGCTTGAAATGCCCGCTATTCTCTAGTTATGACTTCTAGTTCAAGAATTTTGCATGCCGCAACTGGCTCGAATATGAGCGCAAAGGGCTGGGGCCAAGAAGCAGCAATTCGCATGTTGCATAACAATTTAGATCCTGCAGTTGCAGAGCACCCAGAAAATCTCGTTGTTTATGGTGGCACAGGCAAAGCTGCCCGAGATTGGCCTTCATTTGATGCAATTGTAAAAACCCTAACAAAGTTAAAAGATGATGAAACGCTTTTAGTTCAATCAGGTAAACCTGTAGGCGTTTTTCAAACCCACGAATGGGCGCCTCGTGTCTTGATCGCCAATTCAAATCTTGTTGGAGATTGGGCAAATTGGCCGGAGTTTCGTCGCCTTGAGCAGATGGGTTTAACGATGTATGGCCAAATGACCGCTGGCTCTTGGATTTACATCGGTACTCAGGGAATTTTGCAAGGAACCTATGAAACTTTTGCAGCAATTGGTCACAAGCGGTTTAACGGAACTCTTCAAGGAACACTCACGCTTACTGCAGGTTGCGGTGGCATGGGCGGTGCGCAACCACTTGCTGTCACCATGAATGGTGGCGTGTGTTTAATTATCGATATCGATAAGTCTCGTTTAGAGAAGAGAATTGAAACTCGCTATCTGGATGAAATCGCAGATAACTTAGACGATGCGGTTGAGCGAGTTCTAAAAGCTAAGAACGAAAAGCGTCCACTCTCTGTTGGTTTAGTAGGCAACGCCGCAGTTCTTGTGCCACAACTACTTACTATGGATGTGGCAATCGACATCGTTACCGATCAAACATCGGCACATGACCCACTGGCATACGTTCCCATAGGTGTTGACTTTAACGATGCAGCCCGCCTAGCAAAAGAAAACCCTGAAGATTTCACCAAAAAGTCTCGTGAAGCCATGGCCACACATGTTGAAGCAATGGTTGGCTTTATGGATAAGGGCGCCGAGGTATTTGATTACGGAAATTCGATTCGCGATGAAGCCAGACAAGGTGGGTACAAGCGCGCTTTTGCATTCCCAGGTTTTGTCCCTGCCTATATTCGCCCACTCTTTTGCGAAGGCAAAGGACCATTTCGTTGGGTAGCACTTTCGGGAGACCCCAAAGATATTTACCGCACAGATAAAGCTGTGCTCGATCTCTTTCCAGAAAATGAAGGTTTACAACGATGGATCACGATGGCTCAAGAGAAAGTTGCCTTTCAAGGCTTGCCTGCACGTATTTGTTGGTTGGGTTACGGAGAGCGTGACAAAGCAGGGCTTGCTTTCAATGATTTAGTTGCGCGCGGTGAAGTTTCTGCTCCCATTGTGATTGGACGAGATCATCTTGATTGTGGATCAGTTGCATCTCCTTACCGTGAGACAGAGGCCATGAAAGATGGGTCCGATGCAATTGCAGACTGGCCTTTGCTCAATGCAATGATCAATATTGCATCTGGTGCTTCATGGGTTTCTATTCACCATGGTGGTGGAGTTGGAATTGGTCGCTCAATCCATGCTGGTCAAGTAAGCGTTGCAGATGGAACAAAATTGGCTGCACAAAAGCTAGAACGAGTACTCACTAATGACCCGGGTATGGGCGTTATTCGCCACGTTGATGCAGGTTATGAGATTGCAACAAACACTGCGCGTGAAAAGCACGTACACGTTCCAATGTTGGACACCGAAGAATGACACCTATGCTGATCGACAATATTGGCTTACTTGTTACTAATGACCCACAACATGATGGAACACCGCTTGGACTTATCGCAAACGCTGCAATCGTGGTCGAAAACGAAATCATCACCTGGGTTGGCTCATCTACTGACGCTCCGCGAAAAGATGTTAAAAACACAGTCGATGCTGTAGGACGTTGTGTCATACCTGGATTTGTTGATAGCCATACACATTTAGTTTTTGCAGGGGATAGGAGCGCAGAATTCCGCGCTCGCATGCAGGGCGAGAAATATCAAGCAGGCGGGATCAACTACACAGTTGAACTAACCCGGAAAGCTTCCAATGGCGACCTATTAAATAGTGCACGACGTTTAGTTGCTGAAGCCGTTACTTCAGGGACAACAACAATTGAATGTAAATCCGGATATGGCTTAACAGTTGAGGATGAAGCCCGCTCACTTGCAATTGCTCAACAAGTAACCTCAGAAACTACATTTCTTGGCGCACATGTAGTTCCAAAAGAGTTCAAGGATTCCCCGCAAGATTACGTTGATTTAGTGTGTGGACCGATGCTCGATGCCGTTTTGCCACATGCAAAGTGGATCGATGTTTTTTGCGACAAAGGCGCATTTACTGCAGACCAAGCACGCACAATCTTGAAGGCTGGTATGGCAAAAGGGTTGCTCCCGCGTTTACATGCCAACCAATTAGAACCCGGTGAAGGAATCCAAATTGGCGTCGAGCTGGATGCAGCATCTGTTGATCATGTCAGCCATATCTCTGATTCCGATGTGAGCGCTCTTGCAGGCTCTAATACCGTTGCAACCTTGTTGCCTTCTGCAGAATTTTCCACACGGTCTGCCTACCCAGATGCACGCCGCTTATTTGAAGCTGGGGTAAGTGTTGCACTTGCATCAGATTGCAACCCAGGAAGTTCTTACACAACAAATATCCCATTTGTTATTGCAGTTGCTGTGCGCGATATGCATTTCTCACCTGAACAAGCCATTTGGTCTGCAACACGAGGCGGAGCGCAAGCATTGCGTCGCACCGATATTGGGCACTTATCGAAAGGCGCAAGCGCTGATTTTTCGATTTTGAGTTCACCTTCCTACATTCACTTGGCATATCGCCCAGGAGTTTCCTTAATAGATGAGGTATGGCGCCATGGCAGTCGAATCAAGTAAGAGCATTAATCTCGGCGTTAGCGGAGTTAGTTTTTCTGATGTCATAGCTGTTGCTCGTCACGGAGCAAAAGTAGTTATTACACCTGAAGCAATTGTTGCCATGAACGCTTCTCGAAAATACATTGAGGAGTATGCATCCGGGGGAGTTCCTGTTTATGGAGTTTCAACTGGCTTTGGAGCACTGGCTAATCGGCACATTGATGTAAAAGATCGTACACAATTGCAAAAATCTCTCATTCGCTCACATGCCGCAGGCGTTGGCCCGGCGGTTGAAAATGAAGTAGTACGTGCCTTGATGTTCTTGCGTCTTCGCACGATGACTTCAGGACGCACGGGTGTACGAGTTGTTGTTGCACAAACGTATGCCGATTTCCTCAATGCAAATATCACTCCTGTTGTTCCTGAGTTTGGGTCCCTTGGTTGCAGTGGTGACTTAGCGCCGCTTTCTCACTGTGCACTTGCCATGATGGGTGAAGGCAACGTTCACGACAACAGTGGCAAATTGGTTGCCTCCCTTACTGCAATGAAATCTTCAGGGATTACTCCTGTTGAATTAGAAGCTAAAGAGGGCCTTGCTCTCATCAATGGCACCGATGGCATGTTGGGTATGTTGATTATGGCGTGTGCAGATTTAGAAGCGCTCTGCACTGTTGCAGACATTACGGCATCAATGAGCATCGAAGGCTTGTTAGGTACTGACAGAGTTTTTGCTCCAGATCTTCACGCACCTTTGCGTCCACAGATAGGTCAAGCAGTAAGTGCTGCCAACATATTTGCAATGCTTAAAGGTTCGGGAATTGTTGCATCACACCTGGAAAATGATTCACGAGTGCAAGATGCTTACTCGCTTCGCTGTGCGCCACAAGTTGCAGGTGCCGTTCGTGACACTGTTGCCTACGCTTCAACGATTGCACAACGCGAGCTTCAAAGCAGTATTGATAATCCTGTTGTTATGCCAGATGGTCGGGTTGAATCAAATGGTAATTTCCACGGCGCACCTGTTGGTTATGTTCTAGATTTTCTTGCGATTGCTGCAGCAGATCTCGGGTCAATGTCAGAGCGCAGAACAGATCGTATGCTCGATCAAAATCGATCATCTGGTCTGCCACCATTTTTGGCGCAAGACCCAGGCGTTGATTCTGGCTTGATGATCGCCCAATACACACAAGCTGGATTAGTGAGTGAGAACAAGCGTCTAGCAACGCCTGCAAGCGTTGATTCGATACCAAGTTCTGCCATGCAAGAAGACCATGTTTCTATGGGGTGGAGTGCCGCGCGTAAGTTGCGCAAAGTTGTCGAGAATTTATCTCGCATTCTTGCAATAGAACTTGTTACTTCTGCACGGGCCATTGAATTTCGCAAAGAACTCAAGCCATCCCCCGCAACTGCAAGTGTTGTAAAAGTTCTACGCACTGTTGTACCTGGAGTAGGTCCAGATCGTTTCTTATCTCCAGAACTTGAAGCAGCAGTTACCTTGGTGCAGTCAGGTAACGTTGTAACGGCTGCTCGCGAGGTTATTAAAGACCTGCGTTGATTGAGGTTATTAAAGACCTGCGCTATTTCTTACGCTGTGCAACTCCGCAAGATGCCTCTAAAACAAGTAGCGCAGCTAAACGAACAGTGCGTTGATCTGGCGCATCAAGAGAAGCATCAATTTCAGTGATATCAAGTCCGCGCACTCTCGAATCAGCTCCAAGTAAAAATGCAGCTTGTCTTAGTTCATCAGCGCTAATTCCACCTGGCATTGATGCTGGGCATGCTGGCACAACCGAGCGATCACATACATCCACATCGAGGTCTACATAAATTTCGCGCCCGCCCGCTCCTGCAATTGCTAGAGCTTGCGAAACGGCATCGGCTATTGATTGCGTGCGCAAGGCTTCACGAGTAATAACTGTGATGCCGGCACTTTTCGCACGCTCTGAATACTCGCGGCTATTTGCAAAGTCATTAATACCAATCTGCACGATATTTGCCCCAGGCATTCCGCTTTGCATTAAACGCCATACTGGTGAACCGTTTGAAATTCCATCACGTAAATCATGATGTGCATCTAAAGTAATCAATCCGACCTTGTTCAAATCTGGCCACATTCCGCGTGCTACAGAATATGTTATTGAATTATCACCACCGAGAGCAATTAATAATTTATGTTTACTGCGCAGGTCCGAAACTGCCTGTGCCACACGAGCTTCGCCTTCTGAATTGTCAGGTGATTCGATATCTCCGAGGTCGCACATCGTGATGTCTCGTAAATCGATGTTGCGAGATATTGAATACGTTGAATAGCGAGTCAGCGCTTGTCGAATAGCACCAGGAGTTAAATGAGCCGAAGTTTTTGAAATAGAAGTTTCATGGGCTGGAACGCCAATTACGGCGACATCGCAATTTCCGCGCGCTTGACCAAAAAGAGTGTGCGCTCTGGTCCAGTTTGGATCATGCGGTAACTGCGCCTCTTTCATAACTCTCATCGTAGGGGAGCGAGGGTTTCCTTCCTATCTATTAGTGCCGTACCCTTTGCAATGAAGAGTCGCCCGGATCACCGCGTTGTACTTGTACACCGAGGAAAGTCCGGACTCCACAGAGCAAGGTGGTGGGTAACGCCCACCCGGAGAAATCCGCGGGATGAGTGCCACAGAAAATAGACCGCACATTAGAAATAATGTGTAAGGGTGAAACGGTGGTGTAAGAGACCACCAGCATTTACGGCAACGTATATGGCTAGGTAAACCCCACTTGGAGCAAGACCAGACAGATAGCGTTTGAGAACTGCTCGTTCGAGCTATCGGGTAGGTCGCTTGATTACGTAAGCAATTACGTAACTAGATGGATGGTGATCCCTCGCAAGAGGACAGGATCCGGCTTATAGGGCGACTCTTCTCTTAACATGGTGGGCGCAGATTAATCCTGCGCTCACTTTCCTATTTAAATGTGTTTAGTTTTATGCAAAACCTTGGACAAATCTGCTGATTTCTATGGGCAAATTTGTGGACATATGGGCAATTTCGTGGACAAAGTATTGTTCAGAGACTCTTAGATAAAGGGAGGCGAACTCTCTTCATCCCAAGAAATTATCCCTGGATTGGCTTCTTCGATATCAAGGTTATTCAAAGGAGTGCGAGTGAGTGATTCCTTGCGGATATCGACCAATTTGTCTTCTTCTATTTCCACTAAATCTTTGAGTATTAAATCCAATCTTTGCTCGTCAAAACTCATCAGATGCTTAACTGTTTCAAATGGATATTTAAGAATGTCGGGAACTGCCTGATGCTTTAAGAAAACCTTCTTCCACTTAGGGTGGAGCGTTCCATTTGCGGACTCCCATAAACTGAGAAGGTCGTACTCGTTCCACTCGGCCATTCTTTTCCCCTAACCTGTCGACTTGCTCTAAGAATAATAAACATCTCTGACAAGAGATACGGCTTAGCCGCTCTTAGATTGAGCGCTTGGACGCTTTGTTCGACTCAAATCCTCCAGATATCTAACAAAGTCCTCGTTACAGAGCGCATGAGGGCTTCTGCGGGTACGAATAAGGTTAATAGCATCCTTTGCCTTATGACTATCACATTCTTCTTGCCCAAGAAGGCAATGGATAACACGGAGTACGCGCACTAAAATTAATATTAATTCACCTTCTCGTCATCAATTTTGGCAGATTCGCTCCCTGACTTATGTTGAGATAGCCCAATGAAGCGGGTTCTTATTGTTGGCGGCGGAATTATCGGAACAATGCATGCCATCCTTGCCGCTGAAAAGGGATTTGCTGTAACCCACCTTGAACGAGATATGAAACCTCAATCGGCGTCAGTTCGAAACTTTGGACTTATCTGGGTAAGTGGCCGCCTTGCGGGAGCGGAACTAGATCTTGCACTCAGGGCGCGCGAGTTATGGGGTCTTATTGGTTCTCGTGCTGACATCGGTTTTCGTGCAAATGGGTCATTAACCATCGCCCAAACAGAAGCAGAATTCACGGTAATACAAGAGGCAGCTGGAATTCCAGATGCCCAAAAGCGTGGATTTAGAACTCTGAATAAAAAAGAAACTATCGCAATAGAACCTGAACTTGCAGGTAATTATGTAGGTGCATTGCAATGCACCACGGATGCCGCAGTTGAGCCAACACTACTTCTAGATGGTTTACGAAATTACTTGAAGGCTTTTTCCCAGTACACATGGCTTCCCAACTTTGAAGTAGTTGATTTTTTCCATGATGATAAAGGAAATCATGTGAGTGATCTTTCGGGAAAAATGTATTCAGGTGATTATGTAGCTATTTGCGCGGGCGCAGCGCATAAAGGATTTATTGAAGAATTCCTTGATAAAGCCCCATTGCGCAAAGTTCGCTTGCAGATGGCTTCAACTGCACCCCTTGGTGCCAAACTTGGACACTCGTTAGCAGATGCAGATTCCATGCGCTATTACCCAGCTTTCAAAGATCTTTCACTCAATCTTCTGGGTCCACAATCTGAAATCGCAGCAGAATTTAAAATGCAACTTCTGCTTGTTCAACGCCTTGATGGATCAATGACAATTGGTGATACCCACGAATATAACGAACCGTTTACACATGAAATTCACGAAGCACCATATGACCATCTTTATGCAGTAATGAATAACATCTTTGGTCGCGCAGTACCTAGAATTGAAAAACGTTGGGATGGCGTATACAGCCAGAGCACAAGTAATGATATTTATGTGCGTAAGGAGATTGCACCTGGTGCTCATCTTGTCACCGGGGTAGGCGGACGTGGAAATACTCTTTCACCGGCAATCGCAGAAGAGACGGTTAATCAATGGTCACTCTAAACCGCAATAAAATTAGGATGGCAATCTTTGATGTTGCCGGAACGACTGCCCACGATGGCGGATTAGTTGTTCAGGCCTTTGAGAAGGCAATGGTTTCGATGGGATCAACACGTGGAACCCCTGAGATGGACCAGATGGTTGCATATATAAATTCGACTATGGGTGAGCGCAAAATTGATGTCTTTATGCATTTATGTAAGGGTGATTCTGTAAAGGCCAATGATGCGCACGATCGTTTTGTAGAAAGTTATATAGGGCTTGTAAAGGCTGGAAAACTTCAGGAGTTTGACGGGGTCACGAGCTTATTTCATCAGCTGCGCGAAAATGGAATTGCCGTTGGTATCACTACAGGATTTCCAAGAGATATTCTGGAAAGTGTTATTGAAGGATTGAAGTGGGCGCCACATATAGATTTTTCAGTAGCAGCCTCAGAAGTTGCCCAGGGCCGTCCAGCCCCTGACATGATATTTCATTGCATCGAACTTTATAATCGGCAATTTGCCACACAAATATCTGCTGCAGACATAGCCGTAATTGGAGATACCGAGTCAGATATGCGAGCAGGCGTAAACGCTGGTGCCCAGATTATTGCTGGAGTCCGCACCGGAGCTCATATTTCAGAGCAACTCGTGCGAGCAGGCGCTACGCACATGCTCGAGGCAGCCGTAGATTTTTATAGCATTTGTTAACTTTACTTTCACTTATTTACACTCAATTAGCCACCTGAAATCAAACTTCCTGGGGTTGAGTGCGCACACACAATCCTTAAGGGGGATATATGCGTAAGCGTCTACTCACTGGAGTTATCGCAGTCACAATGGCAGCGGCTTCATTGGTTGCAACATCATCAGCTGCAAATGCAGCAACAATCGACTATTCAAAATGTAAAGATCTCAAGGCGTGCGGTGGCATGGATGCACTCGTTAAGGCAGCACAAAAAGAGGGCAAGCTCAACGTCATCACAATTCCTCGTGACTGGGCGAACTATGGCGAAGCCTTGGACCTCTTCTCCAAAGCTTTCGGAATTAAAATCACAGATGACAATCCAGATGGATCATCTGCATATGAAATTCAGACAGTAAAGACAGCTCCAGCATCAAAGGTTCCAGATGCAGTTGACGTCGGAATTACTTATGCTCTAGATAACGTAAACCTCTTCACTCAGTACAAGGTTGCAAATTGGAATGACATCACATCAAAATATAAAGAACCTTCAGGTCGCTGGTTTGGTGATTATGCAGGTGTCATCGCACTTTCATATGACACATCAATTGCGAAGGCTCCAAAGTCATTTACTGACCTTAAGGATCCAGCATTCAAAAATATGGTTGCAATCGGTGGAGACCCAACAGGAGCCCAAGAAGCACTGATGTCAGTCTTTGCAGCAAACCTTTCTAGTGGTGGAACATCCACAAATGTTCAAAAGGGTATTGATTACTTCTCAGATATGAAGAAGTCAGGTAACTTCGTTACTGCTCTCGCGAACGGACAGAACTTCCTTGCTGGTGCATACAAAGTTTCATTCTCATGGTCATTCAACGGTCCAGGAGCTGTAGCAACTGCAGCAAAGGCAGGAAAAACTATCAAGTATGTAATCCCTTCAGATGCAGTTATCCAGGGAACTCCATACGTGATGGCGATTCCATTCAACGCGCCACACCCAGCAGCAGCTCGTCTCTGGACAGAGTTCCTCTACTCACAGAACAAGGGCAAGGGTTCAAAGGACCTTGGCTCAACAAAGGGCATGACTGGTTCAAAAATCTTCGCATCAATTATGGGTGGGCAGAATATTTGGATTGCAGGCGGTGCACTTCCAGTGATGTACGAGGCAATGGTTGCGAAGAAGACAAATGTAACTGCACCAGCTGGATATGAAATTCCAAAGGGCGTAATGATCATTACACCTACACCAGAGGAACAAGATGCAGCAAAGACTCTCCTCAAGGCACAGTGGCCCGCTATCGCTGGTAACTAAGTACTAGTAATAGTTACTTTCTAACTGAATATAAATGGAAGTAGTGAAAGCACATTCTCAAGTTCGCTTGAGTGGCCGGGGGACCGGCGTGCTTCCACTACTTCCATTTTTCATTTTTACCTCTTTCTTTCTCTTGTGGCCCATAGTTGCGGTAACGCTTCGTAGCCTTCATGGAAATGAGAACGAATGGACACTTGCGAATTACCGTCCCATTCTTAAGTCAGGTCCGTACTTTCACGCATTTGTAGTTTCAATCAAACTATCTCTCGTCACATCAATTATCGGCTCACTCTTAGGTGCATTCTTTGCCTATGTAATTGTTAAGTACGCCCGTGGAAAATTCGAGGCTGTCATTGATTCAATCTCAGCAGTGTTTGCTAACTCTGGTGGCGTCCCTCTTGCATTTATGTTTGTTGCAGCATTTGGAGTCGAAGGAATTGTTACTACAACATTGAAATCACTTGGCTGGGATATATACGCTGGTCATTTTACAATCTTCTCTTTTACCGGAGTTGTAATGGTTTACTCATTTTTTCAAATACCGCTGATGGTTCTTGTCTTTAAGCCCGCTATCGCTGGTTTACGCCGCGAGTGGGAAGAGGCAAGCACTAGCCTCGGAGCATCCTCACTCACATATTGGCGAAGAGTTGGAATCCCGATTCTCTTCCCATCA
>Ga0194048_10001862_pt1 | contig 10461 bp, 11 predicted proteins | sample JunL225m_MetaG_FD_161685 | JGI IMG/M metagenome (GOLD analysis project Ga0194048, IMG submission 161685) | Anoxic zone freshwater microbial communities from boreal shield lake in IISD Experimental Lakes Area, Ontario, Canada - Jun2016-L222-5m | ecosystem: Environmental > Aquatic > Freshwater >... | reverse complement strand
TGATTCGGTGAATTCGGGATGCGGAAACAGGAGTATTCTACTCTGAGTGGCTGTTTTTACGCAGCTTTTACCGTTGGGTGAATACAAGCCGGTTTGAGTGAAGGGGGACCTTGCAGGACCCCCACTACGGGGTTTCCAGCGCGGGGCTACCCGGGTGAGGAGCCCCTTGCCCACAGGCCGTGTTGCAGTTTGGCGGGCTACAGGGCTTTCTGCATCCTGATCGCATCCTGCCCATCTTCGTAATAGCCCGGTTTATGGCCGAAGATGTGATAGCCGAGCTTCTGGTAGAGGCCGATGGCGACGTGGTTACTGGCTGCCACCTCGAGTCGCATCGACGCACTGCCCTGCTCGCGGGCTAGCGCTTCGGCTCTGCGCAGCAACTTCTTGCCGAGTCCCTGGCCGCGTGCCGCTTTGCTGATGGCGATGGAGTAAAGGCGGGCGGCAGGACTGTCAGCCCGGCTGAACACCAGGCAAAAACCCAGCACTGCCGCACCACTGTGGGCCAACAGCAGAATGCCGTTGGGAGCATCCACCCAGTGGCGCAGCTGCCGCGCGCTCAGTTGGTCGCCGTCAAAGCTCGTATGTTCCACCTCAAACAGTGCCGGCACGTCGCTGATGAGGGCGCGGCGAAGGCGGACCGGGGGCAAGGCACTGCGGGAGCTGGAGGACATAAAGGAGCGCTTCTGGAAATTGACGGAGAATTCTCGCAAGACACAGTGTTGCTTTGCCAGCAAAATAGGCATACTCGCAGACCATATTTTCCATAGAAGGAGACTAGCTCGCCCCATGTCAAATGTCCTCATCGTCGTGGATAGACTCGAAGACTGGGAACCGTATTATCCGAGTGATCTGGTAATCTCTTTCGATCAGTATCTGTCGCTGAAATCACCCCCCCATCAGCGCGTGCGTGTCATCAATCTTTGCAGTGATTACAGCTATCTGAGCCCGGGCTACTACTGCTCGCTGCTGGCGGAAGCCAAAGGCCATCATGTCATTCCCACCAGCAAGGTGCTTAATGACGTGTGGTCGCCGCTCCTCTATCAGCTCAATGTCGAAGAAGTGTTTCTCACGCTCGAAAAGATGTTCAAGAAAGGTGAGCGGCCTGCCACTCTGGAATTCAAAGCCTATTTTGGTCAGGTGGCCGAGCCTTCGCTGAAACCGCTGGCCCGTGTTGTGTTTGAGCGTTTTGCCGCGCCGGTGGTGTCGGTAACACTGAAATCCCTAGACGATGGCCATTGGGTGATCGCCGACTTGCATGTGGTCGATCACAAGAGTCTCACCGACGCCGAAGAGACTTCGTTTGGCGAGGCGCTCGACATCTTCAGTCGCCAGATCTGGCATCCGAAGAAGGCGCGCAAGCATGCCAAATACGATCTGGCCATTTTGCTGAATGATCAGGAAAAACTGCCGCCCAGCAACATGCCTGCCATCAAGAAATTCATCCAGGCTGGCAAGAACCTGGGTGTGGATGTGGAAATCATCTCCCCGGATGACTTCATGCGCTTGCCCGAGTTCGACGCTCTGTTCATCCGCGAAACCACCAGTATCGAACATCATACCTACCGTTTCGCCAAAAAAGCCGAAAGCATGGGTTTGGTGGTGCTGGATGACCCCACTTCGATTCTGCGTTGCACCAACAAGATCTACCTCGCTGACTTGTTTTCGGCCAACGGCGTGCCGGCACCGCGTACGCTGATTATCAGCCGTGGTCGTGAAGAACAGCTGGAAAATGCCGCAGAAACCCTCGGCTTCCCGATTGTGGTGAAAATCCCGGATGGTTCATTTTCACGCGGTATCGTGAAGGTGGATGATCTGGAAGAGCTCAAGGCCAAAGCCGCGACGCTGTTCGAGGAATCAAGCCTGTTGTTATGCCAGGAATTTCTCTATACGGATTTCGATTGGCGCATCGGCGTTCTCAACAACCGCGCACTCTATGCCTGTCGCTACTACATGGTGAAAGACCACTGGCAAATCTATCACCACCAGAATGATGACGAAGCCAGTCTGGTCGACAAGGACGACAAAACCAAATCCGGTGGTTTCGACACCTTGCCCACCTTCGAAGTGCCAAGGGTAGTGTTGCAGGCTGCGCTCAAAGCCACCAAAGGCATCGGCGACGGCTTCTATGGTGTCGATGTGAAACAGTGGGGCGACAAGGCCTTTGTGATTGAAGTGAATGACAACCCCAGCATTGATGCCGGGGTGGAAGACCAGTATCTCGGCAATGAACTCTACAGTTTGATCATGCAGGAGTTCGTGCGCAGGATGGAAGAATAGCAGCCCCAAACCAGGAGTATTTCATGACCATTAAAGTTGGCGACAAAATCCCATCCTGTGCCACGCTCAGGATATTCGGCGAAAAAGGTCCACAGGCCATCACCACGGACGAACTGTTCGCCGGCAAGAAGGTGGTAATGTTTGCTGTGCCCGGCGCCTTCACTCCGGGCTGCTCCAAGACACATTTACCCGGCTTTGTAGTGCACGCCGATGCCATCAAGGCCAAGGGTGTGGATAGCATCATCTGCATGGCAGTCAATGATGCGTTTGTCATGCATGCCTGGGGTGAAGCCCAGAATGCCGAGCACCTTATCATGCTGGCTGACGGCAGTGCCGACTTCGCCCAAGCCATGGGCCTTGAACTTGACCTCGCCGACAAAGGCATGGGTGTGCGTTGCAAACGCATGGCGATGGTCATTGACAATGGCGTGGTCAGCTTTATGGCAATCGAGCCGCCGGGTGGCATCGTTGAGAGCTCGGCCGAAGCCATACTGAAAGTGCTGTAACAGTTACTCTTCCCCATCCCAGTGAAACTTGTGCAGCACCCGGTGCACAACCGGGGTGAGGATCAGCGCGGCCGTGACAATAAACACCAAGCCTGCATAGAGTGCATAGCAGCCGGCAAAAAATTTGCCGGCCTGTGTTTGCGGGGCATTCACTGGTCCCATGCCGCCCAGCAGCATGGAGGCATTCAGAAATGAGTCCATCGCCGACAGGTTTTCAAATTCCATATAACCGGCGATGCCTATGACGAGCGATAATGCCAGCAACACGGTGGCGATCAATACGTGTGAAGCCAGCCGGGAGGCGAAAGCGCCGGTCGCCAGGGGTTTGTGTGTGCGGGATTCGTACATGAACAAATTCTCGCATTAGTTAAAGGGTAGTTGCCAGCAGCTGGACGCTTGGTTGACTTGCATACAGGCGGAACACTATGGCTAGTCACCAGGGCCCATGCAAACAGCCCGGAAACAAACAAAATTTTATGGGTGCAGCAACTTCAATAACATTTCTGTCGATAGTCGCAGATTTTCTTCCCAGGTATAACCCACAATGTCACGGCCGGTTGCTGCATCCGTGAACGGCATTACTTCATTGTCATTCACCAGAAAGCGGTAATCGGCCGTTATTTCATCCCCCGCAGCCAGGTCATGGGTGGCAAACACAAATCCCAGATGCCACAGGCCGCTAGGATTAAATGAGTGATTCACATAACAGTCATCCGGCCAGTCGGTGCTAACCGTGTGATAGCTCTCGAACCAGCGCACGCAAGCATCATCTTCCGGTGAGCCCGGCACCAGCGCGGCCCGTTGTGCGGCGTTGTAGACCTTGTTGATCGCATCCGGCGCCACCAGCACCTGGCCGCGTTTGACGGATTCCAGCAGGAACACGCCTTTGCCATCGGCATAGGCGGCTGGGCGGACTTGGTATTTCGGGACGATCATGAATGACTCTCATTACTGAACTGCAAAAGTACAAGCAGGATAGGGGGCTGTTTTCGTGATGTCCACCCTGGCAGCCCCCGGCCCAAGTCGGTGCGCTGATTTATGGCTCATATTGAGCACATGGTGCACACTTGACCCATGTACATCATCAACGCATTGTTCCCGGTTGTCCTCATCGCTCTGCTTGGCTATCTGGCCCGTCGCCGTCACTGGCTGAACGAGCCGGATGCTGCGGCCATTGAGCGCATTTCATTCTGGTTTCTGATTCCATGCCTGTTGTTTCATGGTGCTGCCACTGCGCAGTTTCCGGCTGACATGCATTGGGCTTATCTGGGGGGGTTCTATCTGGTAGTGCTGGTGGTCTATGGTACTGGTATGGCACTGGGGCACTGGCTGTTCGATTACAACCTGCGTGAACTCAGCATTTTTGGCATGGGCGGTGCCTATGCAAATGCCACGGTGCTGGGTATTCCGGTGACGCTGGCGGTGCTGGGCAAGGCAGCGTTAGTGCCAATGCTGGTAATTATCTGTGTGCATAACCTGATGATTTTTTCACTGGGCACCGCACTGGCTGAATGGAACCCGCCGTTGTCCACCATCGAGGACGCTGTGGCCAGGGGGTGGCGAGCCCGTTTCCGGCGTGTGGGTGTCGAATTGCTGCTGAATCCTATTAGCGGGAGTTTGCTGGCAGGTGCGCTGTTCAATTTTGCCGGGCTGGGCTTGCCTGGCGTTCTCGATAAGACCCTGGATCTGCTGGCGGCAGCAGCAGTGCCTGGTTCAGTGTTTGGCCTGGGCGCAGCGCTGACGCGTTATCAAATTCGTGGAGAAATCGGCAAAGCGCTGGTGATGGTGGTGATCAAGCTGCTCTTGATGCCGGCGTTGATGTGGTGGCTGATGACGCAGGTGTTCAGCGTAGAGCCATTCTGGATGAAAACGGCGGTGATGATTGCGGCTATGCCGGTGGGCATCAGTGTTTATGTGTTTTCTCGCCGTTATGGAGATTGTGAAACCGTGGCGGCAACCGCGATTGTGCTGTCGTCACTGTTGTCGGTGGCGAGCCTTGCGTTCTGGGCATGGTGGTTGACTCAACCGGTGTTGTCCTGAATGGGTTGATAGCGTCGCCATAGATTGAAAGCAATGATCGCTACGCTCAACAACCATACCGGCCATGAGCCAAAGCGCGCAAACGGGGTGGTGCCTTCATAAACCTGGACTGTGCCTTGCAGGGTTTCGGCGGTAAATTGATGGGTTTGTGCGATGATTTCACCCTTGGCATTGATGAACGCTGACACGCCATTGTTAGTGGCTCTGATCATATAGCGGCCCAGTTCACGCGCGCGCATTGCTGCCATCTGCAGATGTTGCAGTGGCCCGAATGAGGCACCAAACCAGGTATCGTTGCTGATGGTCAGCAACAGGTCTGCATCGCCGCCGACACTGCGCACAAAATCCGGATAGACCACTTCATAGCAGATGAACGGTGCAATTTTCAATCCGGCGGCTTGCAGCAAGACTTGATCAGCGGCTCCGGGTGTAAGAGATGATTGTGGCAATTTGAACAATTCCAGCAGATTCGACAGCAAACTCTGCAGAGGTACATATTCGCCAAACGGCACCAGTTTTTGCTTGTGCCAGACGCCACTGCCATTGCCAAGCGCGATGATGGAGTTGTGGGTGCCAAGCTCGTTACGATAGAAAATGCCAGTGAGCAAAGCAGTATGTTTGCTGCGGGCCTGTGCTGCCAGTTGCGCAATCAACTCGGGTTCATTCTGGTAAAGCAGCGGCACTGCTGTTTCCGGCCACAGCACAATATCCGAGCTCCATAACGGCTTGCTGAGTTCGGCATAGCGATTGAGACCGGGTTGGATCGCATCGGGATTGAATTTCACTTCCTGAGGAATATTACCCTGCACCATGCCAACGCTGACGGGCAAATGTGGCGAGGGATGGGTCCATTCAAGTTGGCGGGTGGCAAGTGCCAGCACCAGGACAGCCAGCAATGACCACAGTGCCGGTTGGCGCCAGTACTGTCGGTAATGTGTGGTTGATGTGGAAAACGCAAGCGTGGCGAGCAAGGCTCCACACAGCGCCACTATAAAACTGAGCCCATGCACACCAGCTATCGGCGCCAAACCCGAGAATGGTGAAGTGACATGCGCATAGCCCAGCAGCAGCCACGGAAAGCCGGTGAGAAACCAGCCGCGAAAGGCTTCACACAATACCCAGCTGGCGGCAAAGCCCAGTGCCGGGTTGCAGTGACTGGCATAACGGCGCCACAGCCAGGCCTGCACGCCGTTGTACAGCGCCATCAGGGCCACAAAGCTGATGGTAATAAAGCCGGCTAGCCAGGATGGCGCTTCCCCGAAATCGTGGATGCTCACATAGATCCATGAGGCACCTACTCCAAACAGACCGAAACCAAAGGCAAAGCCGCGCTGCAGTGCAGTGCGGGCAGTGGTTTGTTGCAAACACAGGTAATAAAACGCGATTCCGACAAAGCCGAGCGGCCACCATGTAAACGGGCTGAAGCTGAACGGAATGACGGCGCCGGCCATCAGTGCCAGCATCAACAGCGACCACGATGGCAATGACTGCAAAGTGGCAGGGCGGGTCTCGTCAGCTGTCAGCACTGGCAGACTCTTTCACAGTTCATGCGCAGTGGCTGCGTCTGCATGGGAAATGCTCACATGCAATAGCCGGATTTGACGATTGTCAGCGTTGAGTATCCTGAAATTGAAATTGCCGATGATGATGTGTTCATCGCGCTGCGGGATATGGCCGAAGTTGCTCAGCACCACGCCACCGATGGTGTCGAATTCTTCCGTGGGAAAATCACTGCCGAAGTGTTCGTTGAAATCATCGACAGTGGTCAGCGCTTTTACTGTGAAGGTGTGGTTATCGAGTTGCTTGATAAAGGCTTCATCTTCGATGTCGTGTTCATCTTCAATTTCGCCGACGATCTGTTCGAGCACGTCCTCAATAGAGCAGAGCCCTGCCAGATCGCCGTATTCGTCGATGACTATCGCCATGTGGTTGCGGTTTTCACGAAACTCTTTCAGCAATACGTTGAGGCGTTTTGATTCCGGCACATAGTAGGCCGGACGCATCACATCCTTGATGTCGAACTTGCGCTGATCACGATCGAGCGCCAGCGGCAGCAGATCCTTGGCGAGCAGAATGCCAACCACGTCGTCAATGCTTTCGCCGATAACCGGAAAACGTGAATGCTGCGCTTCAATCACCACTGGCAGAATGTCCTGCGGTGAATCACTGGCGTTGACGGTGATCACCTGCGAGCGCGGCACCATGATGTCGCGCACTTGCATGTCGGCGACTTGCAGCGCGCCTTCGATGATGCTGAGTGCATCGTTGTCGAGCACTTTGCGGCGCTGGGCTTTGCGCAGCACGCGGATCAGTTCTTCACTGTCGGCAATACTGTCGGTAAATACGTCGCGCAGACGTTCCATCAAGGTCAGGGTCAGGGGGGGGTGCGGTGGCAAATGGTCGTCGGTCATGATTGATAAGGGTCCGGTATGCCAAGACTGGCAAGTATCTTTACTTCCAGGGTTTCCATCTTTTTGGCGTCTTTGTTGTGTTCGTGATCGTAACCAAGCAAGTGCAGCACACCGTGTACCACCAGATGGGCCCAGTGGTTGCCGGCGGTCTTCTTTTGTTCACCAGCTTCCTGCTTGATCACGGCTGCACACAGTGCCAGGTCGCCCAGCTGACCGGTGGCCTGCATTTGTTCCGGTATCGGAAACGACAGCACATTGGTGGCGTAGTGCTTGTGCCGGTAGTGCTGATTCAGGCTGGCTGATTCATCGGAATTCACAATACGGATGCTAAGGTTGCTGTAAAGGCCGGCTTTGCCAGCGCCTGCCAGCGCTGCCTCCGCCCACAATTTGAACAGGCGGCGCAGCGGCAAGCCTCGCTCGCCGCTGGCATTCACTAACTCAATTATCACGCTCATGCAGCCGCTCTTTGCTGTCCTTGTCCGGGTTGTTGAGGGCCGCCACATTTTGCCGGTCAAATTCGTCGTAGGCATCGACGATGCGCTGCACAATCGGATGCCTCACCACATCTGCTGAATTGAACCAGGTGAAGCTGACGCCTTTTACTTTGCTCAGCACGCCGCTGCCCTGGATCAGCCCCGACCGGGTGCCTTTCGGCAAATCGATCTGGGTAACGTCACCGGTAATCACCGCGGTGGAGCCGAAGCCGATACGGGTCAGGAACATCTTCATTTGGGTGGTGGTGGTGTTCTGGCTTTCGTCGAGAATGATGAACGAGTTGTTGAGGGTGCGGCCCCGCATGTAGGCAAGCGGGGCAATCTCGATTACGTTGCGTTCAATGAGGCGGGCGACACGTTCAAAGCCCAGCATTTCATAGAGTGCGTCATACAGCGGACGCAGATAGGGGTCGACTTTCTGGTTGAGATCACCCGGCAAAAATCCGAGTTTTTCGCCGGCTTCCACCGCCGGGCGTACCAGCAGGATGCGTTCCACCCGTTCCGCCACCAGTGCTTCTACCGCGCAGGCAACAGCCAGATAGGTTTTGCCGGTGCCGGCCGGACCGATGCCGAAGTTGATGTCATGACGGGCAATCGCATTGACGTATTGAATCTGGTGCGGCGTACGTGGCTTGACCGAGCATTTGGGGGTGCGCAGCAGCTGGATGTTGTCGTGCTGGACTGCGCCTCCAGGCCGTTCAAACATTTCCTGTTGCGGTCGGGGTCTGACTTCAGCCAGTGCCAGATGGAAGTGTTCAGGCGTCAGCACGGGAATATGTTCGGTTTGCGCGTAAAGCAACTGCAGCAGTTGTTCACCGCTTTGCAATGCTTCTTCACTGCCGGTCAGCATGAATTCATTGCCGCGATTGCTGATGCGCAAGTCGAGACTTTCTTCCAGTTGCCGCAGGTGTTCATTGTGCCGGCCAAGCAGATTGGCCAACCGCTGGGGGTTGTCAGGCTGCAACGCCAGCCTGCGCGAGGGGACTTGAGCGATCATGAAAAGGAGGGGGGAACCCCATGTGACCAGGATGGTTGGCAGTATAGCAAGGCAGGGGATGCGGACGCGTTAAATTTTGCGGTTGCGCCTGACTGCACAGGCCGGCAATTGTGGAGGCCAGCTTCTTGAAATATTTAATATTAATAATATAAACAATGACTTGTATTGTTTTGACAAGATCGGCGCGTGGCGCAAGTGAACTTGTGGCGCTTGTTCAGGTGAGCTCAGACCGGCTCGCCACGCAGGGAATTGGAGGCGTGCACGTGGGTGATGCGGATCGGCACCAGTTGGCCAATCAGGGCCGGATCGGCGCGGAAGGTGACGGAGCGGTTGTTTTCGGTGCGGCCCTGCAGTGAGCCGGGGTCATGGCGGGAACGGCCACTGACCAGGACCGCTTGCACGGTGCCGACCATCAATTCACTGATCCGCATGGCGTTGTGGGTAATGCGTTCCTGCAAACGGGCCAGGCGCTGTTTTTTGACGGCTTCGCTCGTGTCATCGGCCAGTTCTGCCGCCGGCGTGCCGGGGCGGGCACTGTAGGTAAAACTGTAGGAAGTATCAAAGCCGATGTCGGCAATCAGCTTCATGGTGTCTTCGAAGTCTTGTGCGGTTTCGCCGGGAAAACCTACGATGAAATCACTGGAAATGCTCATGCCCGGCCGGATCTTGTGCAATTTGCGGATAATGCTCTTGTACTCAAGCACAGTGTGATTGCGCTTCATCATCGACAGCACGCGGTCGGAACCGGCTTGCACCGGCAAATGCAGATGGCTGACCAGCTTGGGAACAGTGGCGTAGCAGTCGATCAGGGCCTGGTTGAATTCCATCGGATGGGAAGTGGTGAAACGGATGCGTTCGATACCGTCGAAGGCGGCGATCAGGGTAATGAGGGTGGCGAGATCGCTGGTGTGGCCGTCGTGGGTCTTGCCACGCCAGGCGTTGACGTTCTGGCCCAGCAAATTGATTTCCTTCACGCCCTGGCCGGTCAGATGTGCAGCTTCGGCGAGGATGTCGTCCAGCGGCCGGCTCACTTCTTCACCACGCGTGTAAGGAACTACACAGAAAGAACAGTATTTGCTGCAGCCTTCCTGCACGGTAAGAAAAGCCGAGAAGCCGTCGGCTTTAGGCTCAGGCAGGCGGTCAAATTTCTCGATTTCGGGGAAGCTGATGTCGACCACCGGCTTGGAACCGGTGGCTGCATCCAGCAGTTCCGGCAGGCGATGCAGTGTTTGTGGGCCGAATACCACATCGACATAGGGTGCACGCTTGCCAATTGCGGCGCCTTCCTGGCTGGCAACGCAGCCACCGACCGCGATCTTCACCTTGGGATTGAGACGCTTGAGTTCGCGCCAGCGGCCCAGTTGATGAAAAACTTTTTCCTGGGCCTTTTCGCGGATCGAGCAGGTGTTGAGTAGCAGCACATCAGCTTCTTCTGCCACTGTGGTCACTTCCATGCCTTTGAATTCGCGTAGCAAATCCAGCATGCGAGCTGAATCGTACTCGTTCATCTGGCAGCCGTGAGTCTGGATGAATACTTTTTTGGACATGGATGTGGGATGCAAACAGAGGAAAAACGGAGTCGATTATACTTGAATTCGTCTGGTGTCGGCCTGATATTGGCAACTACTGAATCCATGGCCACTCTCATGAGCATCAAATCCAAAGAATCCCGCGAACTGTTTCGCATCACCTTCCTCAACAAGGGGCAGGTGTATGAAGTGTATGCGCGCGAGGTG
>Ga0194048_10001860_pt1 | contig 10470 bp, 23 predicted proteins | sample JunL225m_MetaG_FD_161685 | JGI IMG/M metagenome (GOLD analysis project Ga0194048, IMG submission 161685) | Anoxic zone freshwater microbial communities from boreal shield lake in IISD Experimental Lakes Area, Ontario, Canada - Jun2016-L222-5m | ecosystem: Environmental > Aquatic > Freshwater >... | reverse complement strand
CTGTTCTGCCGCTGCTCGTTGGTCACCTGCCGGACGTGCTGGGGCAGCTTGTTGATGGTCAGGCAGGGCCTTGCGTTGATGGTCTGGCCCTGCACCGCGCCGCGTGTGCCGAGCACGTCGGCAGGCCACTGCCACTGGTTGTCGGGCGAGCCTGCCTCGAACCGCAAGTCGTCCAGCTCGTCCTCGCGGCTGTCGGAGTAGGCCGCCATCGCCATGGTGTAGCGCGAGCGCATGGTCGCGAGGCGGTCGGTGTCGTCCCCGCTGCGACGCTCGGGGTTGCTCCCGGCGTTGGCGACCTTGCCAGCGGCCACGACGTCGTTACCTGCCACCGGCGGTTACCCCCATGAACTTGCGCAGCATATCGACGTAGGCGCGCTGCTCATCCGTCGGGTTGATGGCCGACGGGTCGTTTGACAGTATCCGCCCGGCGATGGTCTGCCGGATGTCGTCCGGGTTGGCCGAGTAGTCCTTGAACTTTTCCTGCTGCTCCGGGGTCAGTTCATAGGTAGGCCGGGGAACCGCGTTCTTGCTCATGAGCACCCGCGCGGCCTCGTTCACGGCGACTAACGCCTTTTCCTCCGCAGTTCGCGGGCTATACGGGTTCAGGATGATATGGTCGTCATCCGCCGCCATCCCGGCGGTATCGGGGTGCTTGCGGAAGAAGTCATCCTCGCCGGGGTCCAGGACGTCACGCACGGGGACGCCATAAACCGCTTTCGGGAAGCCTTTATCCAGACCGGGCATCAGGCGGCTGCTTTCCGGTTATGCCCGATGGGCGCGTGTCCCCATGCGAGGGTGGTGCGCAACCCGACGAATTCGCCGGGGTAGCCCAGCCGCTCGACCGAGAGGGCGAAGCTCCAGGCCCACCAGCCGTAGTGCTGGCGATCCATGATGATGTCATAGCCTCGGCCAAGCCATACGAACAGCGGCAGGATAACCCGGAAGCCCCGTCCGGGGATGGTGTGGCTGTCTCGCTCTATCCGCTGTAGCAGGGACATGTGTGCCTCTCAGGTCAGTGCGACATCCAGCCAGCGGAGGCGCTGCCGGGAGAGTAGCCGTGGAGGCGTCCGCTGTCAACGCCGCTCCGGGGGCCGCTGGCGGAGCCGTCGCGGGCCTCGCGCCGCCCGACCGGGAAGGCGAAGGTTACCGCGATGGCGTCGGCGGCGTCGGGCGAGGCGAGGCCACGGGCCTTCATGTCCTTCTTGCTCTCCAGCTGGATCGCGCCCTTGCTGTCATACTTGGTCATGGGGCCGGTCAGGTCCCCTTTCAGGTAGCGGTCGTCGGGGATGCTGCCGGTGCGCAGCCAGTCGCGCATGGCCCCCCACATCTCGGCGCGCTTGTTGACCCACATCAGCGGCTTGGCCGACTTGTTGCCGAAGTTGACACCCCTGATTTTGTAGCGTTGCTCTTTGAGCCGGTCTACCACGCCCGCGCCGAGGCCACCTTCATCAACCACGACCAGCGCGGGCCTGTATTCCTCGATCACGTCGATGACCCTGCCAACCGTCTCCATGGTGTCGTCACCGCGATGCCTGCGGATCTCGACGATGGTGCGGCCCTGGCGGATGGCGATGACGGTGGCGTCGCTGCCAAACCGGGCCGGATCGACGCCGACGACGATGGGTGCTTCCGGGTCGGGGGTGATGTCGCGCTTGCGGGCCTCATCTACGAGGTTGGATGGGACAAACTGGTCATCGCCCGCAGCGGGAAAACTGCCGTAGACCTCAATATGCGCTTGCGGGCTGTCAGGCCCGTATTCGTCGATGATTTGCTGATATACGGCCTTATCAGTTCCTTCAACGCTTCTCGCATCAATATTTCGCGTATTCCAGAAGTCTCTTTTTCCGTTAAAACACTCATAGAAGTACCCAGAATTGCGGCGCGGGTTGGAAAAGGCGAACCAGAAGCGATTTGGCGTGTTTTCGGTGAAAAACCCGCTGCTGACGGCCCAGATGGTGTCCGGAATACCCGAACTTTCATCGAAGATGAGCATCACCCCGGCGAAGTTGTGCACCCCGGCGAAGGCGTCGGGGTTTTCTTCCGACCACAGGCGGCCCTCAATGGCCCAGTAGCGGGTGCCGAGCTTCATGTCGCGCTCGACCAGCTCGGTCAGCCACTTGGCGGGCATGACGCGGGTGGCGCTGACCTCGAACCAGTGGCTGTGCACGGCCATCGAGAGCCATTTGGTGATCTCGGCCCATGTGACCGAGCGTAGCTGCGCTTCCGAGTTGGCCGAGACTATGGTGGTGCTGCCGATCCGGGTGCTGAGCATCCAGATGACGAGCCATGAGACCAGCGCGGACTTGCCGATGCCTCGTCCTGACGCCGTAGCGTCGCGCAGGGTGTCGAAGTCGATCTTGCCGTCGTTCGCCTTGATGTGCGCGGCGAGGCTGCGCAGCACGTCGCGCTGCCATTTGCGCGGCCCGGCGAAGTGTTGGAGCGGCGTGCCGGGCTTGCCCCACGGAAAGACGAACATGACGAAGGCGAGCGGGTCGTTGGCGAGGCCGGGCGACCACAGGTCGGCCATGATGTCCTGCTCGCTGCGGGCCGGATATAGCTGGGTCTGCATCAGGCGGCGCTGTCGTCCGCCGGTGCGGTCAGCAGTACGGCATCAGTCGCCTCGCTCCAGCGCGCCTCGATCACGCGGTGGCGGGCCTCTTCCAGCGCCCCGGTGATGCTGATCTGCTGGTCGACCATCACGTCGATCTGCTGCTTGGCGACCCACTGGTGCTGGTAGCGCAGCTTTTCGACCGCCATCTTGGCGGCCAAAGTGATGTCCGGGGAGGCGATGGCGCGGTTGATGACGCTGGCGGCCTCCATCTCGCTGTCAGCCCTACCTTTCATCTCCGCCATCTCCGCGATGGGGTCGAACTGCTGGAGGCGTCGCCACTCGTCCGGGCGCATCCCGGCGGACAGGGCGAGGCTGTCCCCCTTCAGACCCGCGTGCGCGGCGGCGTAGATCGCCTCCAGACGCGCCTCGGTCGCTTTCAGGACGCGGCTCTCGTAGGGGATGTCGCGGAACAGCATGGCGAGCAGGATGCAATAAAAATTTTTAGCCGTCAACTTCTGGTTGGTGGGTGTGTGTGGCCGGGAGGCTTTTGGTTAGAGGCTACAAAAAATAAAAAATACGATTTTTTGTTTGTGGCCCCTGCCCCCGCCACAGCCCAAACCACATGGCCCTGTACCCCCGGCCTCGAACACAAGCTAACATTCTAGCTTGCATCCAGCCTAGTGATCTAGCCTTCTAACATTCTAGAACACTAGCAGCGAACGGCGCGCGGCGACAGCTCGCCGACTGGCGAGCACGCCAAGCGCCCATCCTGGTCCTGGTCCTGGTCCTGGTCCTGGTCCTGGTCCTGGTCCTGGTCCTGGTCCTGGTTCTGGTCCTGGTCCTGGTCCTGGTCCTGGTCCCAGCCTGTGGTTAAACCACCATTCTCTTTAACCTATTTGGTTAGTTTTGGTTCGTTAGCTAACCTAGCGCCTGGTGTTGTGATGGCGCTGTGCAGCCTCCGTATAAATACTGGTTTATGACGTGCGGCTCGGGACAATGGCTGATCGAGTTCTAGGTCACCTAGGCTATATTGTCACGGCCTCCAAGTCGCTGGCTATACGGGAGGAGCCCAGACTTCAGCTTTTTACCCTTTTATAGCCTAGAAACTGGAATACTGTAACGACTACAGCAATATGCGCGCCAAAACCATGACCTAGAATATGGCCCAGAAGTAGCATATTTCATGGCAATGGCGTGACTATTACGGATGCAGCCATTTTGCGCCATCGCCGCAAAACCCTCCCAGCATCCGTATTTCGCACGAAGATGACCTAGAACATGACCTAGAATGTGACTATATGATGCATTTACAAGCACTTATCAACAAAATGCACCTAGCCTGTCAAAAACATATTGACGCCTAGGTAATTCGCGCGGATAAGAGCGGCAATGGCGACGCAAACGCCAGTCCATTTTAACCAACGGAGCAATCGCTATGCACGTTAATATCAAAGCCCCGCGTGGGCAGACCTATGAAACGGCGGATCAAGCTATCCAGCATTTATGGGTATTCGGTGTCTATCCGAAGAATTGGACTGAATTTCATTTTGGCCGTGATATCGCGCTTATCCGCAAGGCAAGCGACGCGATGAAAGCCAAAGATTATTCCGCGTTTATGGCAAGCCCGCGCCGGGGTTATTGGCGCGTTGAATTGGCCGCATAAAGGATAATATTATGACAATGCAACTAGAGGATAACACAATGCAAAACTTCGCACACGTCAATTCCGCGTTCATCCGTTCAATCTTAGACGGATCAGAACGCAATATCAAAGCAATCTCTGGCGCAGCATACGCAACCGAATTCGCGTTCCATGACGATTGGCGCGATCACTCGATTGACGAGACTGTCACTGTCGCGCGTGAGAACGCAATTGAGGCAATGACGGATTGCTTGCTTGTATTTGACGTTGACGGCGCAATCGACGCATTGCGCGCATATTGGAGCATATGACAATGATCCTGATCGATATTGGTGGTGGCTATAGCTACGCGCCCATGCGCGTTGGCATGGCAATATGCAGCCCAGCTGGCATATACGTCTATATTCAGCCAGGCGACGCGACAGCAACCATGCTAGAGAATATCGCGGCGCTGGACGTGTTGCCAGCCGACAAGCGCGGCGCCATCGCCGACATGATCCTTGGGGATTATTTCGCATGATCCAAACAGCCATCAACATCCTGTTTATCGTCACCGGAGCAGTGGCGCTGGCGTCGCTGGCGCACTCGCTCGCAACCTGGAGGAAATGGAAATGACAAAGGCCCGCAAGTTCAACCCTGCCGATTACCGCACCTATACGCCAGCGCAGCTGGACGAGGCGATAATGTATCAGGCCGAGTATGGCCGAGACCTACAGAAGCTGGACCGTCTGCTTGCCGCGCGCGGCCATAAAGAAGTCTGACTTCACTGGTCGCAGGCGAGCGCCGTCTCGCCTGCCTCTTGTGCAGCCAAGCACTAACTAGAGGAGCAATCGACATGCCACAGATGAACGCACTCAGCCCCTACGCTACCACAATTGCCAGTTGCGGCGATCTCACCTGCGTTACCTATCATTCCACCCAGATCGTTGCCTTTGATCGTCACAACGTCACCTTGCGCACTGGCGGATGGGACACGGTGACAACCCGCCGCAAGATGGAACAGGCCAGCCACCAATTCGGGCTTAACTATTCCGTCTATCGCGACAAAGGCGAGAGCATGGTGCGCCTGCCCGATGGGCGTGTTGTCCCCTTGGACCGCGAAGTCACCTTTGCGCGCGTCTACTGACTTCACAAGAGGCGGGCCAGCGTAGGAGCCTGGCCCGCCATTTGTGCAGCCATGCACGCTAACGCAACAAACCATTTGACAACACCCGCGCAAGGCATAACATGCGCGAATTACTGCTGAGGAGCAAACGTCATGAACCACGATAGAACTTACTGGCGCAGCCAGCCCGACAAGCGCCTGATCGAAGCCGTCCTAACCGACCGCCTCACCGACCCGGAATTGTGCATCACCCTGGCCGAGCGGCTGGAGGATGCGCCGGACGCCGACGCTGCCACGCTGCTCGAACGCGACATGGACAACATGTCCCGTATTATCGCAGACCTTGAACGCGAACTGGCTGACGCCCTCGCCACCATCGAGGAGGTACAGGGTGAGATTTACAAATGGGAACAAGCCAATGGCTATGATTGACACCGTCGCCCTACCGACAGACGCATCCATCGCCAGAGAGGCCGCTGAGGCCCTCAAGGAGCGCGACAGGATCGCCGCCGACCTCCGGTGCGCTGACCTGCGTCTGCGCGCCCTGACCGCCTCCTACGCCCGCGCTGTGGGCTGCTGGGGTTTCTCGGTCCACCACCTGCGCCAGGCGGTGATCGCAAGGGGGCTGCTGTGAGAATAGACTAAACCTATCAACCGAGGAGAAGTACAATGTCTACTAAAGCTGTAACTACCGAGAACATCGATGTGTACGCCGACTGGATCATGGAGAGCGCGATCCGTTCGGAGCGCGGCATATTCGCCCAGTCTGTCACACTTAACCCCGTGCTGGCGCAAGCCTTGCTAGAGCGCAACGCCGAGAACCGGGCGCTGAACGAGAACCGCATCGCTACCTACTCGACCGACATCGAGGAAGGCCGCTGGCGCGCGAATGGGGAGACTATCATTGTCTCGAATGAAGGCACGCTCAATGACGGTCAACACCGTTGCGCGGCTGTTGTTCGGACGGGCATTGCTATCCCCGCGCTGATCGTGTTCGGTCCCGACAGGGAGAGCCGCAAGACTACTAATCAGGGTAAGACCAAGGGAGCAGGCGACTACGCCAGCATGAGCGGGGTGCCGAACGGCAATGTTGTGGCCGGTTTGGTGCGACTGCTGGTATCCTACGAGAAGCACGGAACAATTATGGGCGGGAACCGCGTCACCAACGCACAGATTGCCGAATACCTGTCTGCGCACCTTGACGAGTGCGTTACCAGCGCACGCTACGCAGTTAACGCGCGCGACCGGACCAAGGGCATGGTGGCTCCCTCGCCGCTGTCCTTCTGCTACCACGTAAGCAGGCACATAAACCAGGCGGCGGCGGACGATTATTATTCGTCTGTCATAACCGGAGAGATGCTGGAGCGCACCGATCCTGCTTATCTTGTCCGAAACAAGCTGACGGCGATTGGCAAGGCGGGAGCTGCAACCAAGATTGAAGTCATCCTGCATGGCTGGAACGCATACCGCAGGGGCGAGAAGCGGACGCTCATCAAGGCGCTCGGCCATCTGCCGGAAGTCGTATGACCGTCCTGGCCGCCCTGGGCGCATGGCTCGCCTTCAACGTCCTGTTCACCATCGCCGGTCTGTGGCACGGCAAACGCAAGGGGAAGTGGTAAGATGAACGCCAGAAAGTTCTACGCCGCCGAGTTTCGCACCGGCAAGGGCGACAGCACCGTGGCCTATATCCTGGCTGCCGATGAGGCCGACGCACGCGCCAAGGCCGTGGAACGCTACGGCGGTATAGGCTGCACCCCTGACAACCTCACGATAAAGGACGCCTATCGATATGACTAACCTCACCGAGCGACAGATCGACGTGCTGCGCATGGCCTCCGAGGGGCTGACAACCCCGGAGATCGCCGCACAACTCGGCGTCAGCCCGCGCACAGTGGACACCCACCGCGAGCACGCCCTGGCCGAGCTGGGCGCACGCAACATGGTCCACGCCGTCGCGCTGGCCCTCAAGGAAGGAATACTGAACCGTGGACATTGAGAAATACAACGTGCTGGCATCCCTTGTGCGGGACGCGCGGGCCGAAGATCGTCAGACGTTTGCCGCGCATGAACAGGCGCAGCAGGCATGGAAAGCCGCGAACCTGATCCTGACCGAGCGTCAGAAGGTGTTCGATGACTACGTGAACCAGCAGAAGGCTGAAGCCATCACACTCCCGAAGGACGCTTGACATGACCGACACAATCTCAACCGAAGCCTACAAGCGCGCCGATGATCTGGCTCGACGCGAGACAACTACATCAACTGACCCGGCTGTAGCCTACCGCGACGCCTTCGCCCGCTATGTTGACCGGGTGAGCGAGGAGGATCGAACGAAGGCCTCGAATTGGCTTGCTGACCTATCGACGCAGAATGTGTCGCGGGTTAGTTTTGGGCCTGAGTCTCTACCGTGCTTAGCCCGCCTCCTGCGCCTCCTGCTGGACGAACCAGCAGAGGCCGATGCCGATGATGACACCCGCACCACACTTAAGCCCGGCAAACCAGCGCCCGGCATGACACTGCGAGACCACTTCGCCGGGCAGGCTTTGGCTGGTTTTGCGGCAAGCCCACACGCGATTAAGGGTTGGGATAACGAAAAAGTGGCGAGAGGCTCCTATTCAGTAGCCGACGCCATGCTGGCCGAACGCGCGAAGGGGCAACGGTGATGGTTGCTACACTCAAGATCGAGATAAATCCCGGTTGCCATATTCTACGTGCGGCAGAGGATGCGCAGACTATAGCCGACATTCTTCGTTGCGATGTCGAGTTCACCTTTAACGGGGTCAAGTGTCTTGCCCAGGTAGGCGGTTCTCCTGATGTTTTGGCAGAAGCACAAAAGCGCGAGCAGGGCCGGGAATTGGAAACGCCGCGAGATCGGCGGATTGCGACAATCCCGAATCTTATGTTCCGAAAGGACCGACCGATGCGTAACGCCACCCTGCGATTGTGGTGTGTTATCTTTCACGGAAGGCATCATCACAGCACTACTTTTGATCCGATGTTTCAGACCTCTGCATGGCACTGTCAGAAATGCGGAATAAGCACATTTTGGCCCTGAAAGGACCGACCGATGACTGAACCGACAACCTCGACCCCACCACCGTCATCAAGGATGCCAGCGATGCCAAATGACCTGTCGCTAGGCGCTATCCTACAATCCCTGCCACAGATGGCCGATGATCCTGTCATCGCTGTAGGCATGGCCTTGCGCGAAATTGTCGCAGGCGTTCTGGCGGACCATGGCGCAGCAACCGATGCAGGTGCAGGGCTGGGGGAATACTGCATCGACACGACAATCGACGGAACGCCTGTGCGTATCGTCGTCAGCAACCCGGCAGGCTAGACCCTGTTTCCTTCTCCGCTGGCAGACCGGAGGGGTAAGTCTGCCACCACCCTGGAACAGGACTAACCACATGGCGGACGTTATCAAAGTTAATTTCGGCGGGTCGCCGTTCCCTCGCCAAGCCGATATGGCGGAAGCCGTCGCCGATGCGATCATGCAGTTTGAGGGGGAAGTCCCGCTGATGGCTGTGATCGGAGTTCTTCGCCTGATCGAATACAACCTGCTGATGGATGCTATTGATGCCAAATGACCTGTCGCCCGAATGGGTCGAGAGTGTGGCGCGAGAGGCGCTCATCACGGACGCGCAAGCCATCGCAGGAGGCGAGCATGGGTCTGATTAAACGACTGCGGTCTAGCGCCGTGACGATAAACGCCGACGTTGTATTGGTCACGCCACCAACAGAGAAAGAACGCGCTGCCGCCGCCGCGCTCGAAAGGCTGCGCGGGTATGCTGTGCATGACGGCGATTGCTTGACCGGGGCGTGGCCGCCGCAGTGTTGCTCTTGCGGACTGGCGGAACTGTTGAAGGAGTTGGGCGATGATTGAGCCTGTCTGCCGGCCGCGATACCCGATAAAATCCCTCCAATATGGTTTACAAAAGGAACGACGCATGAAGTATCTAGCATTCGCAGCCCTCATGGCTGCATCGACCTCGACCCCGGCCATCGCCAGCCCTGCGCTAGCTATATGCCACAAGCCATACGCATTGTGCGCCAGCAGCCCGACCGTCGCCATCCCCGGCGAGACTGTGAAGGTTAACGGCAAGGAGTTTCAGGCTGGCATCTCCGTCTGCCCGGTGCTGCGTGGGCCTAGCATCGCGGACCTTAACTTGATGCACGGATCGTGCGACAGCCCGGACGGCACACCTAAGACTGTCTGGAGCCTGTTCTCGCCCGTCACCAGCTATCCGCAGCTACCCAACTGGGCGGTGCTGCCGTCCGTCAAGCGGACCTTTATCACTACGTCTGCACCCGGAGGTGGCATGAGCAACATGTGGAGCTTCCCATGCGCGGTGCGCCCGCGCAAAGTCAACGGCGTAAGGCTGGCCGACTGCAAGGGACCGATGAATGAGTCGCCGTGGACCGGTGACGCTGTGCCTTTTGGTTCTGTCGTAGGAACCGCTGCGCCTGTCGGTCTGCCCAACCCAGTTGGAGGTAACGCGCCGTGACCGGACAACCCAACCACGACGCTGCATCCATCTGGTGCAGCCACTGCAACGCAGCCATTAGCCCGTCTGGTATCCGGTCGTGCTTGCGCCGCACATGCCAGAGTAAGGCGCTACTGCCTGACGTAAAAGGGATTATGAGATGAGCAGCCGCAGCCATGCGCAGCGCCTGGCCCACCAACTCGCCTTCTACCCCGAACAGTAAAAGGCCCGGCGGGGAGGAGCACCCGCCGGGCCAGCGTGGGAGGTGTCGGTGTGGACGACGGCCCCCTTGTAACCAATCCGGTTATACCCTGTCAACCCTCTACCAGCCGCCGCAGGTCCGACTTGCTGTAGCTCTTGGCGAGCGCCTTGGCGCACCAGATGTGTTTCTTGGTCGGCAGGTCGGTCGAGCCTAGCCGCCCCATGTCAACCCAACCCGCCTCCTTCAGCGCGTGCATCAGCGTCGATGGATACACCGGCTTGCCCATGCGCCCGTCCAGATCCTCGATGATGTGGTGGAACGGCGAGCATACCCAGCCCCGGCTGAACCCACCCTGACCTTCCTTGATCATCTCGACCAGGCGGCTCTCGACCATCGACATCGACTGCTCGACCAGGCTGCGCTTGTGGTCCGTCTCGGGCGGTGTGGCCGAGGGGTTGAACCGCGACACGTCGCGCTGCCACAGC
>Ga0194048_10001858_pt1 | contig 10474 bp, 8 predicted proteins | sample JunL225m_MetaG_FD_161685 | JGI IMG/M metagenome (GOLD analysis project Ga0194048, IMG submission 161685) | Anoxic zone freshwater microbial communities from boreal shield lake in IISD Experimental Lakes Area, Ontario, Canada - Jun2016-L222-5m | ecosystem: Environmental > Aquatic > Freshwater >... | reverse complement strand
TCTGTGTCATTTTCCGGTGGCGGAGGTTCTGGCGCAGGCGCTGTCGTTGTGTTGACACCAACCTCTATTGCCTCGGTTGTAGTGTCGTCAACCGGTCAATATTATACCAGTGTGCCAGCGGTTGAGGTTAGCGCGGGCGCGAACAATTCAGCCTACGCAACTGTTGAGCTTATGCCTTACGGCATTTCCGGCTCGGCGATGGAAACATTTTTGTCACGGGTTTGGATTGTTAATCCAGCCACACAACCCTTTTCTACAATCCCGCCCGGCAACTTGTGGTTTTACAGTGCGCCCGGATCAATCTGGGATTTTGCAACCTCCGATGGTGGCGGTAGTTCAGTTAACACAGATGCGTTTTTGCAAACGCAATATGTAAACGTGCGGCAATCGTCCGGCTATCTCTATTTCTTCGGGAATGGCTCGGTGTCGGTGCTATCAAACGTCAACACATCAGGTAGCCCTGCAACAACAACTTTCAACTATCAGAATGTCGATCCGCAGGCCGGTCTTGATTTCCGTGATTCCATCCAAGATTTTGGCAAGTCAATCATCACTTCAAACAATCTCGGTATTTTTGGTTTGTATGGGGGTTCACTCGCCAACATTTCCAGAAAAATCGAACAACTTTTTGAACTGGCAGCACATCCAGACGTAGGCGGTATCGAACCTTCTGCGGCCATCATGACAATTTATGATGTCAAACACTACATCAACTATCTGACTTTGGTTGATCCAGACACCAAAGTTGCGCGTAATGTAATGTTGCTTTGGAACGAAAAAGACTGGACGGTTGCAAGTCAGTCAGGAAACCTGACCTTTATTGGCACGCAAAAAGTTTCAAGCAAATACCAAGCATGGGGTACAGAAGGAACAGGGCTGTATCCGCTGTTCACCACACCATCATCCACGCTGGTCAAGCGCGTAGAAACCAAATTCTACGGAGCGCAAACCATGTTTCTTCAGAAACAGGCTCTTGCCGCTTACGTCCAAGCAACCGATAACTCAAGCACAAATGCGGGTATATCAGGAGCTATTTCTTTGTCTATTTCGGGGTTGGCGCAGCAAAACCATTTTAACCCTATGTTGCAAAGCGGTAATTATGTCACAGCCCTCCAGCAGCCCAATTTTCAGTCCCCCAATCCGTTTTACGGATTTTGGGGAACTTCGCTCGAAGGTATTGGCTTTGTTTTGTTGGGTGCGCGGTTTACAACGACAAGTCCAGATTTCACATTGGGCAATTTAGTGATAGGATACGCGGACGTTGTAGCGTCATATTAACGGGAGTTTCACATGGTAAAGACCCTTCAGAAACAAGAAAAATTGCATTTTGAGGACATCATTCAGAAAGGTGAAAACCCCAAGGGTTTTACCTCGCAGACCCCCAATGGGACGGCGCATTGGGAAGGAACCGGCTGGAACAAAAACTTTATGGTTGATTTTGATATGCCGCAGGTGTCTCCAGATGCTACGCGCCCCGCAGGTCGGTCAAACCGCACCGGTGAATAAGTATGCTTGCCAACCTTCTCAACCCGCCAAAAACGAGTGAAGAGTGGTTGCAATTTTCGTTCGATCACCGTGACAGCCATGATCGTATACGAACAGCTATTTTAAAAAAATACGGTGTAAATCTTACCGATTACATTGTAGACCCTATGAACAGAGATGATCCACGCACTTTTCTACAAAATAATTCAAGTTTGCACTCAGAAATGAACTCAATCTTGAAAGCCCAATCATCTGATCTACTTGATGTAGATTTTAAAAATGCGGAGCAGATTGCCTCGTGGCTTAATCTACACTACCAAGAACACCAAAACGCTGAACAACTGCTAGGGATAGGCGGATAAAATGTTAACCATTGGTACAGAAACTATCAACGACGTTCGATCTGAAATTGAAGAACTGCTCGCGCTGCATTGGAAAGAGATTGCCGTTTGGCAGGACATTCCTCTCGCTCCCATTTGGGAGAGCTATTACGCTATGGAAAAAACCGGAAATATGGTCGTTTACACCGTCCGTGACGATCAAAACGCCAATAAATTGGTCGGCTACGCGGTTTTCTTTATGCGTCACCATATGCACTACAAGGATCATAAGTGGGCCTTGAACGACATCATTTGGGTTCACCCTGATTGCCGTGACGGAAAGATCGGAAGAAACCTTGTTAACTACTGGGAAAAAGACCTACAATCACGCGGCGTGCATGTTGCGCATGTCAATGTTAAGGTAGCCCATCCGGCGCTTGGTCTGGTTTTGAAATGGTCAAAATACCAGATCGTCGAAAGTGGGTATGAAAAGAGGTTAAACTAATGGCTATTGATGCAGCAATTGCGTTTGGGGTTGGTGAAGCGGTAGCAGATGTTGGTGCAGTCGCTGCGGTAGATGCCGCAGTAGCTGGCGCGGCAGATTTTGCCGCGATGGGGGCTTTGGGCGATTTTGGGGCAATGGGCCTTGCCGATATTGCGCTTCCGTCTGCCGTGGGGGAAGCCGCCGCAGGAACTTTAGCTTACGCACCTTTTGCTGCGACCGCCGAAGAAGTTGCCGCTGGGCTTGTGCCCGGCATGTCTTCCGTTGCTGAAGCTGGTGTTGGCGCTGGAATACCTACCGCAACCGGCGCACTTGCTCCAACCGAAGCACTTGCGGGTGGCGTAACTCCTTCGGCAAGTCTTGCAGGCTCCGGCGCACCTGTTGCCGGTGTGACTTCTGGAGTTGGTAGCGCCGCAAGCTCCGCGCTTCCTGCGGGACTTGTGCCAGAAGAATATTTGGGCACAAGCCCTCTCACAACTGGTTTGACTTCCGAAACCGCTGGCTTGGCTCCGCAGTCTACTATTGGTTCCGCCGTGGGCGAAGGGTCGCAAGGTTTGACCGCATCAGAAATTACGGCGGGCCAGTCTGTTGCGCAGCCCGCACAAGCGGTTGCGCAAGTTACCCCAGAATCGCTTGGGGTCACACCCGCAGGGGCTACACCACCTCCAACTGGGCAGTTGGCGCAGCTTACTTCTCAAACCACAATGTCGGACGCAATCACGCCTGAAATGGAAGCGGCTGCAAAGGGTGGAGGTCAAGTAGCCAGCACACCAACCACCACTACAATGTCCACCCCCGCAACTACACCAACTGCGGTTACGCAAGCACCTACGGCTTACAATCCAGAAGGTGCCATGCCTCGAATTGCGCAACAGGCAGGTGTACCAAGCACAGCACCGGCAATTCCCGCCGCACCAACCGTAGGAACCAGCGTGGGTGAAGGCGCGTCGGGCGTAACCCAAGCAGAAATTGCTGCGGGCAAAGCTGGTGCCGAAGGTTTTAGCGTTAGCAACCTCGGTGGCAAGGCGTTTGATTATCTTGCCAAGAACCCCAGCATGATGTTGTCAGGCGCAGGCTTGCTTGGCAATATGTTGATGGGGCAGCAGCCACCTAAATACCAAAAACAATTGAGTGCTGAAGCACAAGCCATGCAGGCGCAAGGCCAACAGCTCGCCAGTTATCTTGCAGGAGGCAATCTACCTCCGGGCGTGCAGGCGCAATTGAACTCGGCGCACGAAGCGGCAGTTGCATCTGTTCGCTCACAACACGCAAATCGCGGCACTTCTGGATCGTCGATGGAGGCGCAAGACCTTCAGCGCATCAATCAAGCCGTTGTTTCGCAAGGCGCGAGCATTGCAACTCAGCTGTTGCAGGCAGGGATCAGCGAACAGCAGATGGCTGTAGGCATTTACAACAACCTGATGAACGCTTCTCTTGCCCAAGATCAGAGAATGTCGCAAGCAATTTCGGGCTTTACCAACGCGCTTGCTTACGGCGCAGCTCGTCCAGTAGGGTCATAAGTCATGGTTGAACCGGCAGAAAAGAAGCCTGACGCGCAAACAGACGTTAAAGACCGCGACGAAGGTGCGCCCACAGGCAGCTTGACTTCTAAACTGGCGCTTGGCCCAACCCCTACGCTTGCGCCTGCGGTAAGCCCGCTTGCCCCACCGCCTGCAAGCGCAGCTCCGCCCGCAGTCACCACTTCTGTTGCGCCACCACCTGCTAAAACAGCCGCGCTGGAGTTTACCGTCGCGGATGCTTATAAAGCCTATGAAGACAAAAAGCAGAAAGACGAAGCGGAGCGTATCGAGCGTCAGATAAAAGACGACGCGCAACGCGAAAAACTTCGTAAAGAGCAAGAGGGTGTTACCCAAAGCGTGTTGACGGCATCGGAAATCGCCGAGCTTAAACGCGGCAAGTTGCCTATGCCAAAAACAAAAGACATTCCTTATAAAGAGCCAGAAAAAACAAGCCTAGCCCAACAGTGGGGTTCTGGCGCAATGATTATTGCCATGCTTGCTTCTGGCCTTACACGCAACCGCGCAATGACGGCGCTGGATGCGGCCACGGCGGCCATGAAGGGTTTTCAAGAAGGCGACAAGGCTAAGGCAGAAGATGCCTACAAGCAGTGGAAAGTCGCTAATGAAAACATGCTTAAAACTTTCAACAGTGAGCTTAATGTCTACAAAGAAATCATGCGCGAAATCGACTCAGAAGAAAAACTGAAGACGATGCGCGGCACTGCACGCGAAAAAGAAATTGATGCTCAGTTAAAAGCGATTGACGCGGCCTACAACAATTTTGTGGGTAAACAGATTTCAGAAGAAAAAGGTTTTGAAGGTCGCTGGTATCATTTGCTGACCATGCAGAAAACAGCACTGCAAACTGAATCAAAAACAGCGGAACTCGAAGCCGGTAAAAGGCACTTGGATTTGATAAACGACCCGAATTTTAAGAAAAACTTTCCAACTCCGGAACAACAGTTGTTTGCGGAATTTCAAACAGGCCACAAACCAGCAGTGGATAGATACAACGCGTATTTGGCCAGCAAGCAAGCCGCGGACAAAGAACGGACTGAAAAACTTTCTGAGTTGGAAAAAGATACAAAATACACCAACGCCACTCCCGGCGAACAACTTCACATGCGTGCTGCTGTGGGCGACACAAAAGCACGAGATGAAATATCAAAAATGCTTGCCAAGCAAGAGCAAGTCCGTGCGGCCATTTCAGGCCCCACAACTGAAACCCAACGTAACAACGATCTTGCGATTGCAAGCTATATGCAAGAACCGCCTAAGCAGCCTGCATCTGGAAATGCGGCGGCTAAAGCTGCGTATGAAGCGCAAATGGAACGTATCCGTAAGATTAACGATCAATACAACCCCAAAGACTATACACTTTTTGCAAAAGCCAAAGAAAACTGGACTGTTGCAAGCGGTCAAGGTGCCAAAAATATTTCTGCTATGAACACCTCGGCACAGCATTTGTCTGAATTTAAGCAGCTCCTTGACGCTGTGGATACGGGCGATGTTGGGTTATTTAACCGTGTTCGTAATGGCATCTCTGCGGTAATTGGTTTCCCCAACAGAAAAGTCAACGACATCAACGCAGCAAGGCGTTTAGTTGCTGACGAAATTGTCAAATCGGTCATGAACTCTGCGGGCGCATTGGCTGACCGTGATGAAATGGCCGCACTGCTTGACGGCAACTTGCCAATTACCCAGCTGAAAGACAACGTAACAATTTTGCAAACATTGCAAGGTGGTCGTCTTAACGCCATGCAAAAACTTTTTGAAACCGGAACGGGTTTGCAAGGTCAAGCAGCCAAAGATGCGTTCAACAAACGCCTCACCCCAGAAGTCTTGGCCTCGTATGGTGCATATCTTGGCCTCAACAAAGATCAGTTGGCAGCATCTCGCAGAGCAGCAGATGTTGAAAGCCGTGAACGTCTTAAATCTATGGGTGTTTCCGGTTCTGATGGTAAAAACACTGCCGACCAAAAGCCCCCCGGCCAAAAAGTCGGCGACATCATTAAACAAGGCGAAAAACAGTATCGAGTTACAAAAGTCGATGCAAATGGTAAACCTACAGATGCCGTAGAAATTACAGCAGGTCCGTAATGCCTTTTGATCCAAACAAGCCTTTTGAAGCCGCAGAAACTCCAAGCGAAAAATCTTCGGGGTTTGACGCCACTGCACCTTTTGAAACGGTTGAAGCTCCAAAACCCACCAAACCCAGTAAAATCGTGGGTGTTGGCCCCGGCGGCGAAGCTATGCCCGTAGACCTTGAAGTATTGAAAAGTCAGATTGATGTGTCCTCTGGGTTGATTTCCGGTGTCACCCAAGTGCCGGTCGGTATTGGGCAAGCGCTCAGTGATTTGGGGGCGTCCACTCCTCGCGGCAAAGCAGAAGCCGCATACAAAGCAAGGAAGGGCGAACAAAGTCCTGATGTCTGGACCGAATGGGCAAAGACACTGAAAGACTTTGGCGACCCTACCGCGCAACAAGTAGGACGCGGCATTGGTGAGACCGGCGCGTTTATGTTAGGCGGCGAAGCTCTGACTGGTTCAAAACTTGCGGGCGAAGTGGGCACAAAATTGGCTCCCTATGTTGAGCGCTATGTATCCCCGCTTGTTCCTGATTATGCGCGTAAAGCCTATCAGTTTTTCAAAGGGGCGGCACCGGAAGCAGAAGCCACTGTTGGCGCAACGGCCACAGAATTGACTGCGGCGGAAAAACAACTTGATGGGGTCCAACGTAGTCTTGAAATGCTGAAGCAAGGCGCAACCCGCACGGTGCAACAACTCCCCGGCGGAGCTATAACCGGCGCTGCGACCGGCGGCATCATAGGGGCAGAAGCTGGGGCTATTGACCCGCGCACAGAGGACACTGTTGAAAAACGTCAAGCCGCTCGTTGGGAAGAAATTAAACACGGTGTAAAAACCGGAACTTTGTTTGGTGGCGCGATTGGGGCGGGCGCATCTTCACTTCAATTGCTCGGTGAATTTGGTGCGCTTGGTTGGGAGCAGATGACGCTTTCCCAGCGCAACAAAGCCATTGAAAAAATTGAAAAATACATTGCTGAGAACAAAGACAAAATTATTTCGCAAACTGAAGAGTTCAGCACAATAGCAAAAGCTGAAAAAGAAGCTGCACGACAGGCAAAAGAAGCAGGTTTAACACCGCAACAATTCCGCGATTCCAAACAGAAAGAAATTGAAAAGGTTAAGCTGGCGTCTGAAGAAGCTCAAAAAATAATTGACGGTTTCAAACATCAAGCTACCGAAAGCAAAGTCGGATTTGGTGAGTACGTCAAACAAAAATTGACGGATTTCAAATCTGTGTTGGAAAAGAACCGCGAAGACGCCGCAGGCTTTACCGCCGCGCTCGAAAGTGCGCCGGAAGGAAAGGTTGTCGATGTTCAGCCGATAGTTGATTACATCGACAAACTGATTGCGCAAGAAAGTTTTCTGCCAAAGTCGCCCACGCTGACCATGCTGAAAAACATTCGCTCCAACTTTGTGCAAGAAGGGGAGGAAGTGGCGGGCGTGACTTCGCGGGAAGCCGCAGAAGAAATGTTCCAGCAACTGACCAAAGGCGGAGGAAAACCCATACCCGAAAGCGGAATTACGGTTGAAGCGGCAAACGAAGCCCGTAAAGAATGGAACCAGATGCTTTCCCAGCGCGAAATGAGCGCGTTGGGGGTCAATGCTGTGTCCCAGTCCCAGATTTTCCACTTACAGAAGATACTGGACATGCTGAACAAGCAGGCGGGTGCCGCACACCCACCTTACATGGATGCAGTCAACGTCTTCCGCGCCGAGTCCCGCAATCTCGATCCTTTCCGCACCGGCGGCTTCAAAGGGCTTGGTAGCGAAGAAATGCTGACCGGTGAAAACGCCAAAATGGGCGCGGAAATTTTAAGTGCGGTGCTTAAACAGGCTCGCGCCGGTGATAAAGAACTTGCTGCCATGATCAAAGGCGACCCAGAATTTACCGACATGGCCAAAAAGTATTTTCTTGGGGAGCTGTTGTCTTCCGGCGGCATTAAGAAAAACACGTTCCAACAATTCTACAATAAGAACGCCGAAGTGCTGGATGAAGCCGGTTTGATGGGTTATTTCAAATCGCTCGAAGGTCAATACATGAAAGGTCAGCTGGACGTTCAAGCCGCTAAAAATGCGCTTGATGCCAAAACAATTGAATCGCAAAAGTTGCGGACGCAGAACATGGAAGGCACTAAAGCCGAAGCCGCTGCGGAAAAAATTGAAAAAGCGACTGCAACCCTTGTTGATAAACTAGCGCCTATCACCGACCCCGCAGAGCAGGCGACGCAAATTCGAACCGCCGCAAACGAATTGTTTGCCAAAAACCTGATTACGCGTGAGCAACGGCAACAATTTGTCAACGATATGACCAAGGCTGCTGAAGAACTTGACCAAGAGAAAAAATTGAAAAAAATGCATCAAGTTGTTCGTAATTGGGTCATTGGGGTTGTTGGCGCTCTAGCTATGACTGGTTACGCGGCTACCCCCACCGGTGTTGGGCGTTTTCTTGGCGGCTATTCGCCGGGCGGGCATAGAAGGGAATAGTAGATGGTCGACTCACCGCTTGATCCTACCGCCAATCCATCTCCGCTCGCACCGGCTTCCTCGCTCATTTTGCCAAAGGCAGCGATACAACCCGCCATGCCTGCGTATATGACGGCTAAACCGCCAGCTCCTGCGCCAGTGCAAGTGGCTACGGTTCAGCCAAGCGCGACCCCCAATCTTGCTCCGCCGCCCGCACCAACTGCGGCGGCACCGCAGGGTGGTGCGCCCGATCCGATGGCCAACCTTGCCCGTTTGGCAGGGGTAAACATGAAGACCGGTGAAGCCTACATCAGAAAGTATTTGCAAGATGGCGGCGTCGGGTTGAACCCCAAAGAACTGGCATGGTGCGCCGCAGCAATGAACGCATCTTTGGCTCAGGTCGGTTTGCCCGGCACAGGGTCGCAAAAGGCGCGTAGTTTTCTTAATTACGGACAACCGGTAACAGAGCCGCAACACGGCGATATTGTTGTGTTCCAGCGCGGCGGGCCAAACAGTAATCTTGGGCATGTTGGCTATGTAGACCGGATCAATCCTGACGGGTCCGTCCGTGTTCTTGGCGGCAATCAGTCCCAAGGAGTTGGGTTCACCAATTTTCCGGCAGCTGATGTTGTGGGTTATCGGCGCATCCCCGGCGCGGTCGCCGTGACAGACCCATCACTGGTTAAAGATGTGGCTTCCACGCAAACGCAAACGCAAGAGCCGACACAGCAAACCTCGGCAACTCCGACACCCACTGAACCTAAGTCGGCAGAGGCAGACGAAGCCACAAAAAAGCGCATGGAAGAAGAAAAAACCAAAGAAACACAAAAGCCGTTCCAAATGTCGCCTTTGGAGCCTACTGTTGCAATGCCGCAAATGGTTGCTCCCACAGCAAGAACCGCGTATGAAGCATTGATGGAAAAAGTTCCTTCCATGCAAGGCGGTGCGGCTCGGACACAGGCTACGGCGGCGACCCCTCCGGTCTCCACGCCGCCAAAAGAATACATGCAACCCCGACGGGAGCAGCAAAATGAGCAACAAGCCTGATTTACTCGATACGCTTGACCGTGCAGCCGCATTACTCTTGGAAAAAGCCGAGATAGGTGATAACTTATCGGGCGAGAAAGCAACCGTCGCAACGACTTTGACCGAACAGGTGAAAGCGTTTGAGGCGGTCGTTGATTGGGCAAAGACCCGTAAAGACTTACGGCCACCGCAGAAAGAGGAGTCACGGTTCGATGGAATCAAGCGAGAGTTCAACGGTACGGCGGCTTCAAATCGAGGAAGTAAGTCAAAAAAGAAAGCCACAAATGGAAGTTATGCCGCAGCCCTTGGCTCCGCAGACGACCCCGACACCCCCGCAGTCTTCGACGCTTGATGTTGTTGTCGCGGCTTTCGCTGGCCTCGGCTACGCACTTTCGGCACGTTCTTTGCTTCTTTTGTCCTTAATCGGGGCTTTTGTTTTGTCGGTCATGGCCACAACGTCGCAGACCCCTGCGGCGTTATATGTTTTGATCGCTTATTGCCTTTTTACAGTAATTCCCGTAGCCTACCTTGAAATCCGCCGGAGGCAACAGTGAGCGTCATCCCAACAGTATCGGCAGACGGCGTAGGTGTCATTTCGGCTGGTCAGCTGAACGCGTACGAGATCAGCTGCTACAATGTAGGGGTGTTACGCACGGTTGTCGGTCAAACCGGTATGTCGGTGTTCTTGCAAGGAACCAACACACCGAATGATGGTGGGCAAGGCAATTTTTATTGGGATTACGCATCGACTGCAACGGACAATAACTACAGCGTGATCCGGCCATACGGCGTAATTTACGGGGCGTGGTTACGGACGGTCATTTCTTCCACCATTGGTGGCGATGTCAGCAACGCTACGGCCATCGCCACTGGCGCGACGACGGCCAGAACGCTTGCCAATTATTTTGCTGATGTTTTAAACGTAAAAGATTTTGGTGCTGTTGGCGATGGCAGCACTGATGATACGGCTGCTATTCAAGCTGCGTTAACGGCAGCGGGTGCTAACGGAACAATCAATATTCCAGCCGGAACTTATTTGTTGTCAGCTACTCTCAACGCTCTAACAAACCA
>Ga0194048_10001857_pt1 | contig 10476 bp, 6 predicted proteins | sample JunL225m_MetaG_FD_161685 | JGI IMG/M metagenome (GOLD analysis project Ga0194048, IMG submission 161685) | Anoxic zone freshwater microbial communities from boreal shield lake in IISD Experimental Lakes Area, Ontario, Canada - Jun2016-L222-5m | ecosystem: Environmental > Aquatic > Freshwater >... | reverse complement strand
GCCTGCAGATAGCCTCCGGCACCTCTGCAGCAGCACCGGAGAACTTTGCGATCCCGCCCGGCATTCCGCAGTCGTTTGACGAGCACATCAAGCTGATGTTTGACCTGGTCACCCTTGGCTACCAGGCCGATATCACGCGGGTGAGCACCATGCTGATGGCGCGTGATCTTACCGGCCGCGTTTATCCCGAAAGTGAATCGCCTACCCTGGGCTTCCACAGCGCATCGCATCACGGCGAGGATCCTTCGCTGATCGACAAACTATCGAAAATTAACCAGTACCACGTGAAAATGCTGGCGTACTTTGCTGACAAACTGGCCAAGACCGAAGACGGCGACGGCAGCTTGCTTGACCACTCACTGCTGCTTTACGGCAGCAACATGGGGAATCCCAACCAGCACTTTCACTACGACGTGCCCCACGTGCTGCTCGGTGGCAACAATGGCAAGCTAAAAGGCAACCGCCATCTGAAGTACGCCACCAAGACAGTTCCCACCGGTAATCTGCTGTTGAGCGTGCTGGACCAGTTTGATATTCATCAGGACCATATCGGCGACAGCAAGGGCCGGCTAGAGAACATCTGACTCTTGTGAGTCCTTACAAATTGCGGGAAAAGTAGCTATGACGGGATTAAAAACTATCACTTTGGCGCTGATGATCGCGTCTGCCAACATTGCATTTGCGCAGTCGGAATTAGCTGATGCTGCCATGCAGCACGATGGTGCGGCAGTACAGCGCTTGCTGAAAGCCGGTGCTGATGTGAACGGCGGCCAGGCCGACGGCGCCACAGCGTTGCACTGGGCGGCTTACAATGGCGATGTCGAGCTGACCAAGGCCTTGCTCAAAGCCGGCGCCAAGCCTGGCACAGTCAACCGTAACGGCTCGACACCCTTGTGGCTGGCTGCCAGCCGTGGCGATGCCGCTGTCATAGAGGCGCTGCTCAAAGGAGGCGCCGATGCCAATGAAAAACTGCCTATGGGCCGCAGACCGTTGATGCTAGCGGCCCGCTCCGGCCATCTTGATGCTGTCAGCGTACTGCTGAAAAACGGCGCCGATGTGAACGCCAGTGAAACCCAACGTGGCACCACCGCCTTGATGCAAGCCGCCGATCAGGGCCATGCCCTTGTGGTAGCCGAGCTGATCAAGCACGGCGCCAATATCGCAGCTGTTACCACGGCGGTGATGCGCGATGGCCGTACTGCGGCGCTGGGTCAGTCCGAAGATCCCCGTAAAACAGTACAGCTGCAGACTGTCGCCGTATTGTGTGAACAGAAAAATCCGGATATTGCCAAGATTAGACAACTGCGCATGTTGGACATTGATGGCACCGGCAAGGTCAAACCGGTTGCTGACGCAGACCTCTGCAAAGTAAGAAAAGTCGGCATAGGCTTTGTTGTTGATGAAGCCACAACCGATGGTGCTGCTGCGGAGGCTACCTCCAGTCGCGGCCGCAATCGATTCGCAGCCCGCGAGCCCGATGGCGGCGAGTTGACCGCGCTGATTTACGCAGCACGCTCTGGCGCAGTGGAAGCTGCGCGTGTGCTGCTGGAAGCCGGCGCCAACGTGAATCAGACTTCCCGTTATGGCTGGAGTCCGCTACTGGCTGCTACGCAGAACCAGAACTATCAAATGGGAAAATTCCTGATTGAGCATGGCGCTGATGTCAATCTGGCCAACAAAGGCGATTGGTCGCCGTTATATCTGGCAACAGACAACCGCAACATCGAAGGGGGTGACTACCCCACTCGCACGAGCGACATGGACCAGCTGGACTTCATCAAACTCCTGCTCGACAAGGGTGCCGCCCCCAATCACCGTATCAGCGAAAGTACCGAGACCCGTACCGTGTTCACCAACCAATGGCTGGATGAAGAAGGCGCCACCGCTTTCCTGCGCGCCTCACAGTCTGGCGATGTGCCGTTGATGAAGCTTCTGCTCGAACGCGGTGCCGACCCCAAGCTCAACACCAAACTAGGCGTCACCCCACTGGCGGTGGCGGCCGGTATCGGTTGGGTTGAAGGCGTCACCAAGGAATGGTCTACCAAGCAGACTGTGGAAGCTGTGAAACTACTCTTAAGCTTGGGTATCGACCCTAATTTCCAGGCTCAGACCGGCCGCGTCGCGCTGCATGGCGCCGCGCACAAAGGCGCCACCGAAGTGGTGAAAATCCTGGTGGCAGCCGGTGCCCGCATGGATGTCCGCGACTTCGGCAATACCGACAACCGTGGCAGCCCCGAGCTGGCAGCCCACACTTGGCGGCCGGTTGATTACGCTGATGGCCTGGTGCGCGTAGGAGTACAGTCGGCGATTCCGCATCCGGAAACCTCGAAAGTGTTGCATGATCTGATGGTCAAGGCCGGCCTTCCCACGCCGCCCGAAGGCCGCACGCTGGAATCAATCTGCATCGTTGAAGTGTGTTCGGCCAATTACAATCCGCTTGGGCAAAACTAGGTCGGCACAGTCTCACCGGCAGAATTGAGGCCAGATTCGCAGCAATTAATTTGCCTCATTAAGGTGCGTATGACAATGTCCCCCGGAGCCAGGCTGCGGCAAGCGGTGGAGATCCAGACGATGTTTGCCCATCGTGCACAGCTTGAATTGATGCCGATCCACGAATTGGTGGCGGCCGCTTAGCGTGGGCTAGTCTTTTTACCGGCCGGGTTTACAAAAACGATCCTGCCGTTGTGCAGCGCAAAGCAGCAGCTGCCGTTCTCATTTTCCATTCTCAGCTCTGCGCCGTTGATACAGAGGATCACGTTCGGAAACGTCCTTTGCGTGACGGCTACCTGCAGCACTGCGCCCTCGCCGGTCTGGATCTGCAGCGTCTGCAGTTCGGTGTCCAGCTTGACCAGTTCGGCGCTCACCTGGCTGATGGCATGCTCCATTTTCATGGCTTTGTTCTGCATTGCTTCGTCCAGATTGCCATGCGCGATCTGCGCAATCATTCTGCCGAGCCCCTCTTGCAGCCTGGCGAGCACGCCGGCCTGTGTTTCTTTCTGCTGGGACAGCTCGTTGAGACGGGCCAGCTCTTCCCGGGGCAACCCGATGGAAAGATGGGTCTTCATGTAATGTTCATTCCCCAGCATATTGAGCGTGATGCCCTTGCTGGCATGACAATGTCCGCCGATCAGACAACCCTTGCCTCCGGTTTGTCCGAGCCGCACATGTCCATGTACTGCCGCGGTGCTGTGCATCAGGTATTCCGTCACCACGAGATCGTTTTCACAGGCTATTTCCACCTGGTTGATGTATTTGGCACTGATGGAACCACCGGCCTTGAGGAAGCTTTTGAATACATGGTGTTGCTGCTCCAGCCCGGCCTCTGCACCGTGCTCTTCCCCCGCATGCTTTTTGGTGTCCCTGATCGAATCGCCGCCCACCACGCCACCGGTCACGGTAATGTTGTTGCCCGCGATGATCGTGGCTTTCTCCACCAGTCCGTTGACAAACACGTCGCCGCTGGCATGGATCACCATGCCGACATGGACATCACCATCAATCCTGACCGTGCCATCGAAATTGATATTGCCGGTTTTGACAGTGACCTCTACCAGATGCAGAACCGGGTCAACTTTGACCGCGGTGGGTAGCAGGAGGGTATGGCCCTTGAGCAAGGCGACCAGCAGGTTGGGATCCTGCGGATCGATGCCGGCACCGCTCAGGGTGCTGCTGAAATTCAGATCCTTGCCCGGTTTGGCCATCAGCACTTTGCCGCACACGTCATAACCATCCAGACCCGGCGTGGCAGGTTCCCGGCGCATCAGCGCAGTGCCAGCTTCCACCACGATGAACTGGTTCACTTCATGATGCGGATCAATATGGCCGTGTGTGTCTTCCTGCGCTTGCTTGCTGGCGGTTTCCTGCACGAGGAAGCTGAAGCTGGCATGGCTGCCGTTGATGGCCGGTACACCTTCGGCCAGCAGCTGGCCAGCCAGCGGCGGGCTATTCACCAGCCGGGGAATGACGTCGCCGTCATAAAAGCGGGGATCGATGCCAGCGGCTTTAAGTGCGGCCAGGACTTTCAGATAGTCCAGCGCAATGCCGCCATAGGCCGGCGTGGTGGTGATATGCGCCTGCATACGGTCGGCGGCAAGTGCGATCGTAATATCCGCATCCAGTTTGCGGGCAAATTCAAGTCTGCTTTCACTGCCTTGCTGCATGCGGGCCTGCAGCAAGGCAACAGCGTCCCGGGCGCGGTACAACGCCTGATAGCCCAGCTCCTGCAGCTGGCTCTCAATGGCGTTCTGGTCGAAGTGCCGGGGACACTTAGTCCGTGTCAGCACCGCATAGAGGATGGCGGCAGTCTCGTCAAATTCGAAAGAAAGCGCCAGACACAGCTGATGCTGGCCGATGGCATTCAGGCTGGGAGCTTCAATATCCAGTTTCCCGGCGTGGCTAGTGCCGTGCACATTGATCATCCAGCGTTGCCTCGCAATAGGCGTGCAGATACGGCCGGAAGATCCCGGCCTTAATGGCTATAACGACATAATTGACAGAAAATTCAGCTAAATTTGCGCATGATGGTGGTGCGCTGTATTCCTCGCTGTGCGCCAGCTGTCACAACGAATAGATCCTCGCTTGACCATCGTGCCATCGCTGAATACATCACCGGCAAGCAATTTTCCCCGCAACTGGCTACCACGCCGCCAGCGAGTGCAATGTGTGAGAAGACTGCGTTGCCGCAAGCCTGGTCCAATCCGGCGGCAGCAGATGTGTTGGGCTCGCGGCGGCAATGCAAGTGAAACTGCACCTTGCGGCGACCAACTGGATCCCGATATTTTAACGATAGGTTTTGCTTGAGGACCGGCTAACGCCGGTCTAGCAATTCGCGCACCCGGCGTGCCAGCAGCCCCTGCGAATAGGGCTTGGCGAGGAACTCAACGCCATCCTTCAAAACGCCATGATGCACAATGACGTTGGCGGTATAGCCTGAAGCAAACAGCACCTTGATGGTTGGCCGCAATGCGACAAGCTGCTCCGCCAGCACACGTCCATTCATTCCAGGCATAATGACATCCGTAATCAGCAGGTGCAGTGGCTCGGTCATTTCCTGCACCGCGGCAATGGCTGCCTGACCATTGGCAAACGCATACACCTTGTAACCTTGCCGCTGCAGCAGCAGCGTAGCAACCATTCGCACCGCGTCTTCGTCCTCTACCAGCATGATGGTTTCCATGCCCTGTGGCAGTCCTGCCTGGGTTGCTTCACTGCGCCACTCCGAGGCGGCATCCACGCGTGGAATATAAATCTTGAAGGAAGAACCGTGCCCGGGTTCAGAGTAAATCTCTATGTTGCCGCCATTCTGTTTCACCGCACCATAGACCATGGCCAGGCCCAGCCCTGTCCCCTTGCCGGTTTCCTTGGTGGTAAAAAATGGATCGAACAGATGTGCCCGGACTTCTGCACTCATACCGGAACCGTTGTCGGATACCGCCAACATGATGTAGTCGCCCGGCTTCGCCTCTGCATGGTAGCCGGCATAGTCCTGGCCCAGATGCACATTCGCCGTTTCCACGGTCACTTTGCCACCGTCCCGCATTGCATCCCGCGCATTGGCTGCAAGATTCATGATGATCTGTTCAACCTGGCCCGGGTCGAACCTGATATACCAGAGTTCGGGGGAAAGTATCGTTTTCAGTTCAATGTCTTCGCCAAGCAGGCGCTGCAGCATTTGTTGCATGCGGGTAATGGTGTCATTCAGATCCAGCACCTTGGGTGCAATGATCTGCTTGCGGGAGAACGCCAGCAGTTGCTCGGTAAGTGTGGCGGCTGAACTGGCAGCATTCTGGATTTGGGCAAGATAATCCTGCACCGGGTGGGTCGGCAAAATCTGCATTTGCGCAAGATCCAGGTAGCCATGGATGACAGTGAGCAAATTGTTGAAATCGTGTGCGACGCCGCCCGCCAGCAGGCCGATCGATTCCATCTTCTGTGCTTGCAGCAGCTGTAATTGCAAGGTCTTGGCTTCGGTAATGTCGAGCACGGTTCCACGCAGTCCGGTGATGCGCTCATTCACATCGAAAACCGCTTCACCACGCGCCTGTAGCCAGGTACTCGGAGCATGCAAGCGGATCCGCTCCATTTCAATGCTGTAGGCTTTGCCGGTCTGCAGCGACTTCGCCATCGCCTCACGCATGCGAACCATACTCTCCTGCGAGTAGATGGCGGCTTGTTCTGCCAAAGAAGGGGCCGCCTCGGCCGGCGCCAGCTCCAGAATAACGAACAACTCTTTTGACCAGGTGCCTCGGCCTGTTGCCGGATCCCAGGTCCAGCTGCCAACCCGCGCAATGCGCTGCGCTTCTTCCAGATGTGCTTCACTGTTACGAAGCGCTGCATCCGCCCGCTCACGCTCCAGTTGCAGCTCCTTCTCGGCGGTGATGTCGCGGTTTGCCCCAATGGTCCTGAGTGGACGTCGCGCCTCACCCTCCCCCTCGAAAAAGGTGCGCGACCGCGACCGGAGCCAGCGCACCGAGCCATCGCGCCGCAGGATCCGGTGCTCGACATCCCAGTTGCCGTCGTTGTCGGGATGATGTGCGTGCAGAATGGACGCCAGCACCCACTCGCGATCATCCGGATGAACGATTTGCATGAACGAGTCGAGGCTCACTGTCTCCTCGCTGCCCCAGCCGTGGATATCACGCTGGCGCGGTGACCAGTAAACGCTATCGCGTAGCTGGTCATGCTCGAAAATACCAAGTTCCGCGACTTGCAGCGAAGCCGTCAGCAGCTCCTCACTGCGCCGCAGCAAGTGCTCCGCATTACGTATTTCGCTGAGATCATTGACGATAGCATGCACACTCACCACCTGTCCCCGCGCATCCCGGATTGGTTCGATGCTGGTGCGGAACACCTGGGACTGGCCCCCAATCTTGAATGTCTCTTCGTGCATGATGCCCTTGCCGGAAGCGGCGACTGCGCGAATGGATTTTTTGAAGCTGGCGGCGGTTTGCGGTGGAAAAAACGCTTCCGGCAGTTTGCCTACAATCTGCTCCGGCGCAGTGCCCAGGCGAGCCGCGGCGGCCTGATTCACGAAAATATAACGACCGTCCAGATCACAGGCGAAGATCGATTGACTGGTATTCTCCACGATGGCCCGATACAACAGGGCTTCGTTCAGAGTCTGGTCTTCAGTGTTGTTGGCACTTGGCAACTGAAACCCCGGCATTTGGGTGGATTGGGTTTTAGATTAATCCTTGTGGAAACAGTCCCGCCGGTCGATTCCACCCTAGATTCCCGCCTTTGTACAGCCCTGTGCCGGCTGGCAGGATCGCCATGATGGCAGCAAAAATTCCCGACGGAGATCCCTTCACGGAATTATGAAGTTTGAAAATCCTACCGAGTGCAGATCATCCTTTTTCACCATCAGCTCCGGCGCAAAGTTCGATTGCTGGCACACGTATTCAAACAATTCTTCGCCTTCGGTCCATTTCATCCGCAGCTTGCCTTCAACCGGGCTGTCGTAGGTCAGCGGGTCGACCATGACAAAGCGATAGTCCATGGTGTTTTTGTCGCGCCGGGAAAAGTACTCGGTGACATGCACGGATTCGGTATGCGGCAGGCCGGCGCGTTCGAACCAGAAGCCGGTGTTGTAGCCGACCGAATCCACCACCAGCGTATCGCCGTCCCATTTGCCAATCGAGTGGCCGTAATAGGTGGGTTCCAGATCGTCCGGATGCGGACGGCCGTCCATGTAAATCGTGCGCCAGCTATGCGGCCCACCCAGATCGAAAATAAAGACCTGTTGCAGCTCAGGCAGGTCAAGGATTTCCACGCCATAAGGCGTCAGAAACTGCCGTATGGCCCCAGACGGCTTGCAGCGGGTGTGCGGCTCCAGGTTGTTGGGCAGGCGATTCTCGTACAACCGCTTCGCCCACGGCTTGAAGGCGATGTCCTTGATGGTGAACATCGGCATTCTGGTGCTGTAGTCGGTGACCCATAGGCCGGTCGGCTGGCCGGGGGCATTGCTGATCAGCATCTGGCCGGCGGCATTACGCGGTGCAAGCGGAGATTCTGCGGCATTCGCCGCAGGAATAACCGGCGTCATCGGCAGCAGGGCAAAAAACAGCGCGTTACAGATGCAGGCGAGCTGGCACAGTTTCATCAGTTTTCCCCTCTGACCTATTGTTGTGGGTTGAGCAGTATCGGCAAAGTACATGGATTGGGTGTTTGCTTAATAATGCCCCGCTCCAATTCTCATATGTATAAGGAATTTAACTTTAATAATATTTTACTTTTTCTTGTTTTTCCCATCATTAAGCACTTCATACATGCGCGCATCACTTTCATATAACCTCTCTTGGGCTAACATGGATATTTTTTCGCCCAAAGAACGATATTTAGGAGTTCTATACATCCTGGATGCATCACGCAATTCATCTTTAACTGTTGAAACTTCATCTGTTAATTTTGATATTTTTTTATTAATTTCATTTAAAGTATCCAATATCTTCTCTTCAACAGATTTGCCATCAAACAGACCCATAATTAAATTCCCAGTCAAAAATATTCATATATAAAATTTAAAAAATCGATATTTAAAGTTAATACTTTATTGTTTTTTAAAACCTGTGCGCAACCTATCACTTGCGCAAGCAATGGCGCTATCCAATTCTCCAGCAATTAGAGCTTCTTTAAGCAAGCCAACGCTAGCAATAGTTCGCTATGCTCCCCATCAATCCCTGATCGCGTCAACACCGGCACAGTGGGTATCTACAACGCAGACAGGGGGGCGATGTTTCTTGAGGATGGGCAATGATCAAAGTCATGTCTTTTAACCTGCGCTACGGGACGGCGGAGGATGGCATCAACTCGTGGAATAGCCGCCGCACCATGGCTCTCGACCGCATTCACGCGTTTGGACCGGATTTGCTGGGGGTGCAGGAGTGCCAGGCTGCTGAACAGCTTGAGTACGTGCAGCAACACCTGCCCGGCTACGGCTGCGCCGGAGTTGCGCGGGGCGGGAGCGGGCCATGGCCAGCCAAGCTGCTCAACCCGGCCGACCTGGAGATGACGGCGGTATTTTACCGGCTGGCGATGTTTACGCTGGTGGAGCAGGCGACATTTTGGCTCAGCAAAACCCCAGCCGTGGCGGGCAGTAAAAGCTGGGGCAGCATGTACCCGCGCACGGTGACGTGGGTCCGCTTGCAAAGCAGGCAGCCGCCGTTTGCAGAGCTGTGTTTTTTCAATACACATTTCGACCATTTCAGCTGGAAGGCCCGACGGGAAGCCGCAAAAATGGTGTGTGCGCAAATGTTGACGAAAGCAGCAGTCCCGATGATTGTGGTGGGGGATTTCAATACCCTGAAGGATTACGGCACCTACAACACCTTTATCGATGCAGGATTTCGGGACGCCTACCGCCAGCTGCATGCGCCTGGCCGCAAGCAGGAGGGAAGCTTCCACGATTACGGACGCACTGCTCCGATGGCGATTGACTGGATCTTTGTTTCCAAGCAGTTCGAGGTGGTGGAGGCAGCGATTGACCGCTTCCATGCCGGGGATCGCTATCCTTCGGATCATTATCCCGTTACCGCGGTGTTGCGTTGCCCACACCAGGGTTCTCGCGCAGATCAAGCTGCCGGCACTGCCCCCGATAGCTGAAGGAATTACCGGAGAAATTCCGGCTTTTACTGACTTCAGGCTGTGCAGATTTGACGCTGAAATCCCTGGATGCACGCTTGCCAAACCATATAGTATACGGAACACCCGCGATCCCCAGGCTGCGGCACCAGTCGAATTACCAGTGGAAATTACCGCATGGCTTTTGGTAACGGGGGTTCTTCCAGAAAGACCCCGGCCCCCAATATTGTCTCACCCGCTGCGAAGCACTTGTCTTCACTGGCCGGCATGAGAAACAAATCCGGCGCCACTCCTTATTCCAGCTCGGTGCTGAAGGAATTGTGGTTGCTCAGCGACGGCATCTTCTCTTCACCCCAGGGCAAATCAATTGCCTGGCTGTTTGCTGCAGTTATTCTCATGATCACTGGCAATATGTTTGGCCAGGTATTTCTCAATCGCTGGAACGGCCACTTTTTTGATGCCATCGGAACCCGCGACATCACCGCCATCCAGCATGAACTCTTTGTGTTTCTCGGCATTGTCGCATTCCTGCTGGTGCTGGTGGTTGCCCAAACCTGGCTGCAGGAAACCATCAAATTGCGCGGACGCGACTGGCTGACCAACCACTTGTTTGATGCCTGGCTGGTCAATGGACGCCCTTACCGGCTGGAAGCCAGCAGCGACGTCAGCGCCAATCCCGATCAGCGCATGCAGGAAGACGCGCGCCGCCTGTGTGAATCAACCACCGGTCTGGGAATCGGATTCATACAAAACGTGTTCCTGCTGATGACGTTTATCGGCGTTTTGTGGCAACTGTCGAGCGATGTGGTGTTCGACCTGGCCGGCCTGCATATCGCAATTCCCGGCTACATGGTGTGGTGCGCGGTCTGCTACGCCTTGCTGGGTTCTTTCCTAACC